>JAABUM010002552.1_pt1 | contig 24115 bp, 20 predicted proteins | sample 5559161 | NCBI WGS metagenome assembly JAABUM01 (sample SAMN10711868, study PRJNA513369) | rock metagenome | isolation source: Antarctica rocks | place: Antarctica: Victoria Land, Siegfried Peak nord
ATCGCCCAGCGCCATGGTCATAGGCAACCCGCCGCGTTCCGGTCCCGCTCAGGGCCTCTTTGCCCATCGCTTGTCCAGTCCGCCTCATCGAGAGTGCCTATGACCCATAAAGCGATCAAAGTGACAGTCCGCCTCCGACCACATTGGTCTTGCGCCACCCGCCGCGCGGGCGCGCGCCCGTCGCACGCCGTACCGCGTGCCCTGCCCCGTTGGCTCAGGGCAAGACGCGGAACGTGAAGATGCGGTACGACTGCTTTCGCCCGACCACGACCTTGCCCTCGAAGGTGTACACGCCGGTGCGGGCCGTGCGCGGGATGAGCGCGGCCGTCGTCCAGCGCCACCGCCCCACCCGCGCCATCGTGGGCCGGTAGTGGCGGTAGACGGCCTGCCCGCCGACGTCGACGACCCAGATGACGACTTCCCGGTCGCCGGGGGCCGCGGCGCGCACCCGCCAGCGGATGCGCAGCGCGACGCGGTCGCCGCGATGGAATGCGGCCGCCACCCGCCCGCGCGCGTCGAGCGCGGCGACGGCCACCACGTCGACCGGGAAGGGGGAGGTGGTGACGGGGGCGCCCGGCGCGCCCGCCCGCTCCCGCAGCGGCCCGTGCGCCGCGTCGTCCGCACTATGACTAGCCGCGGCGAGCGCGGCGGGCATGCGCGGTGTCGCGCCCGCCGCGCGGGCGTCGGGCATCCGGGCGAGGCCCCCGGTGATCAGGGCGCCACAGGCGGCGCACGCGAGGCGAGAGAGGGGGCGCTGGCCCCGTGTCGGCCGCATCATCGGTCGGCCGCCAGCGGCGCGCCATCGGCTGGCGACGCGAGGGGGATGAAGGCACCCGCGCTCGGGGCCACGTTGTTGCGCTCCTCGGCCGCCAGGGCAGCCGCCGATATGTCGCCGTCGCCGTGTTGGCCGTCGCGGACCGCGCCCTCGTCGCTCTGGCCGCGGTCGCCCGAGCCGCTATCCGGCCCGTCCCCCGGCGGCCCCTCGCCGTCCCCGCCCTCGCCCCCGGTCGGCGTAGCGGCCGGCGCGGTCGTCGCCCCCGCCATGGGCGTCGGCGTCGCCTCGTCGTCCCCGCCGTCGCGCGCGACGGCCGCGTGTGCCACTGCGGGGGCAACCGGGCCGCGGTCATGCCGCGCGATCAGGCCCGCCGACGCCGCCAGCGTCACGCCGCCGACCAGCGCCACCCGTAGCGCGCGGCGCATGTGCTCTGCCATCATGTCCTCCCCTTCTCTCGTCCCACCGCAGAGGCATCGCCCCAGGCGCCGGATGTCCCCAGGCGCCGCCCTCGTGCCCGCCGCCCGCCCAGGGTCGCGGTGCCGGCCCTCGATCACTCGTCGGGGGCAGGTTCCTGAGGCGGGTCATCCCGCCCCACCCGCGCCCACGCCGCCCCGGCTTGGCGCGCCAAGGCGCGCACGTCGGCGAGTCCAGCGTCCAGGTCCCGCTCGGTCGCCCGCGCAGCCGCCGGGCCCCACCCGCCCTCGCCCGAGACCTGGCGGCGCGCGCCCTGGAGCGCCCGGTATTGGCCCGTCAGGGCGTCGCGCAGCCAGGGGAGGTGCGCGCGGGAGACCGCCCGGTTATAGCCCATCATCTCGCCCAGCACGCCACCGGTCACCGCCGCCCCCCGGCGCTCACGCAGCGCGCGCCCCAGGTCGCCCAGGCGCGCCTGCGCCAAGCCGAGGGCCAGCGCGTCGCGCGCGGCCGCCCCCGGCGCCAGGGACAACGCGAGGCGTTCGCGGGTCGCGCGCAGCGCATAGAGCGGGTCGCCGGGGAGGGCCTGCGCCGACGCGCTCGATGCGCCGGCCCCCGCGACACCCAGCCCCGCGGCGAGCGCCAGGCCAACGAGGGCGCCGCGCCACCGCGGCCACCACCACACCCGAGGCGGCCGCGGCCCCGCGGTCTGTGGCGCGGCGCGGTGGCCCCGAGCGGCGACCAGGGGGTACGGGGCACCGGCCGGGGCCGCCCTGCCCTCGCCGGCCTGGCGCTCGCCCTCGATGGTCGCCAGCACCGTCGCGGCCAGTCCGGGTGGCGGCGCTGGCGCGGCCGCGATCAGGGCCGCGCCCAGCGCATCCGCGCCCTCGCCCCCTTCGCGCGGCGGATACGGTCCCGTCGTTGCCATCCCTATCCCTCCTCGCCCGCGGCCAGGGGCCGCGCGGCGCCGCGCCCCTCGTCGGGCTCGATCAGGTCGGCCAAGTCTGGGAGCGCGGTACGCACCGCGCGCAGCCCCCGGGCCAGGCGCGTGCGCACCGTCGCCGGCGGCAGGCCCACCGCCTCGCCGATCTCCGCCGAGGACAGCCCGTGGACGTGCCGCAGCAGCAGGATGGCGCGATCCTGTGGCGACAGGGGTGCGAGCGCCCCCCGCAGCACGATGGCCTGCTCGGCCCGCGCATACGCGGGCTCGGTCCTCCCGTATTCCCACGCGCCAGGCGCCGCGGCGGGGCGATCGCGCCGCGCCCGCAGCATGGAGAGGCACACGTTCACCCCGATGCGCCCGAGCCACGCGCCGAAGCGCTGGGCGTCATCGTAGCGGTCCAGGGCGCGGTACGCGCGCAGGAAGGTCTCCTGCACGGCGTCCGCGGCGTCGTCCCGATCGCGCAGCAGGTGGTACGCGGTCGCCATCAGCGGGCGCTCATGCCGCGCGACCAGAGCCACGAAGGCCGCCTGATCGCCGGCGCGGCAGCGCAGGGCCGCCCGGCGATCCTCCCGGTCGGCGACGTCCCACGCCGCCGCGTCGCCCGCGGATGACACCCGCGCGCCCGTCGCCGCCACCCCGCCCCCTTCGCGCTCGCCGCCCGGGTCCACGTCACAGACCCCTACATATCCCTACGCCGACGCCGCGGGTCGTGTTTCACGGGACAATGGGACACCGACGCGCGTCGCCCCGCGTCCGCCGCGTCCGCCGCGTCCGCCCGGCCCATCCACGAACGCCCCGCGCGCCGGCGGAGGCACAACGCGTCAGAGTGTACCTGGAACCGCCGTGTGCGCCGCCGACACGCCCTGGCGGCCTGCGCCGCGCCGGTGAAACAGGGGCGCGCGCCCGTGCGTAGGAATGAGTGTGGCCGCCAGACAGCCCGCGCCGCGCGGGCCGTGTGGCCCGCGCACAGATCACCGCTGCGGCGATGCCCGACAGCGAGGAGACATGGTACAACAGTAGAGAAGATCAAGGAGTATCGCATGCCAGCCATCCGTATCATCCGCCCCATCGCGGGCGCCGTCGCGCTCACCGTCACCCTGGGCCTCGGGCCGGCCCTCGTCGCGACCCCGCGGGCATCCGGGCCAGCCGTGTCGACGCACCGGGCGGCGACGGGGGAGGCGCGCCTGCGCGGGACCCTGGTGGCCCTCCGGGCCGACCGGCGCACCGGCGACCTCGCCATCGCGGGCGGCCTGCTCTTCCCGCTCCGCTTCGCGTCCGCGCAACAGGAGCGCGGGCTGCGCGTCGGCGCGATCCTCTCCCTGAGCGGGACGCGACATGGATACGCCCGCATCCTCGTGCGCCGCCTCACCGTCGCGGGCGTTGCCCGGCGCGTCCATATCCGCGGCATCGTCGCGCGGGCGCTCGGGCGCGACGCCGTCGAAGTGCTAGGCGTCGACGGGGCCGCCGTCGTCCTGCGGCTCGGGCGCGCGCGCGTCACGCATCTCCACCCCGGCGCGCCGTCGTCCGTCGCGGCGTACGCGGACGCGGGGCCCGCCCTCGCGCCGGGGCAGGAGGTCGACGCCGAGACGACGCTCGCGGGGTCCGACGAGGTCGACGCGACGACGGTGTCCGCGGTCGCGCCATCCGTCGAGGCCCTGGACATCGAGGGCGTCGTCATCGCCGTGGGCGCCAACGCAGCGAACCCGGCCGCGGGGACGATCGCGGTGCGGGACGAGGAGGGGCAGGTGACCACCGTGCTGGTGGGCGTGGGGGCCGCGAGCTATCGCGCGGGGCAGGATGTCGAGATCTACGGCGTCCCGACCGGCGCCGACGGCAGTGACGCGACCATGCGTGCCCAGGCCGCTGAGCAGGAGGACGGCGCCGGCGATGGCCAGGGCCAGCAGGACGGGCAGACTGGGAACGACGATGGTGACGCCGCTCGTGCGGCCACGCCGACCCCCGCGCCCGGCCAGCAGGACACGGCCACGCCGACCCCTGCGCCGACCGAGTCCGACGACTGAACCCGCGGGCCACGTGCACCTGTGCTAGGGATCGGCCGGCGCATGCCCTGGGCGTGGCGCCATTGGACGACGATCATCGCGCGACGGGAGAGCCGCGCGCGACCACGACGAAGGGATGGGTAGGACTCGAGCATGGCGCGGATCAAGGTACGCTCCCTCCACACGCTGACCGCTGGCCTCCTCGCCCTCGCGGCGCTGGCCCCCCTCCCCACGGCCCCTGTTCGCGCCGCCTCCCCCCACGGGGCCGCGCGCGCGAACAGGGTTGACGCGGCCACGAGCGACCCGCGCTTCGGCGTGGTCGAGGCCGGCAGCCGCGACGCCATCGCGGACAGCCTCGGCGTGCGCTGGACGCGCATCCCCTTTGTCTGGGCGGACGTGCAGCCGACCGGGCCGGGCTCGTGGAACCCGGACTACCTGGGCAGCCGGGGCAGCGACGCGGTCATCGACGGCGAGGTGGCGCAGGGCCGCTCGGTCGTGGGTATCCTGGGCGGCACGCCCGCATGGGCGCAGGAGATCCCCGCCTACGGCCGCACCTCCGCGCCGGCCAACCTCTTCAAGCCCTGGGACAGCCCCGCGAACTACTGGGGCGCGTACTGCCACCGCATCGCGCGCCACTACGCCGGGCGCATCGACGCGTGGATCATCTACAACGAGGTCAGCATCCCCGCCGGGATGTCGTGGACCCAGTGGCGCGGCGCCATGGCCGAGTACGCCCGCACGCTCCAGGTCGCGTACCTGGCAATCCACGCGGCCAATCCCGCGGCCCGGGTCGTGATGTACGGCGACCCCTTCTGGTACGACCACGGCGACTACCTGCGGAAGCTCTACCCGCTGCTGCATCGGATGGACCCTGGAGATCGCTACCACGGCTACTTCGACGTGGCCAACCTGCACCTGTACTCGAACCCCGCCGGGATGGCCGGCATGATCGGCTGGCTGCGCGGCGAGCTCGCCCGCTACGGCTGGGTTAACAAGCAGATCTGGGTCGGCGAGACCAACGCGGAGCCGTACGACGACCCGGCCACGCCGCGGCCGCGCGACAACTTCCGCGTCAGCATGGGCGCGCAGTCATCGTTCATGATCGACGCGTTCGCGGAGTTGCTGGCCGCGCGCGTTGACCGCATCGAGGTCTACAAGATGTCCGACGGCGCGGACTCCGACCTGGGCCTGGTGGACTGCGCGGGGACGCTGCGCCCCTTCGCCCGCACCTATGCCTTCATGGGCCGCCTCTACCAGGGCGTCACGGACGGCGTCGTCACGCAGGGCGACCGCGTCGACGGCAAGGCCGGCATCTTCAAGGTCGTGCTCCGCGCGCCCGGCCGCCGCATCACCGTCCTGTGGAACCAGGGTGGCGACACGCGCGTGTATCGCCTGCGCCTGGGCGATCCCCATCCCGTCCGCTACACCAAGTATGGGGACGCCATGCCCATCGCCGTCCGAAGCGGCGCGTACACGGCCGTCCTGGGCGGGAACGACGACTTTACCGACCCGTACGACCCGCGCATGCCCGTCGTCGGCGGCGACCCCGTCATCGTCGTCGAGCGCACCGGCCGCTAACGCCGCGCGGCCCGCCGTGCAGCCAGCCCCATGATCCTGGGGAGACGCGAGGTCCTGGGGCCGGGTATGCGCCCGCCGCGGGGCGAGCGCCGCGGGGGGAGGGCACGAAGATGGGTCGCGTCCGCCGAGCGGTCGGGGCGGGTGCGGGCTGCCACATCAGGGCGCGCGGCGTTAGGGATGGAGTCGACGACCGGGGGCACGTCAGGCGCCACGCCCCTAGGTCGCGGCGCTTGTAGATGAGCGAGAGCCCCAGGCGCGCCGCGAACGGGCAATCCCGCCGCGCGAAGGTCGCGCGGTCGGTCGCGTCGGTGTACTCGGTCGCGAAGACCGCCTTGCCCGCCGCCAGGAACGGCCGCTCCCGATCGCACCAGCCCTGCTGCATGCAGTCCTCGGTCAGCGCCCAGTCGAACGCGGGCGCCAGCTCGGCCGCCTGATCGCCATCGTTCTTCAGACCAACGGATAGCTCGTGCGCATGGGCTTCCCGGGCGAGCCAGCGGTTGTAGCGGAGCTGGTCGCCGGCCGTCAGGGGGAAGCCCGTCCCGCCGTCCGCCTGGTACCCATCGACGTTGTCAGGCTCGACCGCATCAAACCCTTTGGCCTTGCACAGGGCGAGGCGTGCGCGCATGATCGGCCCGAGCGCCCGCAGGTCGCGGATGTCGAGCCATCGCTCGCCCGGCCAGCCCTGGTACGGCCTGCCGATGACGCGGCGCGGGAAGCTCTTGGCGTCGGGCCGCCAGTCCTCGTACGACCCGGCCGAGAGGTAGCAGATGGCGCGGCGGCGCCGCCGACGCAACGCGGCGACGGTCGCCGCCCCGGTGTCGAAGAGGTCGATGTCGTATACGTCGGCCGGGTACGACAGGTCGATTGCGCCGCTCAGTTGCCATTGGAAGCTGCCGCGCCGCGCCGGCGCCCAGTACCCCGGACGGCGCGCCCGGCCGGCCGCGCCGCGCCGAAACGCCGGCCGGCCCGCGGTCGGGAGCGCCACACGCGCCAGGTGCGCCTTGAAGCCGACGCCCATGCCGGGGTACGGGGTCCCGTCGTAGGACGCGATGACGACGATATCGCCGTCGGCCCCGCCGCCGGGCCGGCAGCCGGCGTGATCGGGGGCGTTCCAGGACCAGGCGAGGTAGCCCAGGCCGCGGCGGTCGGCCCAGGCCATCAGGCGGTCGATGTAGCGCGCGGAGCAGTCGTCCTCGCCCATCTCGGTGAGCAGGACGGGGACGCGGGCGGCCAGCGGCGCGACGACGCGGTCCCAGCAGGGCGGGTCCCCGCCGCAATCGTTGAAGCTGTAGGGGTGCCAGCCGGCGACCAGATTATGGAGGGAGTCGCGCGGGGCATAGCGGCCCCAGAGCCTGAGGCTGTCGGCATAGGCCACGCCGTCGAGCGCGAGGACGTTGCGGGCGCCCGCCCGGCGGACGGCGTCGACGAGCATCCCCATGCTCGCCGCGCGGTAGGCGATCCCCGTGTCCCTGTCCCGGGCGTCGCGGTAGGTCACGCCGCGACATGGGCCCGGACCCGAGGCCGCCGTCCCCATGCCCCCGTCGCGCCAGCAGCGCCAGGCGGCCGCGCTATCCCGCTGGTCGTCGGGGAACGGCTCGTCGTAGAGATCGAAGACGATGCGCGTGTCCTGGCCGAAGGCCCGCGCCACGCCCGCCCAGAAGGCCGGGCTGTGGTCCGCGTCGGGCATGGGCTGTTGCTGGACGGCGGGGAGGCGGCCCGGTGCGGCTTCGTGGAGGGTCAGGATGGGCGTCAGGCCGAACAGGAGTAGGCGCCGGACGTAGGCGTCGATGGCGGCGCGGTACGCCGGCCCCGAGACGGCCGGCGGCAGGCCGTCGATGCCGAGCCAGCATCCTTCATTCAAGGGGACGCGGACAGCGGTCATGTGCCAGGCGACCATGGCGCGGACCGACCGGTCGTCCATGGGCCCGTCGAAGAGGGCGGGCGGGTCGTGGTCGCCGGGGAGAGAGGCGTTGACGCAGGCGTACTCGGCCCCAGAGCGGCTGACGCCCCGCAGGGCGACCGGCGCGCCATCCGGGGCGACGATGCGGTTGCCCAGCACGCGCAGCCGGGGCGCGGGCGGCGCGAGTGGCGGGGAGGCGGCGCGGGTCGGGGCGCGCGCCGCCAGCGGGAGGGTGAGCGCGAGGAGGATGGGCCTCAGGAGAGGCGCCGCCCATCGAGTCATCGCAACCCCTCCTATCACACAGCCGAAGAACAGCTCCCACTAGCATAGACGGCCCAAGACGCCGCCTTCTCCAAACCTCTATTAGTTAGACAGCACACTTGCGGCACCTTCAAGCTGCCGCAACCTACCAGCATCTATCTCACATAGTACGCACATTGCCCATCGCAGGATCACTATACGCCGCCTTCCCTCCACATTGCAAGGGGCTACGTCTACCCATCGAGCGACGTGGGCCGCGGCTCCTTGGTGTCGCCCGATGTGGGGACGCGCGGCGGCCTGGGGACGCTGCTCAAGCTCCTGAAGCCATTGCGTGAGCGCGCGGACAGGCCGACGGACCAGGGGGCGGCGTAGCGTGTCCGCCCTGGGTGAGGACCTGGCGCAAGCGTACGAGGCGCGGGTGGCGGCGACGGACGTCGAGTTGACGCCGACGGCGATCCGCGCCGTGGTGCGACAACTCGGCGGTGGCGAAGGGCGCGCCCAGGTCGCCGAGGGCAACAAGCAACTGGCCGGCCAACTTGGCATCTCCGTACGGACGGTGCTGCGGTGGCAGAAGGAGGGCGGGGAGGCGCGGAGTGTAGCGCGCTCGGCGCCGGGGCTGCGGATCAGCGTGCGGGGGATTGCCACGGCGCAGCAGCGGGCGGCCAACGCGCGGGCGTTCCGGGAGCGGGTGCAGGAGCAGGGGCTGGACGTGGGGCCGTGCCGGGTGATGGTGCTGGTGTACAACGAGGACCGGGCGCGGCCGCGCAATGTCGGGCCACAGCATATCGACGGGGCGAACGAGGGGCTGATCGACGCGCTCGACGCGCTTGACGAGGGGGACACGGCGGCGGCGGCCGAGGCGTTCGGCCACGCGTGGTTGGGGACGTACGGGATCGACGTGGATGCCGAGGTGACCGATGTGGTGGGGACGTTTAGCGCCAGCTTTTAATTGGTTCATGGGCTCTTTTGATGATGCCGTTGTCAGGTCGATATGCGGTAGCAACGACGAGAATTTATGCGCCTGGTGGGTGGCTGATGTCGTAGCGACAGGGCACATGAACAACAGAAATGGAAGCGGTTCAGGTCTCGCAGCGCGCGACCCCTCGTTTTGTTGCAGGGCGTCGTCGCTGACTGCCATGGTCGGGATAGTGCACGGTCGCTCGATCGTTGCGGCTGTCTAACGGGAGACTATCGTCAGTGGTGGAGACAAGCCTTTTGGTTTTCACCCCTCTGGTGCAGACGTCCCTCTCGGACAGCATCATCAAAAGCGCCCAAGAGCCTTAATTGACGTTAAACACACCCTGCGCGACAAGGGCGCGGACATCAGCACGGTGCAGCAGCGCGCCGGGCACGCCAGCGTCACGATCACGCCGCGGTACGATCACGCCGCGGTACGACCACGCCGCGGTACGACCGGCGCGGCGAGGCGACCAAGCGCCAGGCCGTCGACCTGCTCCACGTCCCCGCGTCGCGCCGCCCGCGCGGGGGGGATACCAGCCGATAACCGGTGCGCGAGGCGGCCTCCCTTTCGCGGACGACCGCGCCCCGACGTCCGCGGACCAGCCCCGCGGACCGACGCCTGTCGGCAGGGGATCGAGTTTCTCCGCCGGCGCGACGAGGGCGTGGGGCGTGGGGCGTGGGGCGTGAGGCGAGGGGCCGCCCCGCGGGCAGACCCCCGCCCCGCGCGCTCAGGAGGTGGTCACTTAATAACCCACGTGTGGGTCGCCGATCCGTCCCACGCCGTGGCGGCTCCGAAGACGTAGTCGACTGAACACCGGGAATACGAGGCGCAGATCTGCCCGATCGTGTACGTGTACGTCCGGCCGGCCTGGTACGCGCTCCAGGTGGGCGCCACCTGGCCGACATGGCCTGCCCAGTCGTAGAACCGCCCTCCGGCCTGCGCGGCGACCGCGAAGATGCTCGGGGCCCGTGAGCAGTCCACGGTGGCAGTGAAGTAGACGTGATAGACATTGATCTGATATATATCCCCCACTACTGAGGCGCTCTTGTAGCCGACGCATCCAGCGACCGGGCCGGGCGTGCCCGGACGCGGCGCCGCTTGCGACGCGGCGCCGCAGGTATCGCCGCAGTCGGGCGGCGGGTCGCCGCAGGTATCGCCGAGTCCGGCGGCGGCGGCGGGTCGCCGCAATTATCGGCACAGTCCGGCGGCGGGTCGCCGCAATTATCGGCACAGTCCGGCGGCGGGCCGCCGCAATTATCGCCGCAGTCGGGCGGCGGGTCGCCGCAGGTATCGCCGCAGTCGTCGGTGGGCCGCTTGGTGTTGAGTGTCACGCCGTCGGCTCGCATCGCGGCGGCGAGCGATGCCCGCATAGACTGCTGAACCTGCGTCGGGAGGCTGGTGAAGGACAGCGGCGTCCCGGTCAGCTTCGGCAGCTGAACCTTGGGCGCCCGGGCCTCCGGTAGCCGCGCCTTGGGCAGCTGGGCGTTCGACAGCGCGGAGGGGCGGGGGATGGCTGCGCTGGCGACGGTGAGCGGGGCGCCGGGGTGGGCCGGCGCCCCGGTGATGGTGAGCGGTGCAGCGTCGGCGTGGGCGACTCGGGGGGCGGCGGGCGCGCCCAGCAGCAACGTCGCCGTCGCGACGAGGCCGACCAGGGAGAGGAACGAGTGGCGTTGTGTCATCGTGGGGGTCTTCTAGCGCGGGGGGAGCTTCCCCTCGCGGGGTATGAACGCGAGCGTGCATAGGCGGTCCTGGGCGGTCCTGGGCGGTCCTGGGCGGTCCTGGGCGGTCTGGGGCGATCTGGGGCGATCTGGGGCGATCTGGGGCGATCTGCGCGCGTAGACCCTCCTTCGCTGTGCGCCACGCGGCGGTCCATCCGCCCTGTCATGGAGGGGCGCGACAGCCAGCTCCGACGCCACGCCCTCCCCTGATACGTCACGGGGGATGCTCCTTGCCTACGACGATAGCACCAGCCCTCACCGCGCGTCAAGGGGGCGGTGTTAAGGGCGCGTTAAATAGCTGTTAAATCGTCCGCGGCGCAGAGTTTAGGGGATGGTAAGAGAGAGGCGCCAGGAGCCGTGACGAGGGCGCGGGGTGTTGGGGAGGGGTTGGGTGCCCTGGTGGACGCGGGCAACGGCGAGGAAAGCGGAGGGAAAGCGGACGCCGCGCTGCTCTTCAGCGGCGCGGACGGCGGCGCAAGAGGCGACAGGGGGGAGGGAAGACGGGTGTTGACCTACTGGACCATGATGACCTCGTGGGAACGGGCAGCCGGGGCGGCGGTGGGACCGTAACAGTAGCGACGTGACGTGATGATAGCGCATCGCGGCTGGCGAGGCGTCCCCACGCTGGCCAGGCGAGCGGGGGAACGGCGGGGCGCGATCTGGCGGTGAACAGGGGCGGGTGTGGCAGGCCTGCGAGGGTAGGCAGAAGGGGTACCCACGCCAGCGTCCCCACAGCGGCGTGGCCATTCCCATGTAATCAGCAGGCTAGCGGACGTGGGGCCGCGCCCCAGGCGGCCCTCATCGTCCGCACGCCACGCGCGGTGACGACAGCGACGGAGCTGGCGAGGCCGGAGGGGGCGTTGGGGACGCGCGGTGGGCGTATCCGTCAGGCGCGCGCGACGGTGATCGTGCCAGCCATGTAGCTGGCGTGGGCCATGGACCAATCGTCGCACGGCATGGCGCAGAGCCACTGATACGTCCCCGCCTTGGTGGCGGTGAAGCTGAAGGTCGTCTTGGTGGGGACGCCCGCGCGCGTGGTCCCCGGCATGACGTGGGTGAGGCGCAGATCCGGGGCCACGAACGAGTGGCGGGCGGTGTCGTAGTTATAGACGGTGACGATCACCCGCTGCCCCACCGTCGCCGTGAGAGCAGTATGGGTGTAGGCGTCGTGCATCTGACCGTCCGGGCCGCGGCGCGCCGCTGGCCGGGCTACCATGGTGATATGCTCGGGGGCCGGCCGCGCCGCCTCACCGGCGGACGCATGAGCTGCGGCCACGCTCGCCAGCGCCCCCGCGCCGAGCGCGGCCGCGGCCAGGGCGACGGCCCCCATGTAGGTGGCCCGCGCCCCCGCTGTCCCGATTGATCTACTCACTACCCATACAGGCGCTCATCCGTCCTTCCTTGGCCGCGCTCATGGCGGCTGTCTAACTCTCTCTAGCAGGCGCTCCCCGGCGGCATGACTGCCGCGTTTAGGCGTCCCACACGTACTATATGCCGTGTAGATGAAGATTACATGAAGGAAGATGTGGTGATGGGGCGGGGCAGGGCGTCCGGGGGCGTCCGGGTGTAAGACGTCAAAGTGCCTGCGCCGAACTCACGCGTCGGGGGACCCGAAACGTCAGAGTGCGTGCGCCAGAAACGTCAGAGTGCGTGCGCCGATCCGTCCGGAGCGTCAAAGTGCGTGCGCCGATCCACGCGGAAGGGGTGCGTGTGGATCGGGGTCAGCGGCGTTCCCGGGGAGGGTCACGTGAGGGTGACAGAGGAGACGTTGCCCTGGCGAGAGGGCGTGTGCTGCGGATTGGCGCAGGCACTGTGATGTGTCCGGCGCAGGCACTCTGACGTTCGGCGCAGGCACTCTGACGCCTTACAACCGGGACCTGACGCCCGCCCTCGACCTGTAGGAGAGAGGAGAGACAGACCATGAGCACCCCCGCCAGCCCTCCCCTCGCTGCCCGCCCTCGGGCGCGCGTGGGCGTCGCCGTGCGTCGTCCGGCCGGGCTTCCGCACGCGATCGGGGACACTCCGCCACTATTAGGTTGACACATACGTGCAGTCCATGATGAGACGGAAAACACCAGTTTGACCTGCCGGTTAGAGCGATTTCACGCGTGGTAGGGCCGCGTCAGGGGCCACTCACGGCCCAAAACCGTCTCACCGTCCACTGCAAATATGTGTAAAGGGAATCGTGGCGGAGCGTGCTCGGGCGCGCCCTGCTGCACACCGGACGCCGGCTACTCGCCCGCGCGCTCTGGCTGCTGCGCGGCTGGGCGGGCCTCATCGCCGGCCTGCTCGCCGCGTTGGCTATCTGGCTCGGGCCGGCCGCCGGCGCGCGCTGGATCGCCGCCCAGGCTACGGCCCTCTACCATCACACCGCAGCGGCGGTGACGCTCTGGTATCAGACAGCCTACGACGCCGTAGCCTGGCCGGCGGCTAACGGCGTGACCGCCCTACGCGCGACGCAGGCATGGGCGCACCATGGCCTCCACGGGCTCGCCCCCACGATCCACACGACGCCCTGGGCCTTCTGGATGCGCCACGGCGCGGCCTGGCGCTACGCCACTCTCCACAGCCCCGACGGGGCGCCGGTGCGCGCGGCGATCCCCCTGGAGCTAGGCGGGGCGCTCGCGCTTCTGGCGCTGTTCGCCGTCTTCATCATGATCGGACGGCGGAAGCGTGCCCTCGACCCGACGCGGGCGAACACCTACGGCGGCGCGCGCTGGCAAACCTGGGACGAGTTGAAGCAGCGGCGGGCCAAGCCAGGCGACCTCGTGTTGGGCACGGCGCGGCGGGGCCTGCGCCGCCTCACCATCGGCATCCCCCAGGCGCTGCTCGTGGAGGGCGTGGCCATCTGCGCGCCCAACGGCCTGGGCAAGAGCAACGCCATCTACAAGGGGCAGTTGTTGGAGGCCGACCCCGCCGTGGACTACGTGGCCACCGACCCCAAGGGTGAGCACTGGGCGCAGACGGCCGCGGCCATGAGCCGCACGCATGATGTCTTCCGCCTCGACATGCAGACGCCGGCCAACAGCGTGACGTGGGCGCCGCTCACGTTGGAGCGCACGCAGGCGCAGGCCGAGGCGTGGGCCGCCGCCTGGCTCCGCAATACCACGCCGGCGGGCAGCGCCCCGGCCGTGGCCTACTTCGAGCAGGCGCTGATCCTGCTCATCGCCGCCGGCGTCGCCCACGTCCACGCCGTCGCCGCTCATGAGGGCCGCGCCACGGGCACGCTCGGCGAGTTGATCGACCTGCTGCTCCTGCCCAGCATCGAAAAGATCGAGGCCCGCCTGCAGAAGACACCGGGTGGCATCCCCCCGGCGGCGGGGCAGTTCCTCGGGCTCATCAAGGAGCACAAGGACCTACGCACGTCGATCCCTTCGGGCCTGGCCCCGCGCCTCTCCACGCTCACCGACGCGGCCGTGCGCGCCGTCGTCGGCGGCGCCGGCCTGCTCGACCTGGACCGCCTGGGGCGGCGGGGCCGGCGCCCCCTCGCGCTCTACATCGTCACCCCTGTCGGCGACCGCACGCTGCGCCCGCTCGTGGGCGGTCTGTTCACCACCCTGTTTCGCGTGCTGATGGACCGCGCGCGCACGCTGCCCGGCGGCGCGTTGGAGCGCGAGGTGCGCTTGCTGCTCGATGAGTTCGGGACGATGGGCGCGGTCCCCGACGCCCCCGATCGCTTCAACGTGCTGCGCCAGGTGCGCGTCTCGCGCGTCCTCTCGTTCCAGATGCGCTCCCAGTTGATCGAGGACTACGACGAGACTGGGGCCGAGGCCCTCGTGGAGTCGTGCAACGCGCTGGCGTGGTTGGGCGGGACGCGCGGCAAGGACGCGCAGTGGGCCAGCGACATGCTCGGCAAGCGCACGGTGCTGGCCCGCAGCGAGGGCGACTCGGCCGCGCCGGGTGGCCTGTTCGGGCGGCGGCCGGAGCGCGACAGCCGCTCGGCGAGCGAGACCGGCGTGCCGCTGCTGTTCCCGGAGGACCTGCACGCCTCCTCCCGCCGGCGCATCGTGGTGAGCGTGCGCGAGGCGCGGCCGATGGACCTGCGCACGCGGCCCTTCTACACCGTGCGCGCGCTTAAACGCCTCTCCACGCTCCCGGCCCCCGCGGCGTGCGACGAGGCTCCCCTCGCGCCCACGCCGACGCCCGCGCCCGTCCCGCACGCACAAAGCGCCCCCGCTCCGGCACCCCTGGTAGGGGTAACGCCGGCCACGGCGCCTAGCGCACCGGTGCGCGTCGTGGCGAAAGCCGCGACCCCGGCCCCAGCCTCGTCGGCAGCCACACCGGCGACCCCTGCGGCGGCAGTAACGGGAGCGCCCGCCTCCGGCCCCGCGCGGACACCGACGGCGCCGGTGAAGAATGGCCGGGCCTACGATTGGACGGGGCTGCCATGACCACACACATGATGCGCCGGATAGCGCCTTGTCCCTGCCTACAAGGCGTGCGTCTGCACGTCACCTTTACGTCAGGGGAGGCGGTAGGCTACAATGCCCATCATGAAGGAGTGGGCCATGTAGCACGAGGCGCGGCCGTCATGGCCGCAAAAGGTAGAGGCCCACCGGTTGGTACCCAGTGAGCCTCTACCTTGCCCTGGACGAACTATCTATAGTAACCGGCGCTGGTGTACCTGCCTACAAGCTAACCACCAGAGCCACCAAAACGTAGGCCGTCGCCCGAAGGAGTTCCAAGGCTCCCGAACCGGGTCGCGGACCTGCACAGGAGGCTTTTATGCTTCAAAGCACACCCATGCTCTTTCGACAGGATAGCGCGGACGCGCGCGCCTGTCAACAGGCTAGCGCATCCCCCGCGTGGACACGCCTGGGGATGGTCGAGACGGAGCCTATCATCGCGGCCGTCGCCCGCGCCTATAACGCCAGCTACCACCGCGCGGACGACGTGACCCCCGCGGCGATCCTGGGGCCGAGCCGCATGCCCGCCGTGGCCAAGGCGCGGCACCTGTGCGCCTACCTGCTCGCCGAGGACTACCACCTGACCAACCTGGCGACGGCCCACGCCTTGGGCCGATCCAATCACACCACGGTGATCAACAGCCGCGCGCGGATCAGGGCCGCCCTGCCCCGGGACACGCGCCTGGCCCGTGTGCTTGATCGCGCGCGCGTGGACCTGGCCGGCCACCGCCGCGCCGACGACGCGGAGGAGCGCGACCGCCGCGCCGAGGGTCGCCGGTGTGCCCGGGCTATGGCGTCGCCTCGGGAGTGGGACGAATACCGCTACTGGCGGTTGCGCTCCCTGCGCGCGGGAGGCGTCCGATGAACGACCCGACACCGACACAGTGGCCGGGCGTGAGCAGACCGAACTACTCTCCCATCCCCGACGACTATATCGACTTCGCCATGGCCGCGCTCAAAGGCGCCGAGTTCAAGGTGCTCATGTATATCGCCCGGCGGACGTTCGGGTTCAAGCGCCAGAGCGACCGCATCAGCCTGACTCAGATCTGCGCGGGGATCACGCGCAAGGACGGGACTGTCATCGAGCGGGGCACGGGGTTGAGCCGCCAGGGGGCGGTCAGCGCGATCCGCAGCCTCATCGACCAGGGCTACATCCGCGAGGAGAGGAGCAGTAGCGACGAGCGCGGCAACGAGGTGAACACGTACACGATCGTCTTCAATAGCCCGAATCCCCTGCCGGACGAGGCACCACTCGCGGCAGCCCCAGAGGCAGCCCCCCCCCAGTCAAATATTTTGACCAGGGGTGCAAATAATTTGGACCCCTGGTCCAATAATTTGACTAGCCCTGGTCAAAAGACTGGACCACCCCCTGGTCAAGAAAGTGGACTACCCCTAGTCAAAAATTTGGACTCACAAAAAACAGTAGAGAGAGAAACAGGTAATCGAAAAACAGATATATCGAATCGAGGGGCGCGTGAGAGCAACACGACCCAAGCCAATTCGAGCGATTCGAGCGATTCGATGAGTAGTCAGAGGGATGCGACTAGCACGGTCACGGCGGCGACGGATGGCGTGCCCGATGCCGGTAACGCACTGGCAACGCGCGTCGACACGCTCGGTGTGGAGTTCGGCGACGATGCCCCGCAGGCGAGCAGGACGCGGGTTACCCATCTGCAGCGGGAGGCCGCGCTTGACGACGGTGCCCTATCCGCGCTGCTCGACGAGGCCGCGTCGATTACGCGCTCCCAAGCGCACGCCATCGGCAAGCGCGGCCGCGGGGGGCGTCCCCTCCACATGCCCTATCTGCTTCGGACGCTAGAGAGTTTGCTGGATCCCGAGCGCACGGCTCGCGCGTCGCCGCCGTCTGCCAGCGCGCGCCCGGATACGCCCAGCCCCACTGCCGCGGTGGATAGCGCGGACCCACCGCCGATTAACGAGCCCGACGAGGTGTGGCGCGCCGCTCTCGTGGACCTGCGACTCTCACTGACAGCCGAGAATTACCGCGCATGGCTCTCCACGACGCACGTGGTGGCACGGACGGAGAACGTGTTGCGGGTCGGTGTGCCCGATTCCTTGCGGCGCGATTGGTTGGAGCACAAGCTGCGCCGCCCCGTCATGAGTGCGCTCGGGCGGTTGGGATACGGGCACATGCGCGTCGAGTACGTCATCGCGCCCGGTCCCGGGATCGGGTGCGATGACGGTGGCGAGGGCGATACCGACGGTGATAGCCCCGCTGTCGGCGGCGGGGGCGCCGGGTGCGCCGAGCGCACGGCCGAGGAGGCGACACCATGAGCGCGGTGGCCACACCCCTGCGCAGCCCCCTGACATGGTTCGGGGGGAAGGGTCATCTAGCGCGGCACATCGTCCCCTTGTTGCCGCCGCACAAGTGCTATTTGGAGACGCACGGAGGCGGCCTCAGCGTGTTCTTCGCCAAGCCACGCGCCCGGCTGGAAACGGTTAACGACCTCGATGGCGGCGTGGTACGGTTCTATCGGGTGCTGTGCGACCCCGCCGCCTTCGAGCGGTTCCGCCTGCTCTGTGAGTTCACGCCCTATGCGCGCGAGGAGTACGAGGACTGCCGCTGTCCAGGGGACGACGACGACGGAGGCGACCCGGCGCGACGCGCCTGGGCCTGGTTCGTTGTCGTGCGGCAAGCGTTCGGCGGCGCGACGGGGAGCGCGGCGCGCCACGGGTGGAAGTACAGCGTCCACACACCGGGGGCGGCGGGGACATGGGGCTACAGCGCCACGAACGCCAATGGGACGCGCGTGGCCAGCGCGGCGCAACGCTATCTCTCAACCGTGGAGCGACTGCCGGAGGTGCATGCTCGCCTGCAGGGGGTGCAGATCGAACGTGGCGACTGGAGGCGTGTGCTCGCCGTCTACGGCCACGCCGATGCGCTGGTCTACGCGGACCCGCCCTATGTGTGGGAAACGCGGCGCGGCGACGAGCGGTACGCGCACGAGATGACCACGGAGGAGCACCACGCGCTGACGGCCGCGCTGCTGGCGTCGCCGGCGCTGTGCGTGCTCTCGGGCTACCGCGACGCGGCGATCCACCGGCCGCTCGAGGAGGCTGGCTGGGAGCGGACGGACATCGACGTGCCGATCAGCGCCGCGCGTCACCGGGAGGGGCTGCGCCGCGTCGAGTCACTCTGGCGGAATCCTACGGCCGTGGCGGCGTGGGAACGGGCACGCGTCCAGCCCTCTTTATTCGACGGGATCGAGGGGATGGGGCGCGCCACGACCGAGGTCATGATGACCTCGATCGAGAACCGGACCACCGGACCAAGGGAGCGCGCATTCGATGATGGCAGACGGTGATGGCAGAGATAGACCGATGACGAGGGAGGATGCGACGCCTGCGAGAAGCTGGGGGCGTCGCGAGACAGACGCCTTGATCGCCAACCGTGACCGTAATGGCCACGGTTGCGGCGCACAAGCTGCTCGACCGTGGCCGTAACGGCCACGGTTGAGGGACAGGTTGACGGGCGGGAGACAGGGCACCGCTGCGATGAGCAACGCGGAGGATGCGGCGAAGGGGGGAGAGAGATGGAGGAAACCACGACTGGTCAGGACGGGGGCGCAGGTGGCGCAGCCACCGCACTCGTGCCGCGGCGCGAGCAAAACGTCGATTTCTACGGGGACGCCATCCCAGTGGCGCAGACACCCGACGGTGGCCTGTACGTGGCCCTGCGGCCGATCACGGACTTCTTGGGCCTCGATTTCAGCGCCCAGCGTCGCCGCGTCCTGCGCGACGAGGTGATCGCGCCGCGCGCCCGTCCAGTGCTTATCACGGCCGCCGACGGCCGCCAGCGGGAGCAGTTGTGCCTCCCGCTGGACCTGCTGCCGGGTTGGCTCTTCGGAGTCACGACGGCCCGCGTCCGACCCGAACTCGTCGACAAGATCAACCGCTACCGCAGCGACTGCTTCCGGGTTCTGTGGAGGGCGTTCAAGGGCGAGACTGGCGCGGGCCCGACGGAGCCTGAGCCTGACGAGCGCCCGCTGTCCGCAGCCGGCGTCCCGTCCGGCGCCGTGCTGGCGCTGGAGATCGCGACGGCCGTCCAGCATCTTGCGCGGAATCAGGTGGAGCAGGAACAGCGTCTGGCCGACATCGCCGGCCGCCAGGACGTGATGGCTGACTATCTGCGCGGGTTTATCGTGGACACGAGTCGGCGCCTGGCTGATCTGGAGCAGGCCACAGAGCAGGGCGCGACGATCACCGACGGCCAGGCGGCGGAGATCTCCCTGGCCGTCAAGGCGATCGGGCAGCGGCTGCAGGCGGGGGGCAACCGCGAGGGTTACGCCCAGGTGTACGCCGCCCTCTATCGGCGCTACCGCATCAGCGCCTACAAATCGCTGCCCGCGGCGCGCTACGAGGAGGCCATGGACTGGCTGCACCGGTGGTACCTGGAGGTCGCGCCGCCCGAGGCCTCGATCGAGGCGGGCGGGCCAGTGCCGGGAGAGGGGGCGTAGCGTGGCAACCGTGACATCCGCGACGCCCGCGATCGGCGTGCTCGACGTCGACGGCCTGCACCTCCCTGAGTGTCCCCTCGCCCCCATCACGGGGGCGATCCGCCACGTCGGCGATCTGTATAACGACGCACGGCGGCACGGGCTGGCGCAACTCTGGCTCACGGACGACTGGGTGCGCGCGGCCGGACTGCCCGACGAGCTCGCCGTGGCGGGCCAGTTCCGCGAACTGCGCCACGCCTTCGTCACCGACGGCCTGGACGACCTGCATGCCTTCCCGACCGCACTCACGCCCTGGCTCGACCTACGCCGCAAGGGCGAGGCCGGATCGGGCGTCTCCATCGTGTTCCCGCTCTACGACGAGCATGCGGTGTGGGGTCTCGACACGGATGGCGCGACGCTGTTGGGGGCACTCGGGGCTTACGCGGAGGCTGTGGGCACGCCGTACTACCGGTCGCCGGGCCGCACGGGGGCGGACCTGCTGCAGGAGGTGGGCAAGCGGGGGGCCGACGCCAAGCGAGAGTACCCCGAGCGGCTGCCGGCACCGGCGGGGCAGGCCGACACGGTGGCGGAACTGAGTTGGCTGCGCACGCTCTCGCCCGCCGAGCGCGCGAAGGCGTACCTGCATAGCTACGACAAGAATGCGCAGTGGCTCTCGGCCGCCGGCGTGGTGGAGTTGGGGCTGTCCGGCATCGAGGAGCGGCGCGATCCCGCCGGGAAGCTGCCCTTCGACAAGAAGCTGCCGGGGTACTGGCTGGCGCGGATCGCCGGCAGTGAAGAACGGTGGGCCTGCACGCCGACAGTGGCGTGGGCCATCGAGCGCGGGCAGACGGTGGCGATCACTCAGGCGTCCGTGTGGACCGCGCACAGCCGGGCGATGGAAACGTGGTACGAGCGGCTGCGGGGGGCACGCATGGCGCTCGACGCGGACCCGACGCCGGCGGGGGCGCTGGCCCTGCGCGCGCTCAAGCTGACCTACAGCCTGACGATCAGCGGCTTCAACAGCGTGTGGCAGCGCGACAGGAAGAGCCCGCTGTACCGGCCCGACTGGCGGCACCTCATCATCGCGCAGGCCAACGCCAACCTGTCGCGGGCGCTGCACAAGATGGACCGGGATGGCTACACGCCCGTCGCCGTCCACAAAGACGCCGTGTACCTGGTGAGCGACGAGCCCGATCCCGTGACAGCGTGACCGCCGTCGGTCACGCTCGGGACGGGCCTGGGACACTTCAAGGGGTATCGTTGGGATCTGCTGAGGTCGGGTATGCTGTGACCGGACGAGGGGATAGGGGGAGAGCAGCATGCAGTGCCAACAGTGCGAGGGGAGCGCGTTCGCCAAGGCCGGGCGTGACCGGTCGGGGCGGCAGATCTATCAGTGTGCGGTGTGCGGCCGGCGACAGACCGCACGATCCACCTCCGCCTTCCGCGGCTACTGCTTCCCCGACGACATCATCGCGCTCGCCGTGCGCTGGTATCCACGTTTCCGTTTGCCGTACGCCGACCTGGTGGAGCTGCTGGCCGAACGGGGCGTGCATGTCGACGCTTCGACGATATTCGACGGGGTGCAGCGCTTCACCCCGCTCTATAAGGACGCGGCGCGCCCGCATCGCCATCGTGTCGGCACCCGCTGGGCGGTCGATGAGACCTACATCCGCCTGGCGGGCCGCTGGGTCTATGCCTACCGCGCCATCGACGAGCACGGTCAGGTGATCGACGTGTACCTGAGCGAGACGCGCGACACGGCGGCCGCCACAGCCTTCTTCGAGCAGGCCATCGCGCGGACCGACGTGCGACCCCGCCGTGCCACGACGGACAAGGCGCCGACGTACCCGCCCGCGCTGCGGGCCGTGGTGCCGGAGGCGGAGCACGTGATGGGCAAAATGGAGCAACAGGGGATCGAGCGCGATCACCAACACCTCAAAGGGCGGACGCGCTGCATGCGCGGCTTCCAACGCCTCGGATGCGCGCAGGTCGTCTGTGACGGGCATGGCTTCATGCGCACCCTGCGTGATGGCTTCTACCGGCTGGGCGAGCCGACCGGTGACCCGCGCATCCCGCAGGCTCCGCGCCTCGCCCGCGCCTGGGACGATCTCACGCAGATCCTTGCCGCAGCATAGCTGTCCCTGTCAACCGCCTACGACGCCGCCCTCGGATCGGCGCTTGCGCTCCGACCTCAGCATAACCCAACAACACCAGGAGAAGTCCCCACCTTAAACTGCCCTCCCCCGGTGTCTTGACAAAGGGGTCCATCATAACGCGTGGCCTTGCAAGCTGCGTAGGCGACATCAAGCAGGGGCCACCGCAGGTTGACGTGCGCCATAGCCCGCTTGCGTTCCGAATCCTGACGCTTCCCTCGTCTATCCCTGTTCATCAGCCTCCGTATACCCTATCCCCCAACTCTCAGCGGCACCAGAACGAGTGCCGTATTCGCATCCGAGTACGCGCCCTATCAGAACGTGATGGTAATCGTGGACGTGAGCGGCGGCGTGGTGCTGATCGACGGTGGCGTGGGTACAGGAGGTGGTGTCGATGTCCGCGTCGCTTTTGGGTGCGATGTAGCCGATGTGGTCACGTCGGTCGACGTGACGGCGGGGCGCGGGAGCTGCGGGGACACGGTGCGCCCCTCTTGTCGAGTGGTCGCCGGTGAGGGCGTGCTGGTCTCATCGCTCGTGTGCAACGACGTTGCCACCAACCCGCTCGCGGCCAACCGATTGCTCCCCACGATCGCCGCGAGGGCGAGCAAAGCGACGAGCGCGAGGAGCGCCGCCCGGCGCGGCAACTGCTGCAAGCTTGACGGCGGGGCGAGGATGCCCCGCCGCGGCGCGTACGTGAAATGCACGTGCTGCAGGAGATGGAGATCAGTAACATTGTCGCCTTGCTGCTGGACACCGCGCACCGTGATATCGACACGCTGGCCCGCCCGGATCGCGCGGCCACCGCGCGGGACAACCAGCATCTTGACGCGCTGCGCCCCGCCAGCCGGTATTACAAGCGGACCCGCCGCATCCAGGCGCACGCGCAGCGCGTCCGGGGGATAGTCGGCCGTCAGGAGTACCGTGGCGATTTGGGGCAACTCATTGACAACATGCACCTCGAAGGTCCCTCGCGCGCCCTCGACTTCAACCGGGTATGCCTCCACGCGCAGATCGCCAACGTAGCCGACGGTCATGGCCGCGACGGCAGAGTCCAGTATCTCTAGGCCATCGGGCCCCGCCACCTGGACCCGAAATCGGTAGAGGGCGGTCGGGGACGCGGCGCTCGGGTCCGGGTGCAGGGCGAGAGTCGTGGTCGACGCGCCGTCAATGGGCAACGCAAATGCCGTATCGTCGAGATCGTACCAGGTGGGGGGAAGGGCGCTCACGATGAGACGGCATTCGCGCAGGACGCCACCGATGTTGGTGACGGTGAGCATGAGGGTACGGTGCGCGCCCGGATCAAGGCGCACCAATTCCTCGCTAATGTCGAGCCGAACCACCTGGACCATCTATCATTATCTCCTTGACGACCGCCGGCGTTGCCCGCGCCGGGTGTCCCTCCTCATACATATAGCAACAATGGTACCGCGCATCCTGCCGGTGGGTGCGGCGACAGCAGCCTTACTCCTGTGCGACGAATAGGAGCGCGCGGCATGCGCTCCTGTCACGACCCAGCCCTATCCATCCCGCACGCGCACGGACGAGGACGCCTATGCGCGGCCTGCGATGACAACCCCGCCCGCGCGTCGCGCCGGTGACGAGTAATTGGCCTGCACATCGCCACGGTCGCGTCGCGCGGGCGTACGGGCTATCAACGAACCATCTTGACGTGGTCTACTGGGCGAACCCCTGCGTGCTCAACAGGCTTCGATGATCGGGCGTGAACAACGTTTGCTCGGCCACGAAGCCGCGGCCGTTGGTCGCCCGCAGGGTCACGCCGCGCTCCGGCGCGAAATCCGCTAACACGCGGCGCACGACGATAGTGCCGCGCACATGCGGCGGCACGGTGAAGCGGTATCGGCGTGTTTCGCCGTTACGCCCGTAAAACGTCGCCTCGACCGGGATGGTGGCGGCGGATGGGTTGTAGAGCAGCAGGAACTCGTTCATGCCTGTCCCCAGCCCTCCCGGGAAGCTCCAGCGCGCGGCCGGCCCATTACGCCCGAACACGTCGGACCCGGCGATGTACGGGCTGTTCGGCGCGCCGAAGTACTCGGCGCGTTCGACCAAGACCGGTCGGTCGCTCGTCACGACTGAGGCGATGCCACTGGCCCGGAGGAATGTGTTCAGCTTGAGTGTGCCGCGGCTCTGCCCCGCGACGATGAATGTCCGTTGACCAAGGGCGCGGCCGGAACTGCCGTAGAACTGCGCCGTGACGCGGGCGCGCACGCGGTTGGGATTGAGTACGGTCAGGAAGGTCTAGAATCGATCGAGGGTACTGCCTTCGGCGAAGTACCAAGTGGTCGCCGGCGTCGTGCTGCCGGACGACCTCAACGCTACCCGACGTTCTCCATGGCGACTCCGCTCTGATGCAGGCGGTGGAGCGCCATGTGCGCCTAATACTACAACGTTAGATTGACGCCTGCGTGGTGTAGACTGGGGGGAGGAGGAGGAGTGCCCATGATCGCCGCCTACGCCCCCCTGGTCGCGCCGCCGTCGGCGCAGCCGCCTACGCCCAACCTGGCGCCGCGCGACGTGGAGCGCCTCGCCGACGACCT
>JAABUM010002553.1_pt1 | contig 24104 bp, 38 predicted proteins | sample 5559161 | NCBI WGS metagenome assembly JAABUM01 (sample SAMN10711868, study PRJNA513369) | rock metagenome | isolation source: Antarctica rocks | place: Antarctica: Victoria Land, Siegfried Peak nord
CGAGCGGCCTGTCCGACGAGCGCCCCACCCAGCCGTCCACTATTGCTGCGGTGCTCGCCGCCGCCCACGCACCTGTAAGCAGATATGTGCTCGTGTCAAACAAGCAAGCCACTTGCAGGTTGCTGGCCGCTGATGTAGGTTTCAGCATGTGCTGAAACATGTGCATCCGACACAGCTGTGATGCTGCAGTGCTGCAGAGTCGGATCAAAGAGGCCCCCGTCTGAGGGCCCACGACGGCCGCTTCTGATGCTGCTCGGAGCTTCGGCACAATTGCATAGCGGCACCTTGGCACTGCTCCAGGGCGTGTAGCGCGGTCAGCGGCGGCGCCGCGCCCGCCAGCAGCGGCAGCCCGTGCGCTGCGGCGGCGCCAAACACTGGCGCCTGCAGGCGTCGGAATTTCAGTTGCCGCAATACTTGCAGCAGTTGCCAGCTTCCCAGCAACATATCTCAGCAATCTCAGTTGCCGAAACACTTGCAGCAGTTGCCAGCTTCCCGGCAACATATCTCAGCAATCTCAGTTGCCGCAACACTTGCAGCAATTGCCAGCTTCCCGACGACACGCCCTCGATGATGGCCTCGGCCCCTTGTCGACATACCCCATTCTCTGCGTGCACGAGGCAAGCGACTGAGGAGGCGCCTCGCGCGCCAGGTTCGCTGCTCCACGAAAACAGCGGACACCCTAAACCCTGAACAGCGCACCCGGTCGCCACCGAACAGCTCGGCGCTGATTTTGAGCGCCTCAGATAGCGCGGCCTGCAGCAGGCGCCGCGGCGCCTGCAGCAGCGCCGCGGCAAAGTGGAGCCGGTCCCCGCAGGCGCGCAGGGCGGCGAGCAGCGGCGAAGGGTCGACGTCTTCCGCAGCAGCGGCGGCGGCGGTAGGACTGGACGCGTGGGAGCGCTTGCGCCGCTTTGCGGGCGGCGTCGGGGCGCCGTCCCACGGGCCGCCTGTGGCACCAGACAGGCTGGCCACTTTGTCAGCCAGCGTTGCACTGACAACGGTTCGGCAGGCGCAACAGTTCGGCAGACGCAAGTTGTACATGGCATTGCAGCCCCCCGAAAGGTACACAGCAGCAGCTACAACTCTCGAACATCCAGGAGGGCTGACGGGACAGGCTGACCGAGTGTGAAATCAGATACCCACCCAGAGCAGCTTCGGCCTGTTGGAGCAGCGACAGCAGCGGCTGCGCCTCCCTTGGCACTGAGGCGGGAGTGACGGCTGTCGCCCGCCCATCGGCCGCGCCGCCGCCGGCGAGGCCGCTGCCGTCGATGAGCTTTTGGTACACTGCTGCGAGCGGCGCTGGATCCGCCTGCAGCCGCAGGATCGCCGACAGCACGCCTGCGGACCAGCCACGGCGCAATTGACTCCTTTGGTGCGTTTGCTGTGGCATGGGCGTTTTGGAAACAGATACTGGACCAGAACACATTTTAGGCATACAAGCACTGCCAGACGCAAAAGCTCACGCTGCCAGGGCGCTGCAGGCTCGCGAACAATCGCTTGCATCGATGCGAGCGATTCGCGATGAGATGTACGGATACAGTGCACGTGGAATGAAACATGAAACGTAGAATAGTATGTATATGTAGTAGCATCATGATATTCGCACCTGCGGTGTACGCCAGGACAGCCGTCTTCACGGGCGACGGCATCTTTGCAGAGCCCGCGACGCGCAGCGCCCGCCGCAGGACTGCTACCGCCAGGGCGGAGAAGCCGTTGCAGGGGCCGCCGACGCGCAGGGCCGCCATTTGTTCCGCCGGCAGCAGCTGCTGCACCTGCAGGAAGCCCAGAGCGACCAGGTCAGTGTTCGGGTTGTAGGCACCGCATGCATACACGGCGGCTGCTGGCAGCGCGGCTGGCTGCACTGCCGCTAGCAGCTGCTGCACCTGCGGAAGCGAACACCAAGCTCGTCCTGAAGTGCACGCGCTTTCTCCACTCGCAGTGCATCCTGTGCCTGAAGCGTGCACAGCAGGCGACCGAGCTGCAGGCGGCCACAACGACTTTCTCTCTAGCACTAGCAGCTTGGCGGTCGGTGCCTCCTGGCTTGACGAGTCAACATCAGGAGGTGGGCACAGCAAATGTGTCTGCAGTTGCGGTGATGTCGCACGGTCGCACCTGCTCCAGGACTTCGTAGGGTCGCCGCACGGTGACGGCAACCGCCTCCGTCAAGAACGAATGGATTGCGGCCACACACCTGCAGGCAGCCAGCAGGGTGGCGACGTCAACATACTTCCAGCCAGTTACGACAGAACCTTGATGGATGCGCAGCGTGTGCAGAGAGGCTGTGACGCGCTCATGAGGCGGGCGTCCGTTTAGGGTGTAGGCTCCGGTCCATTGAGCGCTTTCAAGGAAGTTGCGGCTTTTCATTCTCAGGCAAACGTGCCAGACGTTTTGCCGGCAAATATCCAGGGTCACGCACCTCTGTTGCTCAAGAGCATCTGGGCGGAGCGCGGGGATGAACTGCAGCCACAGGGTCGCCTCGCCGGCGGTGCCGCCAAAGCCGTCGACGGCGCCGCTGGCTGCCAGCTTCAAGGCTGCCAGCTCTCCGGCACGCTGGCGTATGCCTGCGTCCAAACGCACGAGGAAGTCGACAAATGTAATATCCAATTATTTTGCGTTCGGCCTTGCGGGCTCACACTTGAGGCGGGTGAGTTCAGCGGCACCAGGGTTTAGTGATAGGGCTAGTGGGGAAGCTGTCAACTCCTGTGCGCTTGTCATGTTTCTACGGTATTGTGCTGAAAGATGTCGCGCAGCACATGCCCGATGCAGCAGAGAAGCAATGTTCTCCAGAGGCAGCCCACCTGGCGAGGGGCTGCCGGACGCCAGCTGCAGTAGCGGCAGCAGCGGCACGCTGCCGAGGACGGCGCCCGGCACGCCCGCGCCCGCGCCGCCGCCGCCGAAGTGACCCGCCGCCGACAGCGGCGCGGCGGCGGCGTGCAGCAGATCCACCAGCGCATGCTGCCGCGCCAGCGGCAGCTCCAGCGGTTTCTGTAGAAAAGCGCATTATACTGCTACTTTGGAACACATCCAATTGCAGACACACGCACATGCGTCGCTCTACGACTTGAATGAGGTGGGTTATGCAGTTGCTTCGTGCAAACAGCATCCTCAGGGGGTGCTGCCGCCTCGCTGAACTGCATTTGTAGGTCGTTTTCAGGCTGGATATCGTGCTGCCAGGAAAAGCTTCGTGTATGATGCACTCGAGGTCCCAAAAAGCCTTCAGACTGCAACCTGGCAACAGCTAGGCGATAGGCAGTAGCTAGGGCCTTCAACAGGAGCGCACCGCGGGAAAGAGGCGCGCGACGTCGATGTGCGCCTCCGCCACGGCGGCTGGCAGGGACCGCTGGTAGCCCGCGAGGAGGGTGAACAGCTTCAGGCCGCTGAGCGCCGCGGCGCCGCCCAGGGTCGGCAGCTGCTCGCCGCCTTCTGCTTCGCTTTCCCCATTGTCGGCCTGCAGTCATGCAACACAGCTCATTTAGCATGGCCATGCCTAGCTGAGTGACGGGCAGGACCAACGTCGCCAGCGGCTGCGCAGCCTTCTGCTTCTGCGTCCCCGGCGTAGCCAATTCTAGTGGAGAAGCTGAGACTCCTGACTGCCTTGGGTCTAGCACAGCCAATTCGTGCAAAGCCATGCTAAGCCACCACACACACCCGAAAACAAAAATTGACTGGGGACGCACCTCGGTTGCTTGTAGCGCCGAGTGCAGCGCCAGCAGCACCTGCGGATCTGGCAGCCGCCCCCGCAGCCAGCCGCCCAGCCGGCCGCCCCACGCAGCCCACTGCGCGGCGGCGGAGCCGCTGCCGCCTGACGACAAAATGCTAAACCCTGAACCCTGCTGCCGCCGCTCTTCGTTAGGCAGCGCGGCCAGGTCTGCCGCAGCGGCGAGGTCTGCCATCAACAGCCGCAGCGATGAGAACGTGCGGCACAGCACGCACAGCGTGGCGTAGCGCACGAGCGCGTTCTCGTGCTGCAGCCCGTGCGAGAGCGCCGCCTGCAGAGAAAATCGCGACGTCACAGCATTGCAAAAGGCTTCCTTATTGATGCAAACCCTTGAACAGTGCGGTAACATGAGCGACAAGCGACGCCTCCATGCTGTGCAGCAGAGGCTGTCTGTCATGGCAAAGCGCAAGTGTGTTCGATTCAGGTCAAAATGCTCGCCTTGGTGAGCGGCGGCGGCAGAAGGCACCGCAACAGACCGCGCACTGCGCCGCCGTCAAATGCTGGCGGCGCTACGCCTCGGGCCGCGGCCTCCGCCAGCCGCAGCGGCTGCTGCGAAGCCGCGATTTGCGAAATCTGCCCCGCCAGAGTGAGCGCCGTGAACCTGGTGCAGGACCAATATGATTTGCAGACTTCATTGCTGATAAAATTACTTTTCAAGATGGTATCGTGAAGCGATGAATTGCAACGGTTTCACAAGCAGGGCTTGGCCTTATTTCAGTTTCGTTCATCACTTCGAGAGATGTCAAGAAGAAAATCACCACTGCGCCGTTGGCGCCGGATCCAGCGGCCAGGTCAGGGAGGACAAAAATGACACAGCGAGGTCGGGCGCCGCGCGGCAGACTGCTAGCAGCAGCTGCGCATGGCGTGGCACCGACCGCGCCTGCAGCTGCTGCAGCGCCCGCAGCAGGCGACGCCGGCCTGCGGGGCACAGGCTTGGCGTCAGAGTTCTGCGGTGACAGCAATGAAAGGAGTGGCGCCCTTTTCGCAGGCGCTGCTCCCAAATGGCAGTTGTGTGAGCATAGGCTTTGCACAGGCTCTACAGGAACCTGCAGCATCCTGCCAACAGCAGTGTGTCTTATGTAGGTTTGTGCCCCTCACCTGGAGTCTGCTGGCCAGACGCCTCGCCGCCAGTGCCGCCGGACGGCGGCGCGCACAGCCCGTGCCGCGGATCTGTCGCCAGCCGGAACAGCATGTCGTACGCCGCCTGCACGATGTCGGCCCCGGCGGCGGTGCTTTCTTCGTCCTCCGCGTCCCGCGCAGCCAGCGCCGCCAACTGCGAGACAACATGATACGGGGTTGTGAATCAAGGATCGTAACAGCACGATCAAACGCTTCGGCATGTGGAGTTTGGAGGCAGCCTTTCGGCTTGAACCCTGAAACGGTGGTGTGCCGACGTCGGCTGCTTCCAAGCGCAGGCTTTCAGCTTTGGGGGCAGGCCTTTCTACCAGCCAGTGTCCATTCGATCACAAATACAGGTATATATGCATATAGGCATATAGGCATATAGGCATCTGCACCTGGCTGAGGGCGACGTCTCCGATCGCGGACGCCTGCACGTGAGCCGGCATGCCAGACGCCGGCGCCAAAATTGCATCCTGCACGGCGGCTAATGCCTCCCGCAGCAGCGCTGAGTGCAGCCCCGGGAAGGTCTGGAACAGCCCATTGATCGGCGTCCTGCGGGCACGTCATGCACACGTCAGTGATCATTTCTGACCGAGTGCAACCTACAAACTACAGCAGACAAGCAGGGCGAGGTTCAAGTGAGTGTTACAGTGATAAGCTAGCAAAGAACAACATTGAACTTTCACTCATGCAGCACAGGGAAGACCGCACCGCTCGCAGAACTGCCCATGAACGAGCAGATGTGATGTACGCACCTCAGGGAGATGAAGCGGGCGCGGTCGCCTGCCCCGCAGCCGCGCAGCATCGCGATAGCAAAGTGTGCGTATGCGGCGCAGGTGGGCTGCTTTTTCAAGTCCGCCTCTGCGGCCGGCGCCGCGGCGGGTTCCCCAGCCTTTCCCGGCCTGTAGGAGGGGCAAGGATGCTACATGATTCTACTACGCATAACATATCTGTAAGGCCGGCAAGCAGCAGAGGAGGCTGGCCGCCTTGCCCTATGTGCCGCCGCTGCTGCAGTGCGGTAATGCGCCTTGCCCCAGCGGAGTCGTCGCAGTACAAGGTAGCCCCTACCCCTTGCGGCACACTGTCACAGGCTGCTGCCATCGGCGCTCGTCCAATCTGCAGCCCGTAGCGGACTGGTGCACATGCGAGAAGTCATGTGTCCGCTCACCTGCCGGCGGGGCGCGCGAGTTTGGCCAGGACCTTGTGCTCCCAGTCGAAGGCGGCCAGCAGCAAGCGCGCCGACGTGGCGCCGCGGCCAGCGACCGCCGCCAGTATGTGCAGCGCTGCGTTGGCCTCCGCCCTGTCGCTGGCCGCCAGGTGGCGGTAGATGCTCTTCAGCCGCTTGCCTGCGCAGCCAAGCAAAGGTATGATTGGTGCGGGTGGGGCTGGCACAACACTGGGCATCACTGCACCCCGCAGTTCAGGCAAGCGTGCCCAGCAGAACGATCGCAGGGTCGTTCTGCGATCGCCCTCATCCAAGATTGCCACGTAGAACCAAACAAGCTGATGCATGCGAGGCTGGCAGCGCACCGACGATGGAGACCGCGAATTCGTCGATCGCGCGGGCCACGGCGGTGTCGCCGTCGCCGCATGCCAGCAGCTCCAGCACCGCACGCAGCAGCGCCAGCATGACGCCCGCATTCTTCGCCTGGGACCACAAGTGTTCAAATCATCGTCTCGAGGGCGGCTTCTGCGGCATGGCATCGACCCCACACGCATGCCTCATATTGCAGTTTGCTTCAAACGCAAGCTGCATGAGCCTGCCTAGAAAAGATCGCACGGAATGCCTTTGAACCTTAAGAGGTTTCATGTTCCCTTGCGTCTCACCGTCCACTGGTGGTCCCAGATCCGGTGCAGCTCTGCAAAGCCGGGCGACGCCTGCAGGTACGCCCGCAGGAAGGCGGGCCCGTGCTGCCGCAGCTGCTTCCGGAAGCCCTTGATGCCGTGCAGGTTCGTGTCCACATCTCGCACAGCGCGCAGCGCCTCCACGATCTCCTCCAGCTGGGGGGGCGGGACGGCCATTGAGGAGGCGGCGGCGGCCACGCCGCTCTCAGAACAAGGCCACGCAAGTTGATATGTAGTTGCGACGCGCAGATCTGATCAACAGCTCAAATCGGCTATCAATAGACGGCGGCAACTGGTTGATTGGGTCGCCTCAATTGAAAGCGCACTTTGTGTCCGGAAGGATGCATGCCAGTCCTCACAGGTCTGTTTGTGCGAGCGATCACTAGCAGCCCCGACGTGGCTACAATCACGATTGATGGTGCATTTTATGAATGTGCAAAGGCTGATATGGATCAGTTGGCATTACACGAAGCGCCTCATGCGTGGCGTTCCGGAATCAGCCGCCGCAAGTGAAGCTGCTGCAATCGGCGGAAGAGGTGTGCACGGATTTCTTGCCTTCTGCCAGATTCTGACGCTCAAAGCCCGACAGAATCAGCGTCAGAAGCGCCTGATCAGCAACGGAAGGGGATACGCTTGACTTTACATGACCACGACTGTTCAAAATCAGCCGCCGCCGCAACCACAGCTGCTGGCATGTCATAACGTCACCAGCTGTCAAGACCCACTGCTGAGACAGCGAGCCAGCGAAAGCATCTAGCATGGACCGCTCGCGTTTTTCGTCTGCCTGGTGCAGTGCCACGGGCTTCACACCATCTGCTTTGCCGCCCAACTCTGCTCATTCCAGCGGCCGTGGCGATCCGGCGGCACCCGCTCAGCATCGCCCAGCAGCTCAGTACATCTCGTCCACCTGGCTGGTTTTGAGATGCCGCTGCTCGCCGCGCTGCTTCCTGATGGCGGCCAGTGCCGGCTTCAGGGCAAATGTCTTCTTCACCCAGGTCGCCACTTGCACTGCGGGCAGACAGTTCCGCCGGATCAGCACGCTGCAATGCTGCGCTTTGAGAGGCTGGGCCCGTGGCTCGAATGGCTGAAAGAAGCAGCAGATGCATGCTGGGGACAGTGGTCGTGGCTGAGGGAAAAAGTTCCACAGAAGTGCACGTCATCGGCCGTGGCAGGACATGGCTCCAGCCGTCGCACCTTCAGGCGTGCGGATCTGGGGCACCAGCGTCCGCACGTTGCGGATGGGCAGCCAGTCCGCCAGGCCCTGCCCCCACACCAGCGTGTTCTCGTCGATGATGCCGTGCACCCAGGCCTCGCGCAGCGTCGGCAGCGGGCATGGCCCCCGCGGCACGCTCATGCGGTCTCGGTAGTACCAGATGTTCTTCTTCGTGGCCTCCCGCACGAAGTCCACCACGTGCCGCTCGTAGTGGTCGTACCTGCGGAACGGGCACTTGGCATAAGCATGCATGCCGCCAGCATGCCGCGTGACGCGTGCACTTTCTTCAAGCAAAAACGTGTCAGCACGCTGGCACAGGAGGCGCGTTACACATCAGCTGATTGCTGTGGGTGGTCCAAGGATTCAGGAGGCTCACTTGTGCCCGCCGATCTTCTCTGGTGGTGGCTGCTGTTTGGCGCTGCTGCCTGCTGCCGACGTGCCACCGGCGCCCTGTGCTGGCTTCTTCACCACCTTGCGCACGACTTTGCGCTTCGGCTTTGCCTCTGCATCACCGCCTGCTGACGCTGGCGACGCTGCGGCTGATTTATGGTCCGACATGCTGCCTGTTGGGTGCTGACCTGGTCGGAATGCTTCGCAGTATCAGCGTGTAGCAGCCGGGTCGGTGCGCGACAGAACAACCTTTAGTAGCGTGCCTGAACAAGGCTTGCAACCGTGACGTGCGCTGAACGGAGTTGCAAAGGACTTGTGATCGCTGCACAGGCAATCGCCAAGGGCGAGCAGCCTCTCGACAGGGCGATGATGCGATTGCTGGATGCGCGACCACTTCTGGCACTTCAGCGCAACAGGAGCTGCGATCGCGCCACTGGCCGTGCCACACAGCACAAAAACTCGCAGAGTGCTGCACGAATCTGGATCGTCAGCAGCACGGTGCCTATCTTGAGACGATTGTGTGCAAGGGCAGCAGCGAAAAGGCCTGCACAGCATGCAGACGTCGTGCCTCTGCTCGTGCAGAGGCTTTATTCGCCCCACAACGCACAGAAGTGCAGGCTCCCTGCCTCATGTTTCACAGAGGGCATCAACGAGGCTGCCTTTCACATCAGGATCCGTGCAGCGACGCAGTTTGGGCTTCCAGCACAGGTGTGGACATTGTCACTTTGCACGGAAACATGTTTTCCTGCACGCAGCATTGGCATGCATCATGGCACGAGGCTTCGTAGGGCATCTGCAGCCTGTCCAAACGCACGTTTGTGATATATAACCCGTCACCCTGCGGCAGGAGCGCGCCGCGCGACTCGCTGCGGCAGACATGCGCAGCGGCTCAGGCAGAGCTAGTGGACCCTGATCCAAACTTCAGAATTGAGAAGGTGCGTTCCTTGAATGCACGCCATCCTGCATGCCTGCAGCAGCGCGCATGCTGCAGCGCAAAACCCATGCGGTTTGGTGCATGAGCGCACACTCTGCGAGCTCACAGTCATGTGGTGGCGAACGCAACCAATGCAGCGTGAGTGCAGCTCCGATGTACGCTTGCGATCCATGGCGGTCTCTTTTGCGCAGATTTCCTTTGGCAAGATCTTGACGCCGCTGGGCGTGGGCATGCTGACCTACGGCTTTGGCAGCTTCTTCAACCTGCTCCCCGGCGGCGACTTATCCTCGCTGCTGCTCATCTACGGCTTCGTCATCAGCCTGCTGGGATTCGCGCTGGCGTACGCGCAGCTGGTCCCCGTGCCCTGCAAAACGACGAAGGACGCATTTGACCTGCGGGACGCGCAGGCGACAGACATCCAGAAGCAGGTGGGCCATTGGGTTTTGGGCTTGTTGCAATGCGCAGGAAGTTATCTGCCATCTCCTTTCTGACAGGCTGAATTCCCAAAGGCAGGTGCACGTGCCTGCACGGAGCACGGCAAGCCACAACGAGGCAGGCCCACTGAGGCATGCCTGTGCGGCACGCATCGCACACCTGCTTGAGCATACTGGCCATCTGCATGACACAGACTTGCCCATCGGCAACAAGCTGTGTGCGCTGGCGTACAGCAGACTTGCTCTAGCTGATTGGCCGTTCACCTCCCCCATTGACAAGCTGCATGTGTGTGCACAGGTGCGCGAGGATGTGACGCGGTACCGGTACGGTGACGAGCAGCACCTGGACGAGGCCCTGGACCGCGTCTTCCGATTCAACAAGGTGCTGCGCAGAGCTTCTTCGTTGTCAACTATTCTAGACGGCTGTGCTTTCGGAGTTTGATGGAAAGACTGGCTGGAGTTGACGACGCCATCTGGCTGCGTGGCGCGGCACAGCTGTGGGCGCATAGCCGAGAAGGAGCTCGGGGGCAGCCTCACAGCCGCCGATGCTGCCGCTGCTCCTCAGTCTGGGCATCCCAAGCCTGCACCAAACTGGATTTTCCAATGTTGAGAGGTAGCATTCTCGAATTGCTGATACGTGCTTCCTGAGGCTGGCGCAGGGCGGCTCCAAGGGCGTGCCCCGGAGGTTCACGCCCATCCTGAAGGGCGTGCGTGAGGAGGTCGTCGACGGCAACTATGCACTGGTGAGCACTATTGGGTCTAAGCCGCTCGCCTTGTGTTGCAGCAGCGGGCAATCATTGCCACGTCGCAACATGAATCCACATTCGTTGCAAGCTGTCTAGAGGCTGTTCTGAGTGCCGCCCTTGGGAATTTGACAGCATGCACCTGCTTACCGAATGGCATATGGCGCATCCATGCGCCGACATGCGGCCGGCGACACGGGCGTTTCATAAAAAAGATGTGAGCGGGCATCCCCTGCACAGGTGCTGGAGTTTGCCAAGAAGCCAGAGATGGCGTACGAGGAGTGGACCAGCCGGCAGGAGAAGTTCCAGTCGTTCTTCGGCCCTGGCGTGAAGGCGTCCCTGGAGGAGACAGCGCAGGTAGGTACCACGCAGATGCAGCGCCTGCTGCTCGCTGTCAGTCGACAGTACTCCTGTCCCAGTCTACTTGCAAGAATTAAATTGTCCTGCAAGTGAAGCAGGCAACCAGCTCAAGGTGTCCTACTGCTCAAAGACAGCCCGTGCCCCGTTTTGTGCAGGGTGTGGACGTGATCCTTGCCTGCGATGGCTCCGGCGAGGGTCGCGGCGGGCCGGCGCAGAAGGATGTGCTGCCGCCGCTTGTGCCCGGCATGAAGGCGCGCCAGCAGCAGTGAAGGGACCAGCAACGTTCAGGGCTTCTGTGCTAAATATGGTGTGGGGGCGATCTGGGGCAATGCCGACCGGCCGGCACAACGGCAGCAATATTCGGGGCACGTCAGAATACATGAGGACTGAGCATTGCTCTTGCACATTTCTGTGCAATATTTCGTGGCGGCCCAAGCTGCACCCACGTGACCCTTCCGCACAAACGGCAAGATGCCTCCTACCCTCAGAATCAACTTGCAGAAAGCATCTGTAACCCGCCGGCCGATCGACCGCATGTGCAGGTGCAGCGGCCTGTTGCGTCAAAGCTGCTGAGACGTTCTTGGCCAAGCAACGCGATCGGAAGTGTGGCGAATTGCAGAAAGCTGCCATTCGGAGACGCATCAACAGACTTCTTTGGGTACAACGATCCAGCGCGACACCATGGCGGCACCCAGCAGGGGCAATCGGGCCAAGACGCAGGTGTTGCAGCAATGCGACATGTCCACGCTCCTGGAGACTGAAACCAGCGAGGACGGATTGTGGACTGCATCAAAAGGTGAGCATCGTGGAGCTTCATCATGAGACAGTCTGGCCGGCCAGCCTGTCGACGACCGCGGACAAGTGATCTCGGTGCCCTAGGTACCCCTAAGCTTGCGTGCACAGCCACGTTGCAGCGCAAAGGCATGCAGACTGCATACTGGACCTGTCTCTTGGCTGATAGGGGCGCGCCCCATGCTGCAAAGCAGCCCAGATGGCTCGTGTGTATGTCCAGTGGCCGCCGTCTGCCGTTCAGAGGAGCCAGACCCGTGTTCTATTGAAATCTGCGCAGTCATCGCCACCATCGGGCCGGCGTCGCAGAGCGTGGAGGTCCTATGTGAAATGCTGGAGGCGGGCATGACGTGCATCCGACTGGACTTGACGGTGCGTCCAGGTGGCGGCATGCATGTGCGCTGTCGCAAGATCGTGACAGCCCGGCACCACCACTAGCATGCAAGATGCTTGTCAGAAATTACTCCCCATCTGCTGTCCATGTCGGAGGGTGCTGCCTCATCCGCACAGGATCCCATGCGAGCCTGCCGCACAGCTTGCGTCTTGCGCGCTGACGGCGGCCACACACTACAGAAAAGCAGTACCAATCAAAGCATGTTGTGGCTGCGATTGCAGCAAGGGGAAGCACATATATCATGTCCTCGCTCCCGTTGACCGCAGTGGGGAACACTGGACTACCACAAGCAGTCGCTGGAGAACATCGCAGAAGCCTCGCGCCGCACCCGGAAGTTGTGCGCAATTATGCTGGACAGCTTCGGCCGCGAGATCGTCGTGCGCCGCAACAGCACCCTCGACGCAAATGGCTGGCCCGTCCACGAAGAGAGCATGAAGATCGCTTCTGGCGAGAAGGTGCGGCTTGCAGCGTCCGCTGCCTGGTGATGATGTGCTGATGGTGACATCCGTGCACACTTCCTGGGCGACCACTGCCAGTATGTAACTGCCACGCCTCACCGCCCTAGGTGGCTGCTCTGCATTGAGGAAGCCTGCTGCAGCGGCATGCGGATCCTTACACCCTCCTTCATCGTTCTACTGCTGCATACTGAGCTGAGGAATGTCAACGCAAAAATGACACAATACTAACGGGGCGCTGCGGAATTGCACAGGTGGTGCTGACGACCAAGTCGAAGGAGGAGGCAGGGCCGAACGAGTTCCCGGTGTCGTACGCTCGGCTCCCGTCAATGGTGGAGGTTGGGGACACCATCTTCCTAGGGCGCTACCTGGTCACCGGCGCAGACGAGTCCTCGCTGTTCATGGAGGTGGGCGGCTTGCTATCAAGAGTGATCGTATCGTATTGTCTCCCTGTTCCTCATCCCATCAACAGGCGTTGATTAGGGACACCAATACATGACACCTCGCTTGTTTGTGGTCGCTAGCAGCCTGGTCGACTGCTGATTGGGGGAAGGGCGGACATATAGATTGCGCCTTGCTCCGTCCAGCTCTCCAAGAGGACTGTGTAGGCAGTCCCGCTCTGTGACGTCAGCAATTGCGTCACGAGCATGCAAGCACTGCGCAATGCAACCATTCTATGGGAGTGCAGCGGCTCCAGTGAGAGACCCTTCGTGAACAACTCTGCCGTCACACTGTGTCACAGGTGTCGAAGATCATGGAGGCGGAGGTCGCCTTGCGCGCAACGAACATTCCTCCTGTCATCGTTCTTCCATCATCCTACAATGTTCAGTGTTGTGATTGCTCTTCTCAGGTGGCCGAGGTCACAGAGACGGAGGTGGTCTGCATCGCGCGCAATGAGGCGGTGCTGGGCGGTCTGCTGACGGTGTTCCACACCGAGCGCTCCGTCAGCAGCCTCACCAACCTGCAGAACGAGCTGCCGGTGAGGGCCACCACCCCTCACATCTGTCACGCCTGGGGAAGGAACTTTTCGAAGTATTGGCAGGCATTGCAGCTTCACCCACTCGCAGAACGAGCTACTGGTGCTCCTTTCTCGCTTTGTCGGGCCTTGCGAATGCCACCGAAGACTCAGGATTTCAAGCCCAGCGCTCTGCCAGCAGCCCCACCAACCTGCCGTACGAGCTGCTGGTGCGTGCCGCCCCTCTCCCGCTTGTTGTGCCTCAGGCCTCGGGCGGGAACCTTTCAAAGTGTTCGCTGGCATTGCAGCTGCTGTGGCGTCAACGTCAGACCGTGGCAGAGCTTTCTTCAGCGACCATGGCCCAGCCCAGCATAAGGACGTCACAGGGACACAGACACAGCCAGCTGGCCACTCAAAGCTTAACATGAAAATAAAAATTTCACCCTAAACCCTGCCGCCACTGTTGCTGCACGACCTGCACAAGGAGGTGCTGAAGGTGCTGTCGGCGGACTACGAGATCGACATCCCGAGTCTCATTGCAGGTTATTCTAAACCGTAACCCTTTGAAACTGCAGGTGCTGCACGACCTGGACAAGGAGGCGCTGCAGGTGCTGTCGGCGGACTACGAGATAGATCAACCCTAGCTCTAGTTTTCTAAACCCTACTCCCTGCCGCCGCAGGTGCTGCACGACCTGGACAAGGAGGCACTGCAGGTGCTGTCGGCGGAAAACGAGATCGATCAAGCCTAGCCCTAGTATTCTGAACCCTACACCCTGCCGCCGCAGGTGCTGCACGATCTGGACAAGGAGACGCTCAAGGTGCTGTCGGCGGACTACGAGATCGACTTTCTGAGCCTGTCCTTGTGCCGGAGCGCGGAGGACGTCACCGAGGCGCGGTCCTTCCTGCGCAGCATCGGCCTCACCTCCACCAAGGTTGCTTTTTTCCATAAGCAAAGGCCCTTTTGGTTGCTTCGCTACTAACATAGTAAGGTGCCCAAGCTTTGCTAATAATGTGCGGCAGTCCAGCAAGGTTGAAAGAGCGCAAATATGATATGATATAGACACACGAAAAACATCAAATGAAATCGGAAGAGCCAATCACATCACCGAGGCGTGGTCCTTCCTCCGCAGCATCGGCCTCACCGCCACCAAGGTGCAGCTTCGCGGCTGCAAAATGTAGAGTGTACATCAACAGGGCCATGTGAACGGCCCTAGTACATGTAGTTGCCCTTGACTGCTTCGCCGTACGACCTTGCCGCAGTGTTTTGCGCCTCGGACAGCTTGCTTGTGTGCACACGCCGCTGGGACGTTGTGTTGTGAATGCCGGATTGGGCAAATTGCGTCGATCCAGACTCTTCAATGTCTGCCTAGCGCCGCGCGCAGGTGCTGGCCAAGTTCGAATCGCGGCAGTCGCTGTTCAACTTCAAGGGTATCGCCGCCGCGTCGGACGGCGTCATTTGTTCGCGCGGCAACCTGGGCCTCGACGTCGTGCCCGAGAAGATGGCGCTCATTCAGAAGGTGCGCTGCAGAATTTGAGAACAAAACAGCACGTCCAGAAGGTCGGCATTGGGCAGTCTGGAGCGCACAGTTCTGTGGTCTGCATGGTCTGCTGGCTGTGCCTTTTGCAGCCCTGATCCGCCAGATCCACCGATGTGCCTGCTGCCGCCGAGCACAAGGCTTCCTGTTCCAATGACGTAATGGACGCAATGCACCACCAGGTCGTGTTGTAAACTCGTGCTTGGTCTTATGATGTGCGATTTGTCTAATTTCCAGGCCATGATCGCGAACTGCAACATCCTGGGCAAGCCTGTCATCATCACCCGGCTGGTCGACACCATGGGCACCAGCCCTCGCCCCACCAGGTGCTGTTCTGCCTCGGCCAGGATGAAACAACGCAGCTCCATCATGCCTGATTCACAGGTAATGTGCTCGTCCTGCCCGCCCTTCTGGGAACAGCAGCTGACACCAGTGAACGTTCTCCGGCCATTCGTCCATTTCATTTCCCACTCCTCGAAAGCCTGACACTGGAAACCGCTCACGCCCTGCAGGGCGAGGCAACAGATGTGGCCAGCGCCGTAATGGACGGCGCGGACGCATTCCTGCTGGGCGTGGAGACGCCGCGGGGAACGCAGCCGGCAGCATCACCGACCCGCCTCACACAATCTGCTGACAACAGTGTCCTCCCACAACCGCAGGGCGCAGGCAACGGATGTGGCCAATGCGGTGATGGACGGTGCGGACGCCTGCCTGCTGGGCGCGGATACGCTGCGGGGGACGCACCTGGTGCTCACACCAGCTACTGATATCTATCTCCTTACCATCTCAGAGCGGAAGCGATGCATGTGGCCAATGCCGTCATGGACGGCGCCGGCGCCTTCCTGCGGGCGAGGAGACGCTGCGACAGGCTTTTATTCAGAGAATGAATATCGACTCCCAAACCGTAAACCCTGCAGGGCGGAGGCGACGGATGTGGCCAATGCCGTAATGGACGGCGCGGACGCCTTCCTGCTGGGTGCGGAGACGCTGCGGGGGACGCACCCTGTGCTCACGGTGTCCACCATCCTGTCCATTGCGCGGCAGGCGGAGGCGGTGTTCGACCACACCCACCACTTCGACCACCTCATGGCGGTGCGCACGGCAGCGCCGTGTTTCGTGTGTACAATCGTCTGTACACGAGTACCAGATTCCGAGAGCTTGCGACTTGTGACAGGCGGAGGCGGTGTTCGACCACACCCGCCACTTGGACCACCTCATGGCGATGCGGCTCTGCTGTCTTTGTTGTTTGGGCTGCCACAAAGGGATTAAGGTGTAGTGGGAAAGCGCGGCAGGCAGAGGCGGTGTCTCACCACACCCACCACTTCGACCACCTCATGCTGGTGTATGCCTTGTTCCGTCTGCTGTGCATTCCTATGTAGCAACGATGAGGGCATCAGCTTTGCTGTTACAAATTTGAACCTGGCTAACCTTGAACCCCAACCTCACGACCCGCGCAGGAGGCATTCATTGCGGAGCTGGAGTCGCAACGACGTGGGCTTCGGCTTTGGCATCCAACATCTGGATGTGGCTGACTTTCAAACCACGACGCCGTAGGAGGCGCTGATTGCGGAGCGGGAGGGCAACGACGAGGGCGTCGGCCACAGCGCGTCGCAGGGCAGCATGCACTCCGACTCACTGCCGCCCACCTCCCTGCCGGGCGCCTCTTCTGGTGCGCCCGCCGTGCCTGCTGCATGACGAAACCTGCTGGAATGCTGATCCAGGAGCCTCCCACTTTGTCTGCTCTTACAGCCTCCACAGTTCAACAGCCCGCAACGCGCACAGCCGACCCCCAACAGCCCGACAATCACTTCCTGGGTCCGCGCAAATTGCCTGGAAAACAGCCAAGCGTGGCAGCGGCCCACCAGTCTCGGCAGCGTGAGGCCGTTGCCCACCTCCAGGGCTGGCCCCTTTCTGCGCGCTGAGCGAACATGCTGACTCGCGCATGTGGACTCACCGTCTGGCCCCGCCTGATGACAGCGACCCGCGGCAGACTCAGTCGAACCCGGTCCAATACTGCTGCCTCCCCCACAGCGTCTGGTGCGGCGCTGTCCGCGGCTGCTCAGCGTTTGTGACCCTTGTCAGGGCAGCGTCGATGTTGGGCCCTCTATCACAGTGGTTTCTGCCCCGGTCCTATTGATTCAATAGACTGCATCAAAGTCCTGGGGGGCACAGCGACGCTTCGCCCCACAATCTCTGTGTCCCACTGACCACTGGGCAAGGAGCACTCTGCATGAGTGTGGTGGCTGTCTTGGTGACCATTCGAGACGGATGCACCAGCGTGTACAAGATGTGACCGCAGGCACGCTGCGCCACATGGGCTCGGGCGTCAACTTCGGCTCCATGGGCAACGTGCTCAAGCAGGGGACGCCCTTCCTGTCGCGCCAGGTGCGCGCCGTGACACGCTTTCGCATTGCCAGGCGCCGCCGCCATGCCCCTAGGCGACGTCCCTGATGCACACGGCTGTGACCAGCGGGCAGCATGAAACCTCTGTGGAGTGTGCGTCTGCGTTGTGCACAAGGCAGAAACTATAACGACAGGGTCGATGAGGCCTGCTTCCTTTCTGGAGATCCCAAACACGGTTGCCGCCCACTTGCAGGAGTCGATTGCGTCGTCGGCGGTACGCGCCGCCGACAAAGTGGGCGCCTCGCTCATCATCGTGTACACGCAGACAGGGCACACTGCCAGCCTGGTGTCCAAGTACAGGTGACTGCCCTTGTGCGGCCGCTTTGCAGAATGCCACATGCCCATGGACACACCCTGCCCATCCTGACGCTGGTGGTGCAGCGGCTGGTAAGCGGCTGACCAGCAGCGGCTGACAAGCGACCGAAAAGCAGCGACCGAAAAGCAAACCTGTCGTGCTCATCACCACTGATCGCCAAAACTGCAATGCACTCTCTCGTTCACGCGCAGGCCGCCAATGCCCATCCTAACGCTGGTGGTGCCGCAGCTCAAAAGCAACGGACTGTCATGGCGGCTCACGGGGCGCTCCACCGCGCGCCACTGCCTCGTGGAGCGCGGCCTGCTGCCCGTCCTCGCCGCGCCCTCCCCCTCCGGTGCGCCTCCTTGTACGAAACAACTTTGGGTATCCCGAAGAATCCCAGGCACTCGAAAACCATTGGCACTGATCCACTTCCCAGAGTTCAACTATGTGTACCAACAGGTGAGACGCTGCTGGAGGAGGCGATAGAGATGACGGCCAGCTGGGGCCTCGTCAAGCCGGACGACCACATCGTGTGTGTGCAGCAGATCCACGACAGCTTCGTCATCAGTGCGCCCCTTCACATTACCTCTAATCCATTTAACATATACTTTACGGACGGCCGCATCGTGTGTGTGCAGCAGATCCACGACAGCTTCGTCGGCAGCGCGCCCCCTCTCCGCCCACACTACGCACAGCGACCTTGGTCACGCCTGCCCACCTGCCTGCTTGCCTGCCGGTGCGGTGGCAGTGCGGGCCCTTCGCCCTGCTGCAGCCCTTGCCCCGCTGGATTGAAACTCCACCGGCACACGATTGGTCTTGCTGAGCCGCGCCTGCAGCTCCCACCTGCAGCTCGCAGCATTGAGTAACCGAGTCTTCCAGAAATTCCTCTACAGTACTTCCTGTGGAAGCTTATCCACAGCCTTCCCCCACACCCTCGTCGCGATGCTTACGGCGATGTGTTGCTCATGCAGAGATCGTGTCGGTGGACAGCGTGGGCTCTGGCATCGCCACCATCCGCCCGCAGTCCCTCGTCAACCTCATGAAGGTGCGGTGGTGCCTTGAAAGCATTCCTGCGTGACACGGCGCAAAATTGTGCTGGGCAGGCTGGGCACACAGCCTGCATCTCATCTGCCAACTGCAAAGCGGCGGATGAGATTGCGATGCCGACTGCAGAGCGCAAATGTCAGTCACCTCTGCACTCTGCTATGCCAAGCACGCTCATGGCCGAGACCTCCTCTCCGCTGGTCCTCGGCGCTGCATTCGCTAGGCGCCCGAGCGATGCCCCAAAGCTCCTTTCCGACAGAAACACATCACCACCTCGTCCTGAAGCCCCCTCCGCTCATCGCGGAAAATTGGTGATATTGTGCCGCAGGCAGGCGCCCAGGGCGATGAACATCCGAGGGCGCTCAGCAGAACCACTTGTTGCACTCATTCTCACAATGACCTTGCATTCATTTTGAATGTTGATGTTGTGTCAGCAGGCGGGGGCGCAGGGCGACGAGGATCCGAGGGCGCTCAAGCACACCGTGTCGCGGCTGCCGTCCAAGAGCCTCGCCCACCAGCAGCCCCTAGGCGTACAGGCAAGCCGCGCCCCTTCTGCAGCATCGTTTCGGCTGTAGTCTGGCATCAGGCGGTATGGCGTCAGAATCGTAGCCCTGCAACCTTGTGTGTACCACTCTGAGTCGGCGCTTGCTGTGTGCGCCAGCGAGGGGTCAGTCCCGCAGACAACATTGCGTGTGCAGCCTCTGGGCGCAAGGAGGTGCTGACGGTGCATGCTGGATGCCTGCAGACCCACACCGACGTGGTCGACGCGGCAAAGTCCAACGGCGAGTGAGGCGGCGCGGTGAGCGGACATCGGGGTTCCAAGAAACGCCTAAAGGGGCGGAGAGGCAATGCCGGCGCGTGTGCAGAGGCGTTCAAAGGAGAATTTTTGCGTTTTCTGAGCTCATCAGCGGCCGGCAAGAGCGAGTGGATCAGAAGCTGGCAAAGCAGGACTGCTTCTGTTCTGGTCTTCACGAACGGGTCTGTAGGTGCCGGTTTCATTCATTCAGCAACATTATCAGCGGCGGCGACAGCCCCCAGACTGCGCACCGCCGCCAGCGTTTCCGGAAGTGTTGCTGCATTTTATTGCAAAGTTTGATCAGCTACTGTACTCACTGCCTGCTCGGGTTTAAGCGGACGTCTACCAAACGGTACATCTGTGAAATCAAATGGTAGATTTGTGCCCGGCCTGCGATGGTATGCACTTCACTCTTGCATGCACATTTGCGACGTCGGTGCAGGTGCGCAATGATGGCAGCTAACAGCTGTGTAGGTAGGTACACGCTTTGTACACTGATTTCAACGGCCGCAGCCCAAGTGCCCAACAGCTTGTTCACACAATTTCATTGGGGAATGAAAGCCCAATTGAGGGCTCAGCCTCCATCTGGCGGCGCTTCGTTCAGCACTGTCCTGCACTGCGGCACTGACGAACTCGCAGCAGAATTTCTGCCAGAGCCACCCACCCTGTAGCGAATTGCAACAGGAGGGTGAGGGGGATTGGAGCCTGGATAGAGGCGTCCATTCGGAAAATCTTCCGAACGCCAGCTGAATTTCACTGGCAACAATAGTTCTCAAGGCAGACGTTGGCTTTGCTGCCGCCACCAGCTCATGCGCCGATGCCCTCGCTCTTCAGCTGCTCCACCCACTGTTTGATGCGCGGCAGCGACTGGTCGTCTTCGTTGTCCTCGTCCAGGGCGAGGCCCACGAATTTGGCGCCGTCCTCGACGAGCGCCTGCAATCGGTTCAAAATTAAAACAGGCATCAAGGTTGTATTCTTCGGTGTTGGCAGCACGCACACTCCAATTGGTCGACAATGCATTGCGCAGCTGCCATGCTCAAGGGCCCGGGTGCCGGCGTCACAGCCCACACAGCAATTTTATGTCGGCAATTTCATGCACGGCGGCAAATGCGGCAGTACCCCACAACAGCGAGCAGCACAGTCTTCATTAGGAGGTTGTCACCTCTGCATCCGTGCCGGTAATCCTCCAGTGAGTTGAATGTTGCTTTGCACGATGTCATCAAGATTACAAAACAGTCGTTACCTTGGAGTCCTCGTGCTGGTAGCCCTCCGCCGGCCAGTGGCCCACCATGGTGGCGCCAGTGCCCTTGAACAGGGTGTAGATCTCCTCCATGGCGTCGCAGAAGTAGTCGCTGTAGGAGAGCGAGTCGCCCAGGCCAAACACCGCCACCTTCTTGCTGCTCAGGTCCAGGCCTGCGGCAGATACACACCATCGTCAGCAACAGCTGACTTGCCGCCACCCCTGTGCGCATGAGAGCAGCGGCATCATTACATACAATCTGGGAACATTGCACAGATCTGGGAAGCGTTTGACTGCAAGAGGTGCTGCTATTTTAGATAGTACAGTGGAGGTGCCTTGCAAAATGTGCACCCTTGACATCCTCCAGGAGATTGTCCCACGCTGTGCCTGAGCGCTCGGTGTCAGCGCCGGTGTTCCATGTGGGCGCGCCTGGAGGGAAGGCGGGGAGAGTGCTTCAGGATGATGCAATCCACTGGTTTGTCACCCCTGGACCGGGCGGCCCTGTGCGCATTTGCAGCCGGCGCCGTGCAGCATGCAGGATTTTGGAAGCAGAGCTCAGGTTCAAGACAGCAGCTAAAGCTCACCGACGATGAGGCTGTCGAACTCCGTCAGCTTGGATAGCTCGATGTCGCCGATGTCCTCTGGCTCCGACGCCTCGTTACCAAACTCCTGCGGACAATGGCGGATCAATGACCGCCGCTGCAGTCTCTCAAGCAGCAGGTGCAGTACTCAGGAGGCAGAGACGGTGCTAGCAACATTCGCAGACGTGAATCCAGGGAAGCATCGGCAGTGCCGCGGGTACTGGGTCGCAAGAGGAGAGATTCGATTCACACAGAGAGCGAACGCAGCGCGTGCGCACCGTCTTGATGAGTCCTGCCACATCCTCTGTGTGCCCGGTGCTGCGCATGGAGGTATTTTTTATGGAGCTGTGGTGCTGTAAAACTGCTGCATGCATTGTCATCAAGGCCAGCACGACTGCAGCAAGCGCAGACTCTTCAAATCATCAGCTCACCTGGTCGAAAAGAACAGGCCGACCTGCGCGAAGCAGGGCAGCGGCCCCCGCAGCGTGGAGGGCAGCCGCCGGTACCAGTATCCCTTGCGGCCGGCAGATGGCCGGGCTGAGGTGTTGCCCCACAGAGACTGATTGGTGCCGCGGAACGTGTGCCTGCAGGCAGCAAGCGCCACTGAAGCCGGCAGGACATCTGCGTTCGTCGGTGCTGGCAAGAAAAACAGATCTCACTGCATTCTAGGTGTCGTAGCCGCGCAGAGGATCATCGCGGGCTGCAGGCGAGCACCCCGGCTCGGCACGTGCATCCTGACGCCCGAGACAAAGGCCGTGTGCAATGGCGATCGCGACATGCGTGTGCGGTGCTGGTGGTCTGAGACGTGCAAATTACTTGTCAGGATTATAGTGAGTGCATTATCTAGGCTGGCAATGCCCACATGCGCGAGGGCACGCCCGTTTTATTGGCAGCACTCGTGGTCGACCAACTGATCGGCGCGCTCGTGCACAGTCTGCGGATGCAGCTCAGACCTCTCAAGTCAAGATGCTGCATTATTTCCCACCTTTTTTGCCGGAATCCACCCTTCTTGCAGGTGACGTTCTGCATCTGCGCTATTGGCACTGCCATCGTTGCTGATCGAAAGGAAAGTTGGCTGTTTCAGCGTGATGTGGGCGATGTGCGTCGTGGAAACGGCTGTGAGCTGATCAAATATTTGAGTGGTGTGAAAAGCAGCCAGGATCTTCAATAAGCAGAGAACGCGAGCCAGACGCTGGGCGAATGAGCCGGGCACACGCGCAGCAAGCGGCGGTCGGGGCAGAATAATGCGAAACCGCCCCCGTTGTGAATTTGATTGCTGGAGCAGGTGCAGCACCCGCCTGATGGCACACATTCACACTTGGCGCCTCTGGCGTCGTCTGTGATCGCCTTGGCAACTCATGAGCGCTGCGTGACACTTTGCTGAAGGTGGACACAGGTCGATGCTCCAGTGAGGTTTTGGCACTTCAACTCTTAGCTTCAGCTACAGTACTCTGTGCAGCGGCCTTTGCGACTTGTCACAAGTCGATGATCCAGTGATGATTTGATACTTCGACTCGCATCTTCAGCCATCATCAGTGTGTGCGGCGGCCTCTGCGTCCCTACCGCATTTTCTGAAAGCAATCTGCGATGAACGACAAGCAGAAGTCCCTCGCCATTACGATTGGGGTGTCTTATAGCCTCGGCGTTGTGAGCGGCTGGGCGTTGAACAAGTTTGCGCGCAAGGTGATTGACATGGTGTCCATGCCAACTGTGCACTCGTTGCGCCCACGAAGTGCGGCGTAAAGCATGACGACCAGATGATCAGCGGCCTGGTCATTCATGAGTCGTTGCTGACAAGGGATGTTTGATAAGCGCAGTGCATCAAGCGGTGGGCGAACTACCTGTCGTCTTCGTCCTCCTCTCTCTAGGGCGCCATCACCTGCCGCAGGAAAGGGACGGAGACCTGTGCTCAGCCGACCAGATGGCCAGCCCCACCTTATCAAGGGCACGCATCGGCAGCATCGCCGCGTGTGGATTGTAGAGTGGGCGCGCAGCTCGCGGGACAGCCGCACCACGAGTTGCCGCCCAAATCCATGTGTACAAATGTTAGGGTTAGGGACGCTCGGGTGCGCAAATGCTGTGAATTGCCTGTCACACTCTTTTGACTTTTGGTTTCAAAGGTTTGACACACGGACGTGGGTACTGTGTTCAGGGCAACACCATCGGAACGAACGGTGTGGTGTGTAAATCAGCTTGGCTCAAGAGGTGACACAGCGACTGGCGTAATCTTAGTGAGTAAATTGCGCAAAGCCCAGCCTTCCTCCTCGCAGACCTACCGAGCTTCTGGAAGCGAGCTTGAATGCCCCTGACTCCTCGAAATCGAGCATGCATCTACCTACTTGACAACACCGTTTTGAATGCATGTGCAACAGGCGCAACGACCAGCAGTGAGCATATAACAAAATGTCCAGGAGCGATGAATTTGTCAGCTGATGTAAGTATCAGCCTCTGCCTCGCAAAACTGCTCCTGTTTGCCCGCCTCAAGCTGCCCTGGCGGCCCAATGAGCTACCCGCTGCCGGCGGTCGGAGGACCAGGCGGCGCAGGCGGCGGCGGCTTGCCGAGGACGTTGATGATGGCGGCGATCAGCTGGTCCGGCGTCAGGTTAGGCACCTTGGTCGGCGCCGGCGTCGGAGCCCGTGTCAGCTTTGTGGGCGTCGGCGTCGGTGGCGGAGTGGGCGCCGGGGTGGGGGTCGCGGTGGGTTTTGTCGGTGCAGCAGTCGGCGCGGGGGTTGGAGAGGCAGTGGGCACTGCGGTCAACGCCGCCGTCGGGGCGACGGTCGATTCAACGGGCTGCACCGGGAGCAAAGCCAGCGGAGCAGGTGTGGGGGCATATGTTGGCGGAGGGGTGACGGGCGCG
>JAABUM010002554.1_pt1 | contig 24094 bp, 23 predicted proteins | sample 5559161 | NCBI WGS metagenome assembly JAABUM01 (sample SAMN10711868, study PRJNA513369) | rock metagenome | isolation source: Antarctica rocks | place: Antarctica: Victoria Land, Siegfried Peak nord
CATGGCCGAGTGAACGTTTCGCCGTCAAACACCCGAGGTGGGAGCCGAGTGCCCGAATTGGGCCCGCTCGGATCTGTGCGGGGGGCGCTCAGCAATGAGCGTCCCTACCGCGATCGACGATGCCGCCAGCCCCGACCATCGCCCGTTTGCTGACCGACTGCAAGTCGGCCGAGGCCTTGCGCATCAGGGTGGCGGTCGAGACGGCCTCGCCGAAGATCGTCGCGGCGCGCAACCTCCTCGATCGATTCCAGACCATGGTCGCCGCCAAGAAGCCTGACGATCTCGCGTCGTGGCTTCGAGACGCGGTCGACAGCGAGCTCGCGTCCTTCGCCTCCGGCCTTCAGTCCGACGAAGCGGCAGTGCGGGCTGCCATCGTCGAGCCGTGGTCCAACGGGCAGACCGAAGGCCAGATTACCAAACTCAAGCTCGTCAAGCGCCAGATGTACGGCCGCGGGAAGATCGACCTTCTGCGCGCCCGAATAGCCCAGCCAGCGTGAAAAGGCTGCCGATCAGCACCAAGTTCGCGCCAGAGCCTATTTCCGACGCTGTCGACGGACGGCTCGACGCCCGCCTCGGCAAGCCGCTCGGTGTAGCGGATCGAGACGTATTGGGCGGCGCGATCCTAATGGTGGACCAGGCCGCCGCCCTGGACGGGCCGTCGCTCGTCAAGGCCTGCTCCAAGGCGTCGAGCACGAAACCGGCATGGGCAGTCCGAGAGACCCGCCAGCCGACGATGCCCCGCGCGAAGGTGTCGATGACGAAGGCCACGTAGACGAAGCCGGCCCAGGTCGCGACGTAGGTGTTGGGCCAGCGTCATTGGTCGTCAGCACAGCGTCCGAAGCCGGGCCGCTTCTCCTGCGCTCGCAGGATGGCGCGCAACCGTCTTCGGATGAAGCCGTCAAGGGCGCGGAAGGTGCTGCCACGTGCATGCTTAAAGTAGCCGAACCACCCGCGCAGAACCGGATTGAGGTCGGCGACGATGCGCGGCAGGCTTCTCGCGCGGGACGATGCGGTTCAACGGAATCATGCGCGCCGTACCGGGAATTTCGCATCGCATGTTGACGTTGACCTTGCGAGCGCTCGAGCGCGACGGCTTGGTCAAGCGAACCCCTACGCGACCGTCCCGCCGCGCGTGGATTACCAGCTCACCAACTTGGGGCGTTCCCTAACGGACCCGCTTGCCATCCTCGCGCGGTGGGCCGGCGCGCACCGTGGGGACATCGATTGTGCCCGCGCTGCGTACGACCAGGCTCGGGAATCGGCCGCCTGACTCTCTCGGTGGCCGATAAGAGCTCGAAGCTCGGCTGGCCACCTTGGTCCGTGCGGGCCGGCCTGCACCGGCTTGACGACGGCCCACGGACAAAGCGCCTCACTAATCTCGGACGGCGTACTGCGAGGGCGGGCAACCCACAGTACGGGTGAAAGCCGTGCTGAACGCGCTCACCGACTGATAGCCGCAGCTAAAGGCCACTTCGGCTAAGCGCCCGCGCCCGCGCCGGAGGGCGTCCTTGGCCAACGCCATGCGCCAGCGAAGGAGATAGTCGATGGGAGGTAAGCCGAGGATGCGTGAGAACCGCTCAGCAAACGCCGATCGGGACATACCGGCGACAGAGGCAAGCTGCTCCACAGTCCAGCTCCGCTGCACTTCGGCGTGCAGAGCTGCGAGCGCCATGGCGATCTGAGGGTCAGCCAAACCCGCAAGGAGGCTCCTTCGATCGTCTTCTGACGGACTCGACGTGTGCCGGATCGCCTCTATCAGCATCAGCTCCAGCAATCGCTCGACAACGATTGATCGTCCCGGGCGATCGGACGAGGCTTCGTCCCCGAGAAGGTCGAGAACCCTGCGCAGCCGGACTGCGCTGTCGTCGGAGGAGGAGACGATCACCAGGGCCGGCAAAAGGCCTTCGAGCAGGCCGGCGTTGGCGTCCTCGAACCCAAACCGTCCACCGAAGATCCGCGTGGCCTGACCCCCTCTTCCGTCCCCCAGATAGGTCGTTTGCGCACCCGGTCCGGCGTATACCTCGTGGAACTCCGAGGGTGCCGAGCCTTCGTCACGGCCGAGGGTCCATTCCGATGGGCGCGTCATGAGCAGGAAGTCACCCTCGCTCAGCCTTCGCGGCGCCGCTGTGGCGGTCTGAAAAACACACCCGCCCTGGCCCACTAGACAGAACACAACGCCGTCCGCCGCGGGGAAACGGACGGCCCAATCGCCTGTGGCGTCCATCTGCTTCCACAGCAGGCCGCGCGGCTGCAGGAGCGCGACGGTTTGGGTTAGGGGATCCACCTTGGACGATCTCGCATGGAATTAGGGTGTTCGAGGATAGCCTGTCCATGCAGGACGGTATAGCCTCTCCGGATAAGTGGTCTCAAGGCGTGTGCAGCTATGTCGAATCCAAGGCGGGCGGAGATGACCGAGATGCACGAGCAAACGCCAGCCCGGGGCGATGCGGACCTTTCTAATTGGCGTACCAGTCCGCACAGTCGGTGGGCATTTCACAATGTCGGTGAGCTTGTGCCTCACCTTCCGATCGCGAACGACCCGGCTCGTGTCTCTCCCCTATCGCCTTCATCAAGAAATCTAGATGCGTTCGAGTTGACCGGATTTGACGGCTCAAACCTGAATCTCGAACAGTTCGTGGGATCGACAGCGACCGATGCTCTTATCGTTCTCGTCGATGGGCAGGTCGCCCATGAGTCTTACTACAATGGCAACACGCCAGAGACGCCCCACATCCTGATGTCGTCCACCAAGGCTGTCATGGGTCTCGTCGCAGGCATTCTTGAGCAGAGTGGCGGGATCAACCTAGACGACCCCGCGTCGCGTTACGTGCCCGAGGTCGCGGACACGGCGTACGGCGGGGCCACGCTACGGAACCTGACGGACATGCGGACCGGCGTTAAGCTCGATGAGCGCCAGCAGCGCGCCTATCAGTTGGCCATGAATTGGAATCCGGCCATACCCGGCGAAGAACCTCAGGATCTCCATCGGTTCCTCAGCCACTTGGCGGTCACCGGGGCACCCCACGGCGGCCCGTTCAGCTACATTTCCGGCAACACGGATCTTCTAGGTTGGGCCCTGGAACGGGCGACGGGCCGAAGCGTCGCCAGTCTGATCTCGGACCTGCTGTGGAAGCCGATGGGCGCGGAGACGGCGGGCTACATCACCGTCGATAGCAAGGACGCCCCCTTGTGCACCGGCGGGATCGGCGCGGTGGCCCGCGACTTCGCGCGCATCGGCCAACTTCTGGTGGACGGTGGGCGTAGCGGAGACGCGAAGGTCATCCCTCCATCATTGATCGCCGACATTGCGAGCAACGGAGACCCAGAGGCTTGGAGCAAGGGGGAATGGGGAAGCGCCTTTGCCTCCATAAGCACCCAGATGAGTTACCGGAGAGGCTGGTACATCAAGGCTGACGCCCCGAAAGTCATTTTCGCAATGGGCATACACGGCCAGAACTTGTTCATCGATGTCGAAAACAGGATCGTTGTCGCGAAGTTTTCCTCGTGGGCCGAGTCGACCGACTACAGTGCACTCCCTCTCACACACATGGCGATCAACAGCATACGCCGCTGCCTAACAGGGGCACCCTAGTCAAGACGGGCACGCCAGGGTTGACGAGGATGAACATTCGCGCACGGAAAGCGGAAGGTTGGATCGACGTTCACGCCCACTTCGCCTTGCCGAAAACACCCGAACAGCTCCAGGCTGGCCTGAAGATGATGCGCGCAGGCTGCTTTCTCGCGCCAGAGCCGTTCGACTGGACCGTCGAAGCGACCCTAGATCACATGGATCGAAGCGGCATCGCAATGCAGGTTCTGAGCAACATTCCCAAAACTCTCGCCGACCTAGAGTCTTCCAACACGTTCGGCGCCTCGATCGTGGCCCGCTTGCCTGCCCGCTTTGGCCTCCTTGCAGCTCTTCCAACCGACGATCCGGCCGCTGCACTGGTTGAGATGGACCGCCCCGAAAAGAAGCTCCAGGCCGACGGGTTCGCGGTCACCTGCAACTACAACGGCGTCTCTCTGGGCGACCCCCGACTGGATTCCGTGTGGGCCGAGCTCGACCGCAAGGGCTCGGTCGTCTTCATGCACCCTGACGCCTACGCGCCGCCCTCGCTCGGCCGTCCAAGCGCGCTGCTCGAGGTCGCCTTCGAGACCGCACGGACCGTGGTCGATATGCTCTACGGCGGCGTGTTCCGCAGCTACCCGGGCATCAGGTTCGTGGTGGCTCATTGCGGCGGAGCGCTTCCCGCCTGTCAAATCGCATCCAAGCGCGGGTCTGGCGCACCTTGCGTGCAGATTGGGATGAATCCGGAGTGACTCCAACGGCGTAGACGGTCAGGCCGACGGAGGGCCAGACCGATGTTGTCACGCAGCCTCCACCTCCCCATGACACCTGACGGGTTGATCGTGGACCGGCATGACGTCGGGCCGGATGGCCTGATCGTGCACGCGCATGGCGAGGAGGCGTCCGGCACGTGTCCTGGTTGCGGAGTCTTGTCCGCGTCGGTGCACAGCCGTTATGTTCGATCGCCGCGGGATTTTCCGGCTTACGGTCGGGAGTTGGTCATCCGTCTCACCGTGCGCCGCTTCCGTTGTTCCGTCCCGGCGTGCGATCGGAAGACCTTTGTCGAGCCGTTCGCTCCCGATGTCATAGCGGCTCGGGCACGCCGCACGAGCCGCCTCGATCGTCTTGTTCATTGCATCGGTGTCGTTCTGGGTGGGCGCCCCGGAGAACGTTTGACGGAGCGCCTGTCCATGCCGGTGAGTGCCGATACGCTGCTTCGCACCCTGCGGCGCCGTTCAGCCCCCACCCCGACATCCGCCAAGATCGTCGGCCTTGATGACTTTGCTTGGCGGCGCGGCCATCGTTACGGAACGATCGTCTGCGATCTCGAACAGCACCGGATCATCGACCTGCTGGCCGATCGCGAGATCGGGACGGTAACGGCTTGGCTCAAGAACCATCCGGCGATTGAGATCGTCTGCCGCGACCGGGGCGGCGGCTACCGTGAGGCGGCCACACACGGCGCCCCACAAGCGGTCCAGATCACCGACCGATGGCATCTTCTCGAGAATGCCAGTACGGCCTTTCTGGACATCATTCGGCGTCACATGCGCCACCTTCGCCACGCGGTCACGCGCGGCGATATCGATCCGAAGCGCCTCAGCGCGGTCGAGAAACGTCAGTGGAAGGGCTGGCTCAAACGCGATGAGTCTAACGAGAAGGTCCGGGCCTTGCGCAAGAACGGCACGGCTCTGAAGGCGATTGTCAGGATGACGGGGCTCTCGCGCCAGACCGTTCGCCGGATCGTGCGCGGCACACGCGACGACGTGTTTCGTTCGCGTGAAAGCACGCTCGACCGATGGAACGAGCGGCTTGAGTCCGAATGGGCCGCCGGATGCCAGAACGGAACGGAGCTGTGGCGGCGTCTTCGCGGTGCGGGGTTCACCGGGAGCCTGCGCGTCGTGTCCGAGTGGAGAACCCGCAAGCGCCGGAGCGTCCGAACGTCTGGGGATCAGCCCCCGCCGTTGCGGATGCCCTCGGCTCGCGTGATCGCGCGCCTGCTGACAACCGCGCGGGCCTGCAAAGGAGACGAGATGGTGCGCCTGATAGCGGCAATCGAAACCGCTTCGCCGTCCATCGTCAAAGCACGCAATCTACTCGACCGCTTTGCCGCCCTGATCTCGGCAAAAAGGCCCGACCTCCTCGATCCATGGCTCAGCGATGCCGCGCAGAGCGAGATGTCCATGTTCGCCGAAGGCATTGCGGCCGACATAGTGGCCATAACCGCGGCCGTCACCGAGACGTGGTCAAATGGGCAGACCGAAGGCCAGGTTACTAAATTGAAGCTCGTCAAACGCCAGATGTACGGACGCGCCAAGGTCGATCTGCTGCGCGCTCGACTGGTGGCGATAGGCTGAAGGCAAACAAGTCTGCACGCAAACTGCGCCAGACCCACTATTGCGGGCGAATTCACATCCTGGGGGGAAGCCCACCTCGATTTCCTGCAAGGTTTTCTGCCCTTCTACCACGGCATGCCCGGCGGACGGTGGCTCACCATCATGATGAACCGCATCAACCTGTAGCGCGGCAATCTGGATGCGACTCGCGCGGCGATCAGGATGAGACTGATCGTGTCGCGTCGGTGGTGATCATGGCGGCGTTTGCCGCCACGGTGCAAGCGGTTTCGAGTGGCTGTGTCGCGGCGCGTCAGTTAGCCGAAGTTTTGATTGTCGCGCGGGTCGGCGGTCGTCCAGGTCCTCGCTTGCGCTCCATCGCGACGCGCCTGCGGTAGCTTTCGACGTTCATTTCGAAGATCGTCGCATGATGAACGAGCCTGTCCACTGCGGCGAGCGTCATGGTCGGATCAGGAAATACCTTGTTCCACTCGCCGAAAGGTTGGTTGGCGGTGATCAACATGGACCGACGCTCGTAACGCGCACCAATCAGCTCGAACAATACGCTGGTCTCGGCCTGGTCCTTGGTGACGTAGGCGAGGTCGTCGAGGATCAGCAGGTCGAACCGGTCGAGCTTGTTGAGCGCCGCCTCGAGGGCGAGGTCGCGCCGTGCCGCCTGAAGCTTCTGCACGAGGTCGGTGGTGCGGGTGAACAGCACCTTCCAGCCGTTCTCCACCAGGGCGAGGCCGATCGCTGCCGCCAGATGGCTCTTGCCGCCGCCGGGTGGGCCGAACAGCAGCAGGTTGGCCCCGGTCTTCAGCCAGGCGTCGCCGGCCGCAACCGCGCTCACCTGTGCCTTGGAGATCATCGGTACGGCGTCGAAGTCGAAACTGTCCAGCGTCTTGCCCGGTGGCAGGCGGGCCTCGATCAGGTGACGCTCGATGCGCCGCCGGTCACGCTCGGCCAACTCGTGCTCGGCCAGGGTGCCGAGGAAACGGGCCGCCGGCCAGCCCTCCTTGTCGGCGCGTGCTGCGAAGTCGGCCCATATCGCCTTCATGCTCGGCAGGCGCAGCTCGTTCAGCATGATGCCGAGGCGGCCGGCGTCGATCGTGGACGGCGCGCTCATGCGGCCTCTCCCACGGCCGCCGGGCCGAGCAGGCACTCGTAGCTCGCCAGGGAGGCGGGCGCGACGGTGACGTGGGGCATGGATGACGGGTCGGGGCCGAAGCGGGCCCGCAGCTCGTCGAGGTCGGGCAGCAGGCCGGCCTGGAGGATCTCGGCCAGGCGGCTCGCCAGCTCGGCCTCGCAGCCACGCTCGTGAGCCAGGGCCAGCAGGGCCACGGTCATGCGGCAGGCTTCGCGTTCCGGCCGGGCCGCCAGGAGCGCATCGAAGGCCTGCCGGTAGGCTTCCCGTGGGAACAGCTGGTCGCGGTAGACGAGGCCGAGCAGGGCCATCGGCTTGCGCCGCAGGGCGTGGATCACGTGGTGATAGCTGACGACGCTGTCGTCGCGGCCATCCGGTCGGGGGCGCCCGCGCGTCAGCGTGATGACGTGCGTGCCGCCCACGAACACGTCGAGGCGGTCGTCGTAAAGCCGCACCCGCAGCCTGTGGCCGATCAGGCGCGATGGCACGGAGTAGAACACCTTGCGCAGTCGGAAGCCGCCCGAGGACGTGACGCGCACCGTCACGTCCTCGTAGTCGCACGTCCGGCGATCGGGCAGGCGCTGGAGGTGGGGACGTTCGGCCTCGATGCGCTTGGCATTGCGGGTGTTGCGGAGCCCGACGATGCCGTCCACGAAGGCGCGGTAGGTGCCGAGGTCGGGGAACTCGGCCGAGGCGCGCAGCAGCAGGGCGTCGGCGAGGGCGCGCTTGAGGTGGCCGTGCGAACTCTCCACCGAACCGTTCTCGTGCGCTACCCCAGCGTTGTTGCGCGTGGGCGTCATGCCGTAGTGAGCGCACAGCGCCTCGTAGCGCGTCGTGAGATCCTCCTGGGCGTCGCGGTCGAGGTTGCGGAAGGCCGCCGACAGGCTATCGGTGCGGTGCTGGAACGGCGCGCCGCCCAGCGTCCACAGGGCGTTCTGTAGCGCTTCAGCCAGGGCGACGAAGCTTTCGCCCCCGAGGATCACGTGGGCGGAGCCTGCAAGAGGCTCCGCTCGGCGAAGCCGCGTGGAGTTGCAGGCGGAGGGATGCTCGAAACCCGAGTAGGCCAGGCGGAAGTGGTAGAGGCGGTGCTCCAGGGCGACGCCGGCGACCGTGACGCCGAGGTCGGCCATGTCGGTAAAGTCGGACAGGCCGCTCCCGCCCGGCTCGTGGGTCTGTCGGAAGATGACGTCCTGCTCGGGCCCGTTCACGGCGCGCCAGGCGCGAATGCGGCGCTCCAGCGTGCGGCGGATGCCGCTCCCGAGTTCGGGATGGCGGCGCACCACCTCCTCGAACACGGCGACGGGGCGCAGGCCGGGGGCGGCCCGCAGCATGGGTACCACCTCCGCATCGAAGATCTCGCCGAGCGGATCTGGGCGCCGGCGGCCGCGGAGCACCTTGCTGGTCGATGGCAGTCGCGCCTTCTTCGCGATCCGGTGCCCGGTCGCCCTGCTCATCGACGCCTTGGCGGCCGCGACGGCCACGGTGTCGGTCTGACGGTGTTGCATGAAGAGCCTCATCTGGTGATCGGTCACGTGATGGCCGGGCACGAGGGCCTCCCTTCCAGACGAGGAAGGGCGCCTCACTGCCGGCCTGTCGCGATCACCATCCCGGCCCCGACAGGGCCGTCTCCGCTGTGCCGTTCCCTTCGGTCGAGCTTCGCTCTCCCTCAAGGAACGGCACAGCGGCGAGTCTCATCCTGATTGATGGTGTGGAACGGCCCCCGACGACAGCATCCAGGTGCTAAACGTGGTCGTTGCTTGCAACGCCACAAGTCAGGAGCCGTTCCATGAAAGAGATTACCACGATCGGGCTGGATCTTGCCAAGCACATTTTCCAGGTCCACGCCGCCGATGCGGAGGGATCGCCGGTGTTCAGCCGAAAGCTGCGGCGTGCCGCCGTGCTGAGCTTCTTCATGAAGACACCGCCGTGTCTGGTGGGGCTCGAGGCTTGCGGCGGCGCGCACTATTGGGCGCGCGAGATCGCTGCCCTCGGGCATGAGGTGCGGCTGATCCCGCCGGCCTATGTCAAACCCTACGTCAAGCGCGGCAAGACGGACGCCGCCGACGCCGAGGCGATCTGCGAAGCGGTGACACGCAAGACGATGCGCTTCGTCCCGGTCAAATCGGTCGACCAGCAGGCGGCCGCCATGGTGTTGAAAACCCGTGAGCTCCTCGTGCGCCAGCAGACCCAAGCCATCAATGCGCTGCGCGCGCACCTCGCGGAACTCGGCATCATCGCGGCGACCGGGACGGCGAAGGTGGCATCCCTGATCGAGATCGTGCGCGACGAGACCGACAAGCCTCTCCCGCAGGCCGCCCGTTTCGCCTTGAGCGAGATCGCCGATCAGATCGAGGGGCTGACCCGAAAGATCGGCAAACTGGAACATGCCATCGTGAAGGAGGCCAAGTGTGACGACGACATGCGGCGTCTTTGCACGATCCCCGGGGTCGGGGCCATCATCGCCGCCTCGATCAAGGCCATGGTTCCCGATCCGGGTGGCTTCACCTCCGGTCGCCACTTCGCGGCCTGGCTCGGCCTGACGCCGAAGCCCCATTCGAGCGGCGGCAAGGAGCGGCTCGGCGGGATCTCGAAGATGGGCAATCCGATGTTGCGCTCGCTCCTTGTTCTCGGCGCCACCTCGGTCCTGCGACACGTCAAGGGCAACGCGAGCGCGCCGCCGTGGCTGAGCGCGCTTCTGGCAAGGCGCCCCTTCAAGGTCGTCGCCGTCGCGCTGGCCAACAAGATGGCGCGAGTCATATGGGCCCTCCTCACCAAAGGCGGGACCTATCGAACATCTGGGACGACCAGCGAGGCGGCTCACGCCTGAACCTGCGGTCGACCAGGACGAGCTGACCGGCGGTCGCGCCGGCCAGAGGCAAGGTGCAACAAGAATGATGAGCCATCGGGACGAAATCCCGACGCGAGACAGGCCTCGCGCGTCAATGCGCTTACAGCGCGTCTGATTGATCAGGCCACTCGCGTCGCGGACTTCATCAAGGCCAGCGGTTTGACGCCGCGCTCAAAGGCCGGACATATGACCGCACCGTCCTCGATTGCTCAATCGTCTGAAAAAGCCCTTGCCTGCGGGGCCGTTCCACATATGACGCGAAGTCTCACCGTGATTGCCGCGGGACATCAACCCGGCCCTGTTCTCGGCCTGCTTTACGGCTTGGGTGCGGGCCTGCTGGCCGGACCGGCCGGAGTTGATCGCCATCGACAGAAAGACCTCGCGCGGCAGCCACGACAAGGCAGCCGGCAAACTGCCGCTCCACCTCGTCTCGGCCTTCGCCACCACGAGCCGCCTCGTGCTGGCTCAGGAAGCCGTGCCGGACAAGGCCGGCGAACTCTCGGCTATCCCGGTGCTGCTCGACCGGCTCGCGGCCGACGGCGGCCTCGAGGGCGCCCTCGTCACGATCGACGCCATCGCGTGCAACGCCACCGTGGCCAAGGCCGTCAAGGACGCCGGCGCCGACTACCTCCTGGCCGTGAAAGCCAACCAGCCAACTCTGGCGACGAGATCGAGGCCCTGTTCGCCGACCCCGAGGTCAAATGCGACCGCACCGATGACACCGACAAGGGACACGGTCGCATCGAGCAGCGCGCCGTCACGGTGGCGCACGAGGTCGATTGGTTGAACGGCGACCGCCGCTTCCCCGGCGAACTCCGTCTGCCCGGTGTTGCCACCGTGATCAAGGTCCAAGGGAAGACCGAACTCAAGGAGCGCTGCCGCTTCGACACGCGCTACTACATCTCCTCCGCCTCCCTCACGGCCCTGAAAGCCGCCGAAGCCGTTCGGGGACATTGGGCCATCGAGAATCCGCTGCACTGGGTGCTCGACGTTGTCTTCAAGGAAGACCAGTCCCGCCTCCGCAAGGGCCACGGCGCCGTCAACATGGCCGTGGTCCGCCACTCCGGCATCAACCTCGTCCGACACACCCAGATCATGCCACCCGAGCGTAGCGGCCTCCGTCGGCCCCGCAAGAACCCAGCCCCACCGCGTCCCGCCAGCATCAAACTCCGCCGCAAAATGGCCGCATGGGGCACCGGCCATTCTCACCAAAATCCTCGCCGTCCCCGCTCGTTAACCTGGATTCGGAGCCCAGGGGCCTTGTGGAGCATGAGCACCGCCTGCTGGTCGACGGTCTTGACCGCGACGAAGCGCATGGTCGGACGGCTCACGGCTTCCGCGATAGCTTCGGCATCGGCGGCGTCAGTCTTTCCCCGTTTCACATAGGGCTTCACGTAGGCTGGTGGCATGAGCCTGACGGTGTGGCCGAGTTTGATCAGTTCGCGACCCCAATTTCGCGACCCCAATGATGAGCTGTTCCACACGCTTCCATACCGACCGTGCAGGGAGGCAGTTTGGCAAAGAAGGGCAGAACCTCTCCCCGGGCTCAGTTTTCGGCGCACGAGAACCTTGCCCTGAGCGTCAATCGCGTGGACCTGAAAGACGTTCTTGGCAAGATCCGGACCGATCGTGCTAACCTGTGCCATGAACGGCTCCTGTCGATGAGATTGTGACAAACGACCCCATCGTGGCAGGTCGCGATGCGGTAGCAGGGGCCGTCCACCCCATCAGTTCGAAATCGGAGGGGCTTGACCCCGCTCGCGGCCAACCCCCATCTCCCGTGCAAGGAGCAGCCCGGCCCCTCCGCCCGGCGGCATCATCGTGACCCAGCGCTTGCCGGCGCCGTCGAGCGGCTTGTCCTCGCCGACCGCGAAGCCGAGCACGCCCACGAAGAAGGCCAGCGCCTCGTCGTAGTCGCGCACCAGGAGGGTCGCGAGGGCGATCCGTTTCGCCATGTCGTCACCTCTCGGCCGATGTCGCGCGTTGCCATGCCGCCCGGGCCCGCCGGGCGACGGAGGGTAGCATGAAGGTCGACAGCCTGGACCACCTGGTCCTCACGGTCGCGGACATCGAGCGCGCCTGCGTGTTCTACGAGGCCGTGCTTGGCATGGAGCACTTGGAGTTCGAGGGCCGCCACGCGCTGCGCTTCGGCGCATAGAGACCAACCTGCACCAGAAGGACCACACATTCGAGCCCAAGGCGCAGCACCCGGTGCCCGGCTCGGCAGACCTGTGCTTCCTCACCTCCGTGCCAATCCCGGAGGTGCTGGTGCACCTCGCGCGCTGCGACGTGCCCGTGATCGAGGAGCCGGCGACGCGCACCGGCGCGACCGGGAAGCTGCTGTCCGCCTATGTGCGCGACCACGACGAGAACCTCGTCGAGATCAGCAACCTCGTCGGTCGAGCCTCGCGCGAACCCCGTCGGCAGCGCCGTGTCGTCCTTCAGCGTCTCCATCGAGATCGAGGCCGACACGTCGAATAACTCCACCCGCCCGACGAGGTCCTTGTAGACCTTGTCGTCACGCTCCACGTTCGGCAGCACGATCTTGAGCACGCAGTCGTAGTGGCCCGTCAGGCGGTGCACCTCGATGATCTCGGGGATGTCGGCCACGGCGCGGCGGAAGGCATCGAGCCAATCCGCGCCGTGGCGCGTCGTACGCAGCATGGCGAAGACGGTGGTCGGAACCCGCATGGCGCGGCGGTCGAGGATCGCCACCTGCCGCGCGATGTAGCCCGCCTCGCGCAGCCGCGCACAGGCTGACACGCTGAGCGCCACGCACTCGGCCAGTTCCGTGACCGACGCCTCGGCGTCGCGCTGGATCAGGTCAGGAGCTTGCGGTCGCGGTCGTCGAGCATGCGGCAGTTTGCGGGCCGGAGCACCCGGCGCAAGTCTGCGGCGTCCGGCTCCAGTTTCACGCCGAAACCTTGCGCACCGGCCCTGCCTGACCGTCGACAACGCACACCCTTTGCCGGGCATCCGCGCCATCATGGCGTCAGGTTCAGCGAAGGAGCGCAGCGTGAAGACGATCGGCCTCATCGGCGGCATGTCCTGGGAAAGCACCCTGGTCTACTACCGCCTGCTCAACGAGGGCGTCCGGGCCCGACGCGGCGGCCTGCACTCGGCCGACGTGCTGCTCCACTCGCTCGATTTCGAGGCCGTGGTGCGCCTGCAGAAGGCCGGGCGCTGGGACGAGGCGGGCGAGACGCTGGGCGGCGCCGGGGCCGGCCTCGCCCGAGCGGGCGCCGACTGTCTGCTGATCTGCACCAACACCATGCATCTCGTGTCCGGCGCCGTGGAGCGGGCCGCGGGCGTGCCGCTGGTCGATATCATCGCCGAGACCGGTCGCGCCGTGGCGTCGGCCGGATGCCGCCGCCCGCTGCTGCTCGCCACCCGCTACACGATGGAGCACGGTTTCTACGCCGAGCGCATGCGGAACGCCGTCGGAATCGACCCCATGGTGCCCGAGGCCGAGGACCGCGCGCTGGTGCACGGGGTTATCTTCGACGAGCTGTGCCAGGGGATCGTGCGCGACGCGTCCCGCGCTCGCCTCATGGAGGCCATCCGGCGCGGCGTCGCGCGTGGCGCCGACGGCGTCATCCTCGGCTGCACGGAGATTTGCCTGCTGCTCGACCCCGACGCTCTGCCGGTGCCGGGCTTCGACTCGACCGTGATCCACGCCGCCGCGGCGCTTGATTTCGCGCTCGGCGCCGAGGCGCCAGCCCTGCGCGAGGTCGCCTGACGCCATGTGCCGCTTCCTCGCCTATGTGGGCGCGCCGACATTCCTCGACCGGCTGCTGGTCGAGCCCGAGGCCTCGCTGATTGCCCAGTCGCTCGCGGCGCGCGAGGCCAAAACGGTGGTCAACGCCGACGGCTGCGGCATCGGCTGGTACGGCGAGCGCGAGGAGCCCGGCACCTATCACGGGGTGCTGCCGGCCTGGTCGGATGGCAATCTGTCGTCCCTGTGCCGGCAGATCCGCTCGCCCATGTTCGCCGCCCACATCCGCTCGGCGACCTCGGGCGACGTGTCTCCCTCGAACTGCCATCCGTTCACGCTCGGCCGGCACCTGTTCATGCACAACGGCCAGATCGGGGACTACGAGCGCATCCGCCGCCGGGTCGACGCGCTGATCCCGGACGAGCTCTACCGCCACCGCCACGGCAACGGCGACAGCGAGGTGATCTTCCTCGCCGCCCTGGCGCGCGGCCTTGCAGAAGATCCGACCGGCGCCGTAACGGCGACGCTGGGCGAGATACTCGGCATCATGCGGGAAGCCAGGGTGACGAAACCGCTGCGCTTCGCCGCCGTCCACGCGGACGGAGAGCGTCTGCGCTGCTTCCGCTGGTCCAGCGACAGCCGGGCACCCTCACTCTACTGGAAGAAGGAGAAAGCGGGGTGCATCGTCGCTTCCGAGCCCTTCGACTCGGATCCTGATTGGCAGCTGGTGCCGAGTGGATCGGTCCTGACGCTCCATGCCGGAGATGTGGGATTTTCGAGTTCATTGACGGTCGAGGGATCGGCGGTCGGGTCCCTGGTCGCCTAATGCGGCGCGGGGCGTCCCGTTCATCGGAACTCTCAACCTGCTCAACATCAAGGTTAGTCGAAGTTCATCCAGTGCGCAGGCGGTGCTGTGAAGTGTCGAAAGACGGGGCGTTGCCTTCCAAAACCGCAGCGTGAGCCGCCGCTTCAGACGAGCCAGCCCATCGGAGTCCCTTGGCAACGACACCTTGGGACTTCCCGCCAGGCGTCGATCCACAGATGATGAGATGCTACCCGAACTCAGGTGCCGACCTGCGCCGGACGGCGAGGGGCTCGCTCCCGTCGCCTTCCTCCGCCGTCTACGACCACCTTGGAGGTGCCACCTTGACCGATCTTCCCAAAGTCGATGAGAGCGCTTTTGCCGCGATCGATGGGCTGATTGCGCCGCCCATTTTTCTGAAGCTCGAGGGAGGCAATCCTGCCGGCTCCGTGAAATACAAGACGGCCCTCGGGCTGCTGGACGCCGCCGAGCGCGATGGTTCGTTGCGAAGGGATTCGATTTTGATCGAATCATCGTCGCGGAGCGCTGGTGTCGCGCTGGCGATGCTGTGCGCGCCGCATGGTTACCACTGCGCGTCTGTTATCCTGGTCAGGATCGAATCGGACCCAAGCCTGCGTACTTACTATCATCAAATCAACGATTTGAGCGCGTGTGAATACTCAGCGGATTTCGTCCACACCGCTTAATGTCGTGCGGCCCATGTTGTCTGTGCGGACCACTTCGGAAAGGACTACCAATAATGAGGGCTCTGGTGACGTTTCCGCTAACCAGGGAGTCGGAGAGGATTCTCCTAACTGAGCACGTCCTGTACCGCCCAGGACTCGCTGAGGAGCCGCTTCCGGTAGGCGCCCCCGATGCCGAGCTGCCCGATGTCGTCCTGGCGCATCATGGACAATCTCGCCTGATCGCGCTGAGCGCGCGGGCATGGCCGTCGGTGCCCGTCGTCGTCTGCGGCCTGTCGAGGACGGAGTTCCCCGACGACCTGCCGCGCCACGCGGGAGGGTGCTTTGCCGTCAGCGCCCGAAGCTGGGCGCTCGCGGAGTACGAGGCCTTCATAGTCGCCGAGGGCCTCTGCAGGCCGAAGCCCGCGCCGCTTCCGATCCGCCCGGGCAGCCCCAGAGACGCTGTTCTGGTGGGCGCGGGTGTGGTCAACCTCGTGACGGCGCTCGCGCTCCTCGACCGGGGATGGTCGGTCGAGGTGTTCGACAGGCACGCCGATCCGACCGTGCACTGCGACCAGCCCTCCGCGCGCAGGGGGGCGACCTTCGGCGGCAAGGACGCCCGAATCTTCTCGTTCAACGAGTCGCGGCATCACCTCGCCAAGAGTCCAGCTATCGCCCCGAACGGGGTAGCCCAGTTCCGCCGATCCATCGGGAGCGACGGGTGGTTATCGGTGGCTGCCGAGCGGATGGGAGAGGCCGACCGTGCTTGGATCCGCCAGTTCGAGAGCGTCCCGCCATGGGCGGCGATGGCCTACGGGAATGATATTATCCGATTCAACATCGAGAGCCATAACGCGTGGCGCAAGATGTTCGGCCTCCACCCAGAGCTCCTCCAGGGCACGGGGTACGTCGGCCGCCTGCTGCGCATCTACCAGACCGATGAGAGCTTTCGGGCCGCCATCCGGTCCGAGGCGGAGCTGGGCGCCCTCATCGAGGTGCTGGAACTCGAGCGACTCGCGGCGGACGAGCCCGCGCTCGCTGGGGCGATTCGGGACGGCGCCATCGCGGGTGCCCTCAAGGTTCAGGGCTTCTCGCTCGGTATCCAAAGCTTCGCCCGCAACCTTGTGCGCCTGCTCGCCTCCACGGGCGTGACGTTCCACTGGAACCACGAGCTTGAGGCGATCTCGCGCGGCGGCAACGGCTCGGTGACCGGGGTGACGATCAACGGTACGTTCCGCACGGCCAGCAGCTACGTCGTATCGCCAGGGGCGTATGGCACGGAGATTCGAGGGGCCGATCGAGCGCTCGGCCAGATCGGCGCTATGGTTGGTATGTGGATTACGATTCCCAACGACATCGATCCTCTCTCGTCTCCGCTGAAGGTGAGACGCCGGGGGTTTGGCAGCACCGAGGCGGCCGAGGGCGCGAACATTATCCCGGGCGTGGACGATGCGGGGTGCCCGGTCCTGCACTGCAGCTCCGGGCACGGTTTCCTCGGCGTGCATCCCCGGAACATTGACCTAGCCAATCTACCGGAGCTCGCCCGCTGCGTGCGCGAGACCGTCAGAGATCTGTTCGGCGACAAGCTTGCCAAGGCGAAGCAGTCGGACGTCTCGGGGGAAGCGCCAGAATTCTGCATACGCCCGTGGACCCCTTCGGGGCTCGGGATCTTCGATTTCCACCCGACGCGCGACGGCGGCGCCCTCGTCGTGAGCGGCGGCCACAATACGGGCGGCTTCGCCCAGTCGCCCGCAGTCGCCGATGCGGTGGTCAGCACCCTGGAAGGCCGGTCGCACCCTATGCAGACCCTCTACCACCCCGAAAGATACCGCGCCGTGTTCGCCGCAGCCGCCCAGGAAACCCCTTCGTGACGAGCGAGAGAAAATCCCTGACCGAACTGCTGACCGGCGGCCTCGCGTATGGCGGGGAGACGCTGTTCCGGTTACCCTCCCGGGACATCTCTCGACCGGAGTTCGACGCCGAAATTGCGGGGAGGATCATTGATCTGCGCGAGCGGGGGGCAGGGTGCGGCTCGCGGGTCGTCATCCACGGCAGCTTGGCCCCACCCTTCGTCGCGTGCCTGCTGGCCTGCCTGCTCGAGGGTATTGTGGTGATCCCGATCGACGCGGAGCTTCCGGCACCACGCAAGCAGATGATCACCGATCTCTCGGAGCCGGACCTGTTCGTGGACTTTGACCCGGGAAACTTCAACACGGTCCTCACAGCCGCGACCGATTACGTTGTGGCGGAAGCCGCGGCCTCGGACGGAGGAGCCCGGTTGTCGAACCTGGCGCTGCCAAAGGTGGACCCGGACGCTGGTTGCTACGTCTTCTTCACCTCCGGGACAACGGGAACCCCCAAGGGGATCCTTGGCCGACGCGCCGGGCTCGCGCACTTCCTGTCCTGGGAAGCGGGCATACTCGGCCTGTCACCGTCCGATTTGGTGAGCATCCTCACCCGACCCTCATTCGACGTGGTCCTACGCGACTTGCTGCTCCCGGTGGTCGCTGGCGCAGCGGGAATGTTCCCGTCCGCCGAGGATCGCCTGACCCCTAGCAGGACCCTCCGCTGGATTGCAGACGCCGGGGTCACCGTCATCCATGCCGTCCCGTCACTGGCCCAGATGTACGTCGCCACCGCCCCGGACGGTTTCCGCGGCGGGGATCTCCGCCACACGCTCTTTGCAGGCGAGCCCCTGAGCGGCGCTCTAGTAAAACGCTGGCGGGCACTGTTTCCGGCGACAGCGGTCCACAACCTTTACGGACCGACGGAGACGACGCTTGCGAAGTTCTGGGCGCGGGTTCCCGACTGCGCTCCAGACGACATCCAATCCTGCGGCAAGCCGCTCCCCGACACGTCGGTGAGCATCGTCGGCGAAGACGGCGGCGAGATGCAGACCGGAGAGCTCGGTGAGGTGGTAATCAAGACGCAGTTTTGCTCGCTCGGTTACCTGAGACAAGCCGATGGCGCTTCGAGAGGCTTCCGGCCCGACAAGCACGCGCCAGCCTTCCGGACGGGCGACCTGGGCCTGATCGATAAACAGGGCGACTTGCATCTCCGCGGTAGGAAGGACCACCAAGTCAAAATTCTGGGCGTCCGCATCGAGCCGGTCGGTGTCGCCTCGCTCATGCAATCGCATCCTAAAGTCAGGGACGCGGCTGTCCTCGCCCTTACCAGGAACGACGGCAGCCCGCAGCTCGTGGGCTACTTTCAAGCCTTCGGCGACCTGGGACGGATCTCCCAGGAGCTGCGCGTCTACCTGTCGGAACGCCTCCCAGCGGCCGCCGTGCCGAGCAATATCATCGGCCTCGACGAGTTCCCGGTAACGCCAAACGGAAAACTCGACCGCGCCCGGTTACCGGCCCCGCCGCGCCGCTCCAGCGACGGGCTCGCGCTCGCGACGGAGGCGGAGGCGGCCATTGCCAAGGCTTTTGCTGCGGCGCTGCAACTGGAAGCGGTCGCGCCGAACGAGGATTTCTTTGCCCTCGGCGGGGATTCCCTCGCGGCTGCGGAAGTCTGCCTCACCATCGAGAGGGATCTCGGCGCGTTCCTCCGGCCCTCGGCCTTCCTTACGGCCCCGACCGTCCGCGATCTCGCCCGTTTGGTCGAAGGCGCGCGCGGAGCCGCCCCAGGGAACATTCCGACCTCGCAGCGGCTGCCAGCTTTCCCGTTGACGCCGCAGCAGCGGCGCTATTTCCGGACGTTCTGCGCCGGGGGCAGCCGATCCTGGTGCAACATGGTCGCCGTGTTCGATCAGCCTGCTGGCACCGACATCCACACCGTGCGCCGCGCGCTAACTGAGGTCGTGTTACGCCACAACAGCCTCCTTCTCCGCTTCAGGCAGACCCCGAACGGCGACGTCGTCCAGCGCGTTGATGCGGTGCCGGACTTTGAGATCCGGAGCGCCGATCTTTCGCGGGAGGCCGACCCAGAGGCGGCGGTGGAACGCCTCCGGATTGAGGAGGGCAAGCGGCTCATTCCCATTTTCGGCGAGGCGCCCCTGTTCCGCGCGACTCTGCTCCGGCTACCCGGAGCAGCTAGGAAGCTCCTGTGGAACGTACACCATCTTGTCAGCGACGGCACGAGCCAGGGCATCCTCGGGCGCGAGCTGCTTTACCATATAGCGAATTCAGCGGCCACGGCGTCTCAGCCGCCATACTTTGGCAATATCGCTGACTGGGCGTGGCAGCACCGCGGTGACATCGCGGCCGCCAGGGAATATCACAGGCGTCTCTTAAACCCGCCCTACGCCCACCGCTACCTGCCGGAGGCGCCGGACCACCCCGATCCCCAGCGATGCCTCGCCTACGAGACGGCGATTCCGCCGGACCTGCGCTCCGAAGTAAGGGGTGCCGCGCGACGCTTGCAGACGACGCCATTCGTGGTCTATCTGGCAACTTACTTCCAGCTCGCGGCGGCGCTGAGCGGCCAGGACGATGTCGCCGTGGTGACCCCCCTCGCCGGGCGGGAGCACCCGCAGGTCGCAGCAACAATTGGGGATTTCATAAACCTCGCCGTTCTGCGGGTGCCCGAAGCGGGCCGCCTACCCGCCGCCGCGTTGGTTGGCACCGTGCGAGGCCAAGTCAAAGAAGCGGCGGAGCACCAGGGATACCAGTTCGACGAAGTGCTTGCGGACGCGGGGATCCCGTTCAACTCGGACCGCAATCCGCTGACGGGATATTCCCTTAATTACATGCCCAGCGCCGAGCCAGGCGCGGCAGCGAGGCCGCGGCACGCCGACCGCGGCTACAAACTCAAGTACGACATACTGTTCCTCGTCAGGGATTACCCGAACGTGACAAACCTGGAGGTGCAATACCGCCACGGCCTTCTCGGGCACGCCGACGTCGAGCGCCATACCGGCCAGTACCTCGAACTTCTGGCGGAGATAGCCCGTGGCTGACAAGTCCAACCCGCGCTTCGGCGAATACAGCCTACTCGTTCTGCTATCCATCCTCTGGGGGGCATCCTTCAGCCTCATCAAGGTCGCTGTGGTCGACTACCCGCCCGCGACGTTAGTGGCGATCCGCATGCTCGTCGGTGGCGTGTTGCTCACCATCTTGGCCGTCTCAAGGGGTCTCGCCTTCCCGCGCTCGGCGAGGCGGTGGCTCGACCTCTTTATCCAGGGCATCCTGCAGAGCGCCCTGCCCTTTTCCCTGATTAGCTGGGGCGAACAGCACGTCCCGAGCGCCCTTGCGGGCGTGTTGAACTCCACCGTTCCCATGTTCGTCTTTGTCATTTCGGTCTTCGTCCTCAAGCGTGCGCCCTTCTCGGCTATGAAACTGCTTGGCGTGCTGCTGGGCCTCGCGGGCGTGGTCGTGATGACCGGCAGCAGCGGCATCGGGCAGATCTCGGCTATGCAGGTCCTCGCGGTCGTTGCTGTAATGGGGGCGAGCGCGTCGTACGCATCGGGCGCTATTTTCGGCCACCGGTTCGATGACCAGCCCGCGATTATCACGGCGTCCGGGTCCCTGCTTTGCGGCAGCGCCGTAATGGTCGCGCTCAGCCTGAGCATCGACCATCCCTGGGAGCGCGTCCTCGGCTGGCACGCGACCTGGGCTATGCTCGTCTTGTCAGTGCTCTCGACGGCGCTGGCAAGCGTCATCTTCTTCCGGCTGATCAAGACGCTTGGCTCTCTCGCGACGACGAGCAACGCCTATTTGCGCGCCCTGTTCAGTGTCCTGTTCGGAGTCGTTTTTCTTTCCGAGCCGTTTAAGTGGGGCATCGTAGTCGCGACATTACTCATCTTAGCCGGGGTATCGCTCGTAACCGGCCAGGTGCGGCTGGGAGGACAACCAGCCCGCGCCTAACACAATGGCGATCGGCGGAACTTACGGAGCATGCTCACATGACGAATTTCTTCGCCATTATCGGCGCCGGTCCCTGGGGGCTCGCGGTCCTCGACAGAATGGTGGCTGTGGCAGCGCGGTCGCCCGAGGTCTCCTTCCGGGCGACCCTGATTGACCCGAGCGTCCCCGGCCCTGGTGCGCATCGCACGGACCAGGAGCCCTATCTGCTCCTGAACACCGTCACCGGCCAGATCGACAGCTTCTCCGCCAGACATTTTGGCGAACGGCCTCTGTGCGGGGCGCTCCCCTTCATAGGATGGCTGCGCGAGTGTCGCGGCATTACGGCCGACCCCGATGGTTTCCTGGCGCGCTCGCTTTTCGGCGAGTACCTACGCTACGTCTACGGCGTCCTGTTATCGAACGCCCCGCCGAATTTGTTGATTGACTGGGAGCGGGACGTCGCCGTCGGGCTCCAGCTCGCTGCTAATGGCAGGCCCGAGGTGACGCTGGGCGGGGACGCACAGCTCGAGTTCGACCATGTTTTCATCTGTACCGGACACGGCCTTCCCGCCGTAGCCCGGAAATCGCTGGCAGCCAGTATTGGCGTGTCCCACGTGGTCGAGCCCTATCCCGTGGAGACTCTCCAAGAAGCCGTGGATCCCGGCGCGACCGTTGGGATCGCCGGGATGGGTTTGACAGCCGTCGACGCGGTCGCGACCCTCACCGAAGGGCGTGGCGGGCGCTTCGAGGAATCGGAGGACGATAGCCTAACCTACGTGCCGAGCGGTCGCGAGCCCACGCTGTACGTATTCTCCCGGACCGGCATCCCATTCTCGTGCCGCCCCGCGAGTTCGTTCGACCTCTCCACCATCTATGAGCCGCTGTTCTGCCGACCTGAGATCCTGACAGAGAGGAGGCGGCCGCACTCCCTCGACACCCTGCTCAAGCTCCTCTGCGCCGAGATGGGCGCGGCCTACCTGGTCAGGTCAACCGCACTGACCGAGGGCTGCCAAGCGGCGGAGGACGCGTTCGGCCGGCTGCAATCGCTCGGGACGGAGGCGGCCCTGCATGTCGTTGACAGGATTGACCGCCAGGAGTTCGACCCAGAGAGCCTCATTCAGCCGCGCGGCTCGGATTCCTTCTCTTCCTCGGCGGACTTTTCGATGGCCTTCGCGCGCAGGCTCGAGTTCGACGTCCGCGAGGCCGCCAAGGGGGAGGCCGGTAGCCCCTACAAATATGCAGTGGAGATGCTAAGGGTCGTTCGTCCATTCATCCGCGACTGCGTCGCCCACGAGGCGCTGTTCCAGGAGGAGAGGCGCATTTTTTTCGACGAAATCGCGCCCCGCATCGCCCAGCTGGTCGTCGGCCCACCAATCGTGCGCGGCCGTCAATGGCTCGCCCTCATGCGCGCGGGCGTCATAAAGGTCGCGCTGGGACCCGCACCGGATCTGCATAGGGACTTCTCCCGCCGGCTGTGGCAGGCCCGCTCCACTCGATTTGAGCAGCCGCTCACGACCTGCCTGGACGTCATCGTCCGGGGCCGCCTAAGCCATGACCCGGTGCGCTTCGGCGGCTCTCTCCTGCACGCCTGCCACCAGGACGGCCTATTTGCGGCGGCGCCTCACAGGATCGCAGGCGGGAAGGTCAGCATTATACCAAGGACGGACAGACAAGGGCATCCGTTCGATGCAACGGGCAATCTCGTCACGGCGGTGACGCTGTTGGGAGGTCCGAACGAGGGCGCTACCTACTTTAATCATTATCTGCCCTCGCCTAAGAGCCGGTCCCGCGCTTTCGAGCAGATACAAGAAGCCATCGATTTCGCTTGTGGCCGCGAGGAACTAAAAAGGCTTCGCGGCCATCCGGGGGAAACCCAGGACCGGGGCCGCGCCCCGTTAGCGGGCGAGTGGCTCGAAGCCGAACACCTTGCTGACGATCTGCCAGCGGCCGTCCAACTGTAGGAAGCTGAGACAGTCAATGAAGAGCTTCTGGCCGATGGAGATTTGGACCTGGGCCGAGGCCCAGGTAGGGCCCACGACGGACAAGGAAAGAATCTGGTCGTGGCGGACTTCCCCGCGGCTAGCCGGGCTGGGGCGGGCGGCGACCCCGGCATAGACCTTTTCCATGTCGTCGCGGTCGTGCGTGCCGTCAATTACACACTGCAGGTGGCACTTCGGATGGAACGCCTTTCTGAGCTTCGCGACATCCCCCTCGTGCCACCCGTCAAAGTAGTCGGCGAGGACGACCGTGAGAGCCGCGTAATCCTGGTCCGTCATGCCTGCCTCCGGGGCTCTACTTTCCGGGCACAAGTGGCCTAGCCTGCGCGCTTCTAGCACGTGCCGCCAGGAGCCCAAAGAGGAACCCGCGCCATAACGAGCACTCCCGGAATCAGCCGCACGGTGGTGGCCAGTGTCCTCGGGACCGCCATCGAGTTCTACGATTTCCTCGTCTATGGAACCGCATCGGTCCTCGTCTTTAACGCCCTGTTCTTCTCGAACCTGCGGCCCTGGGCCGCCACTTTCGCTGCGCTGGCCACCTACGCGGCAGGGTTTGTCGCGAGGCCCGGCGGAGGGATACTGTTCGGCCATTTCGGCGACCGGCGCGGGCGGAGGAACATGCTCTCAGCGAGCATGCTGCTCATGGATCTCGGGACTTTCTTCATCGGGCTGCTGCCCACGTTAGCAGATGGGGTCGTGGTCTGTCGTCCTCCTTCTCCGCTTCGCCCAAGGGGTCGGGGTCGGCAAGGAGTGGGGAGGCGCGGTGCTTATGGTTATCGAGAACTCGCCCGGGCTGCGGGGTCTCCTAGGCGCCCTCGTCCAAGTCGGCTTCTCACTAGGCGTTTTCCTCGCGACGGTTATGTTCCTGCACTCCAGTCGATGCCGCACGCGGCGCTGCTTTCCTGGGGATGGCGCTTGCCGTTCCTGGCGAGCGCCGCGCTGTTCCCCATCGGGGTCTTCGCCAGGTCGCGCTTGCACGTACGGCGGTGTTTGCCGCCGTACGGCGGTCCGGGCGGGTCGCGAGGCTACCCATAGGGGAGGTGGTGCGCCGTAACTGGCCCATCTGCATTATCGGCGTGGCGCTCGAGTTGGGATTGATGGGGTGGACGGCCCCCACTCCGTGCGGCCCTGTCGTAGAGTGGCTGGCGGCGCAACACCCATCCGGAGCCGATCCCATGTCAGTTCTTACCGTCGGTATCGATCTCGCTAAACAGG
>JAABUM010002555.1_pt1 | contig 24092 bp, 39 predicted proteins | sample 5559161 | NCBI WGS metagenome assembly JAABUM01 (sample SAMN10711868, study PRJNA513369) | rock metagenome | isolation source: Antarctica rocks | place: Antarctica: Victoria Land, Siegfried Peak nord
GACAGTTTCATTCAGACTGATTAGCTTAGCAGTGAGGGGTTCCAACCCCGTAGCTGGCACCCTTTTAGCCCTTCAGGGCTTGCGACATGGTGTAACATCTATCTCTCTCTGTGAGACGCGTTAGGCGTGCTGCCTCATTCTGCGTACGCGACGGCAGTTTTGACACTCCAGTTTGCTGTGCTCCGTCCAGGCGCCCAAGCGGTTTGGCCGCAAGCTGACAGCGGCGCAGAAGGAGTTTGCGACCCACATCTGCGCCGACTGCGGCTGGATCTACACTGGCAAGTGCGTGCTTTGGGCTTCGGTCTCCAATTCTTGTGGCTTGCGGCTTCGGATTCCAAATGTGGTTTCAGCACCATCCTCAACGGGAATCCCTTGCTGCATCGCGGCCGCCGATGGGTGGCCGCCCCACAGACTTTAAATTCTTGCGCCTTTGATGGACGCTGCCAGCTGCGCCGCAGCAATCTGCCAGCTGCGCCAGCAATTTGAAACTGCCATTTACACCGGAAATCTGAACACTGAGGGCACTAATCAGAACGGGTGATGCAACACATGGGTGCATCGGGTGCTTCCCTCTGGCAGCCGGCATGCTGAAAGCATGGCTGATGGCTTGGTGTCCTGCGTGCAGGAAGTCGTTTGAGGACCTGCCTGGCAGCTTCCGCTGCCCGCAGTGCAGCGGTGAGGCTGCTCTGCACTTCGAAGGAATGCCCTGTGCGCCTGACAGTGCCGCACATGCAGCGCTGCAGCTTCGCACTGAACATCGCCATCGCAACAGGCAGATGCGTCAACTGCACGTTGAGCATTACAGAGTAACGTGCTTGGCCTGCGTCTGACCGGCTGCCTGTGGCGCATGCAGCCACAAAGAAGCGCTTTGCCAAGTACGACGCCGAGAAGGAAAAGAAGGTGGGCTGGGGTTTTTCTAGGGTTTGAGTCTGCGCAGCAGCTGTAGCCACTGGAGCATGCTGCGATCACATCAAACAGTACAGCATGGCATCGGAGCCTCACGCCATGAAGGTGCAGAAACAGATTTTGGTGAGCTGAGTAGCACGACCTGTCACTCGTGAGTGTGTGTTGTGAATCAGGTCGGCGGCACCTCCGACTCTGCCGCCACCGCCGCCACCGTCATTGTGGGCCTTGCAGGCGAGCACGTGCAGTGACAGCTGCCGCCGCGGCTTGACCATCCTTGCCATTGATTCAATGCCTGCTGCCTGCGCTTGCAGTGACATGAAACCATCAATGACATGCAAACATTGACCGTTCCTTTGGTCCCTGCAGGCATCGCCGTCCTGGCGGTCCTGGGTCTCAGCCTGTGAGTCGACTCGGGCGCTTCGTGCTGACGTGCGTCGCGACGGCAGAGGCTGGGAAGCGGCAGGGGACGTGGGACTGAGCGACCAGCAAGTCAGTGCCAAATTGGTGGAAGGTCTGGGTCCCGCACGCCGGCATGACAGCGTGATTCGGAGCAACCTTTGGATGGAATCTTGGGATTGTGGACCATGTATCTGAGTGCGACAGGATACTATGGGAGCGCAGTCATTAATGAAGTGCCGTAATGCTGCACTGGATCCCGGCTGCGGCGAGGCATGGCGGGGTGACGTGCGGCGGCTTTGCTTGATGACTGCCAAGGCTCTGGATCTGTGAGAAGATTAATACATGCACCCTCACAACCTTCGCCACAAGGATCGCGACCCTATGCATTGTGTTTCACGCATCGTGCTGCAAGCAATGACAACTTTCCGTGGCACTGCCGCGGGCCACCCTGCAGCAGAAATGCATGTGCACATTCCCTGCTGGCTGGCCGGCCTCAACCAAAGCTGTTTTCACATTTAAATGGCCGAGCCGGGTGTCTGGAGCTGTGCCATCTGCCTGAGAGACAAGTCGCCCGAGGAGGTAAGCGCGGGACGTCCGCAGGCCTGCACGAATGCCCATACCACATGCACCTCGGCTCCATTTGACACGCTTATGCTTGCTGCTGCAGGCGTTTCTGGACGGCTGCTTTCACAGGTTCTGTCTGCTGTGCATCTCGCGCTGGACAGACACGCAGCGTGCCCACCCGCCAGCTGCAGGGCCAGCCTTCACCTGCCCGCTGTGCAAGGCAGCCTACACCTCCATCCTGCACGACTGGCATCACAATTCTTACAAGTAAGATTAAACATACTCAATGGGCTGTATCGTTACATGTCGGAGCGCCAGCCTGAAACCATGTGATGTTTGCCGCATGGCGCTCTGCTTTGAAATCACATTTCAGTATGCTTAATGAATGGTTCAAGGTATGAAGTACATCATATGCACGCAGGAGGAACTGGGTGACACGGGATCGGGTGTCGGGAGACACGCTGCCGGATGGCGCCAATGTCGACCTGACGGCGGTGCAGCGGCGGCGGCGGGCCTCCTACTTCACGCAGGCAGCGCAGCAGCCCGACGAAATGTCTGGCAGGTGCTGGAATGATGTGCTGGCGCTCATCATGCATAGTTGTGGTTCACACCACGCACAGCTGAGACGCAGTGCATGCACAGCATTCCGCGCATGCTGAAGCAGGGCTTGTAGAGCAGGAAGTGCCATCCCAAACAATGCATCACAAACACGCCTCAGGAAGACTGCGTCTTGGCTGAACCCCATCACATTGGCGCACCTACAGGGCAGGCCCGCAGAGCGTGAGCGCCGCGGCCATCGCGCGAGCGGATGTGGCGGCCTGGGTGCGGCGAGAGCTCATCGCCCTCATGCTGGAGCAGGTTTGCTTTCCCGCTCAAACGCAAGTTATATTGTGCAGCTTCTTGCAGGTTTTTAGCTGTTCCAAGCAAGACTCTTGCCCCTACTCGTCCGCTGCCTCTTGCTCATGACCGCACATGCTGAGCTGCGGTGGCGTGGTGAAATCTCTAGTGAGGATCAATTCCCTGGAAGATCGCAATCCTGGAGCCAATTGGCGCTGGCGCAGGGCGTGGACATCGTGGCGGCGCACATCGGCGGCACAATGCGCAGCGTGTGCAAGCCGCTGCCGCGGCGGGGCCCGGGCGCCGCGGCCGCCGGCGGCGGCGCCAGCTGCCAGGTGAGTTGACAGGCCCGGCGTGGCACCGCTGTGCGCGGCTATTGAGATATCTGGTATGTCCTGGTGTGTACAGTGCCAGAGGCCTCAGCATTTTCACATGCCAGCGGGGGCATGCTTGACATCAGCAGGCACAGCGTCCGCCGCGTGAAGACATGGAAGCCATGCAAACAGGCACACAGACGCCCAAATGTGTTGGCATTGGGTCACGCGGCCCATGATGCTGATGCCTGCAGGCGTTCGTTTCCGCCGTAGAGGAAGCTGCGCGGCCGTACGTCTTCGAGCACGCGCGCAGCTTTGCGGAGCAGCTGTTTCACTTTGCGGCGTCCGGCAGGAGCTTGGCGGCAGACGACAGGGCTGCCGGCGCGGCGGCCGATCTTGCCGCAGGTGCTAGCATTTTCTAGCACGAATCTGGTCTGCCAGACACTTAGGAGGAGCTGGCTTCTGGCGGCAGCGTTTTATGCGTCACTTTCAGCTCACCACTGGGCTGCAGATACAAGGAGGCAGAGGGAGTTTCCTGCCTACGGCACTGTATTCACGATGAGCAAGCCACAGACTTCAGCTCGAAACCTACTTCAGCTGCAGGTCCCGACGCCGCGACCGCAGACAGCGACAGGGAGTCCGGCGAGCTGTCTGCAGAGCTGTCGGGCTCCGCGGCCGCGGCGCTGGCAGCCGCCGGCAGCGAAGTGGACTCAGACGAGGAGCCAGCGCGCAGCGGCGGCGGCGGGGAAGCTGGAAACAGGAAGTCACCGTCACCCGATCGCGGCAGCGCCTGTGTCTCCTTCTCCATCGGCAGCGCCCTGGAGTGCGTCTTGATCGCCTCCCCCCGCTGTTCATGCCTGTAACCCAGCCACTGTCATTGTGTCTCAGAACTGTGGCGTTGCAAGTCCAGGATCCTGTCTGGTCACATGCCTGGTCGTGCCGGCCAGGCCTGAATCTAAGGTGAGGTCAACAGCTTGTTTGAACAGGCTTCGATGTCTCACGAAGCCAGGCCGTGAGACGGTGCCCTTCTTGCTGCACCTTGACAGGTCCTCAGACAGCGATGCATACCTGCCGCTCGTGAAGGCAGCCGCAGCGCAGCGGGCAAAGGCGGGCGCCGCCAGCAGAGGCAATGGCGCCGCGAACGGCGACGCCGCCGCCGCAACTCGGCGGGCCGCAGACGCTGAGGACACTGCGGCAAGCAGCGTGGCCAGCGGCAGCGGCGCTCAGCGGACTCCGGACGATGCCCCAGATCCTGCCGGTGCAGCTGTGGAATATGGCCCCAGGCGGCGTGTCGGGCAGCATGAAGCACGGTCCGGCGGGCCGCGCACCAGCCGCGAGCCGCACCAGCGGCATAGCGCAGCTGCTGGCGGAGCAGCTCAGTGGCGGGCGTTTGCATCTGAGAGGCGCGTGGCGTCAGCGGCAGCGCCAGAGGCTGGCGGCACAGTTGCGCAGCAGCCAGGTGGGGTTGCGTCCTTCAAGAACATGGATTCATTGCTACTCCTCCGCTGCAGTTGCCATACATATCCGAGCGCAAAAGCTCTCAAATTCGCAATGATGTCGAGCGCCTGTCGAATGGGCTGCTGCCTAAAGAATCGTCCCGCAAGACGAGTCGCAATAAAACTCTCAGTGCCCTGCTGCAATGTGTCAGGCATCCGCAGGCATGCTCAGTATCGCACCGAGGCATCGATTGTCGGGGACTTTCAAGACCTTGGAACAACTCTGATAACCCTGTCTGCGCTGCTGCAGATATGGACGCAGAGCGACTGAGGCGGCGGGCGCTCAAGTTCGGCACGCCACTGCCGCCGCCCGGCCGCGGCGCCCTGGCCAGCGGCAAATCGCCGGCGCCGACGGCGACGAACGGCGGAGGAGGCACTGGCGCGATGGGGAATGCCGTGGCAGCAAAGGCCTCAGACGGCGGCGGCGCGGCCCGCCAGCCCAAGTCCAGGCACGGGCGGTCGCAGTGGCGAGTCGATGCGGAGGCGCGACCCGCCGAGCTGGCAGACATCAGGTCTCCGGCTGTGCTGCCCCCGCGGGAGGGCGCAGACGCTGCGACCCGCCCCCACCAGGTCAGAGACGGCCGCGGGCGGCGGCAGGGACGACAAAGCGGTGCAGACGCGGAGGCGGCCGAGCAGCAGCACGCCGGGCAGCGGCGTGCGTGGCACCAGCGCGCTGGCGGTGCAGGTGGCGGTGCAGATGGGCACCGCAATCATGGCAAGAGGCAGCTTCAGGCTCTAGATGGCGATGCTGCCAACGGCGGCGGCTCGGGCGGCCGCGGCATGCAGCGCCAGCGGGTTGCCGTCGCATGTGCATCGGAACCGGCGGCTATCCAGACGGCCCCACGACGCAGCGTGGAGTTTGTGGAGCCGCTCGCATGGCAGCGCTCTGGTGGCCGCGCCGCTGGTGGCGATCAGCTGCGCGGTGGGCACGAGGGCAGCGCCACTGGGCAGCGGGGCGACGGGGGCAGCGGCAGCGGGGCGCCATCGGCGGTGGCAAAGCGCGGCCGAGGCCACATCGACCCTGATGGCGGTGGCCTGCGCATGCTCGGCGGCGACAGCTGGACCGACGGACTCAGCAGCGGCGGTGGCGGCGGCGGCGCCGCAGCAGAGGGTGACCTGGCGCAGCTGCGGCAGAAGGCGCTGGCGAGGCACACACACGTCAGGGGCTGACATAGTTGGGGCGGCGGATGGGGTCAGAGAGAATTGCCGCCGCCGCAGCGCCCGCCCGCCACAGCTAATGAAGGCACGGTTTAGCAGGTTCTCGATTTCGCTTGCGACTTCATGTCGCCCTGTGCTGGTTGACATGTGCGAAATCTGGTGTGTCTCACCAGATCACGTCTGCGAATGAGCGCTGGTTAGGTCTGTCAGTGAAGCTGTAAACTAGTAGTAACAGCTGTGGACCAATGCTCACCAAGTGTTCCGCACATGGTGCAAAGTTCAATGTGCAAGCACATGAAAGACGCCATGATATCTCATGCAGCTGCAATGAGCAACTTCTCAAAGCACGATACTGCAGTCCTCCACTCTTTCATGATCCAAAACCACCGTCATGCTCAGACCCTGAATCAATAAAAGCCAGGTGCGGCGTAGCTGCGATGCACCTATTTAGGTGCAATGCGATGGCAACATCGTGTACAGCTGCAGCCTAGGTATACAACCACCTTCACGGTGTGTGGCTCACCACCGCCCCCGTCCCCTGACGCAGCCTCCGGCCATACCGCCCCATAGCTCCACCTTGGATTTTACCCCCCTTCCCAACCCTCACGGGTCAATCTCCTTGACAGACGGCCTACAGCAGGCTGGCCGCCAGCAGCGCCGCGGCGACCGCTGCGAGCGCTGCGGAGGGCGCAGCAGAAAGGCTGCCGGCCTGCGGCGCGGGCGCCGGCACAGCGGCAGCGGGGGTGGAAGCGGAGGCGGCAGCGGCCATCTCGGCGGCGTTCGCGGCCGGCAGCGACGTGGCGGTGGTGTTCTCCTGGCTGGCCACGGCGAAGCCTGCGGCCTCGCAGGCGGCGACGCAGTCGCTGCTCATGCTGATGGCGCCTGCAGATGGCAAAGCATGGAAATATGAGACTGGGGACCACACAGCTTCTGGGACTGCGAAGGCAGCAATGCAGTCGTGCTGATGACTCCCTGCCGGTGCACAATACAGATCAAACTGGATATTGTTATGCCTTCACAGGTTGGGCAGCAACGCAGCCAATACCCATGCTCACCGCCTGATTGGCAACGCGGAAAAGGAGTCAGACCAGGAGCTGGGCGCTGGTGCACAGATTGGCGCCCGAACATGTCAACCGGCAGCTACTGTTATCGCGCAGGCTGGTGGCATGCCCAGGCCGACTGCCGGACTTCCAACATGTGGAAATGCGGCAGCTTGGTCGCCTTGCTCACCCGGGTAGATGTTCTTCGTGGGCATGGAGGCGCCGAGGCCGACCGCCTGCGCGGGCGTCGCGTTGAGCGCAGCAGCAACGATCTCCGCCGGCAGCGCAAACAGCGCCTGTGACAGAAAAGGACGTCAAGAGTCATGTTGCCAACCCACCTTCTCTCCGGCGTCAGCCTGGCGTCTGTTCGCATCCGTCCTATTCGCATGCACGGCAGCAGGGCTCTCAGGGGCAGCTTGCAGCAGATGATCAACACAGACAGCGCTGGCCGGCATCGCGGATCGGTGCTTGCTGCGGTGCGGAATGCCGAGGGCACACCTGCGCCTGGTTGACGGTGCCGGGGTTGTCAGAGTTGTAGGAGATGGTGAACTTGGCAACTTTCTGCAAACGGCACAGGATCGCAACCATCATCACTAGGCCACACTCTGTCCGCGCATGGGTCATCGCCGCCTGTCATGTCATGCCCCGTTTTGTCGCACGAGCCATAGTGCCTCATGCGGCACTTCAGGCGCGATAGCCGCCGCTGCCCCGCGGGCAGGCAACCACCTATGCGTGAGCTGCGCCGACAGGCAGCAGCAAGCAGACAGCGGACACAGCAGCGCAGGAGTGGAGCTGGTTGGCGGGGCGGCCCTACCTTGCAGTCACGATTCTGCTGGTAGTGCAGCAGTCCTGCAAGCCGGCGACATGCATCATGGGTCAGAAGGATGTTGGCAGCTGTCACAAGTGCACTTCCCAGCGCTGCTGTCGTGGATGTGTCTGTGCTTACTGTCTCGCGGCAAGACACGGTTGAGGCAGCACCACAGGCTGCATCGGCAGCGCTCACGGCAGCTTCACTTACAAAGCGCAAGGCCGATGAGTTGCGTGCTGCGCACCCTGCGGGAAGACGGCGGAAGCACCGGTGGAGATGCTGTTGACGACGGCGCCCGACGCGTCCTCCAGCGCAAAGCCCACCTCCAGCGTGGTGGCTGCATGGCAAACGAAGACAGGGCTTGCTGGCAGGTTTGATTTTGAAAAGGACTTCTTCAGATTGCAGCAGAGCGGAGAGCGCTCAAGCACATGGCGGCAGATGCGCCGGGAATATAGCTGTCGGCGCAGCACTTTCAGCCTGTCTGCAGGCGCGCCAGGTAGCAAGGGCATGTGGTCCCATGGCAAGGCGCCATGCAGTGTGCATTTCCATTCGTTGCACCGGCCTGCAGCTCACGCAGGAAGCTCCGGTGCGGCTGCCACTGCTGCATCGAATCTGGGGCGCATTGAAGTGAAGAGGGCGCGCACCCTCAATCGCATACAGCAGACCGGAGGAGAAAGGGTGGGTGTGCGGCGCGCGGTTGGCACAGGGCGCCAGCTCAAAGTAGCTGCAGCGAAGAATGTCGGTAGTAACTGAGTAGACAGCTGTGCATGCGATGTCAAAAGGCTTTGTGTTCAACGCCAGACGGCTTGCCGCCAGGCTGAGCAGCTGGAAGTACTGGGCTGTACCGCTGGCGGCATCGAGTCAGTGAGTGTGTCAGGACTGTCATCGCCAGCAGGGCTCCGACAGTCACTCCACCTGCGTGGCTTGCTGCTGCAGTGCAGGGGGCAGATCAAAGCGTGTTTTGCTACCACTGCCCGCTGCGCATCCCAGGCGGCACGCACGCCCCTCAGCAGGCACTTGTTGAAAGTGCGCTCAGACGTGTGCCCAGCCAAACCACCAAATTGAGACAGAATATCCCAGTGTCAGATGCGCACGTCTGCGCCAGGCCGAAACCCGATAGCGCCGGGAACTGCGCCGCCATGCGGGACGAGGAGGAACCCGCGGAACCAAATGTCTTGATGGCAGCAGTCTTTGCGGTGCCCGTCAACAGCGCGGGGTTGTACACAAACGCCTGCGGCGCAAGGGGCATGAACGTCAGGAGCTGCGCAGTCATTGACTGGCATGGCGGCGAGTTCTGCGGTGCCCATCGGCAGGGTAGGGTTGTACACCAGGGCCTTCGGCGCGAGAGACAGGATGTCTGAGGAGCTGCGCAGTCATTGGATGAGATGGCGGCGGTCTTTGCAGTGCCCGCCAGCAGGGAAGGCCTGCGGCAAGAAGGGGCAAGGTGCGAGGATCATTCAGGTGGCTCCAGCGGCTCGTCAGATCCAAGGGGCAAAGCTATTGCGGCCATTTGCGGTGTTCTCACACTGACGCTACACAGCTTGAAGCAAGGTAGCCACTTGAAGCAAGGTAGCCGCTCGGGCCGCAGGCGGCGGCGGGCAGGGGGCCACCGGCGCAGCGTGTGCCCAGTCCAATGCACATGCACAGATGGATCCAGGGCCGGCTCCTTTTCCAGATGGCGTCCGCTGCAGAAGTTACAACAAGAGCCACAGAGTAGACATCAACAGAACACACTCACCGCGGCGCCGCCCTGCTCCACAGTGGCGGTCACGTTCTGGTGCTCCGCCTGCAGCACCAGCGGCATGGAGACGACGGAGGCGGCGGCGGCGGGTCCGGCGGCCCCCAGCGCGAACGCCGCAAGGAAAGCGGCAAGCTGCATCATGGCGGCGGCGGGTCGGGAAAGTGTGGCAAGAGGGCGACCTCTAGGACGTCTTCGACGATCGCGCCTGCAGCCATGGCGCAACGGTGTCGTGGGTGATGACTGGGGTCAATAATAAAGGGTACACTTATCGGTGCTGTGGCCTGGAGCCGGCAAATGCGTGCCTGTGCGGTAGCGGCGGGAGTAAGTGGCCAGGGCTAGTGCGCGTGAGGCATCGCTGCTGAAACCACTGAAAGCTGCCCCTGCCCCATCATCAGTAAGGGCCTGTTGCTTTTGTGCCCCTCCGCCCCGACCTAAATATGTCACCCTCCAGGCGATCGCACATCCGGGTCGAGCCCGATCCGCTGAGAGGCGACTGTCATGTGGGGATGCAATTGCGTCCGGCGATCTGCGCCATGCGCGCCGCCGCACATGTCGGAGACAGCACGGCAGCACGACAGAAAGTGTGTCGTGCACACGCAGAGAGCCCTCCGCACTGCAGCTGCGCTGTTCAAATGCGGCTTTGAGTCTAAATAGCAGACTGCAATGCAGCCGTCTGGCTGCATTGCAGTCAAGATATAGGGGCACAGTTGGATGTCAGGTTGCAGGCGTGTGAAAGCCTCAAATCAAGGCTTCCAACGCACCGATTTCAACAGGGCCGGTGCTTTTAACGTTGGATGAAGGAGTCTCGGCAAATGTACAAGAGTTTTTCCGTGCGAAAACCAAGCAACCAGACCTACCCCGCCCACGTGCACCATGTGGAATAGCCATTGCAACAAATATCTTCACGTCGCCGCCGCCGCCGCCGCGAAAATGTGGCATTCAGTGTGTCTACACGAGATATGGACTACCGATCATGTGTCTGACTGAGAGCGTGTGCTGTATGTGTGCTGACGTCACTCGTGTTCGGCTGCTGCCGTCGATCGTGGCAGTATCTGCAGGTGCTGATCTCTAGCGCTGACGGCAGCACACTCTCATGTCATGTTTCGCAGCCGCGGCGCACTGATTGACGTTGCAGGCCACAGCCTGGTGGTAGTAGCAGCAAGAAAGGTACCTGGCAGGCGTAGTAGCCCTTCTTCATCTCAGGCGAGACCATTTTAAGGGATGTGGCATGATCTGGCTGGGACGCAAACGCAGCAGAACAATGATGAGGGTTTCAACAAGAACAATGAAATGGATCAATCATTTTTGACCATACAAAATATACACGTTAATCCCGAACACACACTGCTACTGCTGCCTTGTTGCAATCCATGCCAGTCGCACATAGGTCGATTCCGCTGGCAAGGTGGTTCGAATGCTTCACTGAGACGCCCACTGAACGAAAGAAATTGAGCAGGTTCGCCGTGGCGCTGCAACACAAAATTTATTGCACGGCAGAGCGCCGAGCTGAAGGCCGCAGAGCAGATTAAGAAGACCACCAAGGCCAGCATGCCTGCGGCATGCCGACCACGAGGGTCGTCCTGGGCTGCTCCACAAACTGACAACATACCATATGCTGATTTGGATAGTTCAGACTTCAGAAGTAGAGCAAGAACGATACGCCATGTCACTACGGGGCGCACGGCAGCCCCAATACAGCCGCTCCTTGATGGTGTGCGCACCGTGGTGCACAGCCTTTTATTATATGTATGTTTATGTATGTTCATTCGGAGGGCGGCCGCGGCGTGCCGGCCATGGCGCCTGGAAGCGCTATGGTCGGCACGCCAGCCGCGAGCGGCTGGCACTGCCGTAGGCTCCTCTGGAGCCGTGTGAACCTTGATAGGGTACGGAAAACGCCCCGGGATCGGGCGCCGCCAGAGGCTGGCGGGTGCCCTCATGCCCCCACTGGCGCCACCGCCCGCTGCACCAGCGCCCATAGCTCGCTGCTGCTCTGGCCGAAGGCCTGCGCCGCCGGCCCGCCGGCCGGGGCGGCGCCGCCGCACCAGCTGCCGGACGCGCCCGACCGGATCGCCGCCAGGCGCCTGTTGAGCGATGCCAGCTGCGGCGGCATGTCCGCGGCCACCCAGGGGTGGCGGGCGACCTCCGCGATGGTGATGCGCTGCCGCACGTCCACTTCCAGCATCCGGCGGATGAGGTCCTGCAGCTCCGGCGACGTCTGCCGGGCGAGATGCAGATGTCAGGCTTGGGAGTATCACTGGAATTTACGGGTGGCCAGGCGAACGAAGCCTGGAGCAGATTGGGGCCTGGAAGGGAATAAAGCTGGGATCGCCGCAGATGCTATTGCGATTGCTGCGCCGCCTCTGAACACCACACCAATCCAGGCGGCTGCAGCTGCGGATCGACTGTTTTGCAAGCTGTGTGTGGTCACACGTGCGATGCAGGATGGACTACTGTACAAAGAGCTACTATCAAGTTGCACACCTCGACAGGCAGCGTGCGGTAAGCGCCGGTAACGATGCGGGGGGCCATGGCGCGCATGCGGGCGGCGGGCTCCAGTGCCTCCTCGTCCGGACGCAGGAAAGCAAAGCCGCCGCCCACCAGCGCCCACAGCAGCACGCCGGCGGCCCACACGTCCGCCGCCTGCGCGTCATATCTGCCGCGCCGCAGGATGATCTGCGCGGTAGTGACATTGCATGTCAGTGCTGGGACTCGCAGCAGGCGGGACGCGCAGGAACGAGGGCATCGAGTCGCCCAGCTGCAGAACACACTCAGGGATTTTTCTCGCGGGCTGCCGCGATGAGCATGGTCGAACGCGGCAGGGCACCCGGCGCAAGACTGCCAGCAATGCTTTGGCACCGCCAGGTGATCAGAATGCCGGCCAGAGGTTGTAACTGGATCTGTGGACGTGTGGCAGCTTGCCTCTGGTGCGATGTACTCTGGAGTCCCGCACGCCCTGAACGCTTTTTTCCTGTCGCCCTCAGCTTCGCTGCAGCTCCAGCCAAAATCTGCCAGCGTCACAACGTCGGCGGCGCCATGCAGCAGAATATTGTCCAGCTGCGCAGTTGAAGAAGGAGCTCACTTCAGTGGCATGCCGACTCGTTGTGTCTGCTGTCCGCTGCAGTGCGGGGAAAAGCGTTTGAGCCCATGCTGGGGCCTTGCGGAGAGCAGCTGCGGCAAGCTCCCTCAAACTGTGGCAGCGGCAGCGACAGCGGCGCGATTGCGTGAGCGCGCAGGAGCAGACAAGGTGCACCCCAGCACACATGCGCTGCCGCACTATGAGTAAAACTGGGTAGACTTGCAGACAGTCTGTCGTGAGCACGACTGGAACTGACCTTGATGTCGCGCACGGCAATGCCGGCCCTGTGCGCCCAATCGACCGCCGTCGCCACCTGCTGGAAGATGTGCTTGGCTGCGGGCTCTGGCAGGCCGCGCCCCTGCAATCGAAGCACATCGGCATGATTATGTCGAGCGAACCATGCCTTTGGCGATGGGATGTCAAGGCAGACGTTTGATGGGATTCGATGACATGTCAGTTCTGAGGCTGGCAACGCAGGAAGACGTTTGTGCGCACCGTGGCGAACACATGTTTGGAGAGGTGCTCTGAAAGGTCCCCACGGTCTGCGTGCCGTGCCACATATAACAGTGAGCTACTTGTCATCAGCGATTGCAGAAACCGACTCAATGGACACTGGCATGGACCCTGCAGACCAGCAATGGGCTGATGGCTCGCAGCGGCGTGTGAGGTCAGCGCCGCCGCCGCCAACGCCGCCGCCGCCGCCGCAGCGCAGTTTGTTGAGCTGCAGCATGCACGGACAGCACGACGCACCTGCGTAGTCCATGACCAGCGCCAGATAGTCTGGCGTGAGGTAGACATGCCGGAGTCCGACGATGTGCGGGTGGCCCTGCAATGCCGCATGGTTCACCAACTCCCTGTGCGGTCACAACACACTGCGAGTCAGGATCATTAGATACGCCAGATGCGTCTGCCAGAGAGGAAAGGTTCCGTGAGGCATGCATGATTGTCCTGCACGTGCCAATTGGGGCTTGAGGCAGCCACGGCAGTGTCCCGGACTTGGTCGAACCAGGACTAGGCAGGCCACTGACAAGGCAGGCTACTGACCAAGAAGGCGCTTGCCGCCTGGACAGTAGCACGATATACGGCGATAGACGCTTTTGAAGTACTGCGATTGTGCTGTCCGTCAGCTCTGCTAGCTGGCGAAGGGAGCTCGGCATCACATGTTGGTCAGCAGGGGACCTGCTGAATCACCTGCAGGTGGTGTCAATGCTGAGCCGCGTTCCTCGCTCCAGCAGCTTGATCGCCACGGTCTCTCCTGAGCCGACGTCCACTGCCTTCACGACCCAGCCTTGCGCACCCCTGCAGGCGTCACGACATGCGGCTGATATTGACGCTGCTGACGTTTGCTGACACACATCATTGGGCGGCGCGTATGTCTGCGTCACAGACGAGCTGCAGTCTCGTCGGCGCAGGTTAGTGCCGATATCTTGCATCGCCAAGCGGGGAGGGCTCGTGGAAGGGCCAATGTACGCTAGCAATTGACCTTGCGTGAAAGGTCACGAAAAGCGCGCCCGTCCTCGCAGGTTCGGTGATCGGTGAGTGCAGATGCGTTTGCACGGCGTAAGGCGCGCACCTGTTTAGTGGGGACGCCAAGAGGTATTTGGCGCCCAGCACGCCGGCTGCTGCCGCCTCAGCGGCGCCGTCGTTGCTGCGGTCGTCAGCGACGTGCACGTCGTCATCCACGTGGCCAGCCACGTCGTCGTCCGAATAGCCGGCCGAACTCGAAGTGGGCGACCTGCGAGAGGCGACACCACGTTGAATGTAGACAAAAGAGAGAGAAAAGAGGCAGTGTAGTTGTCGCGAGTACCTGCCTTTCGACAGTCAGGAAAATGCATATTGCGGCGACAACTTGCGACGCAATAGTGACGACCAAGCGTGCGTCCGCTCGGCTGCGATTCGAAGACTATCAGGAAGCGACAAGATGCAGGCCGCAGGACCAGGCCCTGATCTAGGGTGCTTCGTGCAGGCGGTATTGGCCCTAAATAGAAGCCCGATAGGTTGGCCGGCAGGATGTTCCAGGCGGCTGCGCAGCATGCTGCCAGAGGGCGCACGAGACCAGGACCACATGGAATGAGACACATGCGCGCCGCAAACGCTTACCAGTGGGTGCCGTCCATGCTGCTGACGTCGCTGCTAACACTACTCGCCGTTCGCCGGCATTTCGCGTGACCGCCCAGCGTGTCCGACGGTGCAAAGCAGGATCCAATAAGGCGTTTGAAGGGGCCCATGATGCCGTGCGCTGCGCTCAAGCGGTATCGATGGGGAAGCAAAATGGCCGTCAATCGAAACCTTCCGGCGATCACCGCGATTAATTTAATGGTAACCCTTGGGGGTTGACGACAACCTGCGTGACGTTGCTCATTCGGAGGTGCCCAGAAGCAGGACAGCCGCACATGGCGCAATATCCGACAGCCACCGGTTCACATGCATGAAGTCAGAACAGGCAACGCATATGTGGTTGAGCGATCTGTCTCTGCCAAGAGTTGAGCCAGCAGAGTGTGGCCAGCCAACAGCACGAGAGGGCGCCGGCCGACCGCCGCAGGTCAACACACAGGACAGGATACAGGCAAGCCAAACAGAGGACTTCTCGGGTGACTCTTCGATAATATTCAACTAGAGCAGGACTTATTCCAGCCGTGACCTCAAGGATAAGCAAAGCGAAACTTGTTGTGCCTAGGTATGTAGGGTGCACAGCGGCGGGAAACCTTCAGAATCCTGGCTGCTCACATGGACTTCCTATCTGTTACAACTGTTCACAACAACTCCATAAATGCAACACTGTCCGAGCAAATGTACAAGTCACAACGTGATCTCCAAGCAATTTAACAAACTGGTGCCCCTCAGGACCATTCCTGCAGCGGCATCAGCTTCCAAGTTCAATACGTTTCTGTCGAAGGAAAGAAACACAGGCCTGCGCCCATAGTGATCCACGACCACTAGGACTCCGCCGACGTTCGCCGACGGGTCTGCAGGCTTCAGCGGCTACGCAAGATGGGGTGGACCGAGGCAGCAGCACCGGCGCTGCAGGACGGCAACTACTGCCGACCCGCAGAGTGCGGTCCTCGTCCTGGTCCACTCCATCGTGAACTAAGAAAATGTAAAAGCTGCTCAACAGCTTCACCCCATCATGAACCTAGAAAAGGCCCGCTGTTCAACAGCTTCCCAGCCACATACAGAGGGCTTGTTACGTGTTGTGTGCGGCGCCTAAGCCGCCCGAGTGCCACCGCCGCATGCCGGATGATTGGTACATTCGATTACTTGGCCATTCTCCGTCCTGAAGACGGCCATTTCACCGTCCTCATCCGGCATACATCCAGGGTGGCGCATCCGCCTTTTCCGTTCGAAGACGTCACTGTCACTGGGACTAGCGCCAAAAGTGCAACACCGTGCGCGCCGTCAGTGGCAGGGGCAGCTGCTGCTCAGCGGCGCCGCGGCGCCGGCAGGGTCGCGGCTGCAGGCGCCGCTCGCGCGCCGCTGCGAGGACCGCCCGCCGCCGCTGACCAACTGGCCTTGGGCCCCGACCGGCGCCGCCGCCTGTCGCACTAGCGCCCGCAGCTCGCCGGCGCCCTGGCTGAAGCCTGGGTGTGGCGGCGGCGGGGGCCAAGCCCCGCCATCGCAGCCGCCGCCGCCGGAAGCTGCCCTGACCGCCGCCAGGCGCCCATTGAGCGATGACAGCTCGGGCGGCATGTCCGCGGCCACCCAGGGGTGGCGGGCGACCTCCGCGATGGTGATGCGCCGCGCCACGTCTACTTCCAGCATCCGGCGAATGAGGTCCCGCAGCTCCCCAGACACCTGCGCCAAGCAGAAGGCAGACTGAGTCGATGGTTGTTTTCTCTGCACTGGCAACCTGGACTAGCTGCAACAGGGCGAAAGGCTGCTGTCTTGAGCGGCAGCCTCTGCTGTGTTGATCATGTCGCTGGCATCAGCACAGCACGGCACGACCGACGCACAGCTGTGCATTCGCTCCAGCAAAGGGGGCCCGCCGAGCCTTGCATTCGATGGGCAAACAATAACGATGCAGTGGATTCATCCGCTCCAGCACGCGTCAGGAGGAAGGGCTCAGGGTGAAGTTCTAACTATCAATGACTGTAGCTTGGGCAGCAGGCGGCAGGATCCAGCGAGGATACCTTGGGGAATCTCGCGGTGCAGTTGAGGAGCTCTTCTTCCTCTCGGACGAACATACTCGAACAGGTGCGCACCTCGGGCAGCGAGCGGTAGGCGCCAGCGAAGATGCGGGGCTCCATGACGCGCATACGGCCAATGCGGTCCAGCGCCTCCTCATCAGGGCGCAGGAAAGCGAAGCCGCCGCCCACCAGCGCCCACAGCAACACGCCGGCGGCCCACACGTCGGCCGCCCGCGCATTGTAGACGCCCCGCCTCAGCACCTGCAGGGGCGTGGAAGCGTATGCAGATGGCTTACATTGGCTGGCAATACGGCCGGATGGCAAGATGGCCAGGTTGCTGTTTCCGCGAGTACGGCAGCAGCGGCGAATTTCCTCAGCAAATGAGGACTGCGACCAAAATGTCAAGAGCATTGCCAACGAGGGGTGTCGCGCTGTCGTGCAGTGCGTCACGCGCTTTGCACCCTGACGCGCACATGCGGCGCGAGGTTTTGGGCCGTGCAGGGATCCACACGTGATATAGCGAGTGACCGAACAGGCGATATGAAGTGATGGAACCGCACCTCTGGCGCGACGTACTCTGGGGTGCCGCACATCTTGGATCGTCCCCAGCCGTCCGTGGCGTCGCTGCAGCTCCAACCAAAGTCCGCCAGCTTGACCAGCCCGGCGTCGCCGTGCATCAGGATGTTGTCCATCTGCGGCGCAGCAGGCTGCGAGTGAGTGGCGTGCGGAGGATGCCGCTTGCCCGCCAGCAAGAAACGTCCCTGCCCGAGGAACTTCCAGACCCCGCAGTTGCGCCGCTAGTTGCGGCGTGGATGTCAGGCGCCAACGGGCAAGCAGCATGGCAGACGAGGAGGGCGTCTGGCAATCAAGTACACGTGAGCCACAGCAGAAACCGCTGCAACAAGCCGAGACGGTGCTGTGACTGGTGCAGCATGCCGGCGCACGATGCCCACCTTGATGTCGCGCGAGGCGATGCCGGCGCGGTGCATCCAGTCGACCGCCATGACCACCTGCTGGAAGATGTGCCTGGCTGCGGGCTCTGACAGACCGCGCCCCTGCAGCGCATGCAGCAGCAGCGCCCTTCAGGAAAGGGCATCGGCCAGAAGGAGGATGTTTGAGAGGCTTGCGCGCCAGGGCAGCTAGAGTGAAACAAACGGAGCGTGAGCGGGTGTGCATTATATTTTGGAGCGAGTGTGCATCGCTCTCGGGAGCGGTGTCCAAGCAGTGCAAGATGTAGCACAGTCAGGGCGCAGATCAAACGAGTGTACAGGCCACATCGGTTCCGCACCGTGGCATACACGTGCGCGGACAGGTGCTCCGACAGGTCACCGCGGTCTGCGCAATGGCATAGTCTAGTGAGGCTTTGAGGATCCGTACTCACGCTTGTTTGACATAACGTTAGGTGCACACTGAGCTGCCACTCTGCAAGGATTGCGCTTTCGCCGGCAGCGGCGCACTGTCGCCAGGAGGGACCGGACCTGCACTCCAAACAGGGCGATCATACAGCAGGCCCACTGACCTGCGTAGTCCATTGCCATCGCCAGGTGCTGGGGCGTCAGGTAAACCTGTCGTAGCTCAACAATGTGTCGATGCCCGACCAGCGCTGAGTGGTTGATCAATTCCCTACGGCGGCATCAAGTTGACAGGTCAGCCTTGCATGAGACGCCGGTCCAGCTTGGCTACAGATCTGGGTTGAGGTAAGTAGATCTGGTGCAGTGCTGTTGCACCTGGAGATGAAGGGTGGCTGTGGTTCATGTGCACTCGAAATCATGTGCACCTCGTGGCGCTGGCAACGTCCAGGGCAGCGCCGCGCGGGATGAGTTTGACGGCCACAGCCTCTCCGGATGTGGCGTCCACCGCCTTGACGACGCAGCCTTGCGCGCCCCTGCACGTACACCGCAAGTCGATCAAGTGGCACCGAAATAGACCTTGAGTGATCGAGAGGTCCTCCTGCCAGCCCTTTCTCAGCAGAAGGTTCCGTCAATTTACACCGAATAGTGCGCCATTGCAGGGCATATGCCGCTGAGCACTACATACCTGAGAAGCACCTGCGACTTGCACGACGAAGGCGTGCATGGCTCCGCTGGCCATTCAGCTCACCTGTTGATGGGTGCAGTAAAGAGGTATCGGGCACCCAGCATGCCGACGGCTCCGGCAGCGGCCTCCCAGAACGGGCGATCGGCGTGCAGTGAGTCGACGTGGCTGCTCCAGTAGCGTGACTCTGCTGAGCTCGCCGGCTGCTCCGACACCATCGTCAGACTAGACGCCGGGGACCTGCGTGTGTCAAGACGTGTGCATGCTTGAGATGTTGCAGGGAGGTCAGCGCTGTCCGGGCAGGCAGTTCGGGTCCCAGGATGGCCCAGGCAACCAGGCTGTACCGGGCAGCACCTCCGAGCACAATCGGAATCTTGTTGCTGATTCGAGCGCAGCCGGCATTCGACAAGACGCGTTTCTTGCGTTGTGCTGCGCGCCGGGCGCAGGACCGATCGCCTAAGTATTGAATGGCCGCGTCTTCAGCAATAGGGTCAGACGGCTCTTTGCGAGACGCAGCACCCTACTACTGAGCTGCTGCCGGTAGGTATCATAAGAGGCCATGCCGATGATGCATAAAGAGCTATGTGACGAGACAGACAGGACGTGGCGCGCACCATCGTGTCAGGTCGCTCGCGTTCGTCGTGGCATCACTGAGTTCGCTGCCCGCATTGCTGCTAGTCCGCCGAACGTCCGTGCCCCCAAAGAGGTCCGCATCGCCGTGTACGTCCGCTGGAGCAGCAAAGCAATCCAGGAGGCCCTTGAAGGACCCGATGCGGCGCATCACGCCTAACCCCCAACCTAGACAGAAATATCTGAACTGCGTCGACCCATCTGCCGGTTTCACATAGCGCCACTACCGCGGGTCGAATTGCTTTTGGGTAGGCCGGCCCGGCAACGGCTGACAGTGCCGCTGGGCAAGCAAAACGCGGCAATGTCAGTACAGCACGTGGCAGCCGGCATCCGGCATGCGAGGGGCATAATTTTCATTAACCTTCCGGCGAAAAGCACCGTGCGAGTCACACACAGAATGGCGTGATGAGGTATTGGAGGCGCCAATACCGTGGGATCGATTGGGAATTTGATTTGAGCCTGTTGAGATCATGAACCACTTCAAGCAGCGTGGGTCTCAACAAGCCAAAAAAAAGCGGCCAAGGAGGACCGAGCTACACAGGGCGTGTAGCGCTCAGAAGACATGATCAGACCGCCGCCGCTCCATTTGCAACATGGTCCGCCAACTCCGCTACTATGGCTTCAGGCATGACAGCCTCGACCATTGAAACGACGCGACACATGACCTGCACACTGGCTGTCATGATATCCCAAGGCTGCGCTGCGCCTGGCAGAGTGCAGGGTACCCAGCAGGCGCCGCGATGCCGCACGGTAGACCAAGGCCATAATGCACGCTCAAGTCCGTCATGCTGCGCGCGCAGCGGGCTCGAACGTCATCGCGACGCCGTTCATGCAGTACCTGCAAACCAAGCATCACACGACTTGAAGGCTGCACCAGGAGGCATAGGTACGGGCAGAGCGGCCGTGCAATGTAGCGCACACACATCCCCCACACGACGGCAGCAAGGGCAACGGAAATGTTGCCGACAACATCATGTCAGCACGGCCCGGCAGTATCAACACACCGCAGGTTCGTCGGAGGTGGCCCATCCCTGAAAACATGCCCGAGGTGACCCTGGCAGGCGCTGCAGCGCACCTGCGGGACACCACACGTTCTGATAGTCTTTGTAGTATTTTCAGCAGCAATGCAGCACCGCCGCTGCCCCAGGGTCGCCGAGGCGGCAATGCGGGGCAGCGACTCTGACGGACACAGCATATGCTGTCCTCCCTGCTCCTGCGTAGAAGAAGGCGAATGGACGGCAGCTGGCACTGGCGGCATCGCGCACCTCTGTGCGCCGCATGCCCACCGAGAAGTCATTCATCTCCTGATCTTTCCATTTGGGCAAGGAGGACGGAATCAAATTCGCACTCGGGGCGTCGCACACCTCTATGCGCCGCATGCCCGCCGAAAAGTCGTTCGTCTCCATGGTTGCGCCAGGGAGCGCGGCGAAGAAGGAAGGCCACCTGCGCAAGGATACAAACGAAACCATGCTCATGTGCGCGTTTGGGAGTGACATGGGACCTGGTGGCTATGAGCAGTCAGACGCACTCTGGAGTACATGGACAGGGTATGCATTGGGCAGGGTGTGAAACCCGCTGGGAGACCCACCCGGTTCCAGCGTCAAACTTTGTCGCGGAGCTGAACAGCGGCGAGCCGCAGCCGGCACACTTGAAGGTGCCTACTCGGGACTCCTGCACAAATGCAGAAGAGCGAAGCTGTACACATAGCGCGTTTACAATGACGCCCGCCCCCGATCATGCTCCAGGTCGATGGAACTTGCAACACAGTTGAATGGAAATTGCAACACAGCAACGCTGCTCTGCAAGCGCGCAAACCGGCGGCAGGGCCGGCAATTCTGCCCGGGCCCATGCATGGATTTGCAGTGTTGAGAGGCCTGCGCGCCACCAGGCTGCGGCGGGAGGCGATGTCATTGGGGCGGTGGAATCATGGCGCTGGTCGTGGGAGTGCACGAAGTGTTGCTTCCGCCGAGTATTGGGAAGTGCCGCATGAAACGCAGCGGCAGCGTCTCGACCCCACCGTGTATAGCGGACTGGAGGTCGGCCGCTCCGTGGACGCCTGCCGCAGCGTCACATACTGCGCCGGCGTCAGGAGGCTTCGCCACTCCTCCTCGCTGTGCGCCACCTGCGGCGCAGCACAAGCGTGTGATGTTGCTTTACGGGACATGTAAGTTCGAGGGTACAACTTGAACATCTGCTCATTCTGCCAGCCGCTGTCTGGGACACCCGCCTGGAGGAACCGCGCCGGCTGTTGGAACAAGCGTGAAGTGGAGGGGGAAATGAACGTGAAGCTCAACAAGGGGCCATGACAAAATGCAACGAGCCGCAGGACTTGGTTACACACCAAGCATGACCATTTCAAAGGCTGCGGGCACAGAGCTCCAAATTCATAAGGGACACCTGACGCACATGGCGCCGCAACGATGGCCGTCAGGGGACAAGATCATCTGGAACGCCGAAACAAATGGAAACCTTACCCTGCCGATGCGGCGCAGCGTGTCGCCTCGCGGCGCGCGACCGCCCTGTGGCACCTGCGCTGTCGGCGGCGCCACCATCAGCGCCGCGCCGTCTGCCGCTGCTGCCGGGCGTGGCAGCAGCACCGCCTCCGCCAGCGCCACCCCTGCGCACGCCGCTGCTGCAGACATCGCCTGCCGCCGGCTGAGCCCTGTGCTTCCGGCTGCACGTGCCGGGCGACCAGCGCCTGCGGAGCTGTCTGACGGGAGGATTTTTGCTGGAAGCTGCAGCCCCTTCGGCTGCCCCTGCTGCTGCTGCGGCGGCGGCGCATGCTCTGCAGCGCACGCTCGCGCCTGCCCGCCAGGAGCGGCGGGCTGCCTGCGGACCATGCACAATGTCAACAAGGCACTAGGTAGTGACGTTACAGGGATTACAGAGGCCAGCAAGGTGACCTGTTCATCATGTACCTGCTGAAGGGCCTCTGGTGTGCGCCGGCGCTGCCAGATTGAAAGGGAGCGACGTGTCTCAATCTGCACGCGGGCAAGTCCGCACGAAGCGAGGCACTGGCAGGAGCTGCCATCGCTGGGCTGGAGGTCACCGCGCTCGCCGCAACAAGTCACAATGTAAGCTGGAAGAACAGTTGTGTCGTGGCTGAACAGAAAACGGGGCAGGTTGGCGGGACTCAATCCCTTCCCCGGTTTTGGCTTAAGTGACCCTTACTGCATTAATTCTGCAAACCATGAATTCTGCAAACCATGAATTCTGCAATGAATTCTGCACGCATGAATTCTGCAAACACGCATGAATTCTGCAAACCATACAAATTCTGCAAACCATGACTGCAAACCATGACTGACATCGCTGTAGCTCGCTCAAATCACCAGTGCGGGGGCTCAGAAAATTCCGCAGAGAGAAGATCACATGATGACTCGTCGGAGCAGTGCTGCTTCTGCGCCAATGGCACCCCGAACGCATGTCGCGTTGATTTTGTCACGATTACTTGCTGGCCCTCACCGCCGAACTTGAGAGTGCGAAATCATGCTTGGACTCTCATACCTAGGAGAGCTTTTCTGCTGCTGGACACCTTCCAAGGCGTCAGGTCCCACGCCGCGCGTCTCGAAAAGCGGTGACGAACGCACTGCCGTGCCAGGCGACACGCCCAGGTGCATTGCATTGGCTACAAGTCTGTGTCGACATCCCTTCTGCCACGCTTGGCATTTCAGCACTTCATCAGATCGCACTGCGTGTCAACTGCTCAGGGAATGCAGCTGCACATGCCGGGAGGGGCATGCAAGCATGAACAGCACCCTGGCAGCGCACATATGTGAACTGCGCCCTACGTTCCGGATCGCATGCATGAAGGATTGCGGAGGAGGAGCGTCAGGGATAGGGCCGTGCTGGCTCTGTCCCACGACCTCCCGGTCTGCATCAGGCACATCGGTGGCGTCCGACATCAGCCACACGCAGTCGATGCCATCGCAGCGCTACCAAAAGCTGCGCTCGCTGAACAGGTGATTCTGGCGCTTTTGGCACCGCCAGCCTGCTCTGCGTGACATCACGGCCTGCTCTGCGTGACATCACGGCTCTGCATGACATCACGGCCCGTATACAGTTCACTTCGCCCGCCGCCGCGTGTGTGCGTGCACATGCCGCAGCCTGACCCGTCGCGGTGCACGGCTGTGCTTCAGCAGCGGCAATGGCGGTGGAAAAGGACAACGGACAGCATATGGCCATCAATCTGGTGCCGCGCACCTCCGAGCTGCAGACAAAGCTGTGCAGCAGGTCCGATCTTTCTGCGTCCTGCGCTGCGTCCGCGCAATGTAGCGCTGTAATGTATAGAGTGTTTGTCTGCCCGAACCATCTGGAAGTGTTGCAGTCTCTCGACTTTCTGTATAGGTGCCTGAAAGCCTGCAGTCTGTCATCTGCGTCAAGACAATTTTGCGCCCAAGGCGCTGCTGTGGCATATGAGCGGCGACTGCTGGCTGTCATGCGGGTCTCACGGTGCAATAATGCTGCACGAAACAGCAGCGCAGCTAAGGGCAGAAGTGCAGCTGTGAGGTGATGCTGCAGGGAGCCTCTGAACCATCAGAAACTGGCTGGGCACCCACACGTGAGCCGCCCTCCGCTGCACTGTGTTCTGCCATGTTTCGTGTGTTAAGCGCCGCATCTGAGATTGCACCTGAACCTGTGTATTGGCTGCCCTGTCGTGGCCGCAAGGCACAGCTGCAGCGTGTGTCCGGATCTCGATGTGCATGCGACCCATCACGCCGCAGATCATCCAGATCCGGGAGATTTTCCTGACGGTGCGGCACCTGGCGTTGGTGGTGGAATTCGCCAACGAGGGCGACCTCAGCGAGGTCGTCGGCCGCCACGTCGCCAGGGAGGTGAGGGGCATTCTGTCTGCGCTGGGATGGGCTGCGCTGTGCTGCAATGCAATGATGGGCTGGGCTGGTGCTGGGTTGAGCTGACATTGAACTGGTGGCGCCGGTTGACGGGCTGCCATCCGTGCAAGAG
>JAABUM010002558.1_pt1 | contig 24073 bp, 16 predicted proteins | sample 5559161 | NCBI WGS metagenome assembly JAABUM01 (sample SAMN10711868, study PRJNA513369) | rock metagenome | isolation source: Antarctica rocks | place: Antarctica: Victoria Land, Siegfried Peak nord
GCAGCCGCTCGATCTGATTGGGCGTGGCGTCGGCGCTGAGCATCACGATGGGAATGTCGCGCGTCTCGGCTTCGGCGCGTAAATGAAGCAGCACTTCGTCGCCGGCCATATCGGGCAGGTGCAGGTCCAGCAGAATCAGGTCGGGCCGCTGCTCGCGCGCCAACTCCAACCCGCGCCGTCCCTGCATCGCCGACAGCAGCCGAACCGCCGGACGGCGCGAGAGGATGTGCTCGATGAGGTTGAGGTTGGACAGGTTGTCCTCGATGTAAAGAACGGTGTGCTGCGTTGCATTGGAGGCCAACTTTTCCGCCACAATCGGCGCGAGGGCCTCGCTGTGCTTCAAGGCTTGCACCGGGCCTTGCGCGCCCGGCAGCTCAACCCAGAAAGTTGTGCCTTCGTTCTCGACGCTGTAAACGCCGATCTCGCCATCCATCAACCGCACCAGCCGCTGGCTGATGGTCAGCCCGATGCCCGTCCCTTCAACGCCCTTTTCTGCGGCATCCAGGCGCTCGAAGGGAGAGAACAATTTTTCCAGGCCAGCAGACGAAATGCCCGCCCCGCTGTCAGTGACCTCGAAGCGCACCCGCCCCGGAATGGCCGCCGTGCCGCTTGATAAACGCACCAGGCCGCCCTCGCGATTGTACTTGACGGCGTTGGAGAGCAAGTTCAGAAGTACTTGCTTGAGCCGCTGCTGATCGGCCATCACGTAGCCGGCGCCCAGGTTGTTCTCGAAGCGGATGCGGTGTTCGTCGGCCAAAGGCTGCAGCATCTGCATCGTTTCCTGCATCAGCGCGCGCAGCTGCACCGGCTCGGAGGAAAGCGCCATGCGGCCCGCGTCGATGCTGGCGATGTCAAGTACTTCGTTGACCAGTTCGAGCAGGTGCCGCCCGCCCTTGAGAATCTGCTCGACGCCCGCGCGATGCCCTGGCTCCAGCTCGTCCATTTCGAGCAGTTGGGCGAAACCCAAAATGGCGTTGAGCGGCGTGCGCAGCTCGTGGCTGGTGCGACTGAGGAATTCGCTCTTGGCGGCGTTGGCGCGCTCGGCTTGTTCTTTAGCGGTTTCAAGACTCTCTTCGAGCTGCACCTGCTCGGTCACATTGCGCGTCACGGACACAAATCCGGTGACGTGCCCTGTTTCGTCGCGCACCAGACGCGAACTCGACTCCACCGGAGTGAAGCGGTCTTGCGGCGTGGCAACGCGCACGCGGATCAGTGAGGCCTCGTGTTCGCCCGCGAGCATCACTTGCATTTGCCGGGTCATCTCTTCCAAGTCATCCGGATGGATGATCGCCGGCAGTGTTTCCAAAAGCGATTGGCCACCTATTGCCTCCGCGTTGCCTTCGATCATCTTGACGGTGTCCTGGCTGGTCCACTTGATCATTCCATCCGCTCCGACAAAAGAGATGGCATCAGGCGAAGCAGCCAAGATGGCTTGTAGTTTTTGTTCGCGGTCGCGCAACGCCGCGTCGGCCTGCTTGCGCCCGGTGACATCCTGAAAATAAACGGACAGCCCTTCTGCCGAAGGGAAGGCATGAACTTCAAACCAGATATTCAAGGGCAGGTAGAACTCCTCGAACGTCACCGGCGTGCCGCTGGCGACCGCCTGATGGTATCGCTCATAGAATATCGTGCCGACCGCCTCCGGGAACACCTCCCACTGGATATGCCCCAACAACTCGTCTCGTGAGCGCATCAACAGGCGCTCGGCCTCATCATTGACGTAGGTGAAGCGCCAATCTTTATCCACAGCGAGAAAAGCTTCGGTGATGCTTTCGAGGATATTGGCCACGCGTCCCGCTGCCGCTGCGAGTTGCTCCTCGGCCTGCTTGCGCTCGCTGTTGTCGCGCGCCACGCAAAACAAGGTCTTCTCGGCCACCGACCACACCATCGGCACGATTGCGCCGTCCTTGCGGATGTAACGATTTTCAAAGTTCGAGGTCGCCTCGCCGGATACGACGTTCAGCGCCATCTGATTAGTCGGCTCCACATCTTCGGGGCAGACGAAATCAATGTATTTTTGTCCGGCTAACTCTTCGGGTGTGTAGAGCCAGACTTTTTCGCAGGCCGGGCTGACCTGCATAAAGCGCCCGGCCTCGTCGATAGTGCAAATCACATCCAGCGAATAATCCAGAATCCGCTGATTCGCTTCGTTGGCCGCTGCAAGCTGTTGCGCCGTCACCCGCAATTCCTGTGCGATCTGCTTGCGCTCGGCATCAGTGCGCTCGAGCGCTGCGGCAGTCCAGCCTATCAACACCATGAACACGAAGATGGTCATGGTCACCATCAGGGAAACACCGAACGCCATCCCATAAAGCCCGGCGATCTCACCTTGCAAGCGCAGCCCGCCCAGCACGAGGGGCACCAGGATGGTCGTCGGCAACAAGCGTCGCGCGACGATGCCACCCAGCCCCGGACTCGTAAAAATCGCTACAATTCCTCGATGGGCGCGAGCGCCCAAGACCCCGCCGGCCAGCGCCAGGAAGCACAGCGCCGCATGAAGCGACATCGGGATAAAGCCGTCGATGCCGTAGAACGTCTGGGCGTTGTAGGCGTAGCCGATGATGGCGAACAAGGCCGTCAGCGCCGCCGCGAGAGCGAAGATCTGCGTGGGATAAACGCCGCGCCGCGTTTTCACATCGAGCAGCAGCAGAGCGCCGCCGAGCAGGAGAAAGTTAAACGCCGTGTTGGGCGCCATGCGGCTGGGAAACCCGGCGCCGCCGCCCGCATCCAACTTCGACACGAACAACCATTGATCCACGCCCATATCCGGCCCGCCCACCAGCGCGCACAATCTAAGCAGGCCAATCAGAGCGACGATGCCCGCGCAGACCTGGCCCACTCGGCGGGAGCGCAACCGGCTGTGCTCCCCTTGCAGCAACCACAAAGACGCGCCGCCGAGGATGAAAGCGACGGCGGTTGCCGGGTTCATCATGACCAGGCCGGGCGTGACGCGCCGCAGAAAATCAACGTCGAGCGCCCAGCCAAGCAGCACGACAATGCCAACCACTGCGGTGATTGCCGCCGCCAGTCGGGGCACAGGTTGACTGCAAGTCACGATTGACCTCCCTTCAATGCGCGGTGTGCGTTGGAGGGAGGTGGCGAATTGTCGCAAAAACCTCATTGGGAAAGCTCCTTTTCTTGCGTGGCTCGCCATTGCTCGTTCAGCACTTCGAGGAACCGCTTCACGTCCAGCGGCTTGGTTAAATAATCGTTGGCTCCCGCCGCGCGCATCCGCTCGATTTGAAGCGGCGTGGCATCGGCGCTCACGATGAGGACAGGAATATCTCGCGTCTCAGGATCTTCGCGCAGGCGGCGCAGCACTTCGTCGCCGTTGATGTCGGGCAGGTGGAAGTCCAGCAGGATCAAATCGGGGCGATGCCGCTGCGCCAGTTCTATTCCCTGACGTCCCTGCATCGCGGCCAGCAGCTTGATTTCGGGGCGATGGCGCAAAATCGTTTGCACCAGGCCGAAATTCGCCAGGTTGTCCTCGATGTAAAGCACGACCGCCTGCGTTTCTCCGGCTCTGGTCGCCTGTGGCGCTGCTGTGTCGCGGTTGTCTTGCGCTGGCTGAACCGATGATGCTTGCTCTTGCGCGAGCGGCAGCTCAATCCAGAAGGTGCTGCCCTCGCCCCAAGTACTTGTCACGCCAATCTCGCCGCCCATCGCTTCGACCAGGCGTTTGGAAAGCGCCAGGCCCAGCCCGGTGCCTTCAATGCCGCTGTCGTCCGCGCCCAGGCGCTCGAACGGCGTGAAGAGCTGGCCGATCTTCTCCGGCGCGACGCCCATGCCCGTGTCGCTGATAGCGATGCGCAAGCGCCCGGCCTCGGTTGCCGTGCAGGAAAGCGTGGCCGTGCCGCCCTCGCGGTTGTACTTGACGGCGTTGGCCAGCAGGTTGAGAAGTACTTGCTTGAGCCGCCGCTGGTCGGCCAGCACGAATATGCCCACTGCTGCGTCCCAATCGCCGCCCAACTCGATGCCGCGCGTTGAGGCCAGGGGCTGTATCATCTCCAGCGCGCCCGCCAGCGTCAGGGCGACGGGCACCGGCTCGATGTCCAGCGGCTGCTGCTCCGACTCGATGCTGGCGATGTCAAGTACTTCGTTGACCAGTTCGAGCAGGTGCCGCCCGCCCTTGAGGATCTGCTCGACGCCCTGGCGCTGCTCGTCGTTGAGATCGTCCATTTCGAGCAGCTGGCCAAAGCCCAAAATGGCGTTGAGCGGGGTGCGTAGCTCGTGGCTCATGCGGCTGAGGAACTCGCTCTTGGCGCGGTTGGCGCGCTCGGCTTCTGATTTTGCGGCCTGGAGCGCCTCGTCTGTTTGTTTGCGGGCGGTGACGTCGCGCACGTAGGCGGTGAAGAGCGGCGGGCCATCCGTGGCAATGGAGGTGATCGCAAGTTCGACCACGATCTCAGTGCCGTCGGCGCGCAGGGCGGGAACTTCGATGCGATTGCCCAGCAGTGAGCCTTCACCGGTCGCTAAATAGCGCGCGATGCCCTGATAATGCTGCTCGCGCAGAGGTTCGGGCACGATGAGCTCGCCCAACAATCGCCCCGTCGCTTCCTCTCGCGAGTAGCCGAAGGTTCTCTCGGAGGCCGGGTTCCATTCGAGGACCACGCCCTCGTGGTCTATGGTGATGATGCAATCGAGCGCGGTTTCCAGAATGGCGCCTTTGCGTGCCTCGCTCTGGCGCAGTGCTTCTTCGGTCTGCTTGCGCTCGGTGATTTCGTCACGCAGCGCCGCGACCACGTCGGCCAGTTCCTCGGTGCGCTCCTCGACGCGCTTCTCCAATTCGTCGTGCAATTTCTGCAGCGCGGCTTCTGTTTGCTTGCGCTCCGTGATGTCCGTGCCGACGAAAACGGCGGCGCGATCCATTTCGCTATCCAGGCAGCCCGTGATGGCGGCGCGGTTGAACAGGCCGGTCAGCCCGTCGAACATCGCCTGCGTGCGCAGCTTCTCGTGCAAGGCCAGGATGCGGTCGGCCACGCGCAGACGCGCGACCAACTGGTCTTCATCGAAGGGCTTGGTGATGAAATCATCGGCCCCGGCGTCCATGCCGTCGAGGTAGCTGGCCTTGCCGCCCAGAGCGGTCAGCAAAACGATGTAGGTGTATTGCGAATGATGCTCGGCGCGGATCAGGCGGCACAGTTCCAATCCGTCCATGTCGGGCATCATCCAGTCGGAGATGAGCAGCGGGAAGTGCTCTTTGTGCAGCGCGTCCCATGCCTGCCGCCCATCTGAGGTGGCCGTGACTTCGTGGCCCAGCTTCTTGAGCGTCGCGCCCAGCACCAGCCGCGATGTCATATCGTCCTCGGCGATGAGAATTTTCATGTGGCGCTCAGCTCCGCGGCGATTTCGGCTCGCACCCGTTCAAACTCTGCTTCCAATTGGCCAACCCACGCCGCCGCGCCTTTGACGGTGCCCGCATCGCCCAGAGCCTGCAGCTCCTGAGAAATATCCGCGATGCCACGCGCCCCGATGTTGGCGCCCGCTCCCTTGAGCGCATGGGCCGCTTCGTGCAGGCTCGCGGCATCGTCCTTCTCCAGCGCGCCACGCAAAGTACTCAGGCGCGCCTCGCCATCGCTGAGAAACGACTCGAAGATTTGATTGAGCAGGGAAGCATCTGTGGCTGCTGCCAGATCGCGCAGACGAGCCACGACTTCGGGATCCAATGCTGAAGTCGGGACAGGAGGCGGAGGTGACAAGGTGGCAGGAGAGGTGGGCAGGATCGCTTCGCCGTTGTGCCCACCCGTCTCGGCTTCCTCGGGCTCACCTTGTCGCTCTGCCGCCTTGTCAGCTTGCTTGTCAGCTTGCTTGTCAGCCTGTGGCGCCCAACGTTCCAGAACAGCCTGGAAATCTTCGGATTTCACCGGCTTGCTCATGTAATCGTCCATGCCCATTTGCAGGCAGTATTCGCGGTCGCCCTTGGTGGCTTTGGCGGTGACGGCGATGATGGGCAGCGTGCGCTTGGCGTCGGGGCGCAGGCGAATCTCGGCGGTGGCTTCGTAGCCGTCCATCTCGGGCATCTCGCAGTCCATGAAGATGATGTCGAAGGGCAGCGTATCCACGCTTTTGAGCGCCTCGCGTCCGTTGGCGGCGACTTCGACGCGGCAGCCGAAGCTGTGCAGCATCATGGTGGCGACCTTCTGGTTGACGATGTTGTCCTCGGCCACCAGCACGCGCGTGCCGTCCCAGCGCCTCCTCTCCTCGACGGGCGGAAGCGTCTCGGCGATGCTGTGGCGCGTCACCATCTCGGCGGATTGCGCGGCGTTGCGGGCGGCCCACACGTTGACCAGAGCGCCCAGCAGCTCCGATTGGCGCGCGGGCTTGAGCAGATAGGCCGCGAAGCCCGCCGCCTTGAGCCGCAGCGCGTCGCCCTTTTGCCCCAGCGAAGTCAGCATCACCAGAACGGTGCCGCGCAGCAGCGGGTCGGCTTTGATGGCCGTGCCCAGCGTCTCGCCGTCCATGTCGGGCATCTGGTGGTCCAGGATGGCGATCTGGAAACCGTCGCCCGCCGCGTGAGCGGCGCGCAGGGTTTCCAGCGCCTGCTCGCACGTCGCGCAGCTTTCGTTGCGCAGGTTCCAGTTGTTCAGCTGCTCGTGCAGCACGCGGCGGTTGACCGCGTTGTCGTCCACGATCAGAATCCGCACGCCGCTCAGATCGGCGTTGGGCGCGGCGAGGGCGGGATCATCGCTCTGGCGGGGCAGGCGCAGCGAGAAGGAGAAAGTCGCACCTTCGCCCAAAGCACTTGTGGCTCCGATGTGCCCGCCCATCAGCTCCACCAACTGGCGGCTGATCGACAGGCCCAGGCCGGTTCCGCCGTAGCGCCGCGTGGTCGAGGTGTCGGCCTGGTTGAAGCGCCCGAAGACGTGCTCGATCTTGTCCGGCGCGATGCCGATTCCCGTATCTTCGACTTTGAAGCACAAGGTGACTTCGTCCTCGGTCTGCTCCGCGGCTTCGCTATGAATTTCGATATCAATCAGGACGTGGCCGCGCGGGGTGAACTTGATGGCGTTGGAGACCAGGTTGGCAAGTACTTGCCGGATGCGTCCCGGATCGCCGATGACGTGGCGCGGCACAGTAGGCGGGAAGCGGACGATGAGGTCGAGCCCTTTCTCTTCGGCGCGCGCCGCCATCATGGAAGCGGTTTCTTCGACCGCGAGCAACAGGTTGAAGGGAATCGGCTCGATGTCCAGCTTGCCGACTTCGATCTTGGACAGATCCAGGATGTCGTTGATGATGCCGAGCAGCGTCTCCGCACTCGAACGCGCGATCTCGGTCAGCTCGCGCTGCTGGCCGCCCAATTTGGAATCGAGCAGCAGCCCGATGGGCCCGAGCACGCCGTTCATCGGGGTGCGGATTTCGTGGCTCATGTTGGCCAGGAACTGGCTTTTGGCCAGGCTGGCTTCTTCGGCGGCGACTTTGGCCAGGAGCAAGTCGCTCTCGACCTGCTTGCGCTCGGTGATGTCCCGCAGGAACGAGCTAAAGATGTAGGTTTCGCCCCACTGCACCGACGAAATCGACAACTCGATGGGGAACTCGTGTCCGTCACGGTGCACAGCGGTGATCTCGAAGGCCTTGTTCAATATTGGCCCCTCGCCTGTGTCCAAGAAGTGGCGCAGGCCCTGGTGATGCGCCGCGCGGTATTGAGGCGGGATGATCATCTCGGACAGCACCTGCCCCAGCGCGGCTTCGCGAGGCCAGCCGAAGGTGGCTTCGGCCTGGCGGTTCCAATCCACGACCAGGCTGTCGCTATCCATAGCGATGTACGCGTCGTGCGCGGTGTCGATGATCGAGCGCGTCCGTTCCTGGCTCTCCCTCAGTTCTTCCTCGGCCCGCTTGCGCTCGCTGATGTCGCGCGCGACGCAGAACATGGATTTCTCTTCGTCCGACCAGCGCGCCGACCACAGCATATCCACGATCGAACCGTCTTGGCGCAGGTAGCGGTTCTCAAAATCCTGGGCGGCCTGTCCGCTCACGATGCGGCGCGCGGCTTCGTTGGTTTTGGCGACATCTTCGGGGTGAACCATCTGGATGTAGAGCCGCCCTTTCAGCTCCTGGGGAGAGTAGCCCCACACGCTCTGGCAGGCGGGGCTGACATCCATGAAGCGGCCCGCTTCGTCGATGGAGCAGATCACGTCCTGCGAATACTCCATCATGTTGCGGTTGGCGCGGGCGGCCTGCTCCACGTCCTGCTTGGCTTCCACTAATTGCGAGGTGCGTTCTTCGACGCGCTGTTCCAACTGCGAGGCCAGACTGCGGAGTTGCGCTTCCTTGACGGAGATGGCCGCGGTCATCTGATTGAACTCGCGGGCCAGAAGGCCCACTTCGTCGCCAGAGATCTCCGGCAGGCGAGAGATCTCCGGCAGGCGAGAGATCTCGGGCAGGCGCGCGTCCAACTCGCCGCGCCCAAAGCGCGCCACTCCGGCCTGCAGAGCGCGGATGGGGCGCGTAACGCTGCGTGCGAGTCCGAAGGCCAACAGCGAAGCCAGCAGCAAAACCAGCGCGCTGATGAGAACAATCGTGCGCCCGAAGGCGTAGGCCGGAGCCAGCGCCTCGGCTTGATCCATCTTGACGATCAGCCCGAGCTGTCGGGCAGCCAGCCAGCGATAAACCACGATGGCATCGGTGCCGCGATAATCGCGGGCTGTCACCACACCGCTGTTGCGCCGCAGGCAACGTTGCACCGCTTCGGTGCGAACCGTGTGATTGAGGACGGCAGGCTTGGAGAGGAAGCGGGGCTGAGAGACGAACTGGCTCGCCGGATTGACCAGGAAGGCGTCGTCGGAGCGGCGCAGGCCAGTGCGCTGCTGAATAATAGCGTCCAGAGCGGCCAGGTTCAGCCGCGCCACCAGCACGCCCAGCAACCGCCCGGCCGCCGAGCGAATCGGCGCTGAAATCGCCATCGCCGGCGCCTTGAGCGTGGCTGAGAAATATGGATTCTTGACAAACGGGCCGCTCTTGCCGTTCACGAAGTACGGGTCGTTCTTCTTGGACAAGCCTTCTTCGGCAGCTCTGGTCGAGGCCAGGACTTTTCCACTTTCGGGATGCAGAACGAACAGCTCCAAGTACTTGGGGCCGACGGAAGAGCGGAATTCCGCGATCATGCGGTCATGCGCGGCCCGTCCCGCCGGGGCAGCGGGAGCCAGGGCGAGGCGGGCCATATCCTCAGTCAGCGTGGGTGAGCCGGCCAATGTCGTCAGATCGTCCAGTCGCTCATCCACCCAGCGCTTGAGCGATGTCTCCTTTTCAATGGCCGTCGAAAGAAGCTCCGAGGTGGCCGCCGCCTGCAAAGTACTGCGGCCACTGTTGTAGGAGAGCAGGCCGACTCCGGCCAGCAGCGCAGCGGCGAAAAGCACGAAGACCAAAGTAATGCGCGGCGTCAGATTCAAGCGCAGTCTCATGGAGAGGCTCCCCGATCGCCGTGCTTCTCATCCAGCGAGGACGGCGGAATGGGCCGCGAACGTCGCAGCCCCAGCACCAAACAGCCCAGGCCGCCGAGCAGCAAGGCGACGGGCAGCCAGAATTCGAGGATGCGGATATGAAGGCGGGCGGTGAGGGCGTGGCTCATCTGGGCGGCTTTGGTTTGCGGTGTGTAGCGAGCATCCCAAAAATAAAAGTCCGACACGGGCTTGGCGGTCATCGGCTCCCCGAAATAACTTTTGCCAGCATCTTCCATGTCGAGCACGACGCCCGAAACCGGCTCGACCCACATCTTGCCGCCGCCCGCCGAGTAGGCGTGGTAACGCTCCGGCACATCGGCCAGGAAGGAGTAGCCGGCGGTGTCGTCAATATCTTTGGCCCGGCAGTCAAAGACGTAAACCAGTATCCCATTCAGGGTCGTGGCCTCGACGAAGGTCGCGGTGCGCGGGCCGGTGTAAAAAGGATCCCATATGCGGTAGTTCGTTCGCCGGACGTGCGGCGGGAAGAGGAATTGGCCCGCCCGTTGGACGTTGCCGTAGCCGGGCAGATTCGTGCGCGTGCGGCTGTCGATGCCATAAATCCCGGCGCTCTCGTAAGTGACCTCGCCGGCTTCGGTCGTCCAGTGAATATCGCCTTGCACGATGGCATCGTCAGCGGCAATCACGAGGGTTTGATCCACGCGGCGGGCGATCAAATCGAACTTTTGCCAGGGGCCGTCCGGCGTGCCTCGATAGCGGCAGCGCGCGAGGTAGCTTATCTCCACCGCATAATCGGAGGGCAGGCGCTCCCACTGCGGCGCGATCCAGAAGCGCGTGACGGCGGCCAGCAGCCACAAGCCCAGCGCAAGCGGCAAATGTCGCAGCAAGAGGCGACGACGATCGGTCATCGGCTTCGATCCATGTCCGCTCGGGTTGTCATTTCGCATCGTTCGATCTTCGACTGCAACGTTCCGCGTCGCTAACGACCGACGCAGACAGTAAGTCCATCTCTTTCTACTTAACCCGACTTGCTACCCGTTGAGGCATTGAAAGGCGACGACCAAGAGGAAGCAGTTGATCTTGAGGACGAATCCCTTCTTGGTGACGGCGTTGAGGTGCCTGGGCAAGAGACGAGTGATTTGGCTGAAGGTGGTTTCCACACGTTGCCGGATGGGTTGTGCCCGGAACTGCAAGCTCAGAGGCACAGGCCGCTTAGAGTTCTTCTTGCGGTGCGGCTGGAGCGTGATGGCGGCGGCTTCTTGGAGCAGGTCTTCTTCCTGGTAGTCGTTATAGGCGCGGTCGCCATGGAGCGTGGCGCCCTCTGGCAGCAGCAACTCGACCATCTTCAGGGCGCTGACATCGGCGGTGGAACCTGGCGTGAGCACGAACTCGATGGGCCAGCCGCTGCCTGTCACGACCAGATGCACCTTCAAGCCCCAGAAGAAGCGCCGCTTGCTCGCGGTGTAGCCCCGATGCTCCTCGCCGCGCAGCAGCTTGCAGCGCCGGATGCGAATATTATCGCAGGCGGGAATCGGCAATGAGTCGATGACGTAGTCGCCGCCTGGGTTGTGCTGGTGGAAGACCTGGGCCAGCATCTCGAAGAGGGTGTGCCAGAGTTGCTCGGGAAGAGCGTGCAGGCGGCGGTTGAGGCGGCTCTGGCTCAAGCTCTGGGTGAAGTAGCCGTGCTCGATCAAGAAGAGGCGCGCCCATTCGATCTTGCCTGCGAAGTAGCGCGCTGCCACCAAAGGAACGGTCATCACCTGGGCTGAGGAGAAGGTGCTTTGCGGGTCATCGTGATAGTCCAAAGCGCGCAGCAAGTCGTCGCACAGGCAGTAAAGAACCCCACCGCAAGCGGTGGGGCATTAACGACCACGACAAGAAGTGCTCGGTGGCATTGAGCCACCTCCCACTTCCAGAACTTCCGAGGAGGAAACAGACATCGAGTCTGTTCCCTCCTCCAGCCCATTCATCCCCGCCGCAAGCAGCGGGGCACTCTGGGCTACTTCGTAGAAGATGCCGTTCTTGGCGTCCTCGGCACGTTTCGCCTCACGTATGCGCGCTTCCTCAGCCGCAGTTTTTGCCATAGCCCGGTGGCCCTCCTCTTCCTTGGCCTGCTCCGCGAGCCGCATCTGGTGGTGCTCGTCCAGGCTCATCGGCTGACCTCCAGGCGGGGTGATCGTCCACGCGCTAACCTCGGCGGAGCCCAGCGCGCGCCACTCCTCGCGAGTGTGGCCATCCACCATCGGGTCGGGCCCTTCGTCGCCAGTGTCCTGTTCGTTCGCCGTGATGTCGTCTGCCATGCGGCTCTCCTTCGGGCGCGGCCCCTGCAGAGCACGCCCCGCAGAAGTAGTTGTGGCAGCTTTTCTCGTAGGGTACCGGCACTCGCCGTAGTGGTAGGCCACCAGTAGCTCCCACCGGATCCCAGCGGCCTCCAGGTCGGCGCAGGTGCGCTCGTAGATAGCCTGCAGCTCCTCCTCGTGGTACGAGATGGCATCCACGAGCGGACTGATGCGCGACTGGCGCACCGTCCTTCGTGCCTCCTTCACCTGCTGCAGGTGCTGGGCTCGCGTCTGCTCATCCGGGGCGGCTTGCGCCAGGGCGGCTTGCGCCAGGGCGGCTTGCGCCAGGGCGGCTTGCGCCAGGGCGGCTTGCGCCAGGGCGGCTTGCTCGATGGCCTTCTTGTTAGCGGCCCGCGCGCGTTGCTCGTGTCGGCGCGTCTTCGAGGCGAGCGCGGCGGCTTGGGCCTGCCTATCGTCAGGCACGGTTGCAGCACCAACAGTGGGAAGTCCCTCGGGAAGTTCCTCCTGCGCACCCGTCACAGGGACTTGGGGCTTGGCCTGGGCCCTGGTTTTCAACCACTTCCGCACAGCCTGTTCCTGGCCGGGCATCGGAGCAAAGAGAGGGCGACGTTCGCGCAGCTGAGACAGAGCCTCATCGTAGGAGACGCCGTGCTGGCGAGCGTAATAAGCGGTAAGGACCGCAGCCGTTCGCTCCATGCCAGCCCGGCAATGCACGTAGACGCGGCTCTCTGGGGCTTTCAGGATCTCGTTCAGAAACTGGCAGGCCGTGTCCAGAGCCTCGTCTGTGGGCTCACCCATATCGCGCACCACCAAGTTGAAGCGGGGGAGCCCGCGCCGTTCAATTTCCTGCACCGCTTCCGCCCCCAGCTTGGGCACGGCCCACTCTTTGGGCTCGCGCAAGTCCAGGAAGTGGGTGATGCCCCACGCCGACAATACCTCCACATCACGGGCGGTCAGCGGGTTGCGGCCTGCCATGATGTGGTCGCTTACCCAGTTGGAGTTGAAGGCGGGCAATCCGGCCTTGGCGTACACCTGGGTATGGTGCCGCAACGTGGCCAGCTGCTGCGCTGTCGCTTCCAGATCGTTGCGGCGGTACAGCGCCTGCAGCCAGCGCTCGGGGATAGCGTTCTGCCCCCAGTAGGCTCCGGCAGCCCCGCCCGCGACCGCTGCGATGGTGTCGGCTTCTCCAGCCAGGTTTACAGCCAGCACCAGCGCCTGCTCCAGCGACTCGCCGTGCAGCACGCACCAGGCCGCCGCTTCCAGGCACTCGGTCACGAATCCCGCGTAGCCGCTGGGCTGCAAGTCCTCGTAGGAGAGCCCCGGCATGGCGTCCATACGCTCCCAGAACCCAGCAGGCAGCGCGGCCAGGCCGGGAGCTTCGGTGGCCAGCGCGACGGGCACCTCCGAAGCCATGCTGTGCACTTCACCCAGCGCCCCGTGCCAAGCCTGCTGGAGCGCCATGCCATCCAATAGCCGCGCCACCCACAGGTTGTAGATCGCGCAGCACGCCTCGGCCTGGGCATCCCAGTGCGTCATGGCCGACAAGCGCGCGCTCTGGCGCAGCATCTCGTCTCGGTCCGCATAGGCCAGGGCCACGGGCAGCGTCCGCATCAGCGAGCCGTTGCCCGCTGCGCGCCCCGACTTCACGGCGGGCAGGCTGCGCGCGGCTGCGGCCCAGGTGTTGGCGCCGCGCTTGAAGGCACCCAGAGCCGCGCTGCAAGTCGAACCCACATCCTTGGCCGTCTTCTGCCACTGCAGGAACAGCCGCCCCGTCTCGGGCACGGGGTCGCTCGCCTCAGCCAGGATGCCGCCCGCCACGCACAGCGCCATGCCCGTGTCGTCTGTCCACTCGCCCGGATTCCACGCGCCGCCGCCCACCATCTCGCAGAGCGTGCCGAAGCGGCGCTTGACCTCGGCCTGGCTCTTGAACTCGGCGGGTGCGCCCAGCGCGTCGCCGCACGCCAGGCCCAGCAGCGCTCCCCTGATCCGGCTGTCCAAGTTCGGAGCTTTCCGATCCATTTCGCTTTCTATCATTGGGTCTCCTTGTCGTTTTGGCTGGTGGCTGTTGGAACTTGCCACCGGAGCCGTTGCGCGAGTTCAGGCGCGTCCGCAGGGGCACGCCCACAAGTACTTGTGACTGTAGCCTAACGCCCCGCGCGGTGGGGGTAGCTGGCCAGCATCTCGAAGCTCAAACCGGCCTCGCTCAAGGCGGCGACGATGCGCTTGTGGATGAGCGCCAGCGCTTCACCGTGGGCGGCCAGGGCCTCGTCGCGCGCCATCTGCTCGGCGGCCAGGCCGACCTGGTGGCGACGGCGGCCAGCTTCCACCTGGGCACGGACGAGCCCGCCGACGCTTCCAGAGGTAGGCCCAGTCGTCTCAGTGGGCACGGCGGTGGGTGTGGTGGGTGGGTGGATGGATGGGTGGTGTTCGTAATCGTGGTGTTCTCCAGCGTGTCTAATCGGGGCTGCCACGTAAGCCCCAAGTACTGGCAGCCTCAGTACTTGGGGCTTTTTCGTCTCACCAGAACAGGCGGTTCATGCGCAGAGCATTGGTGCAAAAGCCCCACTCAGCAGCACTTAAATCGCTCCGGCTTTCGATCCGCTTGCCGAGCAGCATCCCCACCGCGCCCCGACACCGATCTTTGGCTTCGGTGTCCAGGCCCATCTCACGGGCTGCAGCCATGAACTCGCGGATCATCGCGTAGTGAGAGCAGCGGCCACGCTTTGCGGGCTTGACCTCGGCCTTCGCCTCTACCGTGCCGCCCAGCTCGACCACGCGCTGCGCCCAGGCCGCTACCGTCTCGCGCGCCATCTCTGCGGTGGCCGAGTTACCCGTCTCTGCGGCGTGCTGCTCGCGCTTGGGAAGCTGAGCCAGCGTCATCGCGTGCTGGGCGATGGCGCGCTCTAACGACTTCTCACAGCGGACGAAACGAAGGGCGTCGGCGGACAAGGCGGGCGTCTCGGCGGGTGCGGTAAACATTCTGTGCTCCTGAAACGGGGTAGGCGCGGGCGGAATCTTCTCAGGGAATCGCCCGCGCTTTTTTGTGACAGTCACAGTATAAAACTAACGGGCGGATATGTCAATCAATCTACCGGGCACGGTGTTGGATATTTTTAACGGGCGGGTTAGACTTGAGGCTATGAGTGATTCACCAGAGGGCACCTCTGAGATGCCCGAGGCTGCGCGCGAATGGATGCGCACCATCGCCTCAAAGCGAACTCCGGCAAAAGCAGAGTCTTCTCGACGCAACATCGCTCGCGCTAATGAAGCGCGACGCCGTGACCCCATGACCTTGCCTTGCTTGTGTGGCGGCTGCCCTGATAATCCCAAGTGGACGTGTCCACGCGGGAGACTCCTGAAGCAACGGGAGAGGGCAGCGCAGCAACGAGCGGCCAGGATCGAAGCGGAGGCTTGAAGCCCAAAAGAATTGGGCAGAAACCTTTGCTCATATAGAGGGGCGGGCGAAGCGCGCTCGCTGGCTTGCCAGGTGGAGCGGGGGTGCGTCTTTTTTCAATCCATCACAACACCACCACCACCATGACCACACCATCGCCCAAGTATTTCACGACAAATAATCCACACCACCACCACACCATCGAGCGCCATATCATCGAGCGGGCTGGGTGCTTCGAGTGCGGCGGTGGTGGTGGTGGTGTGGGATTCTTCGGGTAGACGAGGTGGTGTGGGTGTGGCGTGTCTGGTGGGTGTGGGGGTAGAGGGAAGCGAGGCGAAAGGTGCTGCCATGAGACAAGAGCTTTTGTTCGAGTTCGACGAGGAGGAGGGCGCGGGCACCGTGTCCACGCTCGCGGCCATCCATCGGGGCGAGGGGAGCTTCATCGGCTTCGCTCGCAAGACCGCGACGGGGGGCTTCGAGAACCTCTTCTCGCTGGAGCTGGCCCAGCTTGAGGCCATGTTCCCGGCTCTGGTGCCGTGGCTGGTGAAGGACGCCTATTTCACGGTCAACGGGATGTATCGTGCCGCCCACTACAAGAACCGTGCGACCGGGCTGCCCGACGTCTACAGGAAGGAAAGCCACCTCAAGTACTTGAACGCCTGCTACGTTGACCTCGACGTTGGGCGCGACGTGGGCGAGCCTGAGCAGCTTGTGACGTGGCGCGACGCCGCGGCCCACCTGGGCAACATGATGGACGCGGGCGAGCTCCCCCAGGCGTCCATCTTCGCGCGCAGCGGGCGCGGCCTGTACGTGTTCTGGCTGCTGCATGATGAGGACGACCCATCGCAGCCGGTGCGCTACTGGCCTGAGTCCATCGCGGCCTACAAGCGCCTGCAGCGGTTCATCGTGCGCCGTCTTGAGCACCTGGCCGCTGACTTGAAGGCGGTGGACGCGGCCCGTGTGCTGAGGGTGCCGGGCACTCTACATGGCTTGGCTCAAGCTCCCGCCGTCTATCAAATCCAGAAGGATGCCCAGGGCCGGAGTTACTCCTACACCTTGCGCGAGCTGGCTGCCTTCTTCAGCTCTCACAGTGTCGAGGTGGGCTTGCCCGATGAAGCGCGCTCCCTGGCCTATGGGGTCGACTGGGTAGAGGAGGTCGAGGGCCGCGACGTGGACGGCCTGACCCAAGCCCGCGCCGGTGCCGGCTACGGTCGCGCCGTCGCCCGTCCGGGCTCCGCCCCCAAGCGGGTCAACGGTGCTCGTGTGGTGGCCGCCTTGCGTGCTCAGGACATGGCCGCTCTGGAGCAGTGGCGTGGTGGCTGGGCCCGTGGCCGCAGGCGCTTCCACCTGAAGCTCTATGCGGCCTTCTTGCGTGGTGCCGGTGTCGAGCGGCTGCAAGTATTTGAGGCGGTGCGTGTCATGGCGTCCAATTGCCGCCCGCCCTACCCCAGCGATGAGAACGACACGCCCCTTGAGGCTCTTGTGGGCGAGGTGTTCCGAGAGCCGTTTCGCAGGGACAGGAATGCATCGCTGTGCAAGCGGTTGGGTGTCACGCCCGACCTTGCCCGCGAGCTGGGCTTGCTCACCATCGTGCCCGATGAGGTCGCAGAGGAGCGCACACCACCACCAGGCGGCCAGCGAGAGCTTGAGAAGCAGGCGCGGCATGACTTCCTTCGTGCTCACGTTACCGAGCATGGTTGTGCTTCGGCGCGACGGATGCTCGAAGCCTTGGAGCGTGCCGGGTTCGAGGTGAGCCGCCGCACCGTCAACGATGACCTGAACGCTCTGGGCTACGCTACTGCGCCCACGCGTCGGGCCGGGCGGCCTTCACCGTCAGGGGTGCAACTCGCGCTCGATGAAGCGGCCAGCTCCACAAGTACTTGAGGAGCGCTTATGGAATTGACCGCAGATCAAGCGATGGGCCTGGTTGAGGTGCGCGAGATGTTGCGCGAGGGTGGCTTCGACGTGGACAGCCAGAGCGACGAGCAGATCATCGGCGCCTGCACGAAGTTCCTGGCCCTGCTGCAGATGGCGCGAGGCTGGGGGGAAGCCGAAGGCCAAAGCTGAGGCTACAAGTACTTGAGGAGGAACAGCATGAAGATCACCGTCGAAGAACAACGGGCGCGCAATCAGGCAGCGCTTGACCTGCTGGCTTCCTGGGACGAAGCCAGCGAGGAGGAAGTCGAGGAGCAACGCGAGACCTGGGCGACGCTACGAGCCGGGCTGAACCAAAACCGCAGGCAGAGCGGTGAGCGTCTGCTGTTTGCCGAAGATGAGATGCAAGAGCAGCCCATTGAGGGATTGGTCTAAATGCCCCAGTTGGAACTGGTGAAGGGCGAGCCGCCAAAACCTGAACCGATCATCATTCTGGACGCGGGGCCGCTGGGCATCATCTCCAACCCCAAGGCCACACCGGAGAATCAGATGGCGCGGGCCCTGCTGAATCAATGGCTTTCGCGTGGCGCAGCGGTTGTGGTGCCACAGATCGCAGACTACGAAGTGAGGCGCGAGCTGCTGCGAGCAGGAAAAAGCACCGGAATCGCTCGTCTGGATGCTTTGCGCGCCAAGCTCACCTTCTGGCCCATCACGCCCGAGGCCATCGAGCGAGCGGCTCATCTGTGGGCCTGGGCACGGCGGCAGGGACACCCGGCGACTTCCAACGCCGCGCTTGACGCCGACATGATTCTGATAGCTCAGGCCGAGGAGACGGCACAAGCGAGAGACGCCCCAATCGTCATCGCCACCGGAAACGTGCGCCACCTCACGCCCTTCGCCAATGTGCGCCAGTGGCAGGACGTGAGATAGCTACAAGTACTTGGAGGGCAAGGTGCGACGGGAAGCGACGGCAGCAGGTCGCTCTCTGTCGCTCCGCGTCGCATCACAGAATCATGGGAGAACTTTCCAAACAAGCCGCTGCTGAATACCTCGGTTGCTCGCCGCGCCAGATCGAGCGCCTGACCAGCGAGAACAAGCTGGGCGTGCGCTACGACGAGACGGCCAGAGGCAAGCCCGTGCCCTATTATGACGAGGGCGAGCTGGCCCGCTTCAAAGCTGAGCAGGAAAAGAAGCGCGCCGTGCATCGGCCAGCGGTGCAGGTGCTGCAGGCAGGGCAGGAACGACAGGGAGCGACCGCAGAAGGCATGGCGCTGTCGCTGCCCGTCGCATCTGAGGAGCAGATGCAAGTACTTGCCCGGCACGTCCTCGGGGTACTGCTGGAGCGACAGGGAGCGACGGCGCATCGAACTTGTTTGTCGCTCCCTGTCGCACCGCAGCCGCTGGCCAAACCTCAAGCCCTCCTGGGCGAGAAGCTCACTCTCTCGCTTGACGAAGCGGCGGCGCTCTCAGGCATCCCACGCGCGACGCTGCGCGCGGCGGTGGCGACCGGCGGCTTGGCCGGGCGCAAGATTGGGCGCTCGATCCGCGTGCGGCGGGAAGAGCTGGAGCGATGGGTGCGCGAGACGTGCTGAGGCGCACGCAATCATTCGGAGGAGGGAACGATCATGCCAACTTACACCATCAAAGACTTCGGGTTGAAGAAAACTGACGACGGGTACCAGTCTCAAGGCGGCACCATCTCAGAGCGCGCCGTGCCCACACCCGTACCGCCCTCAGTTCTGCCACATCTCGACAAAGAGAAGAAAAAGGAGATGCTGGAGACTTTCGCTCAAGCCAAGGCCGCCGGGGTCGTCGCCTGGTTCAATCCGATCATCGAAGTGGAAGAGCTTATAGCTAAACCAACGGAAGACGATCCTCAAGGGAAACGGGGCTTTTCGTACTGGCTCGATCTGGCAGCGAGCGACCATAGGCAGAAAGAGTTCGCTACCAAGATGCGGTTGCCGGACAATGCACGCCCTGGGCCAGACACCATGACGATCCGTATCACACCTGCGCCCGGCACCGCTAACGCATTCACAGGGCCACAGGAAAATCCAACGTGGCAAACCGAAGTCAACTCACAATCGTTTTCATTTCCTACAACGTTCTTTGCACATGGCGAGATGCTGGCTTTTGATGCGTTGGGCAAGTGCCACGCCTTTGGCTTGGGCGAGGACGCCTTACACTTTATCCGGCTCCGCAACGAGTACTTCGGCCTTATCCAATCTCCGAGACTCGAAGATTGGATGCGCGAGCACACAGCCAAGCCGAAGGCACTCGATATAGCCGCTCCAGTTGTGCAGGCAATCGTGGCTACTCCCAACTGGCCAGGCGACAGGCGCTTCGCCTATGCCATGACACAGATCGACCGCAAGGACGCCTGGCGAACCAATGAGCAAGAAGGCTTCAAGTACTTGCCAGGCTCACCCCATAAAGCGGACGTGCCCGATGTGATATTTCAGCCAAACGAAATCTACCCTGGCGAGGATTGGTGGAGCACTCAACGAAAAGCGACCTTGGAGGCGCTGGATCGGCGTTTCGCGCGCATCCGCGGCGACGCTGCAGCGGACACCGCCGACATCCTCTTCCACCACTGGAGCAAGACCAAGAAGGAGAACAGCAGTCGCACCGCCGTGGAATACGCGGCCATCACCCTGGCCACCATCTGCGAGTACCGGGGGATCTCTGACAACAAGAACAACATCGAGTTGGCGTATGACGCCCTGCGCGATGTGCGCGCCTTTCGGCTGGGCGGCCCTGGCAGCGCGGCGCTGTTCACCATCGAGGAACCGCCTGGCCAACTGAGGTTGTGGGAGCAGGATGAGTCGCCCGTGGCCAGCACGATTTTCGTCTACGCGCCCGGCTTCTTTCTGGCCAAAGCCATCGAGGGCGATCCATTCTTCATAGCGCCTTTCATGAGCCGCGTCTGGCAACTCAATCCCCACTACGATTCTCATGCTAAGCGCCTCGCGCGGTATCTGCGTGGCGAGTGGCGCATGAATTTGCCGACGTATCTCAAGGACACCAACCGCCTAGACAGATTCCGCACCTGGGAACAGGTGCTGACCGACGCAGGAATCGGCTTTGACGGGTACGAGGCGAAAAAAGAGCCCAAGCGCTACACCGCGAGCATCCACGAAGCAGTCGAAACTCTGCGACGCGAAGGTATCATTGAGGGCAAGCAGGGCACACGCGACGACGGATGGATATACCATCCCGAAGATCTATCCAAGCTCGAAGCCTTAGATTCCAAGAGGGGCGTCCTCAAGCGTTGGCTCACTCTGCGCGTGCGTATTGATCCACCCTCGGAACTACGACCAAAGCTTGCAAAGACCTACACGAACCGTCTCGCCTGGGACAAAGCGCAAATGCAGGCGCAGTCTCAGGTGAAGGCAAAGGCTCTGGCCAAAGCCAAGAAGGGTAAGTCAAAGTGAAGCGGTTGGTTAAGGGGACTTGTGAACATCGCACGGCTTAGCCGTGAACATCGCACGGCTTAGCCGTGAACATCGCACGGCTTAAGTGCCGTTTGAGCTAAGCGGGCATGGACGTTTCAAATCTAAGTACTTAAGTACTTAAGGCTTGGAGCACGCACGCTTGAGGCGTGCGGCTCACCAACAACAAACTTCGGTGCATGGCACCACAGAACACCTTGGCGCGCTCGACCAGCGAGAGCTGCCCCGACGAGTCGACGCCTCGCCTACTGCGCCTGGGCCAAGTCCTTGGCGACCTGCGTGCCGATGCCGATGCCGCGCACCACGCGCGCAAGAGCGGCCAGCCACGCGGCCCGGTGACGGGCTTCAAGTTCATCGACCGTGACCTCTCGGGCGCGCTACTGCCTGGGCTGCATGGCATCCTGGGCGGCGCAGGCGTGGGCAAGACGGCGCTCGCACTGCAAATCGCGGCCTGCTGCGGTTTCCCGGCGCTGTTCGTCTCCTGCGAGATGGCGCCCGCCGAGCTGCTGAGGCGACACACGGCGCGCGTCACGAGCACCTACCTCGGGCGCCTCAAGTCGGGCGAGATGAACGGCGCGGACGTGGAAGCCTTGGCGCTTCGAGCGTGCGAGGCTGCGCCCGACCTGGCCTTCGCCGACGCCACACGCGCCCCGGCCACGCCCAGGTACCTGCTCGACGCAGCCCGTGCGGTGCAAGGCGAGGCGGGCCATGTGCTAATCGTAGTGGATTCGCTGCAAACGTGGACACAGCACCTCGCTAACGCGGGCGGCCTACCCAGCCAGAGCGAGTACGAATCTCTCAACGCCAGCATCCGTGCTCTACAAGTACTTGCCGCTGAGCTGCAGGCGCCCGTTCTGTACGTATCTGAGCGCAACCGGGCAGGCATGGAAAGCGGCGGCCTCAACTCCGGCGCGGGCACTCGAAAGATCGAGTATCAGGGTGAAAGTGTCTTCGACCTCCAACGAGCGAAGGATGCCAAGGGCAACGTGCTGGAAGAGGACGGCTCAGGCGATCGAGCGGTCAAGCTCACGTTGGCTAAGAATCGCCACGGCGCGCAGGGCCGGAGCTTTGACCTCGAATGGAACGGCGCGCTGCAGCGGTTCCGCGAGCCGGGCAACGGCTCCAAGTGGGGTGCACAGTGAACCCGACGCCCGGCTCCACTCTACTATCGGCTTCCACCATGGGCGCCGTGTCTTCCACCGCGCCCGGCCTTGCGCCCGAATCGATCTCGCTGGCCATGCTCGAAGCCCACGACCCCAAGGGCGGCAGAGGCCCCGCGCATGGCCGCCGCTGGCGCTGCCCACTGCCGGAGTGCCACAACAGTCGAGATCGCGACCTGAGCGTGGATGAAGCGTCGGGCGCCTGGAACTGCCACAACTGCAAGGCTCGCGGCAAGTTGCTGGAACACCGTGCCACCACGCCCGCCCAGCGCACCGCCTACCGCTCCCAGGCCCGCAGCCGTGCTCTGGCGTCCGTCTTCTCGCTCGCTCCGGCACCGGCCCCCAGTGGCTCGCTTGATCCTGCATGGCGCGGCGAGTTGGCGCGGCTGCAGGATCTCGAAGGCACGCCCGGCGCCAAGTACTTGCAGGGGCGCGGCATCCCGCCCGAGCTGGCCCAGGCGTGCGGCGTGCGCTTCTCGCCATCGTGGACGCCCCGACGTGAAGACACCGCGGCCTATCGCGCCGGCGGTGCCGTGGTCTTCCCGCTGTGCGACCGGAGCGGCGCTCAGGTCGCCGCCAACGGGCGATACCTGAGCCCCAACGCCACGCCCAAGACGCGCACCGGAGGCGACGCATCGAGCGGAACGTTCGAGGCCACAGCCGCCCGTCTTTGCCCCACAGCGGCCCGCTGGCGCGCTCTGGAGGCTCCCGCCGTCATTCTGTGCGAAGGCCCGATGGATGCGCTCTCGCTGGCTCTGTGCGGTTACCCCGCGCTGGCCGCGGGCGGCTGCAACCTGGCCGCCTGGGTGCCCGCGGCGTGCGCCTTCAAGCGGGTGCTAATTGCCTCGGACGCCGACGAGCGCGGCGACGAGGCCGCAAGTACTTGGAGCCATGCCGTGCGCCCCTTCGCCGCTCAGGTCGAGAGGCTGCGGCCCCAGGGCGGCAAGGACTGGAACGAGGTGCTGCAAGTACTTGGAGCCGACGCACTGGCCGACCAAATCGCCCTCCAGGTGCTGCTTCCCTGACGACTGCCTGCACACCATGACTGCGGCGACAACGTCCACGAGATCAGCCGCGCCCTGAACTCGCTGGAGAACCTGGTGGGCGAGCGCGGCTTCAACGACGAGCGCCAGAGCATCACCGAGATGCTCAAGACCAAGCGGCCTCTCAAGCGCGACGAGAAGGACGAGCTGTGGCAGCGATTCCACGCCATGTGCCGCCACGACACCCAGGGGCATCTCGACCGAAGGCACCTCAGCGGGGGGCCTGTTTTGGTTTCAGCCTGGCGCTCGGAGCCGCTGCAAGTACTTGGGGTCACCTGTGGAAAGGGAAATTAAATGACCTCAGCGCGTTGCAGAGAAGCGGAGTGGCCTAAAATGTCCGGGTTTTGGAGTTGTGGTGGTGTTCCACGAGTAGTCTCCCGTTAGGTTGATGTGTTCCCAACCCAAGGGTGAGAGGTGAGCCATGAGTTGCGGGTCGCTGGCGCTGCGTGCGATGTCGGGATTGGGATGCGAGCCCAGAGCATGAAGGGCACGGGTCAGATAGACGGTATTCCAGAGGATGATGGCCGCACAAAGCAAATTGAGTCCTGAAGCCCGGTGACTTTGGTTCTCGAAGGAGCGGTCGCGTAATTCGCCTTGGCGATGGAAGAAGACGGCTCGGGCCAGAGCATTTCGTGCCTCGCCTTTGTTGAGTCCCACTTGAACGCGGCGGCGCAGGTCCGTATCTTGGAGCCATTGCAGCATGAATAGTGAGCGTTCCAGACGTCCTAGTTCCCGCAGAGCCAAGGCTAATCCGTTTTGGCGGGGATAAGAGCCGAGCTTTCTCAGTAGTAGGGGTCACCGTAGCAAACGGAATAAATTGCACGTTAAGGTTTTGTGCGGTTCCTGGAAGAAGAAGGTCATTGGATCGGCTCCTCGTGTAAAGTAGCCAGGATAGGCAGCTCAATAGGAGGTGGCCAAATAGAATTGTGTCAAACGTATTTGGCTACCGGCCGCATGGCGAGCCATTTGGGGTATACCCTTCTTGACCATCAAACATTCAAACTGGTGACGCGAGAAGGGCAAATACAGGCCGTTCAGCTAACTCTCAAAGCCTTAACGTGCAATTTATTCCGTTTTCTACGGTGACCCCTACAAAGCCAAACACCAACTCTGGAACGACTTCCTCATGCAGCAACTTGCCACACCAACCATCCCAGCATGGGGTGTCTAAGCGAAAGTCCTATTGTTGCAAGTCGCTACCATGAAGACCAACCCCGCCCGGCTGCGCGCCGCCTTCGCCCTGGCTCGGCTCGCCATCTTGGGCACGCTCGCGCTGGGTGTGCTGCTGTGGCTGCGCTATAGGCTCGGCTTTACAGCAAGGAGGATGCGCGCAGCACCAGTTTGGAATACAGGTCGGCGACCTGGCGGGGGGCGTCGGGCTCCTCTATGCGCTTCTGGAGGAAGCTCCAGGCGGTGTCGCACATCTCCTCGAAGGGCTGGGCGAGCGTGCTTAG
>JAABUM010002560.1_pt1 | contig 24060 bp, 24 predicted proteins | sample 5559161 | NCBI WGS metagenome assembly JAABUM01 (sample SAMN10711868, study PRJNA513369) | rock metagenome | isolation source: Antarctica rocks | place: Antarctica: Victoria Land, Siegfried Peak nord
GGCCCTCCTTTCCAATATGGTCGGAGGCCACCCCAAGGCACAGCGCCTCGGGGTGGCCCCATTCGTCCCGCCGCTGCGGATCATTGGGTTCGCGATAAGGGAGGATCAGGCAGCCTCCTGCACGCCCTGTGCTGGCCGTTTACACTATCCAACGTGATTCTCCGGCAGTCTGGGCGCAGGGGTGCCAGAATCCGGCGGTGGATGGGCTAGTCTGCCAGCGCGGGCGGCGGCACCTCCACGCTGCGCGATCACGGCGTGCGGACGGGCCACGCAGGGGCGACAGCGCCCGCGCGGTCGCCCAGCCGCTCTCCTCTGCGCGCCCCTACCCAGGGAGCGCCCGGTAGGCCACGCCGGCGACGAGGCCGCCCGCGGTGTAGAGGGCCACGGTGAGCGCCGCGGTCGCGCCGGTGCGCCCCGTCGTCGCGCCGCTCAGATTCAGGTAGGGCGGCAGGAAGACCGCGCCCACCCCGGCGACGAGGCCGAGCGCGGCCCCCAGCGCCACGGCCCGCTCGCGCCCCCCGGCCCCGACCACGCCGAAGTAGGCGGTGTTCGATGCCAGATCGCCCGCCAGGGTCAAGTAGTAGAGGGCGCGACCGGTCGGGGGCGCCGTGCCGCCGGCCCGCAGCAGGCGGGCCAGCGCCTGCATCCCGAGCAGGTCGACCCGCGGCGCGTCCGGCGTGAGCCGCCGCGTGAGCTCGTGCAAGAGCGTCGTGGTACCGGCCCCGGCCGCGTCGGCCGCGCTGGCCTTCGCGAAGGCGTTCATCTTCCCCGTCCCCCTCCCCCCGCGACCCGCGGCCTCGGGGGGATCATCCTTGCACGGCACGTCGCCGACCGGTGTCGGCGATCGCGCCCATCCGATCGACATCGCTCGTACTGTTGCGTGGTGCGTGCCACATCTCAGGTGCCAATGAGGCCGCTGGCCAGCACAAGGGTGCGGCCCAATTTTGCAGCTTGACCGCTGGTCATCGTCTAGGTTCCGCAGAAGGTCTGGAGCACGCGTTCGTGCGCCGCCGGCGGGTCCGCGTACTGCGCGAAGGCCGGCTGGGCGTCGAAGGGCTGCGATAGCACCGTCACCAGTTCGTCCAACGGGGCGAAATCATCGTGGTCGACGGCGGCGCGGATCACGGCTTCCACGCGATGGTTCCGCGGGATGTACGCCGGGTTCACCGCCAGCATGGCGCCACGGCGCGTCGCCGCGTCCGTTGGCTCCCGCTCAAGCCGCCGCCGCCAGCGCGCTGCCCAGGCGTCATACGCGGACGGGTCGGCGAACAGGCGGCGCACGCCGCCATCGCCCTCGTCACCGGCGGGCGCCTCGCTCAGCCGCCGGAACGTCAGCGTGAAATCGGCACCGTTCGCCCGCATCGCCTCCAGCAGATCCCGCCCGAGCTCGGCATCGCCCGCACATTCGGTGAGCAAGCCGAGCTTGCGTCGTAGCCGTCCCTGGTATGCCTGTTCAAACCGGGACGTGTAGGCGTCGAGCGCTTCGTTCGCCGCGGCGACGGCGGTATCCGCATCATCGGCGAGCAGCGGCAGCAGACATTCCGCGAGACGGGCTAGGTTCCAACGGCCGATGGCCGGCTGCCTGCCGTACGCATACCGCCCATACTCGTCGATCGCGCTGAAGACCGCTCCCGGATCGTAGGCGTCCAGGAAGGCGCAGGGTCCGTAATCGATCGTCTCCCCGGCGATCGCCATATTGTCCGTGTTCATCACGCCATGGATGAACCCGACCGTCATCCATGCCGCGATCAGGCTCGCCTGCGCGCGGATCACGCCGTCGAGGAGTGCCCGGTACGGCCGCTCGGCGTGGGCCGCGTCCGGAGAGTGTCGCGCGATGACATGGTCGGCGAGCGCCCGCAGGCCGTCCACGTCCCCGCGACTGGCGAAGAACTGGAAGGTGCCCACCCGGATGTGACTGGAGGCGACGCGAGTCAGGATAGCGCCCGGCAGCAACTCTTCCCGGCGCACCACCTCCCCGGTCACCGCCGCCGCCAGCGCGCGGGTCGTCGGGATGCCGAGCGCCCCCATCGCTTCGCTGATCACATACTCGCGCAGCACCGGACCCAGGGCGGCCCGCCCATCGCCGCCGCGCGAGAAGGGCGTCCGCCCCGCCCCTTTGAGCTGGAGATCGCGGCGCACGCCGGCGTGGTCGACGAGCTCGCCGAGGAGGATCGCGCGGCCGTCCCCGAGCTGCGGCACGAAGGTGCCGAATTGGTGCCCCGCATAGGCTGTTGCGAGCGGTTCGGCCGTGTCGGCAAGCTGATTGCCGACCAGGACCGCCACCCCCTCCTCGCTGGCAAGCCACTCCGGATCGAGGCCGAGCCGGATCGCCAGGGGCGCGTTCACGCGGACGAGGCGCGGCGCCCCGACCGGCGCGGGCGCGACCCGCGCGAAGAACCGCTCGGGCAGCCGCGCGTACGTGTTGTCGAACGGGAGCTGGAGGGTCATGAGGAATTCCGATCATGCTCTCGTCCCGTCCGGCAGGGCCAGCCGCCCTCGGCGCGACGATGCCGGTTCTTGCGCACAACCCGTGCCTGCAACGGTGGCGACGGGCATGATGGAATGGATCGCAGATACGTGCCCCGCACGCGGACATGCGCCCGCGCCGGCCCTCCGCCCAGGCCACTGCTGCGCACGCACCATATATCCCCCTGCCTCGCGGCCTCTTCGCGCAGGTGGCGCGGCGGGCGGTGGCGCGCCTGGCAACGTGCCCAGGCTACATCGCGGGCCTCTTCGGGACGACGCGCGACGGGGGCGAGTTCGGCGTCACCACGCCCCTCCCGCACCTGTCCTGGCCACTTACTCCGTCCGAGGCCAGATCCTGGCACCTTGCCAACCGAATTGCAGGAAGCTCAAGCGATGGAGCAAACGGCCAGGACAGCTGTGCGGCTGGCTGAAACGCGCGGACAGCGACGCCGGGCGCGGCCAGCCGGGCGACCTGACGAGCGCCGAGCGCGACGAACTGCGCCGGTTACGCCGTGCGAACCAGGTGTTGCGGCAGGAACGCGCGATCCTCCGAAAAGCTGCGGCCTGCTTCGTGAAGGAGGCGCTGTGCGCCGCTACCGGTTCATCCGCGCGGAGCAGGCTTACTACCCCGTGACCCTGTGGTGTCGGGTACGCGGCGTCGCGCGCCCCGGGTAGTATGCGTGGGCGCGGGACTGGGCCTCGGCCCGCGCTCGGGCGGACGAGGAGTTAACCGCGCGGATCGTCGCCGCACACGCCCGCAGCAGGGCGACGTACGGCGCGCCGCGGGTCCACGCCGAGTTGCGCGCGGGTGGGGTGCGCTGCGCCCGGAAGCGCGTCGCCCGCCTCATGCGCGCCGCCGGCCTCGCGGGTTGCCACCGGCGACGGCGCGCCCGCACGACCGTGGTCGATCCTGCCCGGCTGCCCGCCCCGAACCTCGTCGCGCGGGACTTCGCCGCCCCGACCACGCATCGCTTGTGGGTCGGCGACAGCACGTACGTCCCTACCCATGAGGGCTGGCGCTACCTCGCGGTACTGCTGGACGCGCACGCGCGGCGGGTCATCGGCTGGGCGCTGGCCGAGCACCTGCGCGCCGAGCTGGCGCTCGACGCCTGCACGATGGCGCTCACCGCCCGGCGTCCCGGTGCGGGGCTGATCCACCACCACACCGACCGTGGCTGCCAATACACCGCCGCCGCGTACCAAGAGGCACTCGCCGCACTCAGCCTCACCGCCTCGATGAGTCGCAGCGGCGACTGCTACGACAACGCGCTGGCGGAGCGCTGCTTCGCCACCCTGAAGGCCGAACTCGTCAACACGCAGCGTTGGCCGACGCGCGCTGCCGCCCGTCGGGCGATCTTCGCGTGGCTGGCGGTCTGGTACAACCGCCAGCGCCGTCACTCCGCCCTCAACTATAGTAGCCCTGTCGCCCATGAGGAGCAGACGTTGTTGTTGTGCAATCCGTCGGTCTAGCGGCATGTTGTCCACATAGACGGGGCAGGCCCACCCGCCGCCCTGGACGAGCGCCGCCGCGCCCAAGCCCGGCTCCGCGCGGTGAGCCAACTGCGCCAGCTCGGCTTCGAGGTCACCCTCACACCCAAGGAGGCCGTCGCCTGACGGTCTATTTTCAACCGAGTACCTAAGGGCGCCCTCCCGGTGGTCAGCACCGCGTCGGCAAACGCGAAGAGCACGTCGGCGCGCCGCTAACAACAGGCGTGGCGGTCGTCGCGGACGTCGTGCCAGGCGACAAGATGCGTATCCATACGCGCACGTGTACCACTGCCACCAAACACGCCGCTCCAAAGCTTCGCATAAGGACGGGCCGCAGTTAGATCACAAGCGTCTTGCGGCGCTGGAACGGTTAGAGGAGGTGGCAGCGGATGAACCCGCTTACGAGCGACGGGGCGGCTGCCCCCCATGCCGCATCGGGTCATCGGCACTCGTGTCGCCGAGATCGTTCGGGGGGAGCACGCTGCCGCCGCCCATGACCCCCACATCGAGTCCGACATTGGTCCCAAGCGAACCGCCCCGCCCGAATAGCCCGCCCCCGTCCTGCGCGTCCAGGTTCTCCCGGATGCCTTCTTCTGCCGACGCGGTCAGGGGCTGGTGACACGTGATGCAGAAGTCCTGCCCCACCGGGTTCTCGGTGCCGCAGTTGCCGCACGTCTCGGTATTGTCCGCCATCGTCGTGCTCCTCGTTGCTTGCGTATCACGCTGCGTACCAGCATCGCGGCCAGGAGAAGCAAGACCCGCGCCAGCGCCCGCGCCGTTCAGTCCTGCCTGCCACCGCCACGCATCCGAGCGCGGGACGCACTATCCAGCGGAGACGGGTTTTGCGTCGTGTTAGGAGCATCCGTAACGGGTGCAATGGCCAACTGTGTGCCTGTCTCGGTGAGGCCTACCTTATCGCCCTCGCGAGTGGGAAGTGTCAGAACGCGGTACAGAGTCGCAAAAAGTCGGGCGAGTCGGGCGAAAAGTGGGGATCGAGTCGGTTCGTCGTGCCTTCATGAGCGGCCGACCGTCTATACCTGGCCGCAATTGTCCACCAGGTGGGGCAGATTAAAACGGTCATAGTGGTGCGACCTGAGTTCTGACACTTCCCTCAGGAGTGTGTAACGCCATTATACGGGGTTGTTCTCACGGTCCGGGCGAACGGCCACGTCGTTAGCGGCGGCTCCGATTGGACCAGGGACACCGTGCCGGGTCGCGCCGTGCGACACCGAGCGGGCGCGGGCGGGTCGGGCGGTGCTCGGCCACGGGGGGGGTCGTCGCGTCATCCGGGTCGTCCACCGACCGCGCCTCGAGGGCGATGGTGCGGCGGGGGTCGGTGCGGAAGGTGCGCTGGTGGGGGCGGCGGATCACCCAGGACGGGCCGTGGGGGTAGATCGCCGGGTCCGGCCAGTGCGTGAGCGCGTCGAAGAGGCGCTGCCAGATCCCGTTAGCCGCGTCTTGCAGCGTGAGACGACAGGCGCGCCGACCGCAGACGACCGCCAGACGCCGCTGGTGTCCCGCATCGAGATATGCCTGGAGTAGCGCTTCCGGGGCGGTGCCGGGAACCGGCTGCCCACAGACGAAGCAGTGATCGGGCTGTTGCCGGAGCACCAGTTGGGTCTGGTCGATGGTCTCCTGCCAGGTATTGTGGCTCATCGATATTCCTAACTTTCTCTCTCCTGCCGGGTGATTGTTGCGTCTTGTCCTCTCGCTATTGCAGGTTCCAAACCAACACCCAGCCCGAATCACCCGCCGGGCGGCGGTTACATTGCGATCCGGGCAAGAAGGGGTAGTGAACGAGGGCGGAAGGTGCGCACAGACCCTGACAATGGGGTGTCGTAGGCTGGGTATGTGACCCGTTTCCATGGCAAGAAGTGTAACAGGTACGTACAGTTCGCGCCCGGACTACGTGTCATAACGGTGCGGGAGCCGGTGGCGTCGTTATTGAGCGTGCTAGCCTCCGCGCTGTGACCGCCTGTGCTTGTTGCGCGTCGTGTTTCATAGCGAGCCATGTCATTGCTACTCCCGAAAGGCAGGCGGCGATGCTCACACCACTCCACCGCCTCGTGACCCACCTCATCCACCGGTATGGCGATGCGCACCCCCACCAGGCGCTGCCCACACCCCACCGAGGCATCCCCGATGCGTACATGGAGAAACTGCCCCCACCCGATGAGCGCACGCCTGCGGGCTACTCCACCCGTGATCCGCGCACCCGGCAGTTCAGCGGGACGCGAGCGCCGCAGGATCACGCCGCATAGGTGGCGCTTATTCGTCGTCGCGGTCGTCTTTCACGCGAATACGGCACATCCAGGCCAACACCACGGCGACGAGCAATACCCAGGGAAAGCGCGAATCGTGGACATTGAACAGCCACAACGACGCCTTTTCACTTGTCAGGCCGCTCAGTAACGCGCACATTTCTCCTCTACTACGCACCCACCTTGCCACGAGTGACATTGGGGTATATGAACGCAAGACGTCCGAGACCGCGAAGTTACGCTGTGCTGGACGGATTTGAACGTTTTCGGCCTGTGAGCAACGCTGTCAGAACGCCAAATTTTTGGCGACTTGGCGCGCGGCACACCACAACTTCGCGGTCTTGTCTGGGACGCATTGGCGAGCGAGCTACTGGGACAATAGTTCCCGATGCGGTACCGCTGGTTGTGGCCGCTTCGCATCTTCCGTCACCCGCCCCCACTTGTGTTCGCTAGACTAAAAACGGATCTGACGATCTTTTGATACCACTGGCGAATTCGTTATGGTGACCTGGCGGTATGGGCCAGCCGCGTACGTACTTCCCCGTAACTCGCCATGCTTGACCCGTAAATGCCCTGCGAGGCGCTGATGCTGAATTCGCCAGTGGTATCTCTTTTGGTGAGCGCCCGGCGACCGTGAGCACGCGGGCCCGGCGACCGGCGCGACGCCGGGGTGTAACACCGCCTGCGGCCCAATTGCGCACGGGCAGTACGCCACTGGTGCCGCGCTGGGGCGGTGTTCACGCCGCGTGCACCACCCGGCGACGCAGTAAATCGACGTTCGCCCGCCCGAACATCGCGCGCTTCACCAGCTTCAGCCGGTTCACCTGCCCCTCGACCTGGCCGCTGCTCCACGCCTCGGTCAACGCAGCCTGCACCGCCACCAGATCCCGCCGCAGCCCGGCGCTGAACTCCTTGAACTCGCGTAACCCGCTCGCCTCGGCCCGGGCCAGCCAGGGGTCCAGCGCCGCCGCGTCGCGTTCCCAGATGAGCCGGTCGAACTCGCGCGCGAGCCCCCGCGCCGTCGTCGCCTCCGGCCAGTGCTGCGCAAGGTGGTCGAGGAAGGCGGACTGCCGGGGCGCCAGGTCCTCGTCCGCCCGTCGGAGGAGCCAGGCCACCTGGCGCGCCGAGTGCCACCGGGGCACCGGCTGCGGCGGTATGGACGGCCCCGGTGCGGGCACGCCACCGCGCGGTCGCTGCCCGGGTTGCCCCGGCGTCTCACGCCAGCGGGCGAGGAAGATGCGAACGACACCGGCCGAGCCGACGAAGCCGCGCTCGCGCAACTGACGCCAGAGGTGGGCCGCGTTCCGGTCCCCCGCCGCCCAGCGATCGCGCAGGTACGCCTCGTGGGGGGCGAGGCTGCCGGGCCGGGGCGCGCGGGCGCGGTACTGCGGGCAGTGGTCGGCGCGGGCCATCCGCCGCACGGTGTCGCGGCCGATACCGAGCTGCCGGGCGACTGCACGGAGGCCCATGCCCTGCGCGAGCAGCCGGTGGATCTCGTCGTACCGCGCCCGACGGCGCGCATGGCGCTGGGCCAGCTCCCGCGCGGCGCGTGTCGGGGGCCGCGCGGGCGGGGGGTCCGCCGGTGTGGGTGGCGCAGCGGCATCCGCTACGGGCGGCGACGCCTCAGCTTCTGCCGCCGCCCGGGCAGCCGTGCGCAGCGCGGCGTGGTGCCGGTCCAGCAGCCGCTCCAGCGCCTCGCCGAGGTTCTTGACCAGGTGGAAGCGGTCGGCGACCTGGAGAGCGTCGGGCGCGCCCTGGCGCGCGCCGTCGGCGTAGGCCCCGCCCCGATCCCGCGCGATGACTTCGACCCCGGGGTGCGCCTTGAGCCAGGCGCAGAACGTCGCCGCCGTGCGATCGGGGAGGAGATCGACCGGACGGTGCCGCTCCAAGTCGACGAGGATCGTGCCGAACACCTTGCCTCGGCGATAGCTCCAGTCATCCACCCCGAGGACGCGCGGTGTCGGCGCTTCCGGCAACGCCGCGCGCCGGATGGTGTTGATGAGCGTGTCGTGGCTGACGACCGGGCCGATGGCGGCGAGCAGGCGCGCGCCGGGCCGCCCGCCGAGCGCGAAGGCCAGGGCGGTGAGCAGGGTCACCAGCCGGGTGGTGCGCCGACCGTGGGGCGGCGCGAGGGCCGGGAACCGCTCGGTGAAGATGCGGCGCGTGCAGTCCGGCGCATCGCAGCACTAGCGGCGGGTCAGCAGGCTGATCCGCACCGCCAGCCCTTGCCAGGGGAGATCGCCGAGCCGGCGCCGGTACCAACTGTGCCGCCGCCGGGCGATCACGCCGCAGTCGGGGCAGCAGGCGGTCGGGCGGCACGCGCGGACCACCATGGTGATGCCGCCGTCCTCGGCGACTAACTCCGCCAACGCCAGGCTCTCGGCGTCGGGGAGGAGGGTTGCGCCAGCCATAGCGACCTCCGGGGCAGCGAGCGGCGTCCGCAAGGCTGGCTATTCTCCCACACCCGCCCCGGCGTCGTGCCGGTCGCCGGGCCCGCGTGCTCACGGTCGCCGGGCGCTCACCAAAAGATCGTCAGATCCGTTTTTCAGTTGACAAACACACGCGCTACCCAACAGAACCGTACGAGGTGGCCCACACCGCCTGACCACACTTTCCTGGGGTGCTATTGGGGATTCAACTTGTGCTAGACTATCCACATTAAGCAGCGGGAAGGGGATCGCGCAGGCAAAATCGCAATAGACGCAAGGAGTGGGCTATGTCACGACAGCCAGGGCATGATTGGCACGCTGGAGCGGGAGTGCCACTCTCGCGTCGCCAATTGCTGAGTCGCGGCGCGGCGATGTCGGGCATGGCGCTCGCGGCGGTGCTCGCGGCGTGCGGTGGTGGCGGATCCTCCTCCTCGGGCAATATCGCGACCGTCACGAGCGCACCGGCGACCAAAGCCCCCACGACTGCCGCCAGCGCCGCGCCGAGCGCCTCGAGTACGGCTGGCTCCGCCGCGGCACGCACCGCGCCCGCACCTGGTGGATTCGCCGTGACGGCGGCTGCGCGCACGTCCGTCGCCGGTTCCGCGACCAGCGGCACGGCGAGCGCGAGCGGCGGGTTTGACTGGCAACGGTTCAAGGGGGCGTCGATCCGCGTCTTCGTGCCGACCAACCCGATCAACACGCCGATCAAGAACGGCCTGGGCGAGTTCGAGAAGCTCACCGGGATTAAGGTGAATTTCGAGGATCTGCCGGAGAACAATGCCCGCGAGAAACTGACGGTGGAATTCACCGCCGGTTCCGGCACGATCGATGTCTTCTCGTCGAGTCTCCATCAGGAGCGCTTGCTCTTCGCTAAAAATGGCTGGTATGCACCGCTGAACGAATACCTGAGCGACCCCAAGGCGGTCTCGCCGGACTTCGATTGGCCCGGCGACTTCTTCAAGGGCGCGGTTGATATCATGACCGTGGACGGCAAAATCATCGGTATGCCCGGTAATATGGACACGAACATCACCTTCTACCGCAAGGACCTCTTTGACCAAGCCGGGATGACACCGCCGAAGACGATGGACGAGCTGGAGGGGGCGGCGAAGAAGTTTCACAACCCGCCGCAAATGTACGGCTTCGTGGCGCGCGGGCAGAAGACCTCCAACGCGACGCAGATCGACCCGTATTTTCGCAACTTCGGCGGCGGCTACTTTGACAAGAGCGGCAACCCGATCATGAATAGCCCTGAAGACATCAAGGCGGTCGAATTCTACGCCATGATGCTCACGAAGTACGGGCCGCCCGGCGTGACGAACTTCTCGTGGCCGGAGGCGAGCGCACTCTTCCAGCAGGGGCGTGTGGCGCTCTACACGGATGGCGCGGGGTTCGCGGGGCCGTTCGAGGACAAGACGAAATCGACGGTGGCGGGCAAAATGGGGTATGGGATCTTCCCCGCTGGCCCCGCGGGGAACTTTCCGCCGCTCTTCGCCAGCTCGTGGTCGATCTATGCAAAGTCGAAGAATAAGGATGCCGCGTGGTTCTTCTGCCAGTGGGCGGCCAGTAAGGTAAACACGCTGAAAATCCTGCAGGGCGGGACATCGGTGGCACGCGTCTCCGCGTGGAACAACCCGGAATCCCGGTCCGGGACGGCGCTTCCCACCGAATGGTTCGAGTCAACATTCGCCATGCTCAAGGCCTCCGTCCCCGGCCTGCCGCCGGTGATCCGCGTCGCGGAATCGCGCGATATCATCAGCGTCGGGGTGATCGATGTCATCAACGGGCAGGCCGCGAAGACGGTCATGGACCGCGTCCAGCAGGAGTTCAAGGCGCTCGTGGATAAGGAGAGGGCGGGCGGATGAGTCGTACGATGGGCACCGTAGGACCCTCCGCGCGCGACCCCATCGGCGCGGTGCACGGGAGATGGCGCTTCAGCAGCACCTGGTGGGACCGCAAGGCGCGGTGGATCTTCCCCGCGCCGGCGGTTACTGCGGTCGTCCTGCTGCTCGTCTTCCCGCTCGGGTACACCATCTGGATGAGTTTCCACGATTGGTCCGGCTCGCTCAACGATGCGCCGCGTGCGGTCGGCCTCGCGAACTTTGGGGATATTCTCTTTCACGACAAGCGGTTCGGCGGGGCGTTGTTGCGGACGCTGCTCTTCGCCACGCTCGCCATCACCATCCAGACGGTGCTCGGTGTGATGCTGGCACTGCTACTGAATCGGGAGTTCCCCGGCAAGAGCGTCGTCCGCACGATCGCGCTCCTGCCGATGGTGGCGACGCCGGTGGTCGTCGCCCTGATGTGGACGCTCATCCTCAACCCGACGCAGGGCGCGCTGCCATACATCCTCTTCCGGCTCGGCTTGCCGGAGGTGCTCTGGCTGAGTGACCCGAGGCTCGTCATCCTCACCCTCGCGCTCGTGGACACCTGGGAATGGACGCCGCTCATCATGCTGATCACGCTCGCCGGGCTGGCGGCGGTGCCGCTGGAGCCGCTGGAGGCGGCGCGTATCGACGGTGCGTCGGCGTGGCAGACCTTCTGGCTAATCACCCTGCCGCTCTTGCGCCCGGCGATTGTCGTCGCGGTGTTGTTCCGCGCGATTGACGCGATCAAGACCTTCGATATCATCTTCGCGATGACGCAAGGTGGCCCCGGCAATGCGTCCGAGACGTTGAATATCTACGTTTTCCAGACGGCGTTCAGCTACCAGAAGATCGGCTATGCGTCATCCTTGCTTATCATCTTCTTCGCGCTCGTCCTCGGCTTATCGCTGATTCTCATCCGGTTGCGGAGATCAGCGTCATGGTAAGCCGACCTCTCGATCATGCAGGGCGGCCAGCAAATGCGCGGGTGCGCCACCGTGTCCTGCCGCGCCGCATGGCGACCCGCGCGCTTTTCGTGCTCGCCCTGCTCGTGATGCTGCTGCCCGTCGTGCTCTTCTTCTACTGGATGGTCCTCATTTCGTTGCGCCCGGACACGGTCAACAACGCCTATCCGCCGCACTTCCTGCCGGGCAGTCTGACGCTCGACAATTACAGGAATGTCTTCGAGCAGAACAATATTTTGCACGACGGGTGGGACAGCCTGGTCGTGGCCGCCGGCTCGACCGCGATCGGCCTCCTGCTCGGTGTGCCCGCGGCATATAGCATCGCGCGCTGGCGGCAGCGGCGGCTCGCGCTCAGTATCCTCATCGCGCGGATCATCCCGGCGATCAGCTACCTCGTGCCGTGGTACCTCATCTTCAGCCGCTTCCAACTGGTGGATACGTACACTGCGCTCATCGTCACGAATGTGATCGTCGGGTTGCCGCTCGTCACCTGGATCCTGATCGGCTTCTTCGAGGATTTGCCACCGGAGTTGGAGGAATCTGCCCGCATCGACGGCTGCTCCCTTTATGGGGCCTTCATCCGGATTGCCGTACCGCTCGCGCGCCCCGGCATCATCGCGGCGACGATCATCAGTTTCATCTTCTCCTGGAACAACTTCATCTTCGCGGTTGTGCTCGCCGGCTCGAACACGCGAACGCTGCCGCTCGCGGCATTCAAATTGCTCAACTTCGCCTCGTTCAGTTTCGGACTGCTGACGGCGACCTGCGTCCTCATCACCGCACCGATCATTCTGCTCGCGCTCGTGGTGCAGCGATACCTCGTCGCGGGCCTGACCATGGGCGGGGTCAAGTGAGAAGTGAGGTTGGCCCGTTTGCGTTGTCCTGGCCGTTTAACTCATCCAGGGATTTCATGCGGCGTGCTCGTATGCATGGTGCAGGCCACCGAGGGCACTGTCAAGTTAAGCCTTTTGGGCGCCGACGGCGGTCCGAAAGTGGGGAACGATCGGCTCATAGGAGATCGGATCCGGCCTGTACAAGCGCTAGCGACGGCCAGAACTGGCTCGGTGTGGGGAGGTTTCGTTCAGTCAAAACTTAACGTGACAGTATCCCTCCGCGTGCTCCGGGAGTCCGTCGCGTTCTGCAACCGGGCGCGGCCGCACCAGGGCCGCGGGCAAGCGACCCCCGAAGCGTTACCGGCTGCGACCACGCACTGCGCGGGTCCGGTACGCGCGGTGCCGCTCCTGGGTGGCCTGCATCATCGGTATGCGCGCGCCGTGTGAGGCCGACGGATGCATTTCCAGCCAGGACAGGCCTCCTATGATCCTCACCTGCCAACCGAATCGGCGCCCGCATGGCGCTGGGCTCGCCCCTGGCACCGACCAGCAGCGAGGCGTTCAGGTTATCGTGGAAGTCGGGCGGTGAGTGGGCGGGGCGTTGACGTCCAGACCACGACCGAGGGAACAAGGGCGGTCGCGCTTCTCGTCCGGCAACGCGGCCGCCAGCGCACACTGACGCATCGAACCGCGAACTGATCAGCGTGCCGCACCCGTAAGCGCATCAGCCACGATCGATCTTACGTAGAACCGACAGGATGGCGTGACCGAATGACGCATCAAGATGCAAATACTACGGTGATTGCTAGTTGGTGTTGGTGATGGTGACGGCGAGGAGGGCGGCCTGGAGCTTGAGTTCCAGGCCGGGGTTGGTGCGCGCCCGCAGGCGCTGGATGCCCATCGCCTCCAACTGACTGAACAGCGCCTCGATCCGCTTGCGATAGGCCCGCAAGGCCAGCTTGTCGGCCCAGTCATTCGGGCGCATGTTCGCCCGCCGGATCGGGACGAGGCGCACGCCGGTCTCGGCGAGGATGGTGGCCTCGTCGGGGGCGGCGTTATAGCCCTTATCGCCGTACACGGCCACCGCGCCGGGCAGCCCGTAGCACAACTCGTGGATCGGCGTCAGGTCGTGCAGCCCGCCGGGCAGCAGGTCGAAGGCCACCGGCACCCCGGCTGTTGTGCAGATCAGGTGCAGCCGCCAGCCGAAGAACTTCTCCCGCTTGGCCGCGCAGTAGCCGCAGAATGCCTCGCCGCGTACCTTCGCGCAACGGCGGGCGCGGGCGCGGCGGCAGACCGGCACCGGCATGCTGTCGATCAGGAACGCCTCGCCGGTCGCGAACAGGCTCCCCAGCGCCTCCAGCGCCAGCCCCAGCCAGCCGTGGAGGGTGTGCACGCGGCGGTTGAAGCGCGATGTGCTCAACGGCCCGGACAGGTAGCCCAGCCGCGCCAGCACCTGCAAGGCTCGCGCCTGGTGGTTCTGGAAAGACTTCGCGGCCACCACCGCCACCGTCAGCACCTCCGCGTCGCTCGCCTTAGCCCGCACGTCGTCCCGATGCCCCAAGGTCGCCAGCACCTTGTCAATGACCACATACGCCGTTACGATGAAATCGTCGTCCATGTGTCCCCTCCTCACAATAGCGCCCAAGCACCGCTATTGTCGGAGTCAGACACATGGGCGGCAACTAGCAATCACCGTAAATACTGTGCTTTTTTGGACACGCCGTGTCCGGTTCGACTGGGGCGTGGTCCGTTCTGGGTCATGGGAATGGCCTAACAGCCTATCCGAGAAGTGGTGATTATGGTAAACTTGGCGCATGGATACGACATTGGCCGCACCGGCGGCACCCGCTACATGGCAGCAAGACGACCCGACGATCTGGCGTGTCGACGACGCCTTGTGGGCGGAGCTGCAGCCGCTCCTCATCCTCCACAAGCCCCGCAAGAAGCCGGGTGCCCCGCGCAAGGACGACCGGCGCATCCTCGACGCGCTGACCTGGCTGGCCCGCACCGGCGCGCAATGGGCCGCCCTCCCCGCCGAGTTCGGCCCCAAGTCCACCGCGCACGACCGGCTGCAAGAATGGGTGGAGTATGGCTGCCTGGAGCGCGCATGGGCGCATCTGCTGGCGATGTACGACGCTGAGATCGGGCTCGAATGGGAGTGGCAGTCCGCCGACGGGTGCATCGTCAAGGCCCCGCGCGGCAAAAAGGGGGACCCGGCGAGGCCGAGGCGACCGGCGCGAACCCCACCGACCGCGCCAAATGTGGCTGCAAACGCCACCTGTTGACCGAGGGGCGCGGCATCCCCCTCGCGACCAGCCTCTCCGGGGCGCACCGCACCGACATGCAGCAACTGGCGGAGTTGCTCGACGCGACGCTCCGCGAGGACCCGAGGGGGGTGCCCGAGGACGCGCCAGCGGGCGCGCGTCACCGCTGCCTGGACCGGGGCTACGACTACGCCGCCTGCCGCGAGACGGCCGAGGCCCACGGCTACGAGCCGCACATCCCGCCCAAGCGCAGCGCGGCCCACCCGCTGCCCCCGCCGGGCCACCCCGACCGGCACCCGCCGCGCCGCTGGGTGGTCGAGGTGGCGCACAGCTGGTTCAACCGCTTCCGCCGCCTGCTCATCCGCTGGGACAAGCAGGCCACGCACTATCTGGCCTTCGTCCAACTCGCCGCCTGCCTGATCATCTACCGCAAGCTCCGCCACGCCCGTTCACTTCTCGGATAGGCTGTTAGGGTCTAGTATAGTACTCTATTGCCATGCGATGCCAGCGCGGGACGCCGGGGTAACGACGCCGATCAGCCTTGCCGCGACGTATTCCCCACCACCAGGAACGACGCCCACGCCCCCGCGAGGAGCGCCCCGAGCGTATCCACGATCAGGTCGGTGATCGTGTCATCCTTGCCCTTAATGGCGTTGCCCGGCGCGAACCGATCGAAGCCCCACTCGGCGACTTCCCAGAGCGCGCCGATGCTCAGGCCGATCGCCGCCATCACCAGGATCAGGAGCAGGCGTCGATCGGGCGCGCCCGTCAACACGCGCCCGTAGAGCACCAGGGCGAGCGCCAGCGTGATCGCGCCGATCGTATAGGGATGCAACACCTTATCGAACCATCCCCAGCGTGCGTAGAGGTTGAACGCATAACCGGCGATATTGGCGACCACCGCGATGACCAACAACGACCAGGCGATCCCGCGCGCGCTTGCAGTTATTCGCAACTCCATCCCTCCCCTGCCTCACCCGATCGCATCTCCGCAGCGGTTTCCTCGCGACCGGAGCGGGTTGCGAGTTCCCTGAAAGCCCGCCGACCGCTGTACACGAGAACAGGCATCGGCAGCGCCAGGTCAAGGGGGATCCCCTACAGCAGCGTCGCCACGTTCCTTCTGCCGCGGATCATCGAAACCCTGGACCCCGGACAAGGCGGCATGTGCAGATGACGCGGTGTTGCCGGAGGCGATGACCGAGAAGGTGCCGTCGGTTTCCAAGATGATCGCCGCGATCGCCGCCAGGTCGCCTTGCCCGCTTTGCCTTGCTGCGGAGCGCACCTCCCCCTCCGTCACCCGCTCGCGCCGCAACATCTCATGGAGGAAATGCCCCTGGTAGAGCAGGAGGGTGGGTTCGGATTTCACGAACCCACCGACCATTGGCGAGCGCACCGCGAGCCAGGCGATGACGAATTGCAAGGCGATCAGCGTCGCGAAGGCGACCAGGCCCTCGAGCAGCGCGACATCTTTCGACAGCAGGATCGTCGCCAGCGTCGAGCCGAGCGCCACCGTCACGACAAAGTCGAAGGCGTTCATCTTCGCCAGGGTCCGTTTGCCGGAGAGACGCAGCAACACGATCAGGCCGATGTAGGCCAGCACGCCGACGATGATCACTCGCCCCAGGCCAGGCCAGCCATGGAAAAACATCGGTCCCCCTTTACAGCGTCGATGGCCGCCGCTCGCCTGAGCGACGTCGCTACCGCGCCGTCTCGCGTGCGCTTCGGATCGGCGGGAAGCCGACGATCTCGTACGTCGCCGAGGCGATGCCGATCCCGGCGTCGTCCAACGCGGCGAGCATCTCGCGACTGATCGCATCCTTCACGTCGCGGACGCCGTGCTCGGTCGTGATGAAGCGCACGCTCAGTTCGAGCCAGTTATCGGTGATGCGGTAGTAGACTCTCGGGCGTAGGTCGGTCACAGCATGCACCGCATAGCGCCGCTGCATCTGATCCAGCGCCTCCCGACCCAACGCCTCGACCGACTCCGTGTTGCGCTGCACCGCGCCGAGCATGATTTGCTCGGCGCGGTGCCGATCGGCGGTGTAGGTGATCGGGAGCACCATCTCTTCCCAGAGGTAGGGGAAATCGCGGGTATAGTTGTAGATCGGCTCGTCGAAGATCTTGGCGTTGGAGACGGTGACCACCCGCCCGGTGTACTGGCGACTCCGCACCCAGACCGCCGGGTCGGCCCCTTGCACCGACGGCGGCTGCCCCATCTCCATGATCGTCGTCTGGATGAAGCCGAGGGCGACCACATCGCCGCGCACCCCGCCCATCGTGATCCGGTCGCCCACGCTGAAGTTCTTGCCGCGCAGGATCACGAAGTAGCCCGCGATCGCCGTGACGACCCGCTGCAGGGCGAAGGCGAGCCCCGCCGTGACCAGGCCCGCCGCCGTGGCGAGCCGGGTCGGATCGTCGAACCAGATCGAGAGCAGGCCGATCAGGATCAAGATCGCCGTCGCCAGATTGATCCCCTGGCGCACCCAGAATTGTGCCTGCTCATTGCTGCGCCCGCGCACGAAGCGGCGCACCAGGATTGTGATCACCCGACGAATCAGGAACACCACCACCAGGAACGCGATCGTGAGGAGCAGTTTCTGCCCGTTCTCCGCATTGAAGCCGACGAATCGGATCCCGAATAGCCGCATCGTACCCCTCATCTCCTACGCGTGCATACAGCGTCGTGCGGTTGCGAGCGCTTGTTCGATCGCCAGGCGGTCGCTCGGGGCGAACCCTTGATCGGCGAGGACATCCTCGATGGCCCGTAGCTCGCGGCGGATCGCGGCGCGGCGCTCCACGGTGGCGAGTCGTTCGCCAACGCTCTGCAACACCGCGATCAGCGCCAGCGTCACATGGACATCACCGGCGGCGTCACGCCGGATCTGGGCGAATGCGGCCTCGACGAGTTGCGGGAAATCGGGTCGGGCGAGGAGCACCGGCGCGCCGGTCGCTGGGTCGCGGCGCCAGGGATCGGGGAACGGGCGCTCGCCCAGCTGCGCCACGGTATCCCCGAGCTGCCCCAGGCAGTTCTCCGCCGTCGTCGGATCATTGATGCCCGGCGAGAGGGCCTTGAGCGCGATGTCGACCAACTGCCGGATACCGAAGAGGAGATCCTGATCGAGGCTCCGTTCGGGTCCGATGGTAAAGGCGGCGACGAGCCCCTCCTCGGCCTCGCGCGAGAAGGGCGCGGCGGACCAGACCTCCACGAGGCCACCGCCTGCGAAGACGAACGCGCCGATCGGCGTGCGTACGCGCGCGAAGGTCACATCTTCGGGCAGGCTGTCGAAGAGCGCGTCCTCATCGATATTGCGGAGGAAGCCCGCTTGCGTCGCGCGCGCAACGCCCATCGGCGGGGTCTGCGGCATGGGGGGGGGCGGTTCGCCCCGTTCGCGCGACGGCGCCGCGAAGTGTTGCGGATAGAGGTGCGCGATACCCTGACTTAAGTCATGGTGGACCGCCGCCGTGATCGTGGCGACCTGCAACGACGACGCTGTGTGGTGGATGAAGTAGATCAGCAGGCCGACACAGGTGAGCGCGAGCACGAGTGCGCAAGTCACCGACAGGGCCGGCACGAAACCGCTGCCGCCACTTTGCTCGTCGCGCACCTGCCGGAGGATGAGCAGGGCGTAGACGAACGTCGCGACGTAGGCACCGAACGTGAGCTGATTGACCTTGTCGCGCATGAAGTTGCGGATGACGCGCGGCGAGAACTGGCTCGACGCCTGCTGGATCGCGACGATCGTGCTGGAGAACGCGAGCGCGATGACGGTGATCAACGAGCCGGCGATCGACGACAACAGCGACCGTGCCGCGCTGGCGGTCCCACCGAAGAGCCAGGGTTGCAGGCCACCGAGGTCCGGCACACGCTCGTCCAGGAAAAGCGTCAGCGTCGCCAGCCCCGCCGCGAGCAGGGCCAATAAAGTCGGGACGAGCCATAAGCTCGCGGCGATATTCTCCAGCAGATCGCGCAAGCGTGCGCGCATGGCGGCTCCCCATCTCATATTTCAATTGAACAACCTTGCTGCGCACTTCACCGGGCGGGCAGGACCTGTGGGGTCTCCCGAGAAGTTGGTGCATCAGGTCCTGAAGTAGGGAAATCGCCCGCGAAAACGACGGTATGTCGACCGCTCGGCACCGATCGCCCGCTGATCCCGACTGCGTCTCCCCACTTTCGGAGCGCAATCTACCCGTAGCACCAACTTTACGGGAGAGCCGACCTGTGTCGCACAATGTATGTGCGGCGGTGGCACGCTAACGGGCCGACCCTCCCAGGTCGAACGGTCATGATGCCGCCGGGCACGGTGCTCGAGCGCGGCGGGTGCAGCCAGGTAGATCGCGCCGGATCTGCGGTACGCGTCCTGGGGCTAGCGGTAGTCGCGCTACGCACAGAGAGGCCGCCGTGTTGCTACTCCCCTGGCCGAGTATACAGGCACGGCACGACACATCGCCGGATGCTCGCGGCCGATTCCAGATCCCCGTCACTCATTCAGACCGCCCGCCGCCTGGCCCCGGCGCTGGGCGGCGTCGAGTTCGCGCCCGAGGAAGTAGTTGAGAAGTGTCCGCAGGGCGACCACCGCCGCGAGGTGGGATTGACCCGCTTCCGCGGACACTGGAAGATATGTTCGCGAAGAGGAGGTTTCCCGATGCCGCGTACCCATCCACCCTACCCGGTCGAGTTCAAGGCGGAGGCGGTGCGCCTCGCGCGGAGCAGCGGGCAGTCGCTCCCCGCGCTGGCGGCCGATCTAGGCGTCTCGTCGGAGGCGCTGCGGAGCTGGTTGCGCCAAGCCGATGCCGACGTGGGCGTCGGCCCACCGGGCGTGCTGACGAGCGACGAGCGAGAGGAGCTGCGCCGCCTGCGGCGTGAGAACCAGGTGCTCAGGCAGGAGCGGGAGATCATGAAAAAAGCGGCGGCCTGCTGCGCGCAGGAGACCTCGTGAGCCGGTATCGGTTCATCCATGAGAAGAAGGCCGCCGATGCCGTCACACGCCTGTGCCGCGTAGCGGGTGTTGCCCGCTCGGCCTCCTACGCCTGGGCGCGCCGCGGGGTCTCGGCCCGCGCCCGGGCCGACGAGATGCTGGCACCGCAGATTGCCGCCGCTCATGCGCGGAGTCGGCGGACCTACGGGGCACCGCGGGTCCACGCCGAGCTGCACGCGAGCGGGGTCCGCTGCGGGCGCAAGCGGGTCGCCCGGCTGCTGCGCGCGGCGGGCCTCGTCGGCTGCTGTCGACAGCGGCGGCCACGCACCACCGTCGTTGATACAACGCGCCCGCCCGCCCCGAATCTCGTCGCCCGCGACTTCGCGGCGGCGGGACCCAATCGCCGCTGGGTCGGGACAGCACCGATCTGCCAACTCGCGAGGGCTGGCTGTACCTGGCGGTGCTCCTCGCTGCCCACTCCCGCCGGGTGGTCGGCTGGGCGCTGGCCGACCACCGCCGCACCGCACTGGCGCGCGACGCGCTGGCGATGGCGCTCCAGTCGCGCCGCCCGCCGCCGGGGCTCGTCCACTACACCGATCGCGGTGGCCAGTACACGGCAACGGCGTACCAGGACGTCCTCGCCGCCTCATCTGCTCGATGAGCCGAGCAGGCGAATGCCTGGACAACGCCATGGCGGAAAGCTTCTTCTCGACCCTCAAGGCCGAACTGATCGGCGCCCGGCCGTGGGCGACGCGCGCGGCAGCCCGCTCGGCGGTCTTCGCGTGGCTCGAGGTCTGGTACAACCGTCGCCGTCGCCACTCGGCGCTCGCCTACCGACCACCCGCCGCTTTCGAGGAGGATGTGGTGTTGTTGCACGATCCCGCCGCCTAGCGTCACACTGTCCGTGAAAACGGGGCAATCTCACTTCGTTCGGGTTATCCGGCGCGGCCAGCTCCTCGGGCAGCGGGGCGATGGGTCGCTGGCGGCGTCGGTAGTCGGTGATCGCGTTGCGGACGATCTGGTAGACCCAGCTCTCCAGCCGCTCCTCGTCGCGCAGCGTGTCGATCCGCAGGTGGATCTTGAGGAAGACCTCCTGCAAGATATCCTCGGCGCTCGCCTCGTCGGGGACGTGCCTGCGGATAGAGCGCAGGAGCCGGTCGTGGAGGCCGTGCCATATCTGTTCCGTCGTCGCAACCCGGGATGCTTTCGGCGGGGGCGACGCTTGCAACCCGTTTGCTGGGATGGATTGAGGCGGCGTAGATTCCCCCTGATCCATCATGGATCGGATACGCGTCGGGGCGAACAGCTCACCGCACCTTCATTGACGCGAGAAGGATTTAAACGGGTGACCCATGGATGAAGCGATGGTGCTCTTTGAGGCGGCGCTGGCGTGGGTACGGGACAGCTATGCCCAGTTCGGGTTTGTGGTGGAGAGGGATCTGGTATGGACTCTGCAGAAGCGGTTAGTCAGCACGGCGTCAGACAGCAAGGTTCCATATCAGATCTACAACGACTACCCGCTACTGCCCGGACACCGCGCAGACTTGGTAATTATGGACTCGGCCGGAGGTATCGTCCTGGCGATAGAATTCAAGTACGAGCCGTCGCATAAGCGGCCCGAGTTTGCTATCCCAGAGGGCGTTTCCTAACCCCACTTGAGGGGCGGCAGCGGATGTACAGACGCAGCTCGGTGGGCGCGACGCTGGTCGGGGAAGGCTTGTGGGAGGGCAACTAACGGCTGTCCTGGCCGATTAGGCCATCCGGCGTGACTCTCCGGCTCGCTGGTCTGATGAGTGCCGGGATTTCGCCACAGATCGACCAAGCGGCCGGGACAAGGCGGACAATCCCGTGGGTGTGGGACAATCCCCGGGTAGGCGTGGCGCGCGGGGGCACGCCGACGGCGACCGGGCGGAGGGCAACCGACGGTCGGTGCAGCGCTGATGTGCCGCAGTCATGGGACAGGGCCGACCACAGGATCGGCCCTGGGTGTGGGAGGGGGGCCGGTGATGTCGGGGACGTATGGGCGAGTCGGGGCGTCGCTGTCGCGGCGGGCGCTGCTGCGCCGCGGCGCCGGGCTAGGACTGTCGGGTGTCGGGCTGGTGGCCCTGCTGGCGGCCTGCGGCGGCGCGGCGACGCCGCCGCCCGCGCGGAGCATCGCGGCCGGTTCCACGGCGACGACGGGGGTGGCTGCGTCGCCACCATCGCCAACGGTTGGCACCGGTGCGACCGTGCAGCGCGCTGCGGCAACGGCCGGGGACGCGACCGCGACGCCGCCGATCATCTTCGTGCATGGGAACGGCGATTCGTCGGCGCTCTGGATTACCACGGTCTGGCGCTTCGAGTCGCAGGGCTGGCCGCGCGACCGCCTCGTCGTGCTCGACTTCCCCTACCCCAGCGCGCGCGACGACGATACGGTGCCCCAGCCTGGCCGGTCGAGCACCGACGAGCAGCGCGCGCAGCTGGCGGCGCGGGTGGGCGAGGCCCTGGCGCGGACCGGGGCGCCACGGGCCGTGCTGATCGGCAACTCGCGCGGCGGCTACGCGATCCGCAACTACCTGAAGACCGGCGACGGCGCGGCGCGGATCAGCCACGCGATCCTCTGCGGCACCCCGAACCATGGCGTCTCGGCCCAGCTCCCGCGCAACAACGAGTTCAGCGGTGCCGGGCCCTTCCTGACCGAGCTCAATGCCGGGGGCGAGGTCGTGCCGGGCGTGGCGTGGCTGACGATCCGCAGCGACACGAACGACAAGTTCGCCCAGCCGGGCATTGTGCCGGGCGTCGGCTACAATGGCCCGGAGCTGCGGGGCGCGACGAACGTGGTCCTGGACGGGGTCGATCACCGCGAGACCGCCTACAGCGCGCGCGCCTTCGCCGAGATGTACTGCTTCCTGACCGGGCGCCCCCCCGCCACGACGGCGATCACGCCGGAGCCGACGGCGCGACTCTCGGGACGGATCACCGGCTACGACAACAAGGTGCCGACGAACCTCGGCGTGCCCGGGGTCGCGGTGGCGATCTTCGCGATCGACCCGGCGACCGGCGCGCGTAGCGGCGGCGCGCTCTACCAGGGCACGACCGGCCCCGACGGCCTCTGGGGCCCGGTCGCGGCGCAGCCCGCGACGCCCTACGAGTTCGTCGTCGGCGCGCCCGGCGCGCCGGCGCGCCACTTCTTCCGCGCGCCCTTCCCGCGCTCGTCGCCCTATGTCTCGCTGCGCCTCTTCGAGGACGCCGCCGCGCCGGGCCAGGGGCTGGTCGTCTTCACCCGCCCGCGCGGCTACGTCGCCACCGGCCGCGACCAGCACCTGCTCGACGGCAGGCCGGTCCCCGGCGTCAAGCCCGGGGTGCCGACCGACTCCGCGTTCAAGGTGCCGTTCGACCCGCCGGAACGAGGCGTGCCCGCCTCGCTCAACGGCGAGATCCTGACCGTGCGTGCGATCCCCGATGCGGTCGTCTACGCCGAGTTTCATTCCTGAGCGGCCGACAGCGGGCGTTCCGGCCGCCGGGGCGGGTCGGTGTGCCGGCCGGCGCAGTCCACCCGAGGCAAGTTCCTCGTCGCCCGGATATGAGAGTGCCAGAATCCGGCCACGGATGGATTCTCTGGCCAGCACAGGGGAGTATCGTATGCGACGGATCGCCGGGGCAGGCGGGGCAACTCTTGTGTTGATGCTACTACTACAAGCTTGTGGGGCAAGTCCGTTATCAACGGCAACCCCCGCTCCAACGGCCACGGCCATCCCGACCGCCACCGTAGCCCCAACCACCACACCTGCTGGTCCCCAGTGGCACGGGTTGCCAATATATCCTAATGCAGCATTCTATGCGGATCACGGCTCTGACATCGTCTACGTAACGAATGATAGTTTTCAGTTTTCAGACGGTCATGAGCTGGCTCAACTATACATGGAAGGGTCAAGGGACGCAGTATCGCTTACCAACTGGCGTCTACAGCTACCACGTCTTCAGTAAGGGGGCGCAGTATGAGTACCGCGTCGCCGACTTTGGGGACTTTCGTTCTTTTTCTATTCAGGTGGCGCAGTAGATAGGGCGGTAATTTACTACCCAGTATGCCCTTTGACGAGTCTCACACCACCAAGCCCCAGACCGCCCATGACCACGCTGTAGAAGCGGAGAAGTGGCGCAAGGCGAAGGGGTATCAGCGACCGTTTATTGCAGCGGCGCTGGCACGGTTAGGGGAGGTGGCAACGGATGAACGCGCCTACGAGCGACGCGGTGGCTGTCCTCCATGTCGCATCGGGTCATCGGCACTCGTGTCGCCGAGATCGTTCGGGGGGAGCACACTGCCGCCGCCCATGACCCCCACATCGAGCCCGACGTTGGTCCCCACAGAGCCGCCCCTCCCGAACAACCCGCCCCCATCCTGCGCGTCCAGGTTCTCCCGGATACCTTCGTCTGCCGATGCGGTCAGGGGCTGGTGACACGTGATGCAGAAGTCCTGCCCCGCCGGGTTCTCAGTGCCGCAGTTGCCGCACGTCTCGGTATTGTCCGCCATCGTCGTACTCCTCCTGGCTTCGGTATCACGCTGCGTACCAGCATGGTGGTCAGGAGAAGCAAG
>JAABUM010002566.1_pt1 | contig 24025 bp, 27 predicted proteins | sample 5559161 | NCBI WGS metagenome assembly JAABUM01 (sample SAMN10711868, study PRJNA513369) | rock metagenome | isolation source: Antarctica rocks | place: Antarctica: Victoria Land, Siegfried Peak nord
GCCGCCCTCAACCTCGACCGCCTCGCAGCGTGGTTCACCGGACGCCCGCTCGCGCCGACCCGTGCCTCGCGCTTCGCCGCGCTCGCCGCGCTCGCCGCATAGCAGGCGACTTCGCCAACAGTGTCCGTCCGTTTGACGAAGTGATACGTCAGGGCTTAGCCGCTCGCTGCAGCGGTGACTTCGACCCCAACAAGGCGTCGGGTCGGGCGAGGGCCGCGACGGTGATGGTGGTTACGGCCGGAGGCTGGTCAGATGCCCAGCGCCGCCGTGACGGTTGCAGCGGACCAGCCAGACGCCATGGCAGTCAAGCTACTCCGCCCAGGTCCGGTAGCTCCGCCGAGCCGGACGGACCTCCAGGATGCGGTGGCGCGTAGTCTCCACCACCAGGATACGCGGATCGCCCGCCGGCGCACGCGGGTCGGCGCAGACCCCAGCCGGCTCGCCGCTTTGCGGCAGGCACAAGCGGTCCCGGCAAATGAACCCGCTATCCAGGTCCGCCACCGTGTCCTCCCACAAGTCCACGACGCGCACCCGGTCGTTATAGCTATCCGCCACCAGCAGCGTGTGCTCCCCCAGCATCCCGACGCCCAACGGATGCTGGAACTGCGCCTGCGCCAGCGGCCCGTTGCGCGCGCCGTGGTCGAACAACCCGGTGCCGGCCAGCGTCGAGACCTCCATCGCGTCCAGGTCCAGCACCCGGACCGCGCTGGTCTCGCTGTCGGCGAAGAACAGCCGGGCGCCGTCCAGCGCCAGGCCGCTCGGCTGCGCCAGCATGGCGTCGGCCGCCGGGCCGTCCCGCAGGTGCTCGACCCCCGTGCCGGCCAGGCGCTCCACGACGCCGCCCACCGGGTCCAGCGCGCCCAATTGGTGCGTGCCGGCGTTGGCGAACAGGATGCCGCCGCCATACGGCACCAGGTCCCAAGGCGAGGCGAGGGCCGTCTCCAGCGCCGGCCCAGCGTCCCCTAAAGCGCCGCCGCGCAGCCCGGTGCCGGCGGCGGTCGTGACCTCGCCGGTCGCCAGGTCCACCCGGCGTATCAGGTGGTTGCCGGTGTCCGCCACCCAGATTGCCTCCGCATCCGCCGCCACGCCCTGCGGGTCGCGGAAGCACGCCCGCAGCGCCGCTCCGTCCTGCGCCCCGGCGACGCCGCTGCCGATGCGCGCCACCACGGCCCCCGCATCGTCCAGCAGCACGACCTGGTGGTGCCCGGCGTCCGCCAGCGCCCAGCACGCGGCGGACCCGGCCCGCCCGGGAATGGGCCTGATCTTGCCGGGGTAGCGGAAGCGGGTGGGCGGGGCAGGCGCCGCCAGCAGCTCCAGGTCGGCCGGCTGCATGTCGCCGAGCTTGGCCGCGGCGCGCACCATGCGGCCGATGGTGCCGAGCAGCGCCGCCGGCTCCGGCTCGCCGCTGGCCTGCCCCAGCACGTAGCCGTTGGGGTCCACGAACACGAGGGTCGGCCAGGCGCGCACGGCATACTGGTTCCACAGGTGCCGGTCGGGGTCGTGCAGCACGGGATGGGTGATGCCCAGCCGCGCCACGGCGTCCCTGGCAACCGCCGGCTCCCGCTCGTGCGGGAACTTGGGGGAGTGTATGCCGACCACCACGACATCCCGCGGGAACGCCGCCTCCAGCTTCGCCAGCGCCGGCAGGAGGTGCAGGCAGTTGACGCAGCAGCCGGTCCAGAAGTCTAGGACGACGATGCGCCCGCGCAGCGCCGCGAGCGTCAGCGGCGCCGGGGTGTTGATCCAGGCGCCGCCCGGCGCCGCAAGCTCCGGCGCACGGACCGCCACCCTACTGCGCCGCCGCCTTGCGCTCCGCCGCCTCTTCCGCGCTGGCGACGCCGCCATGGCCAGCGGACCAGGCGACGGGGTTCTCCAGGAAGCGCCGCACCTCCGCCAGGGCGGGTTCAGCGAAATAGGGCCGGTCGCGGCAGGCTTCCAGCACGTCCCACCAGGTGCAGAGGTGGTGCAAGGTGATGTCCATGGCCGCCAGCTTTTGGAAGCTGCCGGGGAACACGCCGTAGAAGAACACCACGAAGGCATGGTTCACCAGCGCCCCGGCGTCCCGCAGCGCCTGGGCGAACTGTATCTTGCTGGCGCCGTCGGTCGTCAGGTCCTCGACCAGCAGGGTGCGCAGCCCCTCCGGCACGTCGCCCTCGATGAGAGCGTTACGGCCGAAGCCCTTGGGCTTCTTGCGGACATAGGCCATCGGCGCCAGCATCCGGTCGGCGATCCAGGCGGCGAACGGGATGCCCGCGGTCTCGCCCCCGGCGACGCACTCGATGGACTCGTAGCCGACGTGCCGGCCGATCTTCTCCGCCGCCAGCTCGCAGATCTTCACCCGGGCGCGCGGGAAGTAGATGATCTTGCGGCAATCTATATAGACCGGCGACTTCCAGCCCGACGTGAAGGTGTAAGGCTCCTCCGGCCGAAAGTTGACCGCCTTGATCTCCAGCAGGATGCGCGCCGTCGTCAGCGCCGCGTCGCGGTCCCAGTCCGTCATGTGCTCGCCGGCCATCGTCAAACCCCTTCGTCGCCGTCCTCGTCCACGGGGTAGTGTCTCAGTCTGAAAGTCTGACCGTCATCGCGAGCGAAGCGCGGCGATTCAGGGCCACACGGCGCACTCCCGTTGCCCCGAATTGCCAAGGTGCCGAGCGGCGCCTCGCAATGCCGAGGAAAGGACCAGACTTCAAACTGAGACACTACCGTCCACGCGCGTTCCTAGACCGCCGGGCGCGGACCGTCCATTCTGCCGGCCTCATCAACCCGCCGCATCGGCAAGCCGGGGAACCGCCCTATGGAACGCACCTACCGGATCGCCTCGATCCCCGGCGACGGCATCGGCAAGGAGACCACCCCCGAGGGCCTGCGCGTGCTGCACGCCGCCGCCACCCGCTTCGGCTTCCGGCTCGACGTGCAGGACTACGACTGGTCCTGCGAACGCTACGCCCGCACCGGCGCCATGATGCCGGAGGACGGCCTGGACCAGCTCCGCGCGCACGACTCGGTGTTCCTCGGCGCCGTCGGATGGCCCGGCGTGCCCGACCACGTCTCGCTGTGGGGCCTGCTGATCCCGATACGCCGCGGCTTCGACCAGTATGCCAGCATCCGCCCCTGCCGCCTGATGCCCGGCGCCCGCTCGCCGCTCGCCGGCCGCACCGAGGCCGACATCAACTTCATCGTCGTGCGCGAGAACACCGAGGGCGAATACAGCAGCCTCGGCGGACGCCTGTTCGAGGGCACCGACCGCGAGTTCGCCACCCAGCAAACCGTCTTCACCCGGCACGGCACCGACCGCATCCTGCGCTACGCCTACGACCTCGCCCGCACCCGGCCGCGGCGCAAGCTCACCTCCGCCACCAAGTCCAACGGCATCACCATCACGATGCCCTACTGGGACGAGCGCTTCGCCGCAGTCGGCGCGGAGTATCCGGACGTGGCGGCGGACCAGTTCCACATAGACATACTCTGCGCCCATTTCGTCCAGCACCCCGACTGGTTCGACGTCGTGGTGGGCAGCAACCTGTTCGGCGACATCCTAAGCGACCTCGGCCCCGCCGTCGCCGGCAGCATCGGCATCGCGCCCAGCGCCAACATCAATCCGGAGCGCCTGCATCCCAGCATGTTCGAGCCGGTGCATGGCTCCGCGCCGGACATCGCGGGGCAGGGGGTATGCAATCCCATCGGCCAGGTCTGGTCGGGCGCCATGATGCTGGACCACCTGGGCGAGACCGCGGCGGCGGCAACGGTCGTGTCCGCCATCGAGACCCTGCTGCGCGACGGCGGGCCGCGCACGCAGGACATGGGCGGCCAGGCCGGCACCGCGGAGGTCGGCCGGGCGCTGGCGGAGATCGTGGCGTCCGGCTAGGGCGTGGTCGGTTCGGGTCGGTGAACCCGTCACTCTCCGGCCTTCGTTCTCGCGAGCATGTCACCGCTCAGGTCAAGCGACCCGACGCGATCATGCCCTAGTGCCTCGTCATTCCTGACTTGATAGGCTTGGTCTTCCGGCGGTGCGCCTGTCTCTGCCCCGGTAGGAGCGTGTCACATCAGTGTTGACGCTGCACTAGTCCACGGCGGCAAACGTTCCGTCGGGCTGCAGGACCTGTAGCACCCCGGTGTGTATGGCGAACCACGCGCCATGCAGGTGCAGCGATCCGTCCCCGACGCGCTCGGCGATCCAGGGAAAGGTCATCAGGTTGACCAACGACAGCTTGATCCCCTCGTGTTCCAGGCACCGCTGCTGCGCGTCCGGCGTGTCGCACAGCAGCGCACGGGCGCGGGCCGGGGCGGCGATGCCCATCCAGGGCGCCACGAAGTCCCGCGCCATCTCCGGGGCGCCGCGTAGCAGCGCCTGGATGCCGCCGCACTGCCCATGCCCCAGCACAACCAGGTGCGGCACCTCCAGCACGCGCACCGCGAACTCCAGCGCGGCGCTGGTGCCGTGATAGGCGGCGTCGGGCGCATAGGGCGGCACCAGGTTGGCGACGTTGCGCATCGTCAGCATCTGCCCCGGCGCCGCGTCGAAGATCGCGGACGGGTCCACGCGGCTGTCCACGCAGCCGATCACCAGGGCATCCGGACGCTGGCCGTCGCGCGCAAGGGACTCGAACATGCGCCGCCGCTCCGGCCATCCCGTCTCGCGGAACCGGCGGTAGCCCTCGATCAACTGGTCCATGCGGCCCCCGTGCCCGGGGTTCGCTTGCGCGCCTCCCCGCCGGCCCCTACATTACGGGCAACGCTGCGACGTGTCGCTAGTGGGGGTTCCAGTGGTCCGAGACGCCAGCAGCCAGATTAGTCCGATAGCCCGCCGGTGCGAACGCGCCGTGGTGACGGCGTATCGTGAGCTGCGCGTCCACGGCAACGCCGACCTGGACGCCTTCCGCGCCTGCACGACCCTGTATCGCATCCACCATCCCGAGGCTTCGCTGAACGAGGCGCGTCGGCTGGTGGCGGAGTGGATTGACCATCACGTCGTGCGGGAGAAGGCGGGGCCGACGCCGGGGTGCGACTGCGGGTAAGGCGGATTCAGGCTATGCCGTGTGCATGACCTGATCGCGGGCGTTGCTGCAAAAAAAGCTGAACTTGAAGTCCTGCTGCGCCGCGCGCCGCATGGCGTCGGTAACCTGCAGCGTTCGCACGACCTGGAACTGACCTACACCTCGAACGCCATCGAGGGGAACACGCTGACCGCCGCCGAGACCACCCTCGTGATCGAGCAGGGCATAACGATCGGCGGCAAGCCGCTCCGCGATCACCTTGAGGCACTCGACCACTCCGACGCCCTTGGCTACGTCCGCGCCATCGCCCGCGAGCGCAGGCCGATTGCCGAGCTGGACCTGCGGAACCTTCACCGGCTCGTCATGCTGCGGTCCGCACCGGACATCGCCGGGCGCTATGCCGACCAGGGCCGTTTCGTGCTGACCGATGCGGGCCGGGCCGCGTTCCCGTCGCCGGCAGAGGTGCCTGCTCTCATGGGCGCCTTCTCCGCTTGGCTTGGCGCCTCGCCGGACGTGCCGGAAACGGCCTTCGCAGCGCACCGGGACCTGGTGGGCATCCACCCTTTCAATGACGGCAACGGACGGACAGCCCGGCTGCTGATGAACTTGGTGCTGATCCGCGGCGGTTATCCGCCCGTGACCGTGCGCCCTGTGGACCGGCCTGCCTACATTAATGCCCTGCAAAAGGCGCAGGCCGGGCAGGGCACGGCGGCGTTCGACCGGCTGCTGTTCGTCCGGCTCGACGCGACGTTGGACGAATACATCGGCGCGGCCAGGCAGGCGCTGCCCCGGTGATGCCCTACCCCCGTGCCCATGCGACTGCCGCCCGCGCCAGCGCGTCTATGGTGTCCACGACCGGCACCGCGGGCGCCGGGCCGGCGGCGATGCCCAGCGGGATTTCCGTGCAGCCCAGCACCACGGCCGCCGCGCCGCGCTGCGCCAGTAGGGCCGCAGCCTCCGCCAGAGGCGCGTAGGCGTCCGCGACCCGGTTCGCCTTCACCAGCGCGATGGCGGGCGCGACCAGCCGCGCCATCTCGTCCCCGTCCGGCACCAGGCACTCCCAGCCCAGCGCGCCCAGCCGGTCCTGATACAGCCGCATCGCCAGCGTGGCCGCCGTGCCCAGCACCCCCACCGGCCCCGGCGGCACGCCCTGGCGCCGGAGGTCGTCGGCGGCAGCGTCCACGATATGCAGGATGGGCAGCGCCGTCGCCGCCCGCATCCCCCTGATCCAGCCATGCGCGGTGTTGCACGGGATCGCCACGGCGCCGCACCCGGCCGCCTGCAAGCCGTGCAGCCCGCGCACCAGCGCGGGCAGCGGGTCCGGCCCGGTGCCGTCGCGCGCCGCGCCGCGGTCGGGTACGCGCGGGTCGGACCACAGCACGGCCGGTATGTGGTCCTGGTCCCGCCTCGCCGGGGTCAGCAGGGTCAGGCGCAGCATGAACTGCGCGCTCGCCAGCGGACCCATGCCGCCCAGCACGCCCAGCACACGGTCCGCCATGCCGTTATGCCGACGCTGCAAGAGGGACTTGGCGCCAGCGCGCCCCTGCTTGCGGCGGCGCTGTGCCGTTCAAAGGTACGGAGCCGTCCGGCGCCGGCGCGTCCGCCGCCTTGCCGGCAGAACCTGGAACGTGGCGTTTGAACATGACGGCAACGGCCTCCTCGTTCCTAATCGTTGCGGCGCGGCGCAGGCCGGCAGTTTAGTGCGCCAGCACAGGGAAGCCAGCACAGGGAAGCCAGCACAGGGAAGAATGTAAATGCCTGATATGCACAGGCATCATCCGTGGGGGTTCCAAGTGGCAGCAAGGGCCGTTAACACCTGCAGCCCGCCACTTCGCGCCGGGTCGCCTGCCAGGAAAACACCCGACATGACCGCCTACCTGAAGCGCCTTGAGGACGAGGCCGTCCATATCTTCCGCGAGGTCGTCGCGGAGTGCCGGGCGCCGGTGATGCTGTATTCCGTCGGCAAGGACTCGGCGGTCATGCTGCACCTGGCGCGCATCGCCTTCGCCCCGGCGCCGCTGCCGTTCCCGCTGCTGCACATAGACACCGGCTGGAAGTTCCGCGAGATGATCGCCTTCCGCGACCGGACGGTTCGGGACGGCGGCCACCGCCTGATCGTCCACGCCAACGCCGCCGGGCAGGCTGCCGGCGTGACGCCGTTCAGCCACGGCAGCGCGCACTACACCAGCGTCATGAAGACCGAGGCGCTGCTGCAGGCCCTGCGCCATCACGGCTTCGACGCGGCGTTCGGCGGCGCCCGGCGCGACGAGGAGACGTCGCGCGCCAAGGAGCGCATCTTCTCCTTCCGCAACGCCGCCCAGGCATGGGACCCCAAGGCGCAGCGGCCGGAGTTCTGGAACCTGTATAACGCCCACGTCCGCCCCGGCGAGTCCGTCCGGGTGTTCCCGCTGTCCAACTGGACCGAGCTGGACATCTGGACCCTGATCGAGCGGCGCGGCATCCCCGTCGTGCCGCTCTACTTCGCGCACGAGCAGCCGGTGGTCGAGCGCGACGGCAGCCTGATCGCCGTGCACGATGGCCGGATGCCGCTGCGGCCGGGTGAGGCGCCGGTGCGTCGCCGGGTCCGCTTCCGCTCGCTGGGGTGCTATCCGCTGACGGGCGCCGTCCCGTCCGATGCCGCGACGGTCGCCGACATCGTACGGGAGACCGCCGCCGCCCGCACGACGGAGCGCGGTGGGCGGCTGATAGACCGCGACGAGGCCGCCTCCATGGAAAAGAAGAAGCGGGAGGGATACTTCTAGTGGAGCCGACCCTCTTGCGCGTCCTGGCGTGCGGCAGCGTGGACGACGGCAAGAGCACCCTGATTGGCCGGCTGCTGCACGACACCGGCGGCGTGCTGGACGACCAGGCCGCGGCGCTGGCCCGCGACAGCCGCCGCCACGGCACCACCGGGGACGACCCTGACCTTGCGCTGCTGGTGGACGGCCTGCAGGCGGAGCGGGAGCAGGGCATCACCATAGATGTCGCCTACCGCTACGTCACCACGCCGCGGCGGCGCCTCATCATCGCCGATGCGCCGGGCCATGAGCAGTACACCCGCAACATGGCCACCGGCGCCTCCACCGCGGACGTTGCGGTGGTGCTGGTGGACGCCCGTCACGGCATCCAGGCGCAAACCCGGCGGCACTCGCTGATCGCAGGGCTGCTGGGCGTGCGCCATGCCGTGCTGGCGGTGAACAAGATGGACCTGGCCGGGTTCGGCCAGAGGCGCTTCGAGGCCATTGCGGCGGAGTATGCCGCCTTTGCGGCCGGGCTGGGCTTCCAGGGCGTCACCGCCCTGCCGATGTGCGCCCGGTCCGGCGATGGCGTCGTATTCGCCGGGACGCGCATGGCCTGGCACCATGGCCCGGCACTGCTGGAACACCTGGAGACGCTGGACGCCGCCCCGCCCGGCGCCGGCCCGTTCCGGATGCCGGTGCAGTGGGTGAACCGGCCCGACGCGGACTTCCGCGGCATCTGCGGCACGGTGGTGGCCGGACGGGTCGCCGTCGGGGACCGGGTCGCCCCGGCCGGGCGCAGCACGCAGGCCGTGGTCCGGCGCATCATCGGCTCCGGCACGGACCAGCCAGACGCGGGGGCAGGCGATGCGGTCACGCTCGTGCTGGACGACATTGACGTGTCGCGCGGCGACGTGCTGGCCGACCCGGACGCGCCGCCGGACGTTGCGGACCAGTTCCAGGCGCACCTGGTCTGGACCGACAGCCAGCCGCTGCTCACCGGCCGGAGCTACCTGTTCCGTCTCGGCACCGCGACCGTCGCCGGCAGCGTGACGCGCATCCGCCATCGCATTGACGTGGACACGCAGGCGAAGCTGGAGGCGGCGCAGCTCGGCCTGAACGACCTGGGCGTCGTGAACGTCGCCCTGCAATCCCCGGTGGCCTACGCGCCGTTCCGGGACAGCCGCGCCCTGGGCGGCTTCGTGATGATAGACCGCGCGACCAACGCCACTGCGGGCGCCGGCATGATTGACTACGCCCTGGCCCGCGCCGCCAACCTGCACTGGCAGGCGACGGCGGTGAACAAGCCCGCCCGCGCCGCGCACAAGCGCCAGCGCCCGGCCGTCGTGTGGTTCACCGGCCTGTCCGGCGCCGGCAAGACCACCGTCGCCAACCTGGTGGAGGCGCGGCTGCTGGCCCTGGGCCTGCACACCTACCTGCTGGACGGCGACAACCTGCGCCACGGGCTGAACCAGGACCTCGGCTTCACCGAGGCGGACCGGGTGGAGAACGTGCGGCGGGTGGCGCAGGTGGCGTCGCTGTTCGTGGACGCCGGGCTGGTGGTGCTGGTATCGCTGATCTCCCCCTACCGCGCCGACCGGGCGATGGCGCGCGGGCTGGTCGGCAAGGGGGAGTTCCTGGAGGTGTTCGTGGACTCCACGCTGGAGGAGTGCCGGCGCCGCGACGTGAAGGGCCTGTATGCCAAGGCGGACGCCGGGCTAATACGCAACTTCACCGGCATCAGCGCGCCGTACGAGCCGCCGCTGGCGCCGGAGCTGCACCTCGCCACCGCCGGCCGCACGCCGGACGACCTGGCGGGCGCCGTCGTGGCCCGGCTGCTGGAAGGCTGAGCGTGTCGGTCCATATTCCCGTCATGTCCCTGCTCGGCACCCTGCTCCTGTCGGCCTGCTCCGTCGTCGGCATACGCAGCGGCACGGAGGAGCCGCGCTATGACGTAATCGAGCGGCTGGGCGACGCCGAGCTGCGCGCCTATGCCCCCCGCCTAGCCGCCGAGACCACGGTGCCCGGCACCGCCGAGGCCGCCCGGGGCGAAGGGTTCCGCCGCCTGGCCGGCTACATCTTCGGCGGCAACGCAGGCGGGTCCCGCATCGCCATGACGGCGCCAGTGGCCCAGGCCGACGCGGGCCAGCAGATCGCGATGACGGCGCCCGTGTCGCAGGCGCCGGCCGGCGCGGCGGGCTGGTCCATACGCTTCTTCCTGCCCGCCGGGCTGTCCGACCCGCCGGCCCCGCGCGATGCCCGCGTCCAGATCGTGACCGTCCCGGCCGAGACGATGGCCGTGCTGCGCTTCCCCGGCATCGCCGGCGACGCCGCCATCGCCGCGCAGCGCACCCGGCTGCTGGCGCTGCTGGCCCCGACCGCCTGGGCGCCCGCCGGTCCGCCGGTGACGTGGTTCTACGACCCGCCCTGGACCCTGCCGCCGCTACGTCGGAACGAGGTGGCAGTGCCGGTGTCGCGCCGGGCGCGGTGACGCCGCCGGTCCTGGTCAGCCTGTCCGGCCTGCCCGGCGCCGGCAAGACCACCCTGGCCCGCGCGCTGTGTTCCAGGCTCGGCGCGATGCACCTGCGGGTTGACAGCATCGAGAACGCCCTGCGCGCCATCGAGCAGGGCGACGGACCCGCAGGATACCTCGCCGCCTATGCCGTGGCGGAGGACAACCTGCGCCTTGGCCACCCCGTCGTCGCCGACTGCGTGAACCCGCTGGCCATCACCCGCCAAGCCTGGCGCGACGCGGCGGCCCGCGCCGGGGCGCGCATCGTCGAGGTGGAGGTGGTCTGCTCCGACCCCGGTGAGCATCGCCGCCGGGTGGAGGAACGCGCGCCCGACCTGCCGGACCAGCGGCTGCCCACCTGGGCCGGTGTTCAGGCTCGTGCCGTGGAGAGCTGGGATCGCGCGCCCTTGCGGATTGACACCGCCGGGCAGTTCCTGGACGGCTGCGTGGCCCGGGTGCTTGCGGCGTTGCGCCCTAGCGCCTTGGACTGACTGCCTGGAGGCTGGGCTAGGGTCATGCCAACAGCCATCCGCCCTGACCCTTATCGTCGTTGCAAGCCGCACTTGCGGCGTGGTAACCCAGGGGCGGCAGGGACAGCGCTCGCTGCTCCTAGATTGCCACGCCGAAGCCGGCTCGCAATGACGGAGCGGTCAGGGCAAGTAGCCGTTGGTGTCAGTTCGATCCCGGATACCCCCGCGCCAGGCGCTGCTGTCGCAGCCACGCAACGGACAGGCACCAAGGCCCCACCGGCCGGTACCCGCGTGCGCGCATAGCGGCCCCCAGCGCGAACAGCGCCCGGTGGTTGGCGAACACCGCCGCGAACGCCGCGCGCAGCCCCAGCCGCGGGTCCCAGGCATGTATGGCCTCCGCCCCGGCGCCGTTCACCTCGATGATGGTGAACCGCCCGGCCTGCAACGCCGGCAGCGACGCCGCCCGCACGTCCAGCCGTCCTGCTTGCAACCCCATGCCGGCGGCGATGGCGGCCACGCGCGCCTCCAGGGCCGCCGTCGCCAGGTGCGTCGCGTCCTCGTAGCGCGCGCCGGCGCGAAGGCTGGCAACGGTGGTCAGCGGCACGGACGACCCGGCTTGCAGGATGCGCGCCGGGTCATGCCCGGACAGGACTTGCAGCGGCAGGCGCGGGTCGGCGGCGACCAGCTCGGCCAGCGTCCGCCGGCCGTCGCCATGCACCGCGGGAACATGGCGCAAGGTAATCGCCGTCAGCGTGGGCCGGGTGGCCGAAGCATCCGGCCAGCGGCGGACTGCCAGCCCGGCCTCGATGGGACCGGGAAGCCAGGGTTGCAGCAGGAAGGTGCCGCCGGGAGGGAACACTGCCTGGTAGGCTCGCAGCGCCGCCGCGTCCTCGATCCGCTGCACGCCATAGCCGCACCAGCCGCGGTCCGGCTTCGCCACCAGCGGGAAGCGCAGCCCGGCCTGTAGGCGCACCGCCTCCGCCTGCGCGCCGGGCGGCACGGCCGCAGTCGGGGCGACGAAGGATTGCAGGCCGGACGGGATCAGCGCCAGGCACTCCAGCTTACCCTCCCCGGCAAGGCCGCCGGTCGGGATGGCGGGGTTGGCGGCGCTCGGCAGGGTCAGGCTGCGATAGCGCACCGCCAGCAGCATCCAATGCAGCACCAGCGGCACGCACAGCAGCCACTTCGGCAGGCGCTCAATGGGGGAGAGCGGCGGCGGCGCGGACGGTGGGGCAGATAGAAGGGTAGCCTGCCCGGACGGATGCAGCGGGCGGATCAAGGACATGGGCTGGTGAACGCGGTCAAGCTAATCCTGGTTTCTCCGGCCTGCTTGGATCAATCCGCCCCGCTTGCGGCAACGACAGCGCTCAGTGGCACGCGGCCAGGCTGGGACGCCGATCAAATGTTCCCCGCTGCGCCATGCCGGCGGGGACGGCACGCAAGTGCCCGAACGCCTACAAGCCGAGGGCGCTCAGTCCCGGATGCCCATCGGGCCGCACGCCAAGCTCCCACCGGAACAGCCGATCCGCCTCCAGGATCGGCACGTCGTTGATGGAGGCTTCCCGGCGCAGCATGTAGCCGTGGTCGTCGAACTCCCACTGCTCGTTGCCGTGGCTGCGGAACCACGCCCCGGCCGCGTCGTGCCACTCGTAGGCAAAGCGCACCGCGATGCGATGGCCGTCGAAGGCCCACAGCTCCTTCACCAGCCGGTAGTCAAGCTCCCGGCGCCACTTGCGATCCAGGAAGGCGATGATCTCGTCGCGTCCAGCGAAGAACTCGGCGCGGTTCCGCCAGCGGCTGTCGGGCGTGTAGGCCCCTGCGACCCGGTGCGGGTCGCGCATGTTCCAGGCGTCTTCGGCCTTTCGCACCTTCTCGGCGGCGGTCTGGCGGTCGAACGGGGGCAGTGGCGGACGGGCGGGCGGGACGGTCAACACAGGTCTCCTTGACGCGGAGGTTGAAGGAAGCATGGCGCCGGTCATGGCTGGCCGGCTGGTTGGCCCGCGCCTGGATGCGCGGCCGTTGCGACACCCCGGCGGCATTGCTCCAACTCGGCTTCCGCAGCGCGCAGCCTGGCCAGCAGTGGCCCGACCACCGCGGCCATCTCCGCTTCGGCAAAGCGCGGCGTAATGTGCTGTGGGCAGTTCCAGTCAAAGCCTTCAATGGCGATGATCATCCCGCGCTCGACCCGCGCCCTGTATCCGGCGTCCTGCAGGCGCTCGACAACGCCAGGCTCGGCCCGCTGGTCCACCGCCCGTGCGTGGCCGATGACCTTGAGCCGCCGCCGGTTCGGGTAGTCCATGAGGAACAGCGACACGCGGTCGTCCGCCGCAAGGTTGCCGACGCTCACGTACTGCCGGTTGCCCCGGTAGTCGGCGAAGCCCAGCGTCCTGTCGTCCAGCACCTTAAGGAACCCCGGCGGCCCGCCGCGGTGCTGCACGTAGGGCCAGCCCGTTTCCGAGCTGGTCGCCATGTAGAAGCTGTCCCGGGCGGCGATGAACGCGCGCTCGGCCGGGCCGAAGGCGTCGTTGCCGGGCGCGCCGGGCGCCTCGAAGCTCTCGTAGCCGCCGCGGGACCCCATGCGCTCCTGCACCGCCTTGACCGCGGGCGTGAACATCAGCTCGGCGAAGCGGTGCGCCATGGTTGCTCCTGCATCAATCAAAAGGGGAAGCGGCAGCCGTCCGCGCACCTCGCATCGCGGCCGGCTGCGCGCGGTCGCCGCGGGGCTTTGGCGGTCAAGCAGCCTTCAGCAGCGCGACCTCCGGGAAGTCAATCGGCACCTGCGTGGCCTTGCCGAGCAGGTTGGTGAAGATGTTGAGCGCGACGTGCGCGATCACCTCGACGATCTCCTCCGTGAGCGCGTCCCTGGCGGCCCCGAACTCGGCGCTGGACACCTCGCCCATTGAGCGGACCAGTGCGCGGGCGAATGTCACGGCGGCGGCGCCCTTGGCGTCCGACGACGCGCCGCGTTGATCTCGGCGTCGTCCAGCCCGGCCTGGCGGCCGATGGCGGAGTGGGCCGAAACGCAATATTGGCAGGCGTTCGCCTCCGCGACGGCGAGCGCGATGCGCTCGCGCGTCATCGGGTCCAGCGCGCCTTTGCCCGCAATGACGTAGAGGCCCAGGAACCCCTCAAGCGCCGCGGGCGCGTTGGCCAGCACGCGCACGGAGTTCGGGACCATGCCCAGGCTGGACTGGATGGCATCAAGGAGAGGCTTGGCTTCGGCACGCGCCGAGGCAGGATCAACGACAGTGATGCGGGACATGGGTGCGGTCTCCTTTGCGGACGCGGGGTGGCCGGACCTGTCCGGAAGCCGGCGCCGCATCCGTAAGCTCGCTCTTTCCATGCACGGCGATAACTGTGAAAAAAGGCAGTACATCATTCCAGCTGGCGCAACAAACGGGGTGGCAAAGATGGATCGCCTGGATTGCCTGTCGGCCTTTGTCGCCGTCGCCGACCAGGGCGGCTTCGCCGCCGCGGCCCGGCACCTGCGCATCTCGCCGCCGGCCGTCACCCGGGCGGTCGCTGCCTTGGAGGGGCGGCTTGGCGTGATGCTGTTCCACCGCACCACGCGGTCCGTGCGCCTCACGGAGGACGGCGCCGCCTTCCTGGCACGGTGCCGGCAGGCGCTCTCCGACCTCCGGGATGCGGAGGCGGCGGCGACGGGCGCGCGCTCCGAGCCGCGGGGAACGCTGGCTGTCACGGCGCCGGTGCTGTTCGGGCGCCTGCACGTCGTGCCGGTCGTCGTCGGGCTGCTGCGCCGCTATCCGCAGCTATCGGTCCGGCTGGTCCTGCTCGACCGCATGGTCAGCCTTGTGGACGAGGGCTTCGATGTCGCCGTCCGCATCGGCAACCCCGCGGACAGCGCGCTCAGCGGCGTCAGGGTCGGCGAGGTCCGCCGGGTGCTCGTGGCCAGCCCGGCCTACCTGGAGGCGAACGGCACGCCCAGCACAGTCCGCGACCTGGGCGGCCACGTCGTGATCGCCTTCACCGGCCTTGGCGCCAGCGACAACTGGCAGGTCGCCGCGGAGGGTAGGGCGACCCATGTCCGGCCCCGTTTGGTCGTCAACGATGCCGGCGCGGCGATCTCGGCCGCGGTTGCCGGCCTCGGCGTCACCCGGGTGCTGTCCTACCAGGTCAGCGCGGACCTGGAGGCGGGCCGGCTGCGGACGGTGCTGGACGGGGGCGCCCATGTTGCGATGCCGGTCAGCCTGCTGTTCCAATCGGCCCGCAGAGGCTCCCCGAACGTGCGGAGCTTCGTCGAGTTGGCCAGGTCTTCGCTGCAAGCTGCGACGCTCTGACGGCCACCGGCCAACCGGCCCCAGGCTTGCCGGCGCCCTGCGTTCCGCCGTTCCTCGAACTCCGGTCCCCACGCCGCAAGCGTTCCGCAACGACGCATCCTCCAACCGAGCCGTTGGCCTTATCCCGACCGCCTTTCGCTCTGACCGCTTCCGTCGTTGCACGAGGCGCAGCGGCCCGGCACCCCGCGGGCGGCAAGCATCGTGTTGCCGGCCCTTGCATCGCCAAGCCGCGAGGGCGGTTCGCGATGACGATGCGCTTGCAGGAAGATCAGCGTGTAGAGCGGGAAAGCGTCAGCGCCTCCCGCCAACGGCCAGCACTGCCCTGCGGCGGACGGCGCTGCGCTGATCCGCCCTATCCCGCCACGCCCCCGAACACCGCCCGCAACACCCCGAACAGCGCGCCCCCCACCAGAAACCCAACGAGGGTTCCGTTCACGCGGACGAATTGCAGGTCCTTGCCGACCCGCAGCTCCAGCTTGTCGGTGATGTAATCGGAGTCCCACCCGGCCACGACATCGCCGATGAAGGTCGCCAACTGCACCTGCGCCGTGGGCAGCAGGGTCGCCGCAACGCCCTCCGCCGCACTCTGCAGGCGTGCCCGCGCCGCCTCGTCCCCCGCCAGGAACCCGCCGAGGTTGGTGAGCGATCCCTCGATCACCGCCAGCGTATGGCCGCCGGGCCGCCGTGCGTCGGCCTCCAGCGCCAGGCGCATCCGGGACCACACGTCCCACAGCCAAGCCTGCACCGTCTCGTGCGCCACGACCCGGCGGACGGCGCGGCCGATCTCGGCGGCACGCTCCGGGTCCTCCTCCATGCGGTCTATCTCGCGCCGCGCCCAGGCGTCGAAGGCGTCGCGCACGGTGCTGCCGTCGGGGCCGACGCGGTCCAGCTCCTCCCGCAGCACGGACATCACGCGGCCCGCCACCTGTGCCCCCAGCGCCCAGCCGACCAGCCGCCCGCCCTGGGCGCGCACCTTGTCCTGGATGAAGCCTTCCAGCACCTCCTGCCGGCTGTCCAGCAGCGTCCGCAGCTCCCCGAGCAGGAAGCCCAGCGCCTCCTGGTGCCGCCCGCCGTCCACCAGCGTCCGCAGCATCCGTGCGACGATCCGCCCGGCGCCGGGGCCGCCGACCAGGCGCGGGACGATGCGCGCCATGGTGCGCCGCGCCCGCCCGTCCTCGACCGTCGCCAGCACGCGCGGCAGCATCTCCGCCAGCGCCACCGCGGCGGGCCGGGCCGCGACGGGATCGGACAGGAAGCGCGCGACGATCCCCGGCAGGTCCAGCCGGCCCAGCACGCGACGCACCTCGTCCGGCGTGAACACATGCCCGGCCATGAAGCGGCCGAGCGACCGGCCCAGCCGCTCCTTCTGCTTCGGGATGATGGCGGTGTGCGGGATCGGCAGGCCGAGCGGATGGCGGAACAGCGCCGTCACGGCGAACCAGTCGGCGATGCCGCCCACGAACCCGGCCTTGGACGCCGCTTGCAGCAGGTCCGTCCACGGACCCGGCGGCAGGGCGTAGGACACCAGGATCAGCCCCGCCATCAGCACGAGCAGGCCGGTGGCGAACGCCTTGTGCCGCCGCAGGCCGCGGCGGAGAGGCAGGTCGGGGTCGAAGGTTTGGCTGTCCGGCATGGCGCGGCGTCTAGCACGGCCCGCCTTCCCGGTCGCCCCGGCGGCGGCTACGGTAACGGCATGACCGACTTCATCCTGCTGCATGGCGCGTTCCACGGCGGCTGGTGCTGGCCGCGGGTGGCCGGGCCGCTGCGCGCCGCCGGACACCGTGTGTTCACGCCGACGCAGACCGGGCTGGGCGAGCGGGCGCACCTGCTGCACGCCGGCATCACGCTGGACACCTTCACCAGCGATCTCGTTGGCGTGCTGGAAACCGAAGAGCTGACGGAAGCCGTGCTGGTCGGCCACAGCTTCGGCGGCTGCGCCGTGACGGGTGCCGCGGACCGGGTGCCGGGCCGCATCCGGCAGTTGATCTACCTGGACAGCACCATTCCCCGCGACGGGCGCACGCCGCTGGACCTGGGCACGGACGAGAGCGCCGCGCTGCGCCGCCGCCTGGCCGGCGAGACCGGCGGCGTGTCCGTCGCCCCGCCCGACCCCGGCGAGTATGCCGTGCCGCCCGGCCCGGACGCGGACTGGCTGCGTCGGCGCATGACGCCGCATCCGTTCGGCGCCTTCAACTCGGCGCTGCGGCTGGCCGCGCCGCTGGGCAACGGGCTGCCGCGCACCTATGTCGCCTGCACCGGGCCGGAGTATGCGCCGCTGGCCGGGCACCGCGCCTGGGTGCGGGCGCAGGCGGGATGGGGCTGGCGCGACCTGGCCGCCGGGCACGACGCGATGGTGACGGCGCCGGCGCTGCTGACAGAACTGTTGCTGGACTTGACCCGTTGAGGCGCAATCGGCGCGGGGATCGAGCATGAGCGGATTGGGACCATCTGGCGGCGGACAGCGTGGCGCAGCGGTCATGCAAGCCCTTCTGAGCGCCCCGGCGACGGCGGCCGGCGCACCCACCGCGGTGTTCGACTTCGACAAGACGCTGACGGTCCGCGACACCTTCCTGCCTTGGCTCACCGTCCTGCGCGGGCGCCGGCGCACCCTGGCGGCCGGCCTGGCGTCGCTGCGGTCCGGGCTGCCCGGCGTGTCGCGCGGCGGCTCGGCGCGGGACGCCACGAAGGCCGGGATGGCCCGCCGCCTGCTGACGGGCGTGCCGGTCGCCGACGCGCAGGCCGCGGCGCGCAGGCTGGCGCCGCGTGTGCTCTGGTCCGAACCCTTGTGCAACCGGCTCCAGGAGCACTTGCAGCTCGGCCATGCCGTGCTGGTCGCCACCGGCTCCTGCCGCATCGCCGTGGCGGAGATGGTCGCATACCGGTTCGGTGCGGACGCGCCGCAGGTGATCGGCACCGAGCTGGACGAGGACGCCGGGACGCTCACGGGCCGGCTGGCCGGCGGGAACTGCATCGGCGAGAATAAGGCCGCACGGGTCCGCCACTGGCTGGAGCAGGCCGGGCAGGCCGGGGGATGGGGGTATGGCAACCCGCCCTGGGACCTGCCGATGCTGGCCCTGATGCAGCACCGGGTGGCGGTGTGACGGCCGCCGCGGCACTAGCCCCTTCCGGCGCAAGCGCCTGCACAGGAGACGACGCATGGACCAGATGATCGGCATCGCCAGGCTGGCGCCGGAGGGCAGGCTGTCCGGCGCCGTCGTCCACAACATGACGGTGTATCTCGCTGGCCAGGTGCCGGACGACACCGCGGGCGACGCAGAGGCGCAGACGGCCGACGTGCTGCGCCAGGTTGACGCGCTGCTGCGGCAGGCCGGCACCAGCAAGGCGCACCTGCTGACGGTGCAGGTGTTCCTGGCTGACATGGCGGACTACCCGGCGATGAACCGCGCCTGGGACGCCTGGCTCGACCCGGCGCACAAGCCGGCGCGGCTGACGGTGCAGGCGCGGCTGGCGGACCCGGCCTGGCGGGTGGAGATCACCGGCATCGCGGCGCTGCCGCCGGTGCTGCCGCGGGCAGCGGGGCCGAACGAGGGGATGTGGGCCTGACCGGCTTTGCTGTCGTGCCACGGTGCCTCCCGGACGATCTGGGCCAGCAGGCCCGAACGGATGCAGCCCATGCGCTGAGCCTGCCGGTCCATCGCGGCCAGCGAGTTCTCCGGCATGGTGGCGTTTACCTGCACGGCCCGGTCCGACAATCCGACCCGCACCGGCAGGCGTTCTGCCTCACCGATGCCGGCTTGACCGGACAGGCAACCCGGTGCGTGCTGCCGCCATGACCTACGGCACCTACGTCGAGCGCACCGAAACCCGAACCGACACCATCAGCGCCGACATGCTGCACCGCATGGCCGCCACCCTGGGCGTGCCGGTGCCGGAGCAGGTGCCGCCGGGCTGGCATTGGACGCTGTTCCAGGACTGGGCCGCGCCAGGCGGGCTAGGGCCGGACGGCCACCCCCGCCGCGGCGGCTTCCTGCCGCCCGTCCACGACCTGCCGCGCCGCATGTGGGCCGGCGGAGAGGTCCGGCTGCTGGCCCCCCTGCACCCCGGCGACGCCGTGACCCGCACCAGCACCATACGCGCCGTGCAGGACAAGCAGGGCGGCACCGGGCGCCTGGTGTTCGTGACCGTGGACCACGTCATCGCCGGCCCGCACGGCCCGGCTATCGAGGAGCGGCAGGACCTGGTCTATCGCGGCGCAGACGGCGCCGCCGTGAAGCCCGGCGACCCGGCGCCGAACATCGAGGCCAACCAGGACCGCACGGTGCTGCCGGACCCCGTGCTGCTGTTCCGCTACTCCGCCCTGACCGGCAACGGCCACCGCATCCACTACGACGCCGACTACGTGCGCGGGGAGGAGGGCTATCCCGGCCTGGTCGTCCACGGCCCGTTGCAGGCCACCTGGATGGCGGCGCTGCCGGGCACGCCGCTGTCCCGGTTCAGCTTCCGCGGACGCCGCCCGGCCTTTGCCGGCGCCCCGTTGCGGATGCAGGCATGGCGGAACGGCGCGGGCTGGCGGATGCGGACCCTGGACCCGTCCGGCGCCGTCTGCATGGAGGGGGAGGCCGCGCCATGCTCCTAACCGACCCGTGTTCCTAACTGAGCCGGAGCCGGCCCGCGGTGCCGTGCTGCCCGTGGCGCCCGGCATCGGCCGCATCGTAGCGCCCAACCCCGGCGCCATGACCTGCTGGGGCACCAACACCTACCTGATCGAGGAACCCGGCGGCCACCTGGTTGTGGACCCCGGCCCCGACGACACCGGGCACGTCGCCGCCATCCTCGCCGCCGGCCCGGTGACGCGCATTATGCTGACCCATACCCACCCCGACCACCTGGACGCGCTGCCAGCCCTGCGCGCCGCAACCGGGGCGCCCGTGTCGGGCTGGCACGCGCCGGAGGTGCCGGCCGCGTTGGACGGCGCGTTGCAGGACGGGGACGGCGTGGGCGGCTGGCAGGCGCTGCACACGCCGGGCCATGCGCCGGACCACCTGTGCTTTGCCGGGCCGGACGACGTGCTGTTCAGCGGCGACCACGTCATGGGCTGGAGCACCAGCACCGTCGCCCCCGGCGGCATGGCGGCGTACTTCGCCAGCCTGCGCCGCTTGCTGGCCCGCAATGATCGGCTGTTGCTGCCCGGCCACGGCCCGCCGGTGCCGCAGCCGCGCGCCTATGTCCAAGCCCTGCTGGACCACCGCCTGCAACGCGAGGCCGCCATCCTGGCCGCTCTCGGCCCGCAGCCGCGCACGTCCCGGGCTGTCACGGCGGAGCTGTATGCCGCCGTGGACCCGCGTCTGCTGCGCGCGGCGGAGCGCAACGTGATCGCGCACCTGGACAAGCTGCGCCGAGAGGGCAGGGTGCGGGACGTGCCGGAGGGCTGGACCGTTGCATAGAGGGTCAACTGCTGTCGTCTCGGGCCATTGCTATTACTGCTGACGCCGACGGCCCTCCGCTCCAACCTTGGCGGCGTTGTACTGTCATAGAGTGACGCCCTTGCGCCGTGGCGACTTCCAAGCCGGAGCTTGCGCGCTTGCGGCCCGGGAAGCGCCTTGCCTCAAGCGCCTCGCAATGACGGCGCAGGGCCGCAATGGCCAATCAGGATAAGCGCGGCTGGCGCGATCCCACTTCTGACCGTGCGCGGCCGTCACGGGTGCGGACGGCAGCGGCTTGCTGTTCAGGGGCAGGCCACCATCTCTCCCCTCGCACGTTTATAGCTATCAGCTATAACGCTGAGGTACGAACCGTCAGCTACACCGCCACCGCGCTTCGCGACCTCAAGCGGCACGGCAACGTCGCCGGGCGGCTCCGCAAGGCGGTGGCGGAGTATGCGGCCGATCCGCAGGCCCATGCGAACAACGTCACCCAGCTCGTTGGCTCGCCGTTCCAGCGCATCCGGGTCGGGGACTTCCGGGCAATTTTCGAGGCGACGGACACTGCGCTCATCGTAGTCAAGGTCGCACCCCGCAGCGAAGCTTACGAGTAGGAGGCACCCATGTCTGACACAGTTACTCTGTCCCGCGCCGAGTACCAGGACCTCGTTGACGCGCGCGACGCCGCCATTGCGATGCGCGACGTGGCCAGCGGCGCCATGCCGACGGTTGCGGACGCCGACGTTGACGCCTACCTGGCCGCGCCGACGCCTCTTGCGTTCTGGCGCAAGCACCGCGGCTTCACCCAAGCGGCGCTGGCTGGCCAGGTCGGCATCACCCAGCCCTACCTGGCGCAGATCGAGCATGGGTGGCGCGGCGGTGACGTGGTGCTCTACAGCAAGCTGGCGGTGGCGTTGAAGGTGCGGATTGAGGATTTGGTGCCGGACGCTTGAAAGGCTGTATCGCACTCGGGACGGTGCCGGGCATGATCTGGTTGGGACCGCACCGACGCTAACGGGGCTGCTCTTGCCACCACTGGTGGTGATGGCGCTTGAAGTGGCTGCGGCAGGTGCGTTGCTTGCAGGTTGTACGCCGACGTGGACCCCTGCCTGTTGCGCGCCGCCGAGCGTAACGTGATCGCTCACTTGGACAAGCTGCATGGAGAGGGGCGGGTGCGGGATGTGGCGGAAGGATGGGTGGCCAGGTTACCACGCCATAACAGAGGCGGATAACGACGGCACGGACGAGGGGGCCTGACCTATTGGGTCAGCCTGCAAGTCAGCCATCCCGCTCAGCAGGCCAAGCCCGTGTGTCCCCGGCCCGGCTTGGTCCGGAGAGCTGGGCGAGCGGCGAGACGGTGTGGCCTCCGGACATGGCGGCGGCGGACCGCCGGCAGGCGACGCTCGTCCTGGCGCATGTCCGTCAGTTGGCAGGCGGCCGTGCCGTGAAGGCCGCACGGCTGGCGGCGCGGCTGACTGATCCGGAGCTGGCAGCCGAGCCGCGGGGGACGGCGGCGAAGGGGCAGGGCAGGCAACAGGTGGCAACCCCCACGGCGCTCCGCGAGCCGCAGGGGTGGGCGCAACGGTGCGGCAGAATATCTGAGCCGATTTTATCAACGACCGTATTGGGACTTTATGAGCATGGTCGCTGAAGCTTGGACCAGTGGCATGAAGAGCGCCTCGTCCCTCGGGAACAAACTGGGATTGCGGTGGAAGCTGTTCGGCGAAGATTGGTCGCCGGCTCGGCACATCGCGGATGCTGACAGCGACGAATACTTAGAGGCTATCAACCGTAGCGGCCAAGGTTACAGCTTGGATCGTAATTCTTTTCCAGAAGCGTTAGCGGTTTGGAATCGCAAGTGCTTCGCCCGGATCGGTGACTTCTTCTGGGCCAATGGTTTCGTGGCGGTGAAGGGTCGGCTGGCCGAGACGCTGAGCCGTTTCGACCTTGGTAAAAACGGCCTGATCCCGTTGACGATCTACCAGGAGAACCTGACGACGCCCGAGCCAGGCGAGTTCTTCATTGTGAACTTCGCGGTAAGAAAGGACAGCTTGGTCGCGGAACACAGCACTATGATCGACAGGCATTATGTCGAGCGCGCGACCGGCAGGCAGATATGGACAGTTGATCCCGGCGTGAAGGATGGCGACATCGCGCTCACGCCCGCGGCGCTGGACGGCGAGGACCTATGGAACGAGGAGCGGATACGCTCTCGACTGTTCATGAGCGATGCGCTGGTGACGGCCATCCGCAAGGCTGGCGTGACGACCGACTTCCGCCTTGCACGGTGCCGCATCGTGGAGGCGAGCTGATGGCGTCCGAAGAGCGCGGCCGAATGTTTGGCTTCGAGGTCCGGCACGAAATCCCAAGCGAGGTCTCGACGCCAGTCTCGCACAAGGCTAAGAAGGCCCGCGCACCTCTGCAATCAGCTGGGTTCGATACGGCAGCGGAGCAGAGCCGCAATGGTCAGGCTAGGAAGCTGGTTGCCGCTGCACCCCGGCTCCGCCCCGTCCACATGAGACTTGACGCCCGAACACCAACAATGTTCTTGTTCCGTTCATGTCCGCACACGCGACCCAGACCCAGCGTCACGACAAACCCGGCCAATCCGCCGCGGACGAGCAGCAGCACCGCCAGGCGTTGCGCGACCTGATAGATATTGGCACGCACTTCGCCCGCCTCCTGCGCGCGAAGACCGACGCCCAGGCCGCGCAGGACGCTGCCGCCACGCCGCCCGCCCCCGTGCCGCCCGCCCGCCCTCGCTCTGGCGTCCGGCGCCCCGGTCGCAGACCCCTTCGTCGGCCTAGCAGGCGCCTTCGACCGCATCGCCCGCGCCGTCCGCCGCTGCATCGCCCTCGCGCGCAGCCTCGACGAACCCGCGGCGCCTGCCCGCGACGACCCGGCCCAGCAACGCGCCGCCGCCCGCAGGCGCGTCATCCGCGAGGTCGAGGACGCAATCGAGCGCACCGGCGCCAGCGATGCCGCCGAAGCCCTCCGCACCGAGCTTCGCGAGCGCCTCGACGCCCCCGACCTGGACAACGACATCCATACCCGTCCCGTCGCCGAGATCATCACCGAAATCCGTCGCGACCTCGGTCTCGCAGCCCTGCCCGGCGACCACCTCTGGAGGCGTCGTACGCCAGAGGACATGCGCCAACTCTGCGCCCACGCCGCCGCACCCAGCGCCGCCCGCCAGCCCGGCGCCGGGCCGCACGCACCTGGGCGCGACGCCGCGCCGCGCTGCCCCGATCCCCAACCGGCCCACCACGCCGCCACCCCCCGCGCCCAGCCCGGCCCTGTCCGCACTGGCCCCGCCGGTGCCGGCAGCGACTTGCCGGACGACCCGGCCGCGGCCATCGCCGCGATCTTACGCCACTCCGCCCCCATCCAACGCCGATGGCGCCCACCGCCCAAAGCCTAAGCGTGGCTCCGGCAACCCGGTGCAGGAAAGGTCAGCAGGCCCGCGAGTCCTGGCTCCGCCAGCCCCAGCTTCGCCAATCCCAGCTGGCTCTTATTGGGTTCCGGGGTGGTGGTGTCGGGACCGTGGCGCGGGGCTGAGATCGGCTGGTGCGAAGGTGGAAGCGGGAGTAGCTGACCGGCTCGCGCGAGGAGCTTGCGTCATGGCTGTATCC
>JAABUM010002567.1_pt1 | contig 24021 bp, 44 predicted proteins | sample 5559161 | NCBI WGS metagenome assembly JAABUM01 (sample SAMN10711868, study PRJNA513369) | rock metagenome | isolation source: Antarctica rocks | place: Antarctica: Victoria Land, Siegfried Peak nord
CAGGAAGCCTTGCAGCAGCCCGTGCCGACTGCCATCGGCGGCCAGCTCCGCCCGCTTGCGGCGATTCAGGTCGCCGCACAGCGCCCAGTACCTCAGCTGCACCTGCTGATAGGTCTGCCGGTATGCCGCCTGTACTGAGCGTTCAAATTGGCTGCCGGACATGCCCAACTCAAGCGCGCACGTCAACTGATCGAACAGCCGCATGGTGATGGCGCCCTTGTGCGTCGGCTTGAAATCGGTCGTCCGGGCGTACAGCGGGAGGCTGGCTTGGACCCGGTTATCGATCGCCCGGAACGTCCTGTTTGGCAAGCTGGCGAGATGCGCAGCCGTGAGCTGTTCAGCGTGCTGGAGGCGCTGCCGCTCCTCCGGCGAACCTGCAGCCAGCATGCATGCATGCATGCCTCTATACAGCAGTCTCGGGCTTGAGGGGCACTAACACATCACAGATAATTGTTTGATGGATTGATTATATGGCACTCACCTGGACAGCCGCCGCAGCGGTACTGCCAGAGCGCCAGAATCGCAGAGGCATCGACGTCGTAAACATGCCTGTACTGCCACCCGTCGTGCCCCACTGCGTCGCTGCTTCGGCAGTGCGGGCAAGGGATCTTCTTGCGAAGCTCGGGGTACAATGCGTCCGGCTTGCAGACGAAGATGCGATAGTGCTGGCCCCAAACATCCTCGGGCACTATCTCGAGGTCACAGTTGAAGCCTTGCCGCGAAACACCGACGATCGAGCAGGTGCCAGATAGTGCAAGATCAATCGTTTCCGGATGCCACTTGTCCGACTTGCCCTTCGCACGGGCAGGAATTGCTCTGAGAGCTGCTTTGACGGTATGTGGTACAGAGCCGGACGGAATCACGTCGTCCTCAGCCGCAGCTGGATCGGCGCTCATTTAGCAACAGTCTCGAAGCCATGCGAAGAACCAGACGGCACGCTGGAGCGCTGCGCAGGCGCGAAGGCTTCCCACAGGCGAGCGCGTGCTGGCGTTGACTGTCAGCGCTGTCCGCAGACCCACGTGACAACTGGACTCTCGTCCTTCCTCACCAAAACCCGGCTCATTACGGCTCATACGGCCCATAGGACCCAGAAACCCTGCTCATACGGTAAGATCACGAGGGCGTCGATCAGTGCAATATGCAACACCAAAATTGTGCTGCAGCATCAATCGTGATTGCGTCGAGGTGATTAAGCATCGTTGCAAGAGCTAGCAGCTCACTGAGGCGCGCACGCAAGATCCAGAGCTTTCCGACACTGGCACACAGGTTGTGAACGTGGACTCTGTGCTCAGGCAGTTGCGCAGCGCATTTCATTGCGCTTCTGTACCTGCACAATACTAGAAGGAGCTGATCCTCGGTACCAGTAGCTGCCATGCCGGCTCTGAACCTACACCGGCCGTCGGTGCCAATCGCAGCCAGACCAGCTCTGCGCCCTACCCGTAGCAGCACCAGGCAAGTCTCATGCGAATGATGTTGGATTTTTGCAAACGCTTACTTCGCAGCGATACATGACGGCAGCGGCACCAGCAGGCATGAAGCACCGCCGCCACCGCCTGTGCTGTGCCCATACATAGTTACCTGCTGGCACGGGGCAGTGTTGAGTGGTCAGCATGCACTGCCTTGCAGGCATGTCACGCGCGCGACCGGCAGCACCTTTGGCACGCTGTTCCGCGTTACCACCTGGGGCGAGAGCCACGGGAAGAGCGTTGGCTGCGTTATCGACGGCTGCCCCTCCAACATGGCCATCAGCACGGAAGAGATCCAGGCGGAGCTGGACCGGCGGCGGCCGGGCCAGAGCCGCATCACCACGCCGCGATCGGAGACGGGTGCGCCACGGCGCCAGCTCCGCTTGCGCGGAGTGTGCACCACGGAGTGTGCAGCATCTGCAAGTTCGGCATGGTGCATGCTGATGGGAGCGACTTTCGCGCTCACGCACCGCTGCCGCAGCAAGCCATGCCCCGCATGAGGACGAGTCGTGGCTGATGATGGGCCGCCGCAGCCCTACACTGCCTGAGCGTGGAAAGTCAAGGGCGCATCCTTGAGCGCTGAGACAGACTGCAAGCAGAAGCAGGCAGTGAAGCGCAGGAGCTGGTGCGCAATCAGAGCACCAAAATCCTCACTGCTGGCCGCAGACACGTGCGCAATTGAGGCGGGCTACGATTTTGACATCGGCCGCACGCTGGGCAGTCCGCTCATGATTCGCGTCCCCAACAAGGATCAGCGCTCGGGCGACTATTCACAGGTCCCGTGTTTATGCAATATCGAGAACCATATCAGCAGATGGCGGTCAGATGTCTGATGCTGTACTGCCGGGAGAATGGCGTGTCGTGCGGTGACACACACCACTCTGATGCAGCTTAGGGTTTGCAGCTTGAGCGGCTTGGCTGGCGCATCATAGCAATCCGCAAAGCAATTGCCAGATCAGGAGGCAAGTGCGGCTGCCGCTGCCGGGCCACCCAGTCCGCACTACTACTGGAACAGTACACACCGGAAGTAGACAAAGCTTTCCACTGCGCGACGCAGATGGAGGTGGCGTACCGGCCCAGCCATGCGGACGCGACGTACGATTTCAAGTACGGCATCCGGGCGGTCGCGGGCGGCGGCCGCTCCAGCGCACGCGAGACCATCGGCCGAGTCGCCGCCGGCGCCGTCGCAAAGAAGCTGCTCGGCGAGCTGTGCCCCGGGATCGAGGTAGGCACAGGAGGGCAAGTCGTTGTTTCAGGTTGCAGCCTCTCAAGATATGCTCCTCGACATGCTGCGCAATACATGCAGCGGATTATGACAGTTCTGCTGCTTTGAGGGCCACAGCCGCAGCAGCAGAGGCTGCACACCTCTGCCGCCGTATGTGAAGCGCGATTGAGCTATTACTTTGGTATTGCACACAGATCCTAGCGTACGTGAACCAAGTGTTGGACATTGGCAGCAACGTGGACCATGACAGCTTCACCCTGGAGCAGGTGCGCATCTAGTATGCCTTTTTGCATGGGGGCATGCAGAACGTGAGCGTTATCTAATGCAATTTGGATTGTCCAGAAGATTGGCTGCTGTTGAGGACAGGCTGACACTTGTCGCCGCAGTGTGCGGTATGCACAAACCGAGGTACACCTGGCATTGAATGCAGCCGGGGTTCATCGAGAGGCTGGCTTTGTGACGCATGCAGGTGGAGTCGAATGCAGTGAGGTGTCCAGACGCAGACGCAGCCCAGCGCATGTATGACGGTGAGCGCAGCACTGCTGCCCCACTGAGCTGTAAAAATGGAGGCGCAGCGTTACATATGGCACTTTGTGTACATCAGCCCTGTGAGATGCCAGAAGCCTACCTGCTGGTTTGTCTGCTTGCAGCATGTGCCAAGTCCACAGCTGTTTACGGCCTGTCCTGCTAAAAGTATGTCGACGGACCCATCATGCTGCCGCGCAGCCATCGACAAGGTGCGCACCAGTGGCAACTCGTGCGGGGGGGAGGTGACGTGCATCGTGCGCGGCGGGCCGGTGGGGCTGGGCGCCCCAGTCTTCGACAAGCTGGAGGCGGACCTCGCGAAAGCGATGATGAGCCTGCCCGCCACCAAGGTAATCACCACACAACTCAGTGGCCTTGTCTGACAATACAATGAGAAGTACAAAGCCGCTTGAGCCGGAGCGTGTCGAAGGCAGACCTTGCGAGAACGCTCATGGGCCCGTGTGCCACCAAACGTGCAGTGGGGCTCGCCGCGAAGCATCACTGTCTATCGAGCTGGATCCACCTCCTGGATCAGGAGGTGGCGGCAGCTGGCCCGGCGGCTGCACGCCAGTATGCATCCTGCCTGTGTATTTGAGAAGAAACCTAGTCGTGTGAGGCCGCTGCAACACTCCGTACTGCAGGGCTTTGAGATCGGCAGCGGTTTCTCGGGCGCCGCGATGACGGGCAGCGAGCACAACGACGAGTTCGAGATGCGGGCCGGCCGAGTGCGCACCCGCACCAACCGCTCTGGCGGCGTCCAGGGTGCGTACCTTCTTGGTCCTTGATGCACTGAGGGCTGCATGAGCATGCATCATTGAAGCTTTGCCGTCCGCAGGCGCCGGGTCAGATTAAGGGTTTAGGGGTTAGGGTTTCCGATTTATAGTGTTTAGGAGGCGCATGGCGGGAGCTGCTTCCTGATACGAAACTCAGAGCAAGGGAGAGTCACCGGGGCTGAGCAACCTGGAATGCGGTGGCAGATGCATGCGTCGCTCACGAGTAACTGAGCGCCCCCGCCCCCGCAGGTGGCATTTCCAACGGCGAGAACATCGTGCTGCGCATCGCCTTCAAGCCGACGAGCACGATTGCGCGGGAGCAGCACACGGTGACGCGCACTGCCCCTCCTCGCCTGCGACACCCGTACAATTGGCACATCTCCTGTACTCAAAATGGATCGAGCAGGCGGCGTGACTGCCGTTGCTCCTGTGTTCACTGCTTTCCAGCCAATCTTGATCGATCCAACAGGTGACGCGGGAGGGTACAGACACCTCGCTTCGTGCCAAGGGCCGGCACGACCCCTGCGTTGTGCCTCGCGCTGTGCCCATGGTGGAGGCCATGGTTGCGCTTGTGATGGCGGACCACCTGCTCATGGTGCGCGCATAAAAATTTGACTATTGCCCAAATTACGGGCGTGAAAGAGAGCTTGAAAACTTGCGTTTTGTACTCGGTGCTCACGGTGGAGGCCGTCATCGCTCTCGTGACGGCGGACCACCTGCTCCTGGTGCGCAAGGGCTCAGGATGTCTAACTTAGGGTTTGAAAGCTTGCATGCCGCGCATCGTGCCCATTTGGGAAGCGATGGTTGCGCTCGTGCTGGCGGACCACCTGCTCATGGTGGCAGCCCCTTTGACTTTCTGAATATCCTTTGCGATGCATTTCCACTGGGACGTCTGTTGAATCTTCGGCAGGGTAGCCAGAGGAACGCTCATCTGTTGGCGCCCTGCCAGAGTCTGTGCTGCGCTCTGCTTTTGCCGTCGAGTTGTAACACTTTCACAGGCTTCGTCACCCTGCACAACCACCCCACAAACCGCAGAGCACGCTGACGCCGCTTCCGGGTTACGTCCCGTCTGCAGCAGTGCGAGGTGTTGCCACGCGGCGACGGCCCCGGCCCTGACGCTGCAACCTGCGTTTCCCTTGAAGTTTTTGTGCTTTCTGCCTGCAGCACGTCGCGCAGTGCGAGGTGCTGCCGCGCGGCGACGGCCCCAGCCCCGACGCCCGCGTCGGCACGCAGCTCAACCTGGGCTACTCCGCGGCAACGGCCGCCCGCCCAAAGTCTGCCCACCCTGCTGCCGACCTCGTGAGGTGGGCTTGTGTCTGCCTCCAGCTGCTGTTCTGGCATGCAGTGACGTTTGCAGCGTGGCATGTAAGCATTGGTCCAGTCCAGCGCCAATGGCCATGCTAGGGGAGTTGACATGGTGTCCTCTCAATCCTGAAAGTCGCCTACATATGTCCGCCAAAAACGCAGTCTGCACACTCGTAAGGCACACGATGCTTGTGTCAGATGCTGCAGTTCCTGCTTGGCGACTAGCGCTGCGTCAACTCGTTATTGTTTTGCTGCGTAGCGCATAAAGCACAGGACGAGGAGCCTGGACTGCATCGGCAGCGGCTCAGGGTGCTGTGACCAGGGACACTGCAGCAGCTGCTGTCGTTCCGGGTGTGGGCAGGCGCAATAGCCTGCAGACGCATGGAATCACCCAGCAGTGCAGCGGTCGCTGTTTTGGGTTTTCGGCATGCGCAATAGCCGGCGGCTGCAGGAATTCGCACAGCAATGCGCGCTGTGCTGCAGGCTGGCGGCACAGGCTTGCGCCTGATGGTCAGTGAATATGCAAGACAGGGAGGGTCAAACCACCGTATGGAAATGGACGGAATGGCGATTTCGTGATCAAGCTCAAAATGAGGTGGCGCTTGTTTTATCGGCACTGCCGCACGGTGGGGGTCGGCGGGGGTACCTGTGTGTCATGAGCCCGGCCACCCCATCTGCAGTTAGCAGTCTCTCGGTTGCATATCAGTTTGAGAAGTCTGATCCTCAAGCGGCTCTTGCTCCTACCTGGGAGGTACATCAGCAAGCCGCATGCGCTGCACCATTGGCGGCACTGGCGGCGGAGGCGGAGTAGCATCAAACGCGCCAACTGCACGCCACAGCCTGTTGCGGTTTGAACATGCCCTGGTGTGTCGCCGGTCTGCCCTGGAGCCTCTTCACCTCACAGCTGGCCAAGAGAGAATATCTCCCGCCAACTGACGTCATGGTTTGTACTCTTGTTGCACAATGATTGTGCACTGCGATGTATTGCTTGCTGCTCCTCGACACTGCAAACAGCCCGCTCCTGAGGCATTCTCAGCGCGCTAAGGCATACATCGCGTCCCGGACCGCTCTCGGACTGTCTACCGGCAGCCGCTGCTGGTTGCTTTGAAGCTGCACTTATTCTATGTGCAACCGGCCTCGGAGGACAGGCAGCGAGCGCGATCGCTGCACAAGGCCTCTAGCACATGACTAAGGTGGCACCTGAAGTCAGTTCCTGCATAAGCGTGGCACACGGCCGGCAGCGATGCCAGAGCAAACCATGTATCTGTCGAGCAGCCCTTTCGACTCGGGACCCGCGTCGGCTGGGTTTGGAACCTTCGGAGACGGCCCGCAGCAGTTCCTCGACGGCTTTGCGCGCGAGCTGCTGCAAAGCCAGGAGTCCCTGTCCCTGAATGGGGACTTGTTTGCTGGCCTGCCTCAGCCAGCGTTCCCGGCCTCTCCCCATCCACCTGTAGGCGACGGCCTCTTGGACTACACGCAGGTGAGCTCTCGTAATGTATTCCCCGCGCATTGCATTGCCCTTCACCCATGTACAGCCGGCAAACCCAAGTTACGTGGCCGCGTCACGCCATGCCTCATTCCAGCGCGCCATGCCTCAGTCCAGCACACTGCCTAACGACCGCTTCTTCGGGTTGCTTGATGGTTCATCAAGCTCGCAGATTTCATGAAGGTCACCCTCAAACATGGCACTGATCGGAACTGTATCTCGGCTCAATATCACCGCATGTTATGCGCCGCCGCCAGCTGGCGCAAATCCTTACATGACCGACCATCAAGCATCTCGAGAGGCGCGCGCAGGCCTAAAGCCACCCTGCCATTCCTGCAGCTCAACGGCGGCGGCGGGGCCGTGCAGGTGCCGCTTCCAAGTGACGGCCGCGGCGCCGCGCCGGCGGCCGTGGTGCACTCGAGCATCTTCCCGCCCATCCCCGAGCCTGGTGTGCCGCCCACGCTGCTGTCCACCCGCATCAGCTCGCTGCACCGCAGCAGCGACAGCTTCGGCAGCTCCGGCGGGCTGCCGGGCGCGCAGCAGGGCGGCTGCGGCATTACGCCCCGCACTCCGATGTGCGGCGCCTCCCAGGCCTCTTCCGGCGGCAGCGACGGCGGCGCCGCCGGCGGGGGAGACGCAGACTTCGCCTCTGCGGTGAAGAGCACCTCCACGGCGTTGTCTCACGCGCACCTATGCTAGGGTTAATGTACAGCAGATACGTTTGGCACCTAGCAGATGCTGACGCGCCTTGCCGTCTTGACGCTTTCCAGTTCAGAAGCGGCAAGCCCCCAGCAAGTGTGCTGTCCAACGCACTTGCGCCGTCTGGTTGCCGAGGTAGCTTGCGGAATCACTTGAGCGCTCTTCGTTGCGGCCGCTGCAGGATCGGGGTACTGGTGGACACGAGGTCGACAAGATATTCAAGCAGCTGAACAAGTCCAAGGAGAAGAACAGGACTGCCCAGAAACGGTACCGGGAACGACAGAAGGTGTGGTTTTGATTTTCACGTCCAGTCTTGAGGGCCTCCTGCATGGTCAACACACATGGCCAAATGCAGTACGCTTTGTGCTTGGGCAGGCGGATCCCTCTTCTGGCTGGCACAGCAAACAACCGCAACGCGAAAGCCTTGAAGCTTGTGTCTCACCTCTGTCAGTCCACTAGTTGGCTGAAGCCGCTGTGCTGGTGTTGCTGCTGCTCAGTCGAAGCTGCACGACAGCGAGGAGCGCGTCGCGGAACTCGCAGCGCGGCTGAAGCAGCTCCAAATGGAGAAGGTGGGCTGCGCTGTCGATGCGTGAAGTGCAAAATCCAGCAGCGGCAGGAAAACCCTGGCCTGGGCACCTCTTGAGCGGAAACTGTGGTGCCTGCTGCATGACGAGCACGCCGCGATAGCCTCGCTGACAAGCCTATTGCCCCCTGCGTCTTGCGCTGTAGCCGATTCTGCTGCCCGCAGGAGTCGCTGGCGTCGCGCAACGCACTGCTGGAGCGCTTTCTGGCCATGCAGCAGGCGCAGGTGACACTTTCGCATCCGGTGTCTGTGGGTCATGTGCAGCTGAAAGCTGTTGCCGCTCATTCTTACTGCCGGGCTTCGCCTTCCTTTCTTGTTTGAACCCCAAACCCGAAACCCTAAACCCTAGGACCGCTCATCTTGTGTGGTGTGGGTCACACTTTGTCAACAACAGAGCCAGAGCCTGGACGCGCATACTCAACGCTACTAGCAGGGATAATCACAGGAGCTGGACGTGCAGTTCAGTAGTTGATGTCTCTGGCGCAGGCGGCGACGGGAAATGCGTCGCTGGTGGAGGGCGAGGGCAGCGCCTGGTGGCTGGACGCGCACACGCGGCGCCTTGTGGAGGAGACGCTCAGTCTGACCGGCGAGCTCACCTTCACCGTTCGGCCAGGCACGCTTGTGCGCCTCACGCGCGAGCAGGTCGCGCACCTTCCCATGGAGGAGTTCACGGCCCTCTGGAAGGTGAGCGCCTATGGATGTGCCTCCATAAACATACCGTGTTATGCTTCATACTGCCATGCATGCTGCTCGCCCGCATGTGCCGGTGTAATTTGTGCGGCAGCTTTTATAGGAGCTGTGCGGCTGCACCTTGCACAGCAGCATATGCGGCAACTACGGCATCCATCTAATTGGTGCGACACACCTGATGTGCAGGAGTACATCAACGCATATGCTGACTGCCTGGTGAAGGCCAATGGCGAAGCAGAGTCGCCCGCCGGCAAGCGCCTGGTGCGGTGGTTTTGCGCTTTAGGGTTTTCGACCTGCTGTGATCGTGTTCCCAGTTGGCCATGCGATGCTGGTGCTGCACCTGCTGCGTGAGTGCGATTGGACCATGAAGTAGCGTTTCTGCCTTCCGTCGCCTTCACAGCGGCTGCCTTGCTCGCAGGCACGGCTGGTGTTCGAGGCAGGGCAGATCAAGGTGCGCCTGTACCTGTACCTGTACCTGTACCTGTACCTGTACCTGTACCTGCTATGCGTGTGCTCACGGCAACGAGCTCGCCAGACCGTCCCTGAATCATATTCAACCCGCAAAGACGCTTGAGAGTGCAACTCGCTTGAGAGTGCATCCCGATCCTGCCTGCTGAAACCCCCAGCCAATCTTGCCGATGTCCGCTGTGATCCCAAGGCATGTGACACGTTGGTCCGTCCACCGCAGGCGTGCATCGCGCTGACATACCCGGACCGCATCCACTCCTTCCACTTGAAGCACCTGCAGCAGCCGGGCGGCGCCGGCGCCTCGTCCGCCGACGCCGTCGGCCCCGCGGCGGATTCGCCGCCGTGGAAGGCGCTGCTGCAGGCTGTCAACCTGACGCCGGACCAGCGCCGCGTTCTCATCTGTCTGCGCCGCATGTGCGTTCCACCTGGAGCAGGCCTCGCAACCCCAAAACTGCTTCAGGTTGTATTGTGGACGCCCTGCTGTCGATAGCCAGCCAGGGGTCCTTTGCGAGCTTCCGTGTGCTTGGTGGCTGGCATCCGCGCCGACCCGGATCTCATGCAGCGGCATGGTCTTCGCTGCATGCCGAGAGAGCCCTGTCTGCCGCTGCAGGTACCTGACTAACCTCGGGGTGCTGGTATCCCGCCGTCGCCGCCTCTCCGGCGCTCTGCAGGTGTTGCACCTCGGATTTTCCTTTCACAGTGCCACCCTGGCACGATGCCCCGCTTCTTTGCGCTCTGCTCCGCCCGTGCTCGCCAAGACTCGAACGAGGTCTGGCCACTGTCGTCAGCTCTGTGCAAAGTGGCCTGCCTGTCATCTGTGTGCAGTTCTGTTCGAAGCGGCCTCGCGTCGAATAAGCAACTTGCGCACTTTGCGCAGGCGTCGCTGCCGGGTGGGGAGCGGCATGCGGCGGTGGGCACCGAGTACCTGCAGAGTGTGGCCACCATGGACAAGCTGCGGGAGACGCTGCGCGACGAGCACTCCTTCCTGGTCCAATTCATGCTGCAAGTCTGGCGCCGGTGCGGGCGCCCCCTCTCCTGATACCCTGGCACATAGCCCTCACACATTTCATGTTCCAGTAAGATTCTTGGCAGCTTAGGGTCTACTGCTGGCATTTCACGGCCACAATCTGACCTCGTCTGAACATGCAAATTCGATCTGTGCTGGCGTATTTGCGCTGCAGGTGTCTCACGCCATTCCAGGCGGCAAATCTGCACATTCAGGTGCGCTGCTGCCTGGCACATTTCGCCAGAAACCGACCCTTTGCCACCGTTCAACGCATGCGGCTGCACAGCTCTCTGACGGGATTGACCCGTTCTCTGGTTCCTGCCGCAGTCGTTCCCGCGCGCTCCTGACATCCTAGCTCTCATCAACTGCCTGGCGGAGCAGGTGTCCAATTCTGCTGGGTGTCTTGGGGTTTGTCCTGCTTGGCTGTTTTGTCAAGACACCATAAAGAGTGACTGCTGCCAGGACGTGCTGCGCTGCACAAGCTGTACTCAATCGCCTTGTCGATGCCGCAGGAGGGGGAACCGTCTTACTCGGAGCTGCTGCGGCAAGGCGCCACAAATGGTAAGGTGGTGCCTGACCTGAAATGCCCAGTCCTTTAGCCTCTAGCTAGGGCAACGCCCGACTGGTCAGCCTCTGAACATGCCGGTGCAAGCCTGCTGCCTCTGCATGCTGCTGCTGCCGGATGTTCCCTTCCGGCGTCCTGCCAGACGTACGACCCTTTGCACACCTGCGCACAGGCGACGGCACAGCGCTGCTGCCGCTGGACGCGGCGGTCAACCTGCTGCCGGCCAGCCTCGCCGACTTCGGCATCAAGCACGTGGAGTTCGACCGCGCCGGCTCCATCGCTGTTTCCGCCGAACTGCGCGCCGTGCCCGAAATCACCGGCTGATGTGGCCCTCTGCAGAGGAAAGCCGCAGTGACAGGTCGATGCAAGGTAACCGACAGCGCTGGCTGCCGGCGGCTTCAGTGGCGGGCAGTGTGCGGACTGTGGTGGGAACGCGAGGCTGTGAAGCGGGATTAGTGTTCTTTACCTTCTGCTGCGGCTCAGTGTCGAGAATCGACAGCGACTCCGAATCACAATCAAGCTGGAAGCAGGCCAGTGGTTTATTGCGTCCTTCCGAACAGGGTTCAGATAGGCTGCACAATGCGGCGGCAATTAGCAGTGACCACCCGTTGGGTGATGACAACCCATAGACGATGGTTTGAGGGTCCCTGCTCAGCGAACTTGGAACAATTCCGATTTCCGCTCTTGGTCTTCCTTTCATTTGGCAATTTTGGCTGCATGTCGGAAGCAGCAAACTTTAGTGCGCCACGTTGACCCCTTGTGGTTGATGACGTCACAGATGACGTCACATCAGCACACCCTACTCACCACTTCGATCACAGAGATTCGCGCTCGAATCGCACATGAGCGATCAGTACCGTCAGGCTTCCTAGAAACCGGCTTGCTTGATCCGCATCTGCTTAGGACACGGCTGGTGGGTTTGCCTTGGCGTGGAATGGCGAGAACGTAAGCTGCGCCACACTGGGACGGAGTTCCGGAGCGCGCATGCTGATGGCGGAAGCTCCGGCCAGCCTCGACGGCTCGGCCATGCCGAGGCAGCAGTCGCAGCCGGACGACTGGGCGTTTCTGGACGTCCAAGGCCTCGATTTGGACACGCTGCTGCAGGAGCCACTGTCGCCAGGCATGTTGGCAAACCTGACGGCTGGCGACCCGCTCTTCGGCCCGCAGCCCAACAGTCAGGTCGCGCAGGGCGTCAAGCCTGAGAGCAGTGAGGTGGGTGCTGCAGTGGCCACTGCAAACGTGTTGCCGCAGTTGGCGCCGTGCATGAGTTGGCGCGACACTCCATGCACGCGGCTGTAAGCCTATCGCAGGCTCGATGCACGGCTGTTGCGTCATGCACGCAACTCATTATATGAGGCATGTCAAGCGCACCAGTGCGTGCGTTGATGCTAGCCGTGATGGCACTGCGAGCTGCGGCGAGGAGCTTGCTGCAGTGTAGATGCTGCGTTGTCAAAATTGCAGGCCAGCAATCTCGGCGGCATGTATGGCATGCCTGCACCGGCGGCGCTGCTGCAGCTGCCGTATGCCGGCGTGACCGCTCCGCCGCTGCCTGGCGGCCACTATGCAGCCTTTGGCGGCCATCCGGCAGCAACACATGACAATGCCGCGGCATCTTGGGCAGGCCCCGCGTTCGCACAGCAGCAGCAGCAGCAGCAGCAGCAGCAGCAGCAGCAGCAGCTGCCGTCGGACGAGGGCAGCCATTACACCGAGTACCGGCAGCCGCCGGGGCATGCAACTGCAGCCGCAGTTCCAGATCTGGATCGCACCAGCAGTGGCGCCCGTGCCTCGACGTCCAGCCAGGACGACGCCCTCCAGGTGGCCGGCACCTGAAGCGGTCGATCTCTATAGCGAGATGCAGCGCCGAAACAGAGTCAAAATGCACAGACCCTGGACAATCGTCACATGCTGAAGTCGCGGTGAAGTCTGGGTGCAGTCTGGTTCTGCAAGTCGGACCCTAGCCTCCGAGGATTCCCAAAGCTGCTCTCTCACACGTCTGCACAGAGGACTCAGAGCAGGTGACAAGTGATTTCTGGCTGCAGGTGGCGCAGTCCGCCCGCGGGAGGCACACAGAGGAGGAAGTTGCCAAGGTCATGGCGACTGCGAGCCGGGCAAAGCAGCACAACAGGTGGGCGGCTTGGCGAGTGGCTCGTGCATCACAGGCACTGCGGCTGGATGTGGACTAGACTCCCTGCAGTTGCGCTTGCCGCTGTGCTGCTAGACCAAGAGGTCCCAACAGTGAGAAACTTCTGCCGACGTTCCGTAATTTGCAGGTCTGCCCAGCGGCGGTACCGGCAGAAGCAGAAGGTGCGTCTGCTTCCACTGCCGCACTGCCTGCGAAATGCTAGCATTCGGCATCTGCACCTGAGCCTGACAAGCGTGATCTTGTCTGCGAATCGCGCGCCTTGCAACCTCACTCGCTGTCCTGCTGCAGACGCGACTGGCGGAGTCAGACCAGAAGGTGGCAGAATTGACGGAGCAGCTGCGCGTGGTGCACATGCAGAAGGTGGCTTCTGCATCCTTCGTTAAAGGCTTGCCTGCTAGACAGAAGCCTGCCCTGACCGTGCATGTTCTTCGCTCGAGTGTTCACCTTTAGCGGTGTGCTGTGGACATCACGCGTTGACCGCCCGGCCGCCTTGGCGAATTTACCGCTAGCACTATGAGTGCTGCACGCATGCAGCATCCGCACAGCCATTTCTTGCCAGCTATGTCTTCAGGGATGAACCCTCGTCTGGGCTGCCTGGCGCAGGAGAGCCTCACGCTGCGCAACTCGCTGCTGGAGAAGCTGGTGGCCATGGGCACGGCGCAGGTAGGGTTTAGGGTGTGACACTTCTGGCCTGTGTTGGACTTTGCAAAATCCCGCCTGCCCGACTTTCGGCCCGTGTCTCCAGCTGCGAATGGGCTGAGCGGGCAGACCCGGGAAAAGGCTTCACCGCGGGAGTGCGACGAATCAATTTCGCTCCTTTACTTTGTAACGCAAAGGGTTTCGGGACGAAAACGCGCCTCAGGCTGAGCCCACCTGGTATTGCAGGCGGTCAGCGGCGGCGCGGCGATGGTACAGGAGCCTCTTGCGGCCTGAGTGTCTTGTTTCAGCCGAGCAGACGTGCGCCGGCTGGTCTGACTTCTGACGTTGGCATTGCGACAGGCGGCCAGCGGCGGCGCGACGGTGGTGCAGGAGTCGCCCACGGCCTGGTGGCTGGACGCGCCGACGCGGCTGCTGCTGGAGGACATGACGGGCGTCGGCCCTGTGGTGAAAGTCACCGTGAGACCTGGCGCGCCCACGACCCTGTCCCGGCAGCAGGTGCGGGCTGTCTGGGATGTGGACCGATAATTCTTTTATGCTCTGCGCTGCTGAGCCATTTGCGGCCCCGATCGCCGCAAAATACGTCCCAGGACGTCTGTTGCAGGGTGGCGCCCGGCAGCGAGGTGTCGTGGAGTTCAGCGGTCCTCGACGCAGCAGCCGCCTGTTGTATTGCCTCTGAAATGTCTGTGGGGCGGCAACCTGCCGCTGCAAGGAGGCGTGCCGCGTGGCGTGCTGTCCGTGATGCGACTGAGTTTACTTGTGTGGAATTGCAAAGAGTATTGGATTCAAAAGCTGCTCCCGCTCTGCTGCAGGTGGAGCAAATGGCGAGCGAGGCATGGTCCCCCCTGTGGCAGGTGGGCATCAAACCCTAAACCATAAACCCTAAAGCTGATCCGCGCTTGCGTTCTGCACCTCAACCCAGCTCTGGAAGCTGTTTTGGGAAACTCCGTGCAACAGCATAGATTCCATGTGTTCTCCCACTTGGCACAGCACCATATTTAGGGTTTAGGTTCAGTCTGTGACACCAGGATGCACTCTTCCGCGGCAGGCGTCGGCCACGCTGCGCAGAAGCGCCAGCACTCACACACAGAGCGCATTGTGCCTGACACACCGAATGCGAAGCAGTGTTGAAGGTGTAAGTGCGTTCGCTTGCAGGAGTACATAAACGCTTTTGCGGAGCAGCTGCTGGCGTGCGGCGGCGGCGAGGACGCCGCCTCGCCCGCCAACCAGCGCCTGGTGCGTCCGACGGTCTTGCAACTGCAAAATCAGCACACGAAGCGATAACGCTCGAGTTCGGAGGTTGCAGGAATGTCAACCAGGTGGCACGAGTGGCCGCCGGTGCAGGCCGTGACGCCTCCAGTCATGCAGCGGCAGCTGTCTTCCTGCTGCGTGCGCCAATTCTGCACATCTGTGTCAGGGCGGCCGCTCACGCTGAAGCAGGGGGTGGAAACCGTCCAGGGGGTTGAAACCGTCCAGGGGGTCGAAACCGTTTAAACCGTTCTCTGTTGACCTGCTGACACGTGTGCTTCATGGGCACCCGCAGGAGGAGCTGCTGCACGAGGCCTGGCGGCTGCAGGTGATCATGATGCTCAGCCGGCCGGATGCGGCGTCGGCGGCGCACATGTACCGCGCCGGCCGAGGCGCCGCCGGAGCCGAGCGCCTGGCCGACATGCTGCGGGCGCTGTCCCTGCGGCCGGCGCAGCGGCGCGCGCTGCTCGCGCTGCGCAAGCTCTACCTGCTCAACCTGGGCAGGTGGGCGCTGCCACACAGGGAGCCTGGCAATTGTTGTGGACCGGATTGAAGAGGGCCTGCGGCCGGCGCATTGCCCGGCGAATTAAGTTTCATTTATAGAAAACAACATGTTTTTAGTCATAAAATTGATAGGACCTGCTGCTCGCGCTGCGCAAGCTGTGCCTGGTGAGCCTGGGCGGGTGGGTGCTGGTCGGCGTGCTTGGTTGTCTTGTCAAGGGTTGTCTTGGTGCAGCAGGGGGCAAGTTGCCTTGACTATGCGCTCTGCCCTTAGGGTTTAGGGGCCTGATCCTGGCGGCCGTCTGGGAAGCAGTACAGACTGCTGCAGCTAGACCGCGACTGCGGTTCTGCTAGTTGCCAACTCTGAAGCCTTCTTCTCAATACTGACTGGTTTTTTCGCCTGCAGCTTGGTGGCGCGGCGCGAGCAGCTGATGACGGCACTGCAGGTGCGCTTTTCGAAAATTTCCAATTCGTAATGCGTTGCCTGCTCTTGGGCATGGCCGCCAGCATCGGGCCGGAAGCCTGACGTGCATTCTAAACACGGCACCTGTGTTGACCGGGGGTCAAAGCGCCCGCGCGGCCAGCCGCATTGTTGTAACATGTGCATGACCACACATGGCAGATTTAATGATCACATTGCTGCATGCTCTGACAGCTGTCGTGCCCATCGGTGCGCCAGGAGTCGGCGACCGGCGAAAGGGACAATGGGCTGGCCGGCGTGGTCATCGGACAGGAGCTGCGGGATGCGCTCCGCGAGGTGGGGGCCTAAATTCCCTGCGCAGCAGTGCAGAGCAGACCCCGTCAGTCCAAAGCCTTGCCTTCCAAACTGCAGAGCATGAGCGAAGGGCAGGACGCTGCGGACGGTGCATCTGCTCCTAAGCGGCTTGCTTTAACACCATCCTGTGCAGCCGTCCCCGCAACTTCCCACATGAGCGCAGCTGCGAGCCCAGCACTTTCAAGTGCAATGCGGAGGCTCCATTGTTTCTGCCCACTGCCGCAGGAGCACAGCCTGCTGTTTCAGTTTGCGCTGGCGGTGTGGCGGCAGGTGCTGACGTCCTTTCAGGCCGCCAGCCTGCACCTACAGGTGCGCTCCCGAAGGGTTTATAGTGCGATTTGTAGTGCGATTTATAGTGCGATCTCGCTTTGTTGCGCTTGTCTCTCGCGCTATCAAACGAACGGACTTCCACTGAGTTGAAGTTCTTCCCGACGATCTTCATACGTCAACACTCGAAGTTTGTCATGGGAGTGCGGCGGCGGTGATCGAGATGTGTGGTGTGCTGGTGTCTCACAGGCGCATCCCAACAAACCGGACATCCTCGGCATACTGGGCATCCTGGCGGCGGAGTCAGGCGAGCCGCCTTACGCCGAACTGATAGCGGAGGGGGCGGCGACGCCGATTGAGAAGCTGCCGCCGTTGGGCGCTGCGCTTGCGATGCTGCCCAAGTGCATGGCCGATGGGTTTCGTGACGGCGGCAGCTGCCCGGGCGGTGGCGGCTGCCCGGGCGGCGGCAAGGCGTAGTAGTCTTGTGGCAGCCGTTGATCGGGTGGTCAGCGATGAAGAACAAACCAGTGAGACTCAGTGTTTTGAACTAATTCAACTCTAAGAAACCTTGCGAATCTGTGATAATCCAGCGCATGCGCCCTCGCAGCAGTTCTGCGGCGCGTGCTTGCTGCCGCGAAGGCTTTTAGCGTGTGATGCGGTCTTCATTGGCACCCTAGGCATCGGAAATGTATCATTGCTCGTTTCAGGCACACTTGACTTGAAATGAAAAAGACCGCGACAGGCACCAACCGGCGCGCTGGTTCTGCAATAGTTGTACGGGACAGGCTGAAGGGTACCACATGGTGAGTCATCCGCTATGCACCAATTTTAGCTCTTCCAGGCAAGTATTCTGGAGTATGCCTACGTGAACAGGGATCTCGAGTTCACGCAAATTGCAGTGTTCGCTGTGACAGTCCGACACCATCGATCATCGACATTGCCAGTGTCGATCTACACAACTGTTGACCCTCGTGCGGAAACACGAGGGTCAATTCTCGATCAGTCGACGATCATGCAGCTGAGTTCCTTGAGCTCTTGAATAACAGTTGATCCCCACAAGCATCGACAGCGTCCCAATTTTTGCATGAAATGGCATCGCCGTTTCTTGGCAGCCCATGGGAGCTCGAGGAGCTCAGTCCCAGCTTTCTGGACCAGCTGGCTGCTGAGCCATCTTCATTTGAATATGCCGATATATCTGCGCCAAGCTTCTCGACCCAGGTGCGGTGCACACCGTGCAGAAAACACCAAAGCTGGAGTGCACCCACATGCAGTCGTCCAGGTCCATGCTCTGGGTCAGACAGACACAGCGCTCTGACATGCATCTACACGAGGCCTTCAACAGCTGTCTATGGAAAGCGGCTCGAGGCTGCACATTGTGTGTCGGTCAAACCCAGGTTGCCACCATCGAAACCACCACTGGAATTCATCGCACTTCTGAAGTTGAACCTTCGTGCATGCTCTCGTGCAGGAAGACATCCGGACACTGCTCGGACTGCCAGTGACCCCGCCGACCCCGACCTCAACAGTAGTGTCACAGAAGACAGGTCTGCGACCTGTGGACGCGGACGCCTGCCAGTGGACTGGCGCACCTGGCAGCAGTGCCGCAGCGCGGCGGGACGACAGTCAGGGCCGCGTGGACGAGAACGCGGGCCGCCGGTCTCAGCAGCCGCTCGTGCAGCCGGAGCAGAGCGGCGGTGTTGCCCGCCGTGTGCTGCAAGGGCGAATGGCAAATGACGATGTTGCCTTTGACGCTGCTCGCGGCGCAGCTCCGAAGCAGGCGAGACGCGCTGTCTTGCAGTGGCTGGTATAGCGTGCGAACGCATGTCAGCTGCTACGAGCACCTGGCACCGTATAATGGCATCGTTTGACAGCCGTGCGGCGTCAAATTCGTCATGGCGGAAGTCAATTCTCACGACCAACCGAGAAGCACGTCGCATGCCGAACCTCATGCATCTGACCAGCAGCATGACTTCTTTGTGATAATGTGCAGAGCGGAAACCGCGGGCCGTCGTCCATAGGTGGCACCGCTGGCCGCACAAAGCCGGCTGCAGCAAATAAGGCACAGAAAAACTACCGCGAGAAGCAGAAGGTACGGCTTGCCGGGAACCGCAGGTTGCAGAAGTGGCAGCACCTCGACAACCCGTGCTAAGGCACACTGTTCATGGTGGCAGGTGCCGGAAGGCCATGCATGTTCTGGCCGCCCCTCTTCTCAAGCATGGCTATCCCGTACCAGTTGCTCTGCATGATGTGCTGGCTTAATGAAGCCCAGCTCACCATCGTCTGCTGTAATGCCGTTTGATCTGACATATCAATGTCTGTGTACCGTCTGCTGCAGGAGCGGCTTCAGCACTCAGAGGAGAAGGTGGCGATCCTCACCGCGGAGCTGGAGATACTGCGCATTCGCAAGGCAAGCACGAAACCCAACCCTAAACCCTTGCATCGTCAACACAGAGACCTGGTTCATGTTCAGGGGCGGTCTCGCATGACGGCGGGGCGCCATTGCTCAGGTTTTGGCGTGCAGCAGGCGGCATCTCCGCCTTCTGGCAGTGCAGCCGCTATGTGATTGTGTACTGCTTGGCTTGAAATTTTCACATCGGAGCATGCCTGGCTTGGGGAGCATGCATTATGTTTGACGACGTTAAAGTACACTGATACGAACTTGCTGGTGCCGCAGGAGAGCCTTGCGATGCGGAACTCGCTGCTGGAGAAGCTGCTGCAGAAGGCGGGTTCGGCCGGCGCCGTGACAGGTCTGTCTGCCTTTCCTCGTTCCCTTCAAAGATTTCCCGCTTGACCGCTGCACATCTGCACTAAATCCTAAACCCTAAAACGCCACATCTGCAACCAGACATATTGCACAGCGACTTGAACGCGCAGGACACGGCAGCGTCTCGTCTCGGTGCTGTCTCCAGAACCTTTGCATCATGTCTGCCCATCAATGAGGCGCGGTCCAGGTGTCAGCAGGCTGAGGCTCTGTTCCTAACTTCGCGAGCATGCCTTTAGTTGCCTTGAGTTGCTGTGCAGATGCGCACTGGTGGATGGACGCACACACGCGGCGGCTGCTGGAGGACATGATCGACCTGAGGCCGACGCTCACCTTCAGCGTGGGGCCCGGGCCGCCCGTCACCCTCACCCGGCAGCAGGTGCGTATGGGAACGATGCTGGGGAAGGTTTCAGGCGTGCATGTTGGCGGGTGAGGATGACGGGCGGGCCCGGCCCCACGCTGAGTGCGAGCGTCAGCCCCGACAGAAGCTCCTGCACAACAACCTCGAACCGGTGTGCTTGACGATCTGAGGCGTTATCCCGCTGGAACTCTTATTGGGCCGACGCTCACCATCGCCGTGGGAACCGGGCCGCCCGTCACCCTCACCCGGCAGCAGGTACGTTCAGCCCGGCTGTTACTGACAGGCACTCCAGGGTTTAGTGCACTGGGGCCACTGCCCAGGGAGGCTGGCACCTCTACATCCACCACCCTGCAGTGAATCACCAAGCACACCCCAATATGTGTTCCGACGCGGCCTGGTGACAGCTGTGAATGCAGCACGCCCAATCTGAGGTGCGTCGCTCCAAAGGAGACTGGGTCATGAGTCCAGTAAAAATGCTGGCGCTGTTGCCTGAGAAATTGCATGTTTCGTTACTGAGGCTTCGCCTTCCGGCACTCTGGTTCGTGTCTGATGAGACATCGAACATATGAGCATGCTGAACACGTTTGTTGAAAACACTATGCTGAGATACTTTCTCGGCCTCTGCGGCGCAGGTGGAGGCCATGGACTCGGGCGAGTACCGGCGGCTGTCCGACAGGTATGTCGCAGCATTCGGGGAGCTGCTGCTCGCTATGCCGCATGGGAGTGCCAGTGACCCGGCAGCCATCTGCCGCCTGGTGCGCGCTCGGACACTGCTGAAACTCGTCACAGGGACGTCTGCTTCCGATTGATGAATTGACGACTCACTGCCTTTCAACACGATTTGTTGCCATGGCACTCTTCGAGTACCGCGACGATCGATGACAAAAATATGTGGGTAAAGCAAATGGATGCTCCTCGCCGAGCAGGACCAGGTGCTGCTGAGAAGCTGGCCCCTTCACTCTGGCCTGCGCGGCAGCACTCTGTACACCAGCGGCAGCTGGCATAGAGTTATTTCGTTATTTACCCCTGTTGTTGATGCTGCCGCCTTGTAGTACACCGCAGGACCAGCTGCAGCTGGAGAGCTGGCGACTGCACGCGGCGGTCGCGCTGCCACACCCGGCGGGAAAGCGGCAGCTGGCGTGCCCGCCAGGCCCCGGTGCCTCCGGACAGGTATGTAATAACGTACCATACTGTAATATTGTAATATACTGTAATGTTGTTGCAACGCGTTGGGTTCCGGCGTTCAAACTTAGGTCAAAGTGAAAACAGCAATAACAGTAGATGGATTGTCTCTTCCAGGAGCTGCTGCGGGCGGCGGCACTGCGCCCGGTGCAGCGCAAGGCGTTGCTGGGGCTGCGGAAATTGGGGCTGCTGAATCTGGGGCAGCTGCAGGCGCGGCGGGAGCGGCTGATGCGCGTGCTGCAGTCCTACTCGATGGTATGCACTCCAAACGCCAGAGAAAACATAGTTCGCAGGAGCTGGGCCTGCTGACCTGAGGCAGCTGAACCTGAGGCAGCTGCAGGCGCGGCAGGGAGCGGCAGAAAGCTGATGCGCATGCTGCACTCGATGGTGAGAGCCCGTTTCGATGTTTGTATCCCCGAGAGATTGGATGAGAGACGACTGGTGGGCGGCTGACGCGGGTGTTGTAGCGCTGAATGATGGTCGAGAGGTTGTTTGCATATACCAACACCTCACAGGATGTGTATCATACCTCAGGGTTCCAACGACAGGATTGAACCTGCTTTGGAGCAGCAGCTGCAGGCTCTGCAGTCGCAACTCACTTTCAAGCTGGATGGCAGGCAACCTGTACCATGTGACACCCACAACTCCGCGGAAAGAGACGCAGCTCGTCTGGGGCTGAACCTGCAGCCCTGGCTTGATTCTAGTTCTATTTTATTTTGGTGCTTGCTGTTCCCCAGGACGGCAGCAGCGGCAGCGGCAGCGGCAGCGACGCCCCCCGCCATTCGGATGACACATCAGGACTGGACAGTGGCAGCCTGGAGGAGCTAAGCAGAGCCACCGCAGAGCTGCAGGACACCCTCTGCGCGGTGTGCATTGAGCCTCTTTGGGATTGACAGACACATTCCATTATCTTCGAGGTATTTCCATCGGAATGCACATCGGCGGCCTGGATCAGGCCAGCAAGACCACTGCCGAGAGCTGCAGGGCGCCTTTTGCTCGATACGGACACGCCGTGTTTGCTCCTTTTCCTTGGTTTGCGCAGTCGCCGCTGCCCACCTCCTGGGTTGAAAACACGACTACTTCCCGCTGCCGTGACTTCTCCTGTAGTTCTCCACTGCTCTGGGGCGCCCGAAAGATGTGCTGGAACGCTCAGGGCGTGCTAGTGTGCCATGCGCGGCAGTTCATGTGCGGCTCTGCTTGCTGTCTGCGCCCACACTTATCGCATACCCCTGTACACGCAGGAGACATCCATCACATTTCAGTATATGGCGGGCTTGTGGCGGCAGGTAGGGTTGTTGCATGTCAACTCCATAGATGCCAAACTTGCGAAATTGCACACTTTGTACCTATCCTTGCAAGATGTGTGATCAGGGCTGCCTTGGCCTTGGCTGTTGGGATGGCCAGTCAGTGTTAATACATTTTTCAATGGTGCAGGTGCTGACACCCGTCCAGGCCGCCTTGCTGCAAGTTCAGGTGCGTCCTCCACACTTTTGGGTCTCGATAAAGGCCTGTTGCACTGACGCTAGCACACCCGTCGCACAGCTGGCTATTGCCCTGGCGGCTGTCCTGGCAGCTGCGGCAGCGTGTTTTGACCCGATGCATGTCTTTGAGGTTGTTGCGAGTCGTCCTGCAGGTGCGCATGCGCCAACGCCCGGAAATTCTTGCCACATGCATGCATCGGCACCGTCTGACATGCGCACAGCAGGCTTCCGGCAAACCGGCACACGTGCCTTCGAGCGCATACACGTCTTCTTCACCAAGCACGCTGCTATCGCTCTCCAGGCGCATCCGGCAAAGGCGGATGTCATGGCCATGGTCGAAGCGCTGGCCGCCGAGGAGGGCGAGCCCAGTCTGAAAGCGCTGCTGGCGATGGGCGCCGCCCAGCCCGCAGGTGGGACGGTGCTGTGGAAACCCTCGTTGCATCCAGCCTACTTTCCTCATCGAAGCGCTGGCTGCTGAGGAGGGCGAGCCCGGACTCGAGGCGTTGCTGGCGATTGGCGCCGCCCAGCCCGCAGGTGAGGGTCTCGAAGTAGTGAGGCTCCGCCATGCTAGAGGAAAGGCATCAAGAGTCCTTACCACCGCCACTGCTTGACCATGCAACGCGATGGACCGAATGTCTACAGTTGATGCGTACCTTGCTGCCGTGGTGTTTGACTCTCACCGCTGCAGATCCCGTGCCGCCGCTGGACTGCGCTTTGACGCTCATGCAGCGCAATGGGCTCCCTGCGCGCAATCCGTTTTCACCTGGATGCAGCGTATTTTCACACCAAGGCGGGTTTGGTGCCGAGGCCGGACGGCGCCCTGGCACTGACCCTGTCGTAGAGTATCGTATGGTGAATGGTTTTGTTTCACTACAGGGTCTGTGCCGCCTCTGGACGGCGCCCTGGCGCTCATCATGCAGCACAATAGTGGCGGGTCCGGCGGCCTGCTTGGAGCGGACGATGCCGCTGCAATCAGCCACTAGAAGCAGTGCGAGTGGCCACAGCCGGCGGTGCCCTGGCGGCAGGCTGAGCCTCGGCGGCCGCGTGTAGCAGATGCGGCTGGTGCCCCATGGCAGCGTCAGCGCGCGCGGAGGACCAAACAACGCTGTGAGCTGCCAGTTGCTCAGCAGCAGAGACGACTGCAATGCAAGAGCGCTGCACTCTTCGATGCTGCTATTGCACGACGTTAGTGCACCTGCTGCGACAACTGATCGTCCTTCAGAAAAAGCACAAAAGTATGTAATGCTACCGGTGTGAAGGTTAATGACGAGGGCAGTCTGCGGGGATGAGTTCATACGGCTCTCAGGAGCCCGGATTTCCATTACTTGTTGCCACGTCACACACTCAAACCAAGATCCAGGAGTCACAGGAGATCCAGGAGGCACAGACTGTGCAGGGGGTGCTCTCTCCCCTATAGTTACAACGTCAACGTCGCAGAGACTAAACCGCCCGACGGCGGCGCCCGACGGCAGCGGGGCAGCGGCTGAGGCCGGGACGGCGGCGCCCGACGGCGGCGGGCAAGTGGCTGAGGCCGGGACGGCGGCGCCCGACGGCGGCGCGGCAGCGGCTGAGGCCGGGACGGCAGCGCCCGACGGTGGCGGGCAAATGGCTGAGGCCGGGACGGCGGCTCCCGACGGCGGCGGGCAAATGGCTGAGGCCGGGACGGCGGCGCCCGACGGTGGCGGGCAAATGGCTGAGGCCGGGACGGCGAGTGGGTGCGGTGGCGACAAGGCGGTCTCGTGTTCGATCCCACACATCGACTCGTTTTCCGATATCTACTGAAATAGAATTTGACATAGATGCGAAAAAGGAATAGGAGTCGCGCCACAATCCCCTTTCGCATATATCTGCTTT
>JAABUM010002568.1_pt1 | contig 24012 bp, 45 predicted proteins | sample 5559161 | NCBI WGS metagenome assembly JAABUM01 (sample SAMN10711868, study PRJNA513369) | rock metagenome | isolation source: Antarctica rocks | place: Antarctica: Victoria Land, Siegfried Peak nord
GGTCAAGGATCGGCTGGCGCAGCCGGACGCGGTGAGGCAGGGCTGGCTGCTGGACGGCTACCCGCGCTCTGGGGAGCAGGCGCAGGCGATCGAGCAGGCGTCCATCCGCCCCGACCTGTTCCTCCTCATCAACGTGAGCGCGCTTCTTTCTCCCAGCAAACAAATAGCTCAGCTTCTCGGTGTCAACGCGCGCTGCCTTCGCAGGCAGAGTCGGCGGCAACCCGCTGTGACCAGTTCCTTTGTCAGGGTTTACCAATTCCACAAGAAGCCTGATGCAACACCTGATGTATACAATTGTGGACGAGCTGCTGATAGAGCGCATTGTGGGGTAGCAGTCTGGAGATTTGTCCTTACCCAGGCATCACGGGTTTTGTGTGGTTTCCGATGCCGCAGGTGCCGGACGAGCTGCTGGTGGAGCGCATCGTGGGGCGGCGGTCGGATCCCGAGACGGGCGCGATCTACCACCTGACCTTCCGGCCGCCGCCGGAGGAGGTCGTGCACCGCCTGGTGCAGCGCAGCGATGACACCGAGGAAAAGGTGATTACATACAGGACTAAAAACACGAGTGACCATTTGTGATTCACGGGCGCCGCCAGAGGGATTGTGCACTGCATGGTGTAATGCAGCGACGACGCCGAGGAGAAAGTCTGGAAGACTCAAGTCATAAAAGGTAATCCACAGAAGAACAGGCGCCATGCAAGGTATCATCTTTCCTTTTGCCTGTGCGCCACTTTGCCTTCGGCCTCTTCTGGCTGTGACGCTGCGTTTGTTTTGCCATGTAACAGGCGGTGAACCGATTGCGCACCTACCACACCAACGTGGACTCCGTGCTCGACTACTACCGTGACATCCTGGTGGAGGTGCGGCTCCACATCTGTTATTGTTTTCATGGATTTCCATGGCCCCATACGAGCAGAACGGCAATTGGATCTGGTCAACTTGTTGTGTTGAGCAAGAGCAAGTGTGCAAGTGACGGGAATGGTGCTGCAGTTGTCACCAGTTGTCCACACGGCTCTATGTTGCCGCGCAGGTTGATGGCACCCGGGACATGGACAGCGTCTTTGCAGACATCGACGCCGCGCTTGACAAGGTTGAGGCCGAGGTGCCAGCGCAGGCGGCAACAGCCTGAGCACATGCAGCTCATGCTGCACGTGAAGTGTAGTGGCAGCTCTACTGTGACCAGGGCGCAAGCGCATGTCATGTTGAGCGCTTCAGATCAAGTCATGCCACAGCATCAGGCTGTGCCGCAAGACGTGCACGCACCATTCAAGCTGTTCGTTTCGTGCCATTTTGTGTTTTGTTCGTCACCCCGAATGCTTTGGCTAGAACGGCTACCTAATGCTCTGGCAGCGTCCAGGAAGTTGAATGCTTCAAATTGCCGTTTTGGATGCATCCGCCATGCTATCTACGACAGCGCCAAAACCTTCGGACCAATCAAGCAGCGAGCTTGAGCACGGGCACGAGCTTCTCAAACTGCACGCTGCTCTTGGCTGCCTGCGGCGCATCCGCGCGCCGCCGCTTCGGGAAGCGGATGACATTGTCCTCGCCGATGCCCCAGCCGTCACTCCCAATCTTGTCTGCGATCTGCCGCGGGAGACACAAACCAGAACTTGACAAAGATGCGCTGCACTTACGAGCACGAGGCTTTTGACTCGAGGTTCACATCCGCCGCCATGCGCAATATGCAAACTCGATGGTGACCCGGGGAGGGTAGGCCGCAGTAAACATCCGGCAACCTGCAAACCAGTAGGTCGAGACAGCGCACACATTGTCCAGGGAGGCGTCGTTCGCCTTCTTCTGAGCCCATTGACACTGACCGTGCCACAACGATTCTCTCTATATGTTGTATCACAAAACCCTAATTGAGAGACCCACCACATTGTCCAGGGAAGCGCCGTCAGCCTTGAGGCTCGCCGCCAGCGAGGTCTTTGGCAGCGTCTGGAAGGTTGTGCTGACAGTCTGCAGGATGTAGCGCCGCACAGCATCGTAAAAGCCGGCAACTGCAGGAAGCAACAAGCAGCAATGGTCAGCCTGAGTGTCAATTCGAGTTTGGCAGCTCCCAAAGACCGGCTCAGCCCAAGGCTACATGCCAGTTCTTCTGTTTGCAGCCTCCTACTTTATGATGAGGCCAGAATCTGCACAGATATATACCTGGGTTGAGGATTTCTCGGAGGCGGTCGGCCTCCGACCAGAACTGCGCGAAGCGGAAGCCCTCCAGGTGCCGGTCCAGGGAAATGACGGCGCCGATCAGCGGCTCCGCCTGCATTTGTAATCAGATACACCCATTGAAACATGAATGGTGAGCACGATAGCATCATGAATCCCTCCGGTGCCGGTTCAGGGAGATGACGGCGCCGATCCTGTTCTTAATGCCAGTAAGGTCATCGCGCATCACTCCCAGGCACCATGCGAGGGGTTCGGCGAGCATGCAGAGGCCATCGTGAGCAAGCCAAGTCTGGCATGAATGCCAGGAAGGATCGCGTGACGTGTCCACACCACTGAATATGTGTGAGCCTGCTGTGAGGCATAGGCATGCTTCATGCCGCGGACTCGCACGCGATCAGAACCCACCTTGCCGACTGCCTTGCCAACCGACTTGCATGTTTGCAAGGATTATATCGACATCCCGCTATTATGCAGCAGTTTCCTGTCCTTGCCGCACCACAGCGTGAGAACGCCATTCACCTCCGTCAGAGCTCACCTGGATGTTCTCAGGGATGAGGTGCAGCAGCAGCGTGAAGTCCGATTCCGGCAGCTGCATGAGCGCCATTATGAGCACATTGGCCACCGTCTGCACATGCACCAGCTCCGGCTCGAAGTTGTACAGCCGCAGCAGCGCCAGATTCGCGTCGCGGTCGTATGTGCCCTTCGCCACCTGCGCAGGCACGAGCGGCGGCCGTCAGTACCTCAGCGCCGGCAGACTCGCATGGCCAGGCTTCTGGTTCTGTAAAAAGCCGACCTGCGTGGCGACGTGTGTCTGCAGCTTTGACAGCAGGTTGGGGTTGTAAATCTCGGCGCCCTCCAGGCGCAACGCCATGCTGATAGCTTGGCTGTGTGTTGATGGATCGGCAAACTGTGGCTGCCCGGACGTCGCGAGCGGCAGGCGGTTGAGCAAAGTGAATAGAAACAACGGCAGTCAAAATGCAGCACAAACACACAAATGTGCAGCGATTGCATCGCCTATCGCCTGGCAGCCCAACTGGGGGTCGAGAACAAAAGCGTACTCGTATGTTATTGCCGCCCCTTTTGCCGAGTTTGCGAGCAGTTTCAAAAGTGGAGGTGCAGTTGATGAATTCACCGCTGGCGCCGGCTGTTGCCCCTTGAGACTGCTAAGGACGCCCCACTCTGCCGTCTGGAGGCCGTGCTCCTGTTCACGACCGTGTCCTCGTCGTCTGCACACAAAAGATTGGGCACCTGTTGGCTTCGCTTTTCTCCCCGCCATGGTCGCCCCGAAGTCCTCCAACGCCCCTGGCCCGTCCGTGCCGCAGCGCAAGATAGACCAGGCGACGGTTACTGGGAGCCTCGCGCCCGATGGCCCGCGAACCATCCAGGTCAGCGCTCATGCCCATCCCACTCCCCGTGGGTAGTGCCGCGTGGTCGAGCTACTTCTCCTGGCTGTAATAGACACCTTCAAAGTTCGACAATTTATTCAGGACATGGCAACGTTGCTTTCCGCAGGGTGCGGGCAAGGGGAAGCGGGTCATGGTGCGGAGCCCGGAGGCCGCCGCGCAGTCCGGCGACGCGCTCACCGTCGTTGGGGGCGGGGCGCAGAACACGGCGGAGGCGCGCGTGACATCCGCGCAGGCGCCGGCGGACGCTGTGATCAAGCAGGAGGCCGGCAGCGGCACGCCTTCCGGGGTACGCGCCCTGCGCCGCGAAAGTTGTCGCGCCAGCCCTTGATGCCACAGGCGCCGCTCAGCGAGACTCGTCAAGATTGAAGGACGCTTTGTCCGGACGCAGATGTGAGAGGTGGAGACAAGTTTAATCAAAATCATCCTCAGGCTGTCACGACAGCTTCATTGTCCTTGGGTTTTCTGACCCCTAAGACGTTGACACTCAGGTGAAGCTGCCGCTGGAGGTGGGTACGCGGCTGCGGTGCCGGTGGCGGGACGGCAGCTGGCACGAAGCCAAGATCATAGAGCGGCGGCCGGTGTTGGACGCGGTGTTGGACACCGACTACGAGTACTATGTGCACTACGACAAATGTGAGTCGCCGCTCCCGTCAAGCAACCAACGGCGGGGCCCTGTCTCACGACTGCATGGTCCTGAGACGGAACAGTGGCTGTCAGCCACCTTGTGCGCCCCATTGCAAAGCTGTGTCCCATGCACTGCACATGCGCTGGGCGCCTGTGCACATCGCTGCAGGTGCGGGGCACCTCGGTGCGGCTGCTTGACTGGGAGCTTGCATTTAGTTCAAGTGTGGACTTCCACACCACTGCAACCTGTGGTGTGCCGCTCACATGGCTGTTGTGACTGTGACAGTCAACCGGCGCATGGACGAGTGGCGAAACGTTGATGCCTTCGACCTGGTCGGCTACCAGATCGAGATCTCGGGCGGCGAAGACGGCAGGTGCGTCGAAACCCTGCATCCCACCTGTTTTCATTATGTGTTTTCGTGACGGGGGCGTGGCTGCAGCTGGCATTGCGCACCCACCGGCGTCGCCATGGCAGCATATAGGTGCACACCATGTGCAAATGCACATACACATGCCCAGGCTCGCACATCACATGCTTGTCCACCTCGACTCCTCAACAGTTCCAAGGTGTAAGGACGCAGAACAAGAAGCGGCAAGCGGAGGAGTTGCACCCGGCGGCGAGAAGCTCGCTTGTTCGGTCAACTCCAGTCGTCAAATCTTTCCACGGCAACTTTCAGTTATAACTTATTCAGTGCTACCACAACAGTACGCGGGACCAGAAGCGGAAAGCAGAGGAGGCACACGCAGAGGACGGGGAGCGATTCCAGTCTTCGATTCATTCAATGCTCATTTGCTCGATGCTACAATCATTCAATATTGATATTGCAGGACGCGGAACCAGAAGCGGAAAGCAGAGGAGTCACACGCAGAGGACGAGGAGCACGCGCGCGCATTTGAGCCGGGGGCACTGCGCGAACACGAAGAGTTCACCAAGGTGTGTGTACCCCCTTATATGAGCAGGCCATTGGATCTTCAGACACCGCATCTGGTTGGGTTTTGGCAGCACGCGCTCGCCTCCGAGTTGTGGACGCGGACGCGCTGCAATCGCACAACGAGTCTGCCAAGGCATTGCTTCGCCTTGCTTTGGGATTCGCATGGGACCCCCAAACCTCTTGGAGTGTGCTCTGCGAGTGTGTGTCTCATCAGGACAATCGTAGACATCAGAAACACAAGGTGCATCTCGTCCCGGTGCTGCGACTGCAGGTCAAAACCATGGAGCGCATGGAGCTGGGCAAGTACGAGATGGAGACCTGGTCCTTCTTTCCTGAAAAGGCACGTTAGATGAAATTCCGCAAAAGGGCGGTCGTCCTTTTCTGCAGGTGAAGAACGTGGAGCGCATCGAGCTGGGCAAATACGAGATGGAGACGTGGTACTTCTCCCCGCTGCCCGCCGAGTTCAACGGCGTCAAGGTACGCAATGCTGGCAGCGATTCTCAGAGCAGCGAATGGCATTCAAGATTCATCCTGCCAACAGTTACACCCGACAGTCGCGCCCGGTGCCCGCCGAATTCGGCGGCGTCGAGGCACGTGTCCCTGCTAACCCTGCTAACCCTGCTCCCAGGAATCCCTCAGGATGGCACTGCCACAGAGGCCGCCCCAGTCCATTTCGTCACAATTGCTCCTGAAGTGCAGCAAGGGCAAAACTTCCAGCAAGCTACCAATGATAAGCCAATGTCCCCTTCTTGCTCTGCAGAAGCTGTACTTTGCGGAGTATGACCTGATGTTCTTCAAGAACCGGCCGCAAATGCTGCGCCACCTGCGGAAGACGCGGCTGCAGCACCCGCCGGGCGACGAAATCTACCGCAACGGCAATGTCTCCATGTTCGAAATCGACGGCCGCAAGGAGAAGATGTACTGTCAGGTACAGCCAAAACGGAAGCTCAGAATGAAGATGTTGTCGATCGGCCGCACCGGCAGTTTCTCCATGTTCGAGATCGACGACCGCAATTCAGCCCTGTCTTGCTGTGGGACCCTGTGTCAACCTCATCAAACTCCAGCATGCCTGGCAAGCTGTTGCTAGTCGCAGGAACAGCCTGGCCAGGTAGCGGGGCGAGCGCAATGGGTTTCAGCCATCATTCCGACTTTGTGGGCACCGGTCGGCAGATACGCCGCAGGACCGTCAACATTTCCCCCAAACCCTCTAAAACCTTGTAATATGCATTTCTCCTTCCTTGCAGAAAAAATTGTGCTACCTGGCGAAGCTGGATCAAACACGCTGTACTACGAGTTCCCGGATTCAAACATAGAAGCAAAAGCACACTACAGTGAAACGAATGCGCAACCTCTACTTCTGTGCGCCGCAGAACCTGTGCTACCTGGCGAAGCTGTTCCTGGACCACAAGACGCTGTACTACGACGTGGACCTGTTCCTGTTCTACGTGCTGTGCGAGTGCGACGAGCGCGGCGCGCACGTCGTCGGCTACTTCTCTAAGGTGTGGCGCCTTCAGATTGGCTTCACGTTGAATCCCTACTCACTCCTGAAGGAGTGCTGCTGTACATTACCTGCAGGCGCACCGTTGTGCGAAACCACTTTGCAGCGCATGCTCACCATGTGAATATGAAGGCGTGCCGTTGCCACCATCGGAACCATCTAAGTCTCAATGCCGTGATATTGCGGCAAGCAGGAGAAGATGAGCGAGGAGGGGTACAATTTGGCGTGCATTTTGATGCTACCGTGCTACCAGCGCAAGGGCTACGGCAAATTCCTCATCTCCTTCTCCTACGAGCTGTCCAAGATCGAGGGCAAGGTGCGACGCTTCATATATTGTGCATCTCCCTGAGGTTTTGTCGACGTTTGTATTGACGGTTGGTTCCTCACGTCCTTCTCATCTCCTACGATGTTGCCCAATCGAGTGCAAGGTGCGCCGCGCAAGGTTGCAAAACAGTGGGCGCACAAGACGACAGAGGCAGTGGAGGTGTGCTTCTCTGGAATCGTGCGTCAGCATGCTGCAGATTCTCGTGGGCGACCCCAGAATTTATGTGGCATTCTACCTTTCAGATCTATCTTCCTTTCAACCACGAACACAAGTGTCCAACTACAGGTGGGCACCCCGGAGCGGCCGCTGTCGGACCTGGGGCTGGTGTCCTACCGCGGCTACTGGACGCGCGTCCTGCTCCACGTGAGTTTTCAGGTCCTAAAGCCCTTGTGGACAACCTAGTGTCCTACCGCGGTGTCCTACTGTCATGCTGGTGTCCCTAGCGTGGCTACTGGTCGCGCTTCCTGCTCAATGTGCGTTGCCCCCGTCCGCACCTCGCCAGATGCCGAACTGCCCAAAATGACTGTCTTGCAACATGCTGGCAGAATGTGTTCTGCGGAGTCGTCAGATGCACTCAAAATTGCGCTTTGAAAGCTGCCTGATGTCTGACATTGTGACGCCAGGCGCCAGGCCTTGCAAACCCCAAAGCCAGAACCCTTCTGCTCGGTGGGTGCACACACAGGCACGACCGCTGTGTGCGGCACTTGCTGCTGGCAGCTGCGGTTTCGTTCACAAAGTTTTGGTGCTGTGGCAGGTGCTGCGGGAGCACACGGGCACGACTAGCATCAAGGACTTGTCAGACATGATGTTGTTTTTTTCAGAAAGGTGTCAACACCATGCTTCTGTGCCTGGCAGGTGCTGCGGGAGCACACGGGCACGATCAGCATCAAGGACTTGTCGGACGTAACATATCGTTTGAAAACACAGAGATCATGTTTACATGTGCGGCAGGTGCTGCGGGAGCACACGGGCACGATCAGCATCAAGGACCTGTCGGACATGACGGCCATCAAGACAGAGGACATTCTGACGACGCTGCAGCACCTCAACCTCATCCAGTACCAGAAAGGGCAGCACGTGCTGGTCGCCAACGCCAAGGTCATTGAAAAGTGAGCTTCCTTCGAGACCTGCTGTCCTGCGCATGATCTCTGTTCATGGAAACGTTTCTGGCTGGACACCGCCGCACTCACTGCCGGCGCGAAATCCTGCTGCACAGCTGGGACGGGAGACTTTCGGAACGGGGTGCTGTGCTGCTGATGTCCCACCGTTGCTGTTGCCAGATGACATACATGCTACACACCCGAACAGACCCCCGCTTGAGTGCACTTCGTCGCAGCCTGTGCGGCGGTCTACGTTTCTATATGTTTGGTGTACTCGGAGATGCTTCAATCCACAGCAAGATTGGGCACTGAGAGATGCGTCTTAAACCTGTACAACCCCGACTGCAGGCACCTAAAGGAGGCCGGGTCGCCGGGCCTCATTGTGGACCCCGGCCGCATCGTGTGGTCGCCCTACTGCCCGGAGCGCGAGCTGATCACCTTCCGGCACTGAGCGCCTGGCGGGCGCCGGCTTCCGCGTGCATCACGCACGCCAATGCAGCTCGCCACTATGGAGCAAGCACCCCGAAGGCCGACATGCCGCCGGCACAGGCGGCTGCTGATGCGCCCAGTGCATGGCACTGGTTGCAGACCACTGCTTGACTAGCAAACATATAGGCGACCAGCTTGTGCAGCCAGGGACGGGCGTGGGTATTTCTTGGGCTTTGATTGCCAGCAGCATGCACTTGCGGCACAGCGCAGCGCGGCCCGGCGCGCCTCGCGCTTAGAACAACAAATTCAGAGCGACGATGTTGCTCACCTTTCAATGCTTGTCGGATCGATGGTCTGGATCGCAACAATCCCTTATGGAGTGCAGCTTAGGCCTCTCGACCCCAGGACCATCTATGAAGCACTGCACACCACTGAATACAGTTGTCAGACAAGGTCAGACAAGATTTTCATATCTCCACTTGCGCTGCAGCAGTTGCACACAGCACAGTCCGGCGCCTCTCAGATCTGCACAATCTCGCTAAGGCGCTGCTAGGCTGCTGTTGAAAAGCGGCCGGTGCCGGCGTCCTGACCTGCACCTTTAGATGTTGTGCCAGGCACAGCATCTGGAGGGTCCTCACATCCGCAGCAGCCCCGTACAGCAGCGCTTCGCCTCGGCACAATCCAGCTCGCACAGCTTTGAGTCAGCCCGGGTCGCTGCTCACACCCGCGTGCCGAGGAACCGGCGTGCACGAGACCTTGCCACAGCACAGTCTTTTCCGGCAGTGTTCGTCAGCGCAGCTCCCGCACAGACCGTCGATGAGCAGGCAGCAGAAGACGTCGATCCAGGCTGGCAATATGGCGAGGCGGGCCTGCAGGGGCCGAGGGACAGCATGGAGGACTTCACCAGCATCATCCCGTCCGGCCGCTGCGGCTTTTTCGTGGCATGTGAGTTGCTGCACCGGCTAAGTGACTTGCAGAACAGTGCACATCAAGTATCAAAGCGGGCGAGGAAGCTGATGATGTTTGCGGTCTGGTGGCAGCGCTCTTTGATGGCCACGCTGGGTCGCACGCCGCGGACTGGCTCAGCACCCGGCTGTACGAGCTGTTCTCGGAGGCAATAAACGAAGAGATAGTGGACGACCGCTCTCAAGATGAAGCCTGTGAGGTGGAAGGTGAGCAGATCTGCAGCAAACTTTTTCTCGCCCTCAAACCGCATGTGCCTGTGTGGCCAACACCTCCAACTGGTGCACACTGAAAGATGGCAGCGCTTGCACATGCAGGCCTCGACAGGAGTACAGGGCTGTGCTGCCCCGTGGGTCTGCGGGATGTGCTCTCGCAGAACTTCCAGCATGCTGATGAGCTGCTCCTCGAGGAACTCAAAGGTGCGTGCATCTGTGCGTGCGCTGCAGCTCTTGCCACACCGGGCCTCCTTACATCCCCATGCTGCCCATGAGCGCTGAATCTATATCCGGCAGCGGAGCTGCTTCATTCAGCAGTGTGAACAGCCTGCATGATTGACCATTTTGCATTGCCTTGCGTTTATGAGGCTGTTCGAAACTCCAGTGTGTGCGCATTCTAGTCATTTAAAAATTTTGCAGGCCTGACGGACGAGGAAGAACGCATGGCGGGGTCCACCGCAACGGTGGCGCTGGTGCGGCGCGACAAAATAATTGTCGCCAACGTGGGCGACAGCCGTGCGGTGCTGTGCCGCAATGGCCGCGCCGTGGACCTCACCACCGAGCACAGGTGCCAAGACGGAGAAAACGCTAGAGCTCAAGCTAACTTGAGCCATGCTTATTCTGAAGAGCTTAAATATGTGTCGCAACGCCCGTGCAGTGGACCTCATCACAGAGCACAGGTGCCTTACCATGTGTGCCTTTCTATGTGTGTCATGCAGCACGACAGTACCGGCTGGGCGCAGGGCAGTGTCTACAGCGCGGACGCTGTCACTCCGCATCAGGGTCTGACATGTGTTGACAGTATGGCACCACACCTGGGAGCTGTTTGCCGAGCGGCGGATTTGTTTTCGTTCTGCCGTGCTTCCTGCACACACCGCCAAGCTATCCTGCATGCCTGTGCACGGCGTTGTGTCCGGCAAGGGGCCGGTAGTGCATCCGGAGAAGGCCCAGGTGGCAGCGGCAGGCAGCTGGGTCGTGGACGGGCTCGTTGCTGATGTTTAACTCTATATTCAAGGCCATACATCCGCTCAGCTTTACCACTGGTTCATCGATGGCACGGTGTTTGGCAAGGGGCCCGTGGTGGAGGCTGCGTGCGGCTGTGTCATGGACGGGCGCATTGCCAACATGTCTTGGAAAGCATTCCTGGTTTCCAGACATTCCCAGTCCTACGCTTGCATCGCAGGGTGTCTGGCAAGGGGCCAGTGGTGGAGGCGGAGAGGGCTCGCGTGGAGGCGGCGGGCGGCTGGGTCGTGGACGGGCGTGTGTGCGACGTGATCGCTGTCTCCCGCGCCTTTGGCGACCTGCAGTTCAAGGAGGAAAAGGGGCGGCAGGAGATGCTGCAGTTTGGCGTCGAGTGCGTCTCTGTAAAACCCTTTTCCTGCACCCTTCGACCCTTGAACCGTGTCGTGCGCCTTTGGCGACATGCAAATCAGGGAGGCGGCGGTGTGCCAGCTGATGCAGTGTGCATCGCCACCAGCAAGGCCGCAAAGTTGCACGGGGCCGCATGAGGCAGCCCGCAGTAAGGCCGAGAGTATGAACGAGAGGCCTATTGTGTTGCCGCCTGGCGTTTCATCAACACGCTCATGTGGCGGCGCTGCTTGTTGGCATGCAAGCGCCGTGCTCCCATGGCTTGAACGGCCGCACCGGTGGCTGCTGCCGACGCGGCTGCTGTGTGTGAGCATCATCCATCATAGCAGCGTGCATTCGACGCGATCTCTGCCGGCCTCCTGCAGGATCGGGCAGTGGGGCCAGGAGTTATCATAATGTGGACAGCGTGCACTGCAGCGAGAGGCCCATCGTCGCACGCTGACACAATGTTTGCCGTCATCAATTTTCTTTGCTTTTGCCCAGGATCGGGCAGTGGGACCAGGAGTTCGTGGACAGCGTGCACTTCAGCGAGAGTCCCATCGTCGCGGCGCCGGATGTGACTGAGCTGAAACTGGAAGACGATGACGAATTCGTCATCATCGCATCCGACGGGCTCTGGTGCGCACTCCTGGCAGATTGTTAGCGTTCCTGGCGGGCTGTGCTGCTGCAGCACAGGTCCCGTGGTGCACTATGCAACATCAAGCACTTCGCACATTGTGTCAATCATGTTTACCCCCACATTGCACACAGCTGTGTCCAGCTGTCAGCAGCCACCCCAGAGACAGATTGCTCTGACGGCAGCCTGGGCAGACCGGGAGACAAGAGTGACAATTCACATTTCTGCAGGGACGTCATGGGCAGTAAGGACGTCATCCAGTTTGCGCGGCAGAACTTCAAGAAGCGGCTGGACGCTCAGGCGATCGCAGACAAGCTGGCCCAAGTATGTCCATGGGCTACCTGCCGCGCAATTTGATATACTTTACAAACATCTACTGGGAGTCCGCCTGCATGAGACAGAAGGGCAGGCCCTTGCATTTCAGGTATGAAGCGCACCATGAGCTCGTCAAGAGTACGGGCAAATCAGCTGTGCAACTGAGCATAATGCCCAATACCTTGCACTCCAGGTGGCGGTGCGGCGGCACACCGCCGACAACGTGGCGGTCATCGTCGTGGACCTGGGCGGCGGAAAAGATGGCTGGGGCGCCACCAAGGCCAAGCAGCCGGGGCTGCTATCGCGCATGTTCAAGTGATGGCCTCCTTCCCCACCGGGAGCGACCCTGTGGCAGCGGCGCAGGCGGCCGGCGCCCCGTCCGGGCTGCAGCGGGCTGCAGCCGCCTCACCGGCTGCGCAGGGTCCGGACAGGGGTCGCAGCAGATGTGCAGCGGGGCACGGACCGCCTTCTGTTCGGATGATGCAGTGGTGACGCTCCGAGCGCGAGGCGATGCAAAGGTGTTGTTGCGATGCGATTCATTTGCGGAAATGGCGGCGAGAGGCACCTGATACGGAACCAGCAACAAGCCTTGGCCATGTTTCCGGAGACCTGCTTTGGTGCAATTATTTGCGGCTGGCTGTATTGCCCAGACTGATTTGAGAGCGGCGGCTGGTGATGCGGCAGCAGATGTTGGGCGTGCACGGCAGACCAAACTGATTACTGACTACGTGTTTTGATGACGACGGCTAGGTATCTGACACGAATATTGCCGCAAGATGATGCTGCGACAGACATTCTGAGCCTTCTAGGGTCCTTGCAAACCAAGAGCTTGAGCCGCCTCCGCCAGTCACACAGGACTGACAAACCAGCACGAGCAAGCCATCCTACGCTCTAGGGTACCTCCAACTGGCAATATCAATAGATGGGCGGCTGCACCTGTCATCACTTGCCCTCGAAGCCTGGGAAGCATTGCTGCGGGGAAACAGACACGAAGTGCGTCAGCATGCAGGATGTTTATGTGCACCTGGCCAGCAGCGATGATTTGCAGATGCTTCCACATGCCACGCGGTAAAGCGTGGCCAGCTCACCTCAAATGAGGCAGGGTTCTTGCCGGCATGCTTCCCGTCGATGTGTTCCTGGAGCTTGCCTCTGTTGGAGGTGCAGAGGAAAGTCTGCCGGCACACGTTGCACTGCGGCAGTATGTATGTATATGTAAGCCGCTCAGTCAGTTCAGTTTGTCTTTGTGACAGCTGGATGCTTACTTCCCAGTGTTCAGGCGCATGGCCGCATGAGCGTCAGGCTGTCATACGGCCATTGCGGCAGCATCCACCGGCAGTTATGATTGCGCACCACGAGGCTCTGTGCCTTTGCGTTGACCTTCAGCTGGCTGGCTGCGGCAATTGGAAGGAACGTGAACTCAGGATGCATCTGGCATTTTGGCCCATGAACGCAAATATTCCGAGTATAGGCAACGGTAGCTCAGATTGGTCAAGGCAGCGTTCATTGAGGCAGCTTTTGACTCACAGCCGCCCTTGGCTGCCTTCGCAGCCTTCTCTTGGTTCTTCATCCGCGACATGGCGGTCTTCTGCGCATTGCCGCCCCCCTGCAACAGCGTCACAATGCTCGAACCAACACGCCCACGGAAACTCGTGTAGGCATGCAGTTTCCGTTGAAGGTGTAGTTGCAACCAGGGCGCAGCAAGTGCATCTGCATTTGCCGTGCGCACCATTGCGCAGGCTGTGACGCCTCGCTTCGCTGCCTGCGCCACAGGAACACAGCACATTCAACGCTATCACGGCCTGGGACAACGCGTAAGCTGGAGATGGAATGCAGAACCCAGCAGTTCCTTGGCACATCGTCGCAAGCGCTGGGCTGCTGCACCGCCCAAGACGGCGGCGTGCAGGCGAACAGCCTGCCAGGAGCTCAGGAGGCAGGTGGGCTACTCGAATCACGTTGGGTCTATTGAAGAACGCCTGCTGAGCAGCAGCCTACCGGCAGCACAGGGGAGAACTCGTGAGTGGCTCAAACTCGGTGAATGGATGGGCCTGATGTGCAGCGGATGACACTGGCGGTTTTGCGGTAAAAGCGGCAACCCACACGTCTCAAGCCTTCGCAATGACAGAAGCGTTCTCGGGTGACGGTGGAAATGCGAAATGAACGCCGCACAAATTTACGCAGACATGCTTTGTTGCTTTGTGCTCATTTGCATATTGACCCCTGCTGCAGCTGGCAGCAACGTTTCGGCAACGCCGCAGGCGTGCGGCATAATGTGAGTGCGCCCCCACTGCGTGACACCAGAGAATCCATATCAGCTCGCACAGTCGACAAGCTCGAAGCACTTGTATTGTGTTGTCGGCTGTCGTTTCAGATAGCACTGGGCTGCAGTGGGTTGGGCAGTGGGGCAGCACACATCTGCGGCAGCCGGGCAGATGGCCTGGGCCAAATGTCCGACGGGCTTCCGCAGCCTGGGCCTGCCATGCCAGCGCGAGCGCAACTCGTGGCACACCACGGGTGGCCACAAGCCCACATCCTTCATGCTCAAGGTGCAGCTGCCATCCATGCCGGTAGCAAGCGCACACGCTGCATTGTCTTAGCCATGCAAACACACGCACTGATTCGCAATCAAGCCCATCCGGATGCATCCTGTCAATACAGCAATGCCGCGTTCCGCTCGGTGCAGGATGTGGCGTTTGAGCGGCGCTCTCCGGACCGCCTGCGCCGCGTGCAGATGCAGGCGACTTCCTCGGAGCAGGTGCCGGCGCTGCAAAACAGCGAAAACGGCAACGGCACTCCGCCGGAGGACGACACATTGAAAGGCTGCAGCCAGAGCACCATGAGCGTGCACGGCGGCGAGCGGGCAGGGCGGCCGCGCGTGTCGGATTCGCTGATCACGCCCCTCGTGCAGGTTAGTGGTTCTTTATCTTGATTGACTCCAATGCCTTTGCAGAATGAGGATCCACACGCTGCTGCCAAACCTCCGGATGCTGCACCTGTGCTGAATGTCACACTGCACACACTGCGCCTTGATCAGTTGCGAGACAGTTGTTCTGCTCATGGTTGCAAGACGGCCTCACTGCTCATGCAGACTTCGACGTACACCTTCCGGAACACGAAGGAGCTGATCGACTACCAGGAGGGGCGCTACGGATCCTACGAGTATGGCCGGTATGGCAACCCCACCACCCGGGCGTGTGAGGAGAAGATCAGGGTGAGTCATCACATAGAGTGCCCTGTGTGATGTCCTGTGTGACGACAGCAGGCTGCAGGGTGCACCCCAGCAGCCAGCAGCGATGCCCGCGCGGCGTTTGACGCGTAGATACGCAGGGGTGGTGCAACCACTGTAGGAATCGATGGAGGCGCGAGAATGGTGCTGACTGGCTGCCGGATCGCAAAGTGCATCATCCCTGCGATCCACTGACCGGTTCTGGGAGACACAGCAACGATTTGCTCTGCTGCCGTCATCAGGCACGAAGGCGGGCCGACAGGCACAGAAATGCACGGCATAGACAAGGTCCGGTTTACTGACATCTGATGTACTGGACTGCTGTAACTTGATGAAGATCGTCCCGGCGCCGCGCAGGCGCTGGAGGGGGCGGAGGACTGCCTGCTGTCGTCGTCGGGCATGATCGCGGCGACGATGACGTAATGTCTTCAAAACGAAAGTACAAATGAAACCTAATCATGTGGTCCGCAGGCGCTGGAGGGGGCGGAGGACTGCCTGCTGTCGTCGTCAGGCATGAATGCGGCAACGACGATGCTGCTGGCGCTGGTGCCGGCCGGCGGGCACATCGTCACCACCACGGACTGCTACCGCCGCACGCGGCAGTTCATCCAGACGGTGCTGCCCAAAATGGGCATCTCTGCGACCGTCATCGAGCCGTCCGACATGGACGGCCTCGAGCGGGTGAGGAGAGACCTAGCTTCTTTCAGGGTTGAGTATCAGAAACCGATTGCGGATCCAGAGTACCATCGGACAAGGTTCTGCCTGAAACACGTCTGCGGCTGGGTTGTTCGGCCGGGTCTCGACCACCATGTCGTCATCCTGCAGCCTTGCTGGCTCAGGGCGTGGGGGGTTGGGAAAACAGCGGGGGCCTTCAGAGACAGTCATTTGCTGTGGGGAGCTGTCTGATGGGATGGCTGATGACGAGGCCTCGACTCAGCCACAGCCAAACGTCCAATGCATGTGCCAGGGGGGAGGCACTGGTGGTGTGGCGGTCAGGAGCTGCCCCAGAGCCTGTGAATGCAGCAAACCCTAAACCCTAAACCCCCACGGTGCAAGCTTGCGACAATGTTAGGATTGCTCTCATAAGGGTTTGCTCGTCCAATGCCAGGCTACGCAAGCCCCGAAGCCTCCTTGATTTTCGCCAGGTGCTGGAGGAGCGCCCGGTGTCGCTGTTCTTCAGCGAGTCGCCGACGAACCCGTACCTGCGGTGTGTGGACGTGCCCCGCATCGCGGAGCTGTGCCACGCGAAGGGCGCTCTCGTGGTCATCGACAGCACCTTTGCCACTCCCGTCAACCAGCGGGTAAGTTTAGGGTTTGGCAGGCGTGCGTGATGCTTGCTCATGCGTCTTGCTTTGTGGTCATCGACAGCACATTTGCCACGCCCGTCAACCAGCGGGTAAGTTTAGAATTTGGCAGGCGTACTTGACGGTTTCCATAAACCTTGTTTGCGATCATTGACTCCACCTTTGCTACTCCCGTCAACCAGCGGGTGAGTCAACAGTGATGCTTCATGCTGTCTCTCATGCACCCTGCTTTGTGGTCATCGACAGATCTTGGCCATGCCCGTCTACCAGCAGGCGAGTTTGTCTACCATGATTGGTACTTGCTCGGTGATAAATACCATAAACCATAAAAACACATGAAGGCATGTGCGCAGGTGCTGAAGCTGGGGCCGGACATCGTGTTCCCCTAGCCGCTTGGACTGATGCGTCTTGTCAGAGCATGACCCTCGCTCGAACCTCAGACCCTGAATCCTGCAGGTGCTGAAGCTGGGGGCGGACATCGTGATCCACTCAGTGACCAAGTACCTGGCAGGGCACAACGACGTGCTGGCGGGGGCGCTCGCCGGCAGCAGCGAGCTCGTTGCGGCGGTGCGCCTTCATGCTTCTGCATGCATTCTGTACTGATCCTTGCCGTCCCGTGTGAACAACCCTGCGTGGTTGCGTCCCTCCACGTGCCCCGCAGCATCATCGTTTCATGGTGGGCGGGGTGGTGGAGGTCCGCTGCATGCCTGGGACACAGGTGCGGTTGATTTGCATGCGCTGGGCGGCACGCTCGTTTGGTGGGTCATGCCTAAACCCTTGCTGTGGCTTCGATTCAACCAGGCGCTGCTGATGCACAATTTGCCGGGCGGCACAATCGACCTGCATGTAACACACTCATGACTCTGCATTTCTCGTCGCGGAGGTGCGGCTGATGCACAACGTGCTGGGCGGCACGATCGACCCGCACGCCGCCTTCCTGGTGTCGCGCGGCCTCAAGACGCTGGCGCTGCGGGTGCGGCACGTCAACGCGGCGGCGCTCGAAATCGCCACGCGGCTGGAGGCGCACCCCAAGATCGCCCGCGTGCACTACCCAGGTGAGATGCGCTGTCCCTTGAGATATGCTTTCTTGGGACATGCAATGCTGCCTGACCCTCTGGTGGCGCATCCCAAGGTTGCGCGCGTACATCACCCAGGCGGGGGCAAGAGACGTCTGCTCATCTGCAGCGCTGCCTGTGACAACAGCATTCACAGTTGATCGGTGGCTGGTGAAGGATTTTTTAGGGCTTAGCGTCAGCGAATTGCAGGTCCCTGCTTGGCATATGAGGACCAGGCGCAGAATGCGTCGCCAGCAGAGTTGACATCAGCAGAGGCGGCATGACGGCGTACCTGCTTGGCAGCACTGCCATGTGCTCCTGCAGGATGCGTGTTCCCAGGCTACCGAGCGTTGACGCTTGCCTGGCCTGTGCCGTGCAGGCCTGGAGAGCCACCAGGACCACGCGATTGCAAAGGCGCAGATGGAGGGCTTTGGCGGCGTCATCAGCTTTGAGGTGAGCTCCATGTGAGGCTCTCCCTGCACACGCGACCCCCAGGCACAGCAGGGTGGCCCGATCAGCTTTCTCACACGCCACCATCCTGCACGCATGTCGACAATGGAGGCTCCAGGGTACACAACTGGGTCCTTGCTTTAGATTCTCATGCATGTCATAATGGCAGGTGTACGGCGACATGTGCAAGGCCAAGCTGGTGGACAGCATGCAGCTGCCGACATATACACAGTATCTGTGGGTACAAGTGGAACACTATCGATAGGATCTTTGTATCTTTGCCAGGTGGACGGCGACATGTGGCGCACGGCCAAGCTGGTGGATTCCGTGGAACTGCCCTACATCGCGCCGTCGCTGGGCGGCTGCGAGAGCCTCATCGAGCAGCCCACCATCGTGTCCTACTGGGACCAGGTTAGCGCCAATCGATACCCTGCGCTGCCAAAGTGCAATGAGCAGGACATCACCCATGCTGTCACCACATTTGATTGTGCGGCCGATGCAGCAGGGCTTCCTGCAGATGCGCAGTTTCAGGGCGCCTGCAGCTACGAACGGCAATGCCAGACAGCGGAGGCACCGTGAAGGATTGAAGCATTGCTGTGATGTCGATAATCGAGCCCGTTCTGACGGCTTCACCATGCCTGCTGCAGGGACCGGAGATGCGCAAGAAGCTGGGCATCAAGGACAACCTGATCCGCTTCTCCACGGGCGTCGAGGACATGGAGGACATCTGGGCCGACTTGGAGCGGGCACTTGCACGCATCTGACGCGCAGTGCCAGCGCTGCAGTGTGTCACCTGTTTCGAACCTCTGGTTGGACCATCAGCGTACGGCGGCCCGCGCGGTGGCGGTGCCGCAGCAACGCCCGCCCGCCGGCGGCAGCCGGGCGGAGCCTCGGCCGCTGCTGGAGGCTCGTCCAGAGGCGTTTCGAGTAGTAGTAGAGAATGTTGGCGGCGGCCGTGCTGTGAGACAGCACCTGATGGGAAAGGCGTGACGGCGGCTGCGCCGGCGGCGGCGACAATCACAGGCAGACCAGCGGTTTTGCGACAGCCTCCAGCGTGTGAGTCGACGAGCAGCAGCTGGGTTTGCCTTCCGAGCTGCGTGGTGCTATCCAAGTGCTGGTGCATCGGTGCGGTCTTTGTCGGATCTGGACCACGGTCTGAACTCTTGCAACCAATTTTGTTACCCCGATTTGGTACGCAGCTTTGAAACTGCGGCGTCGTCGAATGCGTCTAACATTACGCCGCTGCACCCCTTGGCCTGTCACAGTGACGACCTCACCTCGATTCTCCTCTACTGCCTCTAGGCCGAGTCGCCAGCGTAAATTTCAGCATCACCTCCGTGTATTGGATGGCCCAAACATATCTGGCAGTCGGAGGCTTCCTTGCATCGCCGCAGAGGACATGTAGGACATCTAGGCCGACATTGAACAAGCCCTCGCCCGCATCCTGATATACTGACCCGGGATCACTGCAATTTCCTGTTGTTTTCGATGTGTTTCCTATTTGTGGCGCCCGGCCACTTTGACCGCAGCGCTGAACACGCACATGATGGCAGCAGCATGCAACCTCAGCAGTCGTTCATGTATCTGTGCTACGTCTGATTTCTTGACGATACATTCTTGTCCTCTGGTATTACAGTTCATGGAGCCTGTCGCTGCAGAATCGTCAAAAGAGGGTGTCACTATGATGCCACTCTCCCTCGCCCAATCATTGCTTCTTGGCCTTGCTGAAGTTCTTCTCTCTGATGAAGTCTCGATTCTCCAGCTTTAGCCGCCGTTGCCGCTGCAGCCACAGGCCACACTCAGCCGTTGAATCTTGAGCCGCCGGCGCATGCCGCAACCGTGCATGCATTGATATGCACCGTATCACGCAGCTATCACCTGCTCGGGGCTCTGCTCGTCTGCGTCCGTCCGCCGCAGCTGGCTGAGCATCGCCTGTGGCTCGGATAGCTGCCACAGCCACGAGGGGTACTCTGCATCCGGCAGCAGCGGCGGATCTGCTTCGCCCTTCATCATGTTGAGGCCCGCCGCAATTGGCTGCTCGGCTGCGGCCGCCTCACTGCTGAAGCCTGCGTGTGATATGTTGAACAGGCTTTGAGCTGCGCTTCCAGGCTCGCCGGCTGTACCGCTGCATGCTTTCACATGCATGCGAGTGCGGCACATGGCAGCTTGGGAGTGCACATACCTGCTCGCAATGACCAACTGCGAGTTGCATGTGTTAGCAGCACGCGGCCTCTCTGTGGTAGGCTCTGCATGAGGGCGTGATTCCACAAGTATCGTCGATGAACCTTCGACGCCTGCTGCACTCTGAGGGTGGCACAACTGTAGAGCCTCGATTGTGCTCGGCCTGGGAATGCAAGCCGCCTGACGGCCGAAGGCAGAGAAGGTAACGGCACAGTTTTCCGGCTGTTTGAATTGACGCCGCGGTCGGGGCGTGCACACACGAAATGCGTCTCGCTTGTGATCGATTGAGACCTCAGGCCGTTCCAATCGATAGGGCTCCGGGCTCGATTACGCAGCTACAGGTGCACTGAATGGAGAACACAAACGGAAACCACTGCCTAGTACAACAAAGCCTTGGTCACACAACCAGACTTCGAAATCACAAACCTACGACTCTAACACGCGTGTATACCGTGTCCTCAGTATGTGTGGGCATGACCTGACCGCGGCCGGGATCTGCTGCCGCCACCCTTGTCAGCGGCGAGACCAGCCATTCCGGCGTCAGAGCAACATTTGTTCCATGAGCGACATCGTTCGCCTCTTTGGCGGCTGCGTGTCGGGTGGGGCTGCGGGTAGCATGCACAGTGTTCGTCAGTGCCTTGTGCAGGACAGGGGGCGCGCGCAAGCTGTGAACTGCGCAGCACTTACTTGACGTTAGGACCACAGCAGCACTCGGATGCAAGCAAGCATGCGAGCAGCTGAGCACCTGAGGGTCCTGCCTCGTCAGGCCCTGGCGGATGATCAGCTGAAGGCGCCCCAGGCTGCTGCTGCTGCTGCTGCGGGGCTGGCTGCTGAGAGGCCGGCAGCATGAACGCCGGCTGCTGCCGGGCAGGCTGCTGAGAGACCGGCAGCATGAACGCCGGCGGCGCGGCCGCTACCGCTGAGCCTGCCGCCGCCCCTTGCGACGCGGCCGCCCGCCGCTGCAGCATCTCGTCCCGCCGCCGGTGCGTTTCCTCCGACAGCTCCACCAGTAGCGTCGCGTCGTCGAGTGCCGACGCCGCCGCCGGCTGCACGGCCTGCTGCTGCTGCGCGTCCGGCCGCCTGCCGGCAGCGCGCTGCTCTGGCGCCGCCGCAGCTGCCGCCGCCGCCGCCGCCAGCGTAAGTGGCGACGTGCCCGCTGCCGCTTGCTGCTGCCGCTGCCGCTTTTCTGCCTTGTCTGCCGCCACGACCTTCCTGCACTGCTCCAGCAGGTCCTCGTCCCGCACCGCCAGCATCGCCTCGCTGCTCATCCTGCAAGGAGTTTGGCATTTGCAGTTTCTCAGGGTGTTGGGGTTTTTTACTGCACATCACAAGGGCGATGACGTGTTGTGGCATTCCTAATCGCTGGAGCATTTGACATCGATGGGCTGCACAGCGCCACCCGCATATGCATGGTGTTTGATTGCACAATCAAATTGCCCCACAAACAATGGCTGGAGACATTGAAGCCTTTGTCCGTCACGAAGGCCCGTCAGCGTGATGAAGTGCCTTGAGCAGTACCTGACGTAGCGCTGGCCTGTGGCGTCCGCGAAAGGCTCCAGCCCAGTGTTTGCGCCACCGGTGTCAAGGGCGCGCTTCTGTGGCCGGGACGGGCCTGCCTTCCCGCCCGCGGCTGCCGGCTTGCGGGCCGCAGCAGCTGCCTTGGGGGCTGCCTTCGGGGCCTTTGGAGGCTTGGCGGCCTGCGTGCCCCTGCATGCACAGATGAGAATATGGATTTTGAGCAAACACAAGGTTGAGGTTCGTTCATGGTTGCCAAGACAGGATGCAAGGTGCATGCATGATGTGGTTCACGCATCAACCGGCTCAGGCTTGAGGCTGTAGCGCAGGAGACCCACCTCGGCTTCGCCTGCGACGCGGGCTTTGCCTGGGATGGCGCTCGGCCCTGCTTCTTCAGCGGGCTCTGCGTCGCCGGCCTGGTGAATGTCTTTGGCAGCATCCTGACGCGGCCCTGGGTGCCCTGCGTATGCGTCCCCCGCTGCGACGGCTGTGTGGCCTGAGTCTGCGGCGCCGCAGGCTGCGCTGCCGCTGCTGCCACTGGCGGGGCGGCCGCTGCCGCCGCTGTGGGTGCCGCCACTGGGCTGGCGGCGTGGCTTGCCGATGCCACGCGGACTGCAGGCTGTGCCGAGGGTGCCACTGCAGCTCCGCTCTCTCCTGGTGACACAGTTGCTACAATTCAAACGTGAACCATCAGAGATTACGCGGGCAACTTGCCATGCACACCGTGCAGGCACAGGGCTTCTGGAACACAGCATGCAAAGCGTGCCACCTCCAGTGACAGCGCTGTAGTCAGGTGCATCACCTGGAGACTGCCCCAGGTGCGCGAGCGCCAGAGCTATGGCGTGCTTGCACACGCCGGCCGACTCGTGAGCCTTGCACTCGCAGGTTGTGGAGAAGTTGCCATCAAGCGACGCCGTCGCTTTGTATGAGGCGTCGGCGTCACTCGCGCTGCCCACTGTTGCCGTGCAGGTCCGTGTCGACGCGTCGAACTGCAGATCTCGGATCAGTCCTTCCTGCAGTACCTCCTGCCGGGCCCTGCAGCGGAGAAGCCTGGAGTCGAGCTTCTGAGGCGCCGACTGTGGACGGATGCATGTTGGATGGTTCATCAAACATGTTATAGCTTCACCTGTCAATGTAGCGCTTTGCTCTCCCTTCGTCAGACAAGAGGTGCGAGACAAGTTCTGCGAGTTGCTGCACGCTCGTCATGCTCGAGCCGTTCATCAGCTCGTCGCATTGGTTGCCAGAGCATTGTCCGACAGGCAAGTTTGTGCTGTCGAGGTAGCGGCGCTGCAGTGCCAGTCAGGAGATTTGGCAAACACGAACGGAAAATCGGGAAATGCACACTGCCTCGCGTTTGTCCGCTGGTGGATTATGCAAATTCCGCACCACCATTTTTCAGCGACATTCCAAATTAGGGTTGGCAGGTAACCGGTAACCTAGGTTACCCTAACCGAAGTAACCGCGGTTACCTAACCGTAACCGGAGGCGAGCAGCGGTTCACTGCGGTTACGTCCGGATATGCGACGGTTGGGAACGGGAATCTCATGCTAGATGAGGGTTTTGCGACATCAATGCTGTCGCACTGCGACAGCTAGGTCGAGACTCTAAAAATAGAACTAGAATGGTGCATCGCTGCGCGATGAGGCCGTCTTCCAGCATGCTCTCTGATCCAGGGATGTTCCGAGACTGCTATGTATAATGTGCATGTGCTGCATGCAGTCTGCAGCGCCTCACAACGACAAACAGCAGGCGCACTACTAGGTGACGTCAGCAGTCTGTTCAGCCACCAACCGATGCTCGCGCATGCTTGAAACACTTCAAACGAACATATAAACGTTTTGGAGCAATCGCGGTACCTCAGATTCCGCACAGAAGCAACTTGCACCTGACTGTCTGCAGCAGATCGGGAATTTGGTTCGAATTTCTCAGGTCTGCATGCCCCGACACTGCTTCAGAGTGCTTTCATACATCATAAGCACTGATCCAAGGCTGCGCGCCACGCTGCAAAGCCGAAAATGCACAAAATTTGTCGTGCCAGACACGCCTCCGAAAGCAGCAACAGCGCGCTCGCACATCGCTGCAGCACACCGCAAAGCAGCCACAGGATACCAGAGAAGTATTTCAGAGAGTTTTGAGCCGTTCCAGCACCAGCGTACGCGCGTGCAAGGCTCTTTTGCAGCTGCCGCCGGAGGCGTCGCATTTCCGGAGGTAATGGTTGATACTGGGGGGCAATGCGACGCAAACGCTGTCGCATTTGTGGACTCAGACATTTAGAATGGGGATCCTGCTGTCGCATTACCCCCCGGTATGCACTAGTTACCGGCCTG
>JAABUM010002569.1_pt1 | contig 24001 bp, 43 predicted proteins | sample 5559161 | NCBI WGS metagenome assembly JAABUM01 (sample SAMN10711868, study PRJNA513369) | rock metagenome | isolation source: Antarctica rocks | place: Antarctica: Victoria Land, Siegfried Peak nord
TTTTTGCGGTGTGTTTCGAGACAAGCAGGTTAATTTTAGTATATAATAACATACTTAATAACTTCTGTTATTAACTTAATAGTTTTGAACATGGCCCAAGTACTTAATCTCGCCACCCTGGCTCAGGCGATCATGGCTCCACCCGAGGCTGTCGCCACACGCCGCCCTGTGCGCAAGCACACGCGCCCTTTCAGGCGCTGCATCTCTTCAATCATGGTCTCGCTTTATTGTGAGCGTGTTGCTGCAGTGCAGCAATGGTGTAGCAGCCCTGTGAAACTGCGGGGCCATTTGTGTGGCCACGCTGTGCGAAAGGCTGTCATCGTTCTGGGCTGAATGCCATTTGACCACACGGATATTCAGTTTCATCCGGCAATTGGTAAAGACAGCCACGAGGTTTTATATGGCATCACGATGCAGCAAGAGGTATGCATGCTCGTGGCCAAGATCGGAACCTTACCTCCACTGTTGGCGCATTGCAATAGCAGTCCGTGGCGCTGGATGCCATGCTCAACCAGCGGCCTGCTGCCCATTCAAACTTTGCCAGCATCTCGCGAATGAGACATGGCCACAATCGCCGCAGTCAGTGCGTGGGCACTGCAGCCGCCGCCTTGGAGTCAGCTGCCATCAAGCAAGCGCGCGCGGTCTAAAGTCAATGCGTATGAGCATCATAGAGGATGAGCAGAGCACATGATTGAAATGAGTCGTTGCTGCGGCTGCTGCCAGCGAGCGGTCAGTTCAGATGGCATTCAGTCCACTTGGTCATAGCCAAGGTGCTGCTCGGATAATCGCGCTGCGCGGCCTCTTCTCAATCAGGATCCAGCATGTTGACCCACACAGAGCACGTGTTGGAAGCGCGAATCAGACACTGACCAAATCGACGGCGCCGTTGCGAGAACAGCTCTGTGCAGTCCTAGACCCTTGTCTACAAGCCATCAAGGTCGTCAAGCGGTGACGACATCGAGGCTGTGTGGCCAAGAAGCTGCACAGGCGCATGTGCGGCGGTGCAGTCACGCAGAAATATCCAGCATGTATGCTCAAAAGCATCGACTGACAGAACAAAATTCTCGAACAGTTGTCGCGCCCACTCCGGGATCAGCAGACTGAGCGGGCGGCAAACTAGCCTCAACCAACTATTACCGATATGCGAAGATCAAACTCAGAAACCAAGCTTGCACGCTCTCAAGCGAATTAGAGCGGCAAGCGAGATGAAGGATCCAATCTGCAACTGAGGCCCGTCTCAACTGAGGCCCGCTTGTTGACTGCAGATGGCGGCCTTTCCGCTGCGGCGGGCAAGCTACCTAGACTCGCTGAAGTTCGCTTGCCCAACTGACGTGCTCACTCGTAGAGTTCAAAGGTGCTGATGTTGTTCCCATCCGCAGACGCCGAACCCCTCGGGACCCAACAGCAGACGCCAGTCCCCTATTTGACTGCAGCCCCACTCGCCTGCGCAGGGTCGCAGCCGATGCCCCTGTCGGTCGCCAGCTGAGACAGCGCCCGGGCGTCCAGGACCGCTCGGTATGCGGCGCTGGCGTACGTCTGGAATGTGCAGAGCCAGGTGAGTGTCAAGCTGCGGTGTGTGTGACATGTCTGATATGCACAATGATGGGGTGATATGCACCCGGAGCACATTGCCTGCAACAAGACGAATAACGCAGGTTGTGCGCTGTTGTGGTGACACACCAGATGATAGTCAGGAGGAGCCGATGCACAAACACCCTGAGGCGAGCCGATGTACAGAGACATCTGGGCCAAGCGGTTTTAAAAGTGCTCACCATTCTCGATGTCCTCAATGGCCTGCATGAACAGCTGCGGGCCGTCTGGCGTGGAGAGTATGAGCATCTCCACGTTGCAGACGTCGTCGTCCTCGAGGCCCCAGAAGGGGTCCATCAGCATGCGGGCCACGCGCCGTAGTGCCGGACGCTCAGCAGCAGGTCGGCGCGCCCCGCGTAGCCGGTGGGTTCCCGCAGCTCCTCCAGCGGCTCCTCCAAAGCGTAGGTCCACAGGTGCGCGTGCGGGTCGTTGCTGTTCGGCTGGGCGTTGAAATGCGCCACAGTGAGCACCGCCCCTGTATGACACGAGTAGCGCTGCATGTTGATGTTACAATTGTGATGTTGGCGAGGGCACCTCATCTGAACCAGACTAAAAGATGCGGCGCAGAGGCCCATCAGACGACGATGCACTGGTGATCAGAGCAGTAATGTCCAAACATAGAAGCGTACCAGTCAGGTTTGCTATGCGATGCAGCTCTCACTGCCTTCCGCTGACAGCCATGTCCCCTTGGGGATCTTCTTCGATGCCGGCAGAGTCCTGCACCTTCCACAAGTCGAACCATCGCTCCCAACCTGCAGCTGCTCCGCCTCGTCTGACAGCAGCGTTTGGGTGCTGGCCTGCTGCAGTGCCGCCCGCTCTTCGGCTGGCAAGCTGTCGATGCGTTTTCGCGTTTGAACGTCACGCCCAAGTCGCGCCACTGCCCGTGGACTTTGCGTGCGGCTTTTGTTCGTGCCATGCTGCTAGCGATCAGCGTTCAAAGCGAAAGTACGACGACTCTCAATTGCCCAAGGCCACCTACGATTTCGCAATACTACAGCCATAGATAGCTGGGGGTTGCTGGATATGACTCCGTTGAAGGGGCTCGACCGGCCCTTGGCCTGGTGGGCAGCACAGCGGTGAAAGGGTTGGTCATGCCTAATGATGCATACTTGTGTGCATGCTGCGATTCAAGGGATGCAAGGTGAATCTCCGAGTTACGGCATGCGTCATCGGCACACGTGACGCTGATATGCTTCAGCTTGTTACTTTAGACCGGGCAAATTGTTTGCAAAGTGTCAAGTCACTCCTGTGCAGTGAACTTGCTTCATCTGCACTGCTGGCGCGCCGTATCTCGGCAGAGAGCGGCAGGAAGTTAAAGATTTAAAGGACAGTTTCGTGCTTCCGTGTCCAGACAGTGTGCTGTTCGCAGACAAGGACGCAGGACAGCAGGCCCAACTGCGTCTGTTGAGGTGAACGTCGTCTCCACGTTGCTTTGCTGTGAAACCCTCCGGAGCTTGTGAGCTTCTGCCGAGCTTCGGGTCTCGGAGACGAACTGTCGGTGCTTCAGTTGAACTGCTGGACGCACAGGTCATTTGCAGCCATGCTGGCCCGGGTAGCCTGCTTAGCTCTGCTGGTGGCAGCGGCGTCATGCGCCACGCTGCCGGAGAACCTGCACCTCACCGCCGAGGCGCCGCTGCTGGAGGTTGCCGCGGCAAAGGTCAGCTTGCGTCATGTGTGACCTGTGCGCGCCCTCAGCTGCATCACATAATTGCTGTATGGTTTGCTATGTGCATGCACAAAGTAGTTCCATGTGTCGAGTCCCACATGCCGCAGGCCAACCTAGTGGAGGCCTTCACGCTGTGGACGTCCAGGCACAGCAAGGTTTACAAGATGGTGCGCTGCTCTCCTGTCTGCTCATTGCCTCTTTAGAGTCTGCTGACCTCCATGTGCGCTCCCGTCAGTATGTGCTGCGACGGCAAGTTCAAGCAACCCGGGCCGTCATACCTGAGAGTTCTGGACCTCCGACCTTCAACAGGATGAGGTCGAGCACCGTCAGCGCGTCTTCACCAGCAACGTTGACATGATCGCGGCGCACAACGCCGGCCCGTCCAGCTTCAAGGCAATTGCATATGTCCTCCATGACCGGCTTCAAGGCACAAATGAGCATGAACATGAGCATTTCCGGGACCCGATTGCAGGACCGCTAGCTGATCGTACTGATTGCGGGATGCCAGCTGATCACATCCAGCGTATCGTGCAGATGGCGCTGAACGAGTTTGCGGACCTGACGCGGGAGGAGTTTGCCGCGACGCACCTGGGCATGAACCCTGCGCAGCCCGGTACCCTGCGCGAGCGGTCTGCGGGTGTGGTCTTGACTGGACACTCTGCACCGCGCTGCGCAATTCGTAGACCCATGCTGCAATTCGCTGGATGCACTGCCGACGACGTCAGGCACACAAAAAGCTGCACACACCAGATATGTCAACTGATCGACCGAATTGCCCGCGCAGAGGCGAGCTTCAGTCACGCCAACATCACACATACGCCGGACACCGTGGACTGGGTGAAGGACGGCGCCGTGACGCCTGTCAAGAACCAGGCTATGTGCGGTTCCTGCTGGGCCTTCAGCACCACCGGTGAGCAGCTGCCTTGGCTTTCTATCCGTGTTGGAGTCTGTCTCTTTCAAGCGTTTGCATTGATACTCACACGGGTTTATGACACTCCAGCGGTGCGCCTTCACAGCAGAGATGCGTGCACATGCCAATGTACTGGATCTTGCTGCAGAACAGGTATTCTTTTTGAGACCCTGCCGCCCACCCTCTATCCGCAGGCTCCATCGAGGGCATCAACCAGATCAAGACGGGCGAGCTGGTGTCGCTCAGCGAGCAGGAGCTTGTGGACTGCGACACCTCCAAAGACCAGGTGCAACATGCTCTTGTAATGATGGTGTTGGTCGCCGTTCAGTGCACTGCCAGCTGCTGTACCTGGCTGCAAGCCTTGCTTGGGAGGAAGCACCTCCTTGCAATGGGGCCATGTTTCGCTTGCTGCGTGGAGGCGCAGGGCGCTCTGTTTCAAACCACCACTTCCGTTGTGCACCCCACTCACCACCTGTAACGTCGGCCTGATGCTGCCACTTGTGCATGCGCAGGGCTGCTCCGGCGGGCTGATGGACTTTGCGTTCAAATTCGTGGTGGACATCGGGGGCCTGGACACGGAGCGCGACTACGCCTACTGGGGCGTTGACGGCACCTGCGACGAGCTCAAGGAGAAGCGGTGCGTGAGATCTCTTTCGTGCAGGGCTTGCCAGTCCACAGCGCTTGTGACGCTGGGTGTGTTGGCACGAGGGGACGTGGTACCTGTGCTACACATATGAAAATCAGATAAAAAGACAAAATATAGTTATTCATTCAAGCCCCAATGTTTTAACGTTGGCAATAAGTTAGTAGACGAATGTTTTTCTGTCATAGAAAGAAAACCCAAAATGGAAAAAATTTCCATCAAAAAAGCTGCTGCAGATCTCGAAGCAACATAGAACCCGCTTGGCTGTCGATGTTTGGGCATCCTGATGAACCTACAGCTCAGCCGGCCACCTGTTCATGCACGTAGGAAGACGGTGTCGATCGATGGCTTTGAGGACGTGCCAAAGAGTGACGAGGCCGCGCTGCGCAAGGCGGTCAGCCAGCAGCCCGTGTCCGTCGCCATCTGCGCCTCCGAGCTGCAGTTCTACTTTAACGGTGGGTTATCCTTTTTCAGAAAACCCGCGGTTCACCAAGCAGAAGTGGCCACCGCAAGCAGTTGTCCTGTGCTGCATTGCCATGGGATTGACAACCTCTGCGGGCATATGCTCTGAGTCCCTGAATGCTTCGACCTCTGTAAACATCCTCCCACTCCAGTTCAAGTGTTATTTCCCACATCCTGCACCAGTCTGATCGGCTTTTCAAATCGACAAAGCAGGCATCGTGGACTGCTGCTGCAAGGCGCTGAACCACGACAGAGTCTCAACACACAGCACTAGTTTAGTTGTTGCCAAATTCCATACCACACCCAATCATGAAAACAGCATTTCTTGCAAATCCGCAGGCATTGTGGACAGCTGCTGCAAGGCGCTGGACCATGGCGTGCTGGCGGTCGGCTACGGCAATGAGGGCGGCAACCCTTACTGGCTCGTCAAGAACTCTTGGGGCTCCGCCTGGGGCGAGCAGGTGCGACCATTATTGAGTCCTGGCGGCATCCCATTGGCATTTCTCCATCAGACCGGCACCTTCGGAATGCACACGCACATGCCATTTACCATGCTGTATCAACGTAAGGAACGCCTTATGGGCGACAGGACTGATGTGCTAGAGTCTGACTGCTTGTCGCTGAGCAGGGCTACTTCCGCCTGAGCCGCGATGTGAAGGATCCAGACGGCACGTGCGCCATTGCCAGTACCGCCAGCTACCCCATCAAGACGTCGCCCAACCCGCCGCCGCCGCCGCCCGTGCCGCAGACCTGCGACTGGTGCGAGCTCTTCGACTCCAGAGTCTGTTTCCAGTCTGCATCCCCATGCTGCATCTACGTCGCCATGCTTTGCCAGCGCAGGTACACCGCCCTGTCCAATCGCAAGCGCTGCCGTCGCGCAGTTGGTTGGCGGCTTAGTGCTCCACAGCCTGCAGCCTGGCGACATCGTTTGGTGAATTGCTTCATGGTTGAGTGCTGCTCACCAATCTTCTCTCGCTGTGCAGGTTCGGCCTGAAGGTCTGCCCGGTCAACACCGAGTGCTTCTGCTCCTTTGAATTCCCGATACCGATGTTCAACTTCTGCATCCTGTGGGATTGCGCGCCGAGCTCGGAGCTCTGAGCTCTAGACTAGCCTGCGCTCCGGTGGGACTGCGCTATGTCCTCTAGACGAGGGTTTGAGCAGCTGCTGAAGCGGTGATTGCCGAGAAGCGGCAAAGGTGCGGGCGCCTTGCCGCTTGTGGTACCACCACCTCAGCGCTGTGCCACGAAGCATTCGTTCGCTATTAGGGCATGCCTGTGGACATGCATGACCGCCCTTTCAATCCGCGGTTAGTAGTAGTGTAGAACTGCACGCCTGTATCGGTGGACGCTAGCTGTGTGGCGGGGTTCATGCAAAAGTTCGCATCCGTGCCGGAGAGTGTGAATGCCGATGGTTGCTGATGCACAGATGCTTGTCGTAGAATCATAAGGGACTTCGACTTTGTGAGATTGCAATCGAAAACACAGAGCTCATCTGAATACAAACGCTCTTCATGCCGTGAATGCCATGCAGCTGCGCAGCGGTCGACATCATGTCCAGAAAGGATTCAAGGAATTCTCCAGTCACATTTCACACTTGCCCACACACCCGACCCTCTGCGGCATTTATTCGAACACAATCATCTCACGCAGCCTTGAGCAAGATCGCGAAGCTCATCCGTCTGTTCGGTTCGCCCCCAATCCTTCGCTAAATTGCCAAGCCATTTGGTCTCAACAGGCCGCGCGATCTTCATCAGATTGTGCGCAACTAGTCAGAGCATCGACCTCTTCCAGATAGATCCAGATAGATCGAGATCTGAAGGACCTCACGATGCTAAGAAAGGTGCGCTGCCGGTGATGCCTGGCGCATCAATCGTCTTGCAGCTACTGCTGTCGCAGCACTCAAACTCGCGAGCTTTGCTTCTGTGGATCTTATGTGGAATATAATGGGTTCACAGGCCGCTCTGCAATTTTGCACGGCAGCGGCAGATGGGTTGGCAATAAACTCGGCGGCGGCTGCGGCGCTGCAGGGCTGCCGCCGCCTCAGCAGCGCGGCAGCCAATCCGGAGGGGCCGCCGGCGTTCGTGTTCGACATCGACGGCGTGCTGATCCGCGGCGGCACCGTGCTGCCAGCCGCTCGGCGGGCGCTTGCAAAACTGTACCAGCCAGGCGGTGAGGGGTGCATGCCGACAGATGCTGCAGTGACGGCTGCTGCGATCGATGCATAGGACGATGAGATTGCTTGTACGCCTGTTTCGCGAGCAAAGTTGTAGCTGAAATGAGGAACCTGCCGCACTGCCAATGCGCAGGCGAGTCGCCACGGCTGCCGGTCTGCTTCCTCACAAACGGCGGTGGCGTCACAGAGGCGACAAAGGCGGCAGAATTGAGCAGCTGGCTGGACGTGAACGTGCACGAAAATCAGGTGGGAGGCTGTTGTCAAGGCTTTTGCTGATCCATACACGTATGAGGACCAAACAGCATCTGTATCCTGTGCGCACATGTCAAATGTTAGCACTGAGCAACCTGACAGCGCAAGTGCCTCCCCTGGCACGCATCGCTCCCTGCCACATGAGGCAGCCACATCGGTAGCGCATGGCGTCAGAGACCGACTGTGTGCAGTGCCGAATCCCACGTGGCATCGCTTAAGCACACCGACGCTCCTGCGTAGCTATTTTCAATCCAAAACAATACAAGTAGTACACGCCCTATCGTGACACAGGTGGTGCTGGCGCACACGCCGTTCCGGCGGCTGGCAGCGGACACGCACCTGCGCGACAAGCCGGTGCTGGTGGCGGGGGTCGGCCAGCCGGCGGAGGTGGCCGCGCACTATGGCTTCCGGCAGGTGCTGACGCTGCCGCAGCTGCACGCGGCGCACCCGCACTCCGCGCCCTTTGCCGCGCACCCAGGTGTGACATCATCTGTTAGTTGTTAGGATCATGACAACATTTGTGCTCTGCTCTGCATGTTATATTAGATTATTTGCCGACCCGTTAGAGAGCTGCACGTGGACGTCAACATGTCCGGCTCCTTTGCCTGGACCATTATGTCATGCGCGCAGGCAGCTCCTGCCGCAACAGATGAGCGAAGCAGTGCCTCTCACAACCGGCGCATGTCAAGATTGACTGTGCTGCTGCGCAGGTGCCGTCGAGCCGGCGGCGGGGGACATGGGCAGCGAGGCCAACCCGATAGCCGGCGTGCTGATTTTCAAGGACCCGCCAGACTGGTACCGCGACACGCAGCTCATCCTGGATGTGCTGACCTCAGGCAACTAAAAATGGGAACGTCTCACAGTTTCAGAGTAATGATACCGGAACGGTAATATTGACGCGTAGCTCATCCTGGACGTGCTGGCCTCAGGCACGCGTCTTCAGAGCTCACGGCAGGTCGCGTGGCTGAACTTTGCTGTGCTCGTCCTGGACATCCTGACCTCGGCAAGTGGATGGTATTTGCAGACATAGATGGCATGGCACAGCTAAAGAGTCAACATAACGTTTCTGGCCACGGAGGCCCTGTCTCGCTGAGCCTTGTGGCACTGCGTGCAAACATGGCGGCCGCTGTCCGCAGGAGGCGACCACCATCTTGTGCGTCACGTGTTTCAACAGTTTCGATCGAACGTGTGCCGCGCAGGCGGGACGCGTCGCCTGGCGGCGCCCCGCCAGTGGAGCTGTACATCAGCGATCAGAAAGTTGAGATGCTCATGCTTTAGTCAGGGACCAATTTGTCTCTCTGCAAGTGATACTACTCATGTGGCTATTGTGCAGGCGGCGTGCCGGGGCGGGACGCGCCACCTGGCGGCGCGCCGCCAGTGGAGCTGTACATCAGCAACCCCGACATGCTGTGGACCAACGAGTACCCGACGCCGCGGCTGGGGCAGGGCGCCTTCGCCGCGTGCATCAGAACGCTGTACAAGGAGGTGCGCGGTGACACGTCAGCAACGTTGTTTCGTATCTTCGGTATGGACTGGATGCATGGCTCCACCACCTCTCCAAGTACACAAGCCAGCAGATCGGCACCGGCGCAGGCTGACAGTGTTCGCCGGCCTGCGCAACTGCACATGCTGTGCGTGCCGCTTGAGTCTTGCTTTGCAGTCCCGGTGCGCAACTGTGACACTGTGCTGCCGCCTCCTTGCGGCAGGTGACAGGGGCGGAGCTGCCGCACCTGAAGTTCTACGGCAAGCCCAACCCGGCGCCGTACCGCCTCATCGAGGCGATGCTGCTGGAGCAGGCGGCGGGGCTGGGGCTGACGGACGGTGTGCCGGCGGCAGGGGAGGAAGATGCGTCGCCCAAGGCGACTCGGCCGCTGCCGTTCTCCTCGGTGAGGACTGTTCTGCGTGGACCATGTGCAGAATCTGTTGGAAGGCTGCCTGCAGCTGTACATAGTAAATTCTCGGCTGTTGGCGCAGCAACTGCTGCCTGCGTGGGAGCCGCAATCGCCGCAACCGCCACGGGCAGACCCTGGCGGATGATCCTTCCCATCCGCGAGAAAAGAAGCGAGGTCTCGAAATGAAACTGACTCAATCAAGCCTACTCGTATGCGATGACCACGAAAACTGTCGATCCCGGTGTGCACGCAGATCTTCGGCATTGGGGACAACCCGGCGTCCGACATCCGCGGCGCAAACGCGGCGGGCGCGCCCTGGGTGTCCGTGCTCGTGCGCACGGGCGTGTTTCGTGGCCCGTCGGGCGGCAATTCTGCCTCCGACCCGGCGCACATCGTCGTGGTGGACGTGGAAGCGGCCGTCGTGGCGGGACTTCACCATACGCGAAACCTCAAGTGGCACTCCATGCGCTGATGAGGACAGGCAACTGGACAGCCCGAAGCAGAATGCGATGCGGTGGGGACTGCGCAGCGTGCAGTGGAGGATGGTGTCGTTCAGAGGAGCCTGAATCACTCCTCGACTAGGTAGCTTCTGTGTGGCGACTGTGGCTGGTTCGTTCGTGGTTTGGTATCTGAACAATCAACTTACTTCCCTCTCGATGAAAATCGATCCAGTGGCGGCGCGGAGAAAGCTAATCAGCCGAAATCGGCTGGAAGCTAGTTGGTGATCAATATAACTAAGTTCAAAAGTTATACATCAACACTCGACTAGTCATCGAGGTTTTCTTCGTCGTTACTTCCTCATCCTCCTCCTCCTGGCATGAGTATGCAAGCCGTTGAGATGGCAGGTGCGCCCTTAAATCAACGACTGACATCCAACGCTTAAAGATTGAAAGCAATCTCTTGGGCAGGACGCACGCGCCTTGCTACAAAATCACGTCACAAACCAGAGTTCGATAGCTAGAAAATCAATTTGCACAGCTCTGCAAAGCTGACTTCCACGATGTGTATACGTCTGCGCTGCCAACCGCCATCACTTGCTGAGATGCTGACAAATGGTAGTTGGACGCCTGAAAGTCACATCACACATTGCCGGCTGAGCCCTTTGCCCAGGCAGGCGTCGGCGTGCCATTGTCGCCCGGCGCCACACTATTGCTCTGCCGCGGCTGCGTCGCCACGCTGTTGCTCGGCCGCGGCAGCGGCGCGTCGTTGCTGCGTCGCGGCGGCTGCGCCGACGCATGCGCCTGATTCTGCACATAGTCTGCCGGCTCCTCGAGCGAGTCCTGCAGCGCCGACATCGCCCGACGGTGCTCCTGCATCCCGTGACGTGAAGTGATTGACCATGTTGACCACGATTTCAACACATAGTTCTGCTGGATCCTCCACTGCGTCCTGCAGCGCCGACATCACCCGGCGGTGCTCCTGCAGCAAGCGGCGCGATGTGTGCGCGGTTTCCACAGTAATGGGGGGACATGGTAAAACAAGCTGCATTTCAGGCACCACACACTGCGACCTGTGTGGGCAGCGCGTTTGCAGCGTGCAGTCAGAACCCAGAGCCTGCTCAGAAGGTGAGGCTGTTTGTTACGAACTTATGTTGCTGCAAAGTAATTGATACTGACTCAGGCGAGAAGAAGGCGGGCGCACCAGGTTGATGAGCTCGATGGTCTCCAGGTCGAGGGTGTCCTCCTCGTCCGCCACATCCTGCGCCTGCGCCACGAGCAGCCAGGGTCAGCAAAAAAGAATGTTGAAGGTGTCAGGTTTTCCCGTCAGGTCCTGCTCCAAGCCCACCAGGTCCTGCGCCTGCGCCCACCCAGGAGCGATAAGCCTTCACAGGCAGTGCACGCGTGCAGCAGCGGCAAGAGGTCACCCCCAGAGGTGGAACGCATGCACAGAGACACTTCCGTGTTTTCGCCTGTCAGATTTTGTGCCCGAGGTGACAGCACAAGCAACGCAGGATTTCCCCACACCCACCAGGATGCGGCGGCGCTCGCGCCACGCCTGGACGTGCTTCCACCCCTTCCAGCTGCCTGCTGCGAACAGGGCGGCCACCGCTACAACTGCCGCCAGCGCCGCCAGCAGCCACAGGAACATCACGAACCCTGTACGCACGCGCGGAGGCGTCATTGATCACGGTTTACCAGATGTACCAACAGATCTGCACCGTGCGTCTGACGCGTCTGACGCGTCTGCAAGCCGGCCCATCAATACGAAGCGTGGCGGGAGGACTTGCCAAACATCAGCAAGGAGACTGAATGAAACCAGATGCAGAAGGAAGGTCCAATGCCGCTCACCCGGCGCTGCCTGGCAGACGCCGCCGACCCAGACAGCAGACCAACACGCTGCGCCGCGCTTCAGTGCAGGGTCGACATGGAAACCTGACAGCGCCAGCGGCACGCGCCCCTGCACCCTGTGCACGGTCACGAAACGCTTCTGTTCACGGCTTAGTTGGTTCATGTTCGTCGCGTGTCAGCGCGCTGCCGAATATGAGGTCCGGCCCGCGCCAGCGGCACGCGCCTCTGCACCCTGCGCAATGTCAACAAGAAATTGATACGCAACCGGCGAGGTGCGTTGGACGCTCTTCTGGCGTCGGGCCAGTGCGATGCCCGGGGCACTGAACCCTAAACCTTCAGGCTCAGGCGATGGCCAAGGTGCGGCCACACCACACGAGGTACTTCATCGGCACGGCATCGCAGTCAACCCAGAGCTGTTGCACAGGGACCGCGGGCAGGCCCATGGGGGCAGTCGATATGGAAGCCACTCGCGAGTACAGCGTGTGTCGAGCATGCCACTGAGTGAGTACCGTGCTGGGCACAGGGACGTGCCTAATGAGCGGCGGCCGGTCGGCAGGTGCAATGCGGAAATCCCTGAGAGTGATGTTGCGCGTGTGCGTGCGCGCCCAGCCGCTCTGCAGCAGCAAGATTCACTGTGAAATCGATGTTACAAGAAGATTCGATGGCAGGTGGCACCCCGGCAGCGTGCTGCTGTGCGTATGTGCGGGCGCCCAGCTGCTGTGCAGCAGCGCAGGGAACCGTAAGCCATGATTGCACGCACCTGTTTCTTCTCGACCGGCACCGAGGGGGGGCTAGGATGGGCTACCGAAAGGCCCAGCCCCTTGCAGCCGCGGCTGCGGGGATCCGACTGCAGGTGCCACTGCTCGGTGCCGAGCGGAGGGGCATGGGAGTTGCGGTCCGGCAGCAGAGCAGCTGCTTCACAGCAGGGTCCAAGCACTCAGAGCCAAACGACAACATGCAAAGTCTGCGTCACAAGCTCACCTCGCAGCCGCCGCTGCCGCCATCGATCCGCAGGTAGCCCCTCGTGTCGGAATCGGCCCGCCAGCCGGTGAGCAGCACGTCCTCAACGGAGCCGCCACAGCCCCAGGCAGTTTCTAGCAGCACCATATCCCCACCGGAGTCCATTGTCCAGGCATCCCCTGAAATGTTCCGGATGCCACCTGCTCAAACCAAGGAACGCATCCCAACTTCGATGTGATGCTCACAGCAGCGCTCGCACAGGGCAGACAGCGCAGCCGAAGCCACTGACACTCCCTCACATGCGCAGTAGCTGCCTGCGGTTTGACGTTGTGCAATGAAGTAGTGTTTTTTCATGGGTTGTGAGCCCACCTGCTGTCTGCAGGCCCAGGCGCGGCCCGGCGCCTGTGCAAGGCCACTCTACAAGTGTGCAGGGGAGGGGCAGGAGTTTGCTTTGTCATGGGTAGAGGAACCAAATGATGATACCACTTTAATTATGACTCAGAGCTCACCCACGAGCTGCGGGCCCATGCGCAGGCCGGCGCCGCCAGAGCGCGAGGTGCACCAGTTGTTGTCCATGCGCACATCCCGCGTGGGCCGCCGCCACCGCCTGCCGGGCGCACCGCTGAGCAGCACCATGCAGTCGGCGTCTGCGGGCACATGTTTCAGCATTTAGGGTTCAGAATTCAGGATTGCTTCCATCTGCTGGCGGTGCACCGAGCAGCCCCACGCAGTCGCTGCTTCGCTGCGTGCTTCACGTCCCTCCTTGCACATGCAAGTAACAGGGGCGCACCGTGCCGGCAGCTGCTGTACAGCTGTCGCGGTTCTCAAATACAAATCTGGCTTGCCATTGGGACCCCCTCCCAGCACGACACGGTAGCGAGATAATGGCAGTAGAGAGGCGAAGCGGCACCTGTGATGATGCCAGTGCGGTTGATGTAGACATCGCGGCTGGAGTCCAGCACGATTCCGTGCGCCCCCGGGCGCTTGGGCGGGGAATGCATGCGCACCCCTTCCACTCGAAAGCCGCTGCAGTTGACTGGGTGCAGACCCCACCAGGGGCTGTTGAATACTGTTACATCGCTGATCTGGACGTTGGAGCAGCCACGAAACTCCAGTATTGACGGCCTGCAGTCGAAAGCAAAGTGCGCAAGGCGATACATGACTGTCAGGATATTCCATTGGAAACCTTCAAACATCTGGCATTGACACTCGCCATGACCACATGAGCAGGAACGAGCAGGACCCCAACCAACTCGCAGAGCACGAAGGCAGCGTGAAATCGTCGCACTGGCAAGTACGCAGGTCGCATGCGGGTCGTGCACATAAACTGTGCAATGAACGGCGGCAGGGGCTGTGGGCACCTGTCCTTGCTGAGGAACTCGGCCGCGGCGTTGTCGCCGGACTTGAGGGCGTGCCACATCGCCCACCAGCGCTCCCCGCCGCCGTCGATCGTGCCGCCGCCGTCAATCGTCACGTCCCTGCCAGCAGCGCCGGCGCCAGCGGCGTCAGGACGCAAGCAACGAAGGTGAACCCAGCAGCCGCTTCTCCTTCTGCGACAGCTTTGCAGCAGGCATGCAGGTGCACGATTCTGCAGGCCTCAAAACTCCTGCAGCAGAGATGCAGGCAGGGCGCATACCCAACTGCTCCTCCACAGGCGTCCACGCCTGCAGTGCACAGCCGCTCAGACGTCGTTGCATTGAAACCTCGAGCCTATCAAACGAAAAGCACCGCACCGGCAGCCGTCGCAGTCCAGGTGCGCCCTGTAGCGCAGCGGCCCGCCCGCGTCCTGCCCCTTACCGTACGTCGGCAGCGCCTCCGTGACCCACAAGCTGTAATACTCGGCGCCGGCCGAGTCGAATACCAGCGACGCCCCCACCTCCACCTGCGGGATTGTATCATGGTTTTGATTCTTGTTGATCTTCAGGGCATTTCTCTCAAGCACATGTGTTGTCGGCTGGCAGCGGCAGGTTGGTGCTGCAGACCCACCAGTAGTGACACAGCCATGGTGACGGACGATCATGACTGCTGTACTGCCAGCGCAAAAAACACAGCACACGAACAGAGGCAAACTGCCAGGGCTGCTGACCGTGATGTGTGTGTTGTTGGGGATCGTCAGTGGGATGGAGGTGTATGCGCCGCCACGGATCACGATGCGCAGCGGCGCATCGCGCCGCGCCGCCAGCTGCTCTGTCGTCGGGTAGCGCAGCAGCCGGTGCAGCGCTGACGAGTCGGGGCTGCCGCCACCGGGTCTGCCGCCAACATACTATATATGCTATGTTTGGCTTCGTTGTCGAGCGGATAGCCACGAGTGCCGTCAAAGGCGATCGCTTCGAACGACTGGGGCAGGCATGCTCATTATTGGCTATACCGGGCGACAGATGGATGCATATTTCGACAGATCACTCCAGCGCGCACATCCTTTTTGCAGAGACTGCTCAGCAAGCGAATCACGTCAACGTACATGATCGTGCAGATCTCTGCGCCATTGCTGGTCCGGCACTCGAGGCCTTTCTCCGGAGCCACAGGCTTCTTAGGTGGCAGCAAATCACCGCCGTCGCCAGTCAGCTTTCCCTGTGGCAAAACCATTGCCGATGGTGTTGCACAGCGTCAGCATGCTTCAAGGCCATTGGCCAAGCATCAATTCATAAACAAGAAGCTCCGTGTCATGTAACAGGACGAACGTAGGGCACCTTGATCCAGTCAAGCCAGTCGCCAATGTCCTTTGCGTTCGGGGCACTGGCTGATGTCAGCAGCACCGCCAGCAAGAGCCATGCGACGGCGAGGCGCATTACATGTGTGTACTCCTTCGAAAGCCAAACCGCTTGCCGAGACTGCTTGGGCTATGCACGTCTGCTCTTGACCGCAGCCGCAAATGCGCGGCACCGCTGCTGAACTCTGCTATCGACGTGTAAAACCCTTCTGAGCGCGCGCAAAGTCTCTAGAGCTCGGCAAACCTGTGAAACACGTCTGACGGTAGCACTGGGCTATCACTGGTAGCAACGAGCTGCGAGCAAAGGCTGCATGCACAGCAGATGATGCACTCGAGCCTCGCAAACGTCAAGCCAGCGGTGAAGGTGCTCAGGGCACATGAACAGATTTCGAGACCTTTCAAGACATCTGCTGGGACACACAAGCATGTACAGCTCGGATGCTTCGTTCCGGAAGTTCCGACAGCGATTGGCAACTTGATGTCCAGAAAGATAAGCGTATCACTCAACAGCTTGCAGTTATGCCGGACATCAGTTCGAGTGCAATCTTTGCTTTTATATATTTGCTGCTGTGCGAAATAGGCTGGCCCAGGGGTCTTGGTGCATTGCAGGACTCTCATAAGTAGTTTCCATGCCGTAAGGCATTTATACGGTGGTCGCAAAGGCTGCGTGCACGAGCGACTGCTGCAGCAGAGACAAGCCCTTTGTTCGCTGCTTAGCCTACAAATATATCGACAGGGACTCAGCGAAACCTCGCCCTGTGGGAGGACGTTGCGACGTCGAGTGTCCGTAATGTCGGCGATCATTTATCGCGGTGCATGCAGCACAAGAGGATCCTGTATGTTGCGCAGTATGGATGGCACCTCCTCGGCGGCCAATGCAACAAGGCTGTGCCATGTGCACAGATTTTGCGAGAATTCTGCAGCTTGCAGACAGCACACGCGACAGGTGACTGTTGTTGCGCTGCCGCTCAGACAACAATTGATGTTGCACCATCTTTCTGGACTGCAGCGCTGCAGAATTGCACGCATACCGGAGGAGTCCGTGTAGTCTCGAGATGGATCTCGTGTTTAAGTCTCACTGCACCGAATGCACGACAGGCTGACGGCAGTGGCACTGGCATGCCGACGTTGGGCAGCAGTCATGACCCGGCCTGATGTGTGGCGCATCATCAGATTTGAAAACCCCATCAGATCTGAGGGAGGGCAGGACAACGACATTGCCCCTGCTGGCCTGCACGCGGTGTCATGGCTGGCGCGCCACTGCTCGCATGCCGAGGAGCTGCACCTGCAGGTTTGTGTGAACAAAGCGGCAATGCTGCTGCGGTAGCTGGTGTCCTGGCATCGCGCGGGTCATCGCAATGGCAGCGTGGCTGATGCGCACGACGCCTAGACCGCTAACTTCGCCAATTCTACGATTTAACGCATCTCGAGAGCACTGGTGATGATGGTGGTGGATGTCAGTTGAGATTCGCTTGACAGAGGGTTGTGACGAAATGAGACGATGGTTTTGAAATAGGCAGATTCACACCACTCCTTCCAAGAGCCCCAAACAATGTGCACCATGAAGCAACCCCCTCGCAGCCCCCTCGCACGTCGCCGCTGCAGCTCGCACAGTGTGCCGCTCCCGCCGACGCCAATGTCGGCGCAAGACCTCAGCCGCGCCGGCACCGGCGCCGGGACAGCCTGCTCTCCCGTCACCGATCGACCGGCCCAGAGCTACGCCTCTACCCTCTGCATCTCTTTCGCCTCCTCGGCATGCTGAGCTGCTTGTGGGAAACCCTGTTTCTCCTGCCCAGATGGATGGCCTGCCTTTTGACCGTGGGCGATTTTCCGTTTCAAGGGGACGGAAGCGCAGAGCCACGCAGTAGTGTGGCCTGCGACTCTGTTCTCGACTTCGGTGGGGCTGCAATGCTTGTGGCCTCGCGAGGGATGGGCAACCTGTGCTCTTAGCGAAGTGTCAGACTTGTCTGTCAGCAACTAGGGGATTGGGAATCCTGTCGCTTTATTCACGCCTGACGCCCTTCTAGGCGCAGACGGCGTCAAACTTTCAACTTTCAACTGTGCAGGTTTTTATGAGCACCGCTTCAAAGGTAATGCTTATGGATCCACGAGGGCACTGCGTCAGCTCGCTTTATCGATCTACTGACTGCAGGAGTCGCTGCCGCTCACGCTCACGCTTGCTTGCTTGAGCGGCTCGCGTGCACTTCTTGCACCAACCGCCCAGGCCCACCGTCGCTGCCCTGTCTGACCTGAACTCGTCCGCGGGTTTGGTCTCCTTGCACATGCTGCAGGCGTGCCAATGTGGCAACACCTGCGGCGCCCCGCGCGCCAGTTTGTACCTGCGAATGTGAGCCGCATTGCACCGCCTGCAAATGTTCTGCAGGCCGTCCGGCGCCCGGGGCTTCCTGTAGAAGCTGCTCGCCTCCAGCTCGCGCATGCATTCCGCGCACTGCTTGGTTGCCGGCGGCTCTACGCGCTTCGCCTCACCGCGAGGCTCAGCGTCTGCTTCGTCAGTGCAGGTCCTGCGTTGGCATGCAGCACTAGCCACGTGACCTCTTGTGCATTGTGCATTCAACCTCATGCTTCGTTGCTACATGCATATGGTGCTGTATAGCTGCTACGCACTGCGTAGCACTGCGTGCTCGGCAGACCACGTGGACACCAACATGCACAATTTCGAAGGCAAGATCATTGCCTGCACAGACCCTGTCGTCCGGTCCTGTATCTGGGTGACAGCGCAAAGTGATTTGCCGACAGCCGCAGGCCACAGCCGCGGCACTGCTGCGACTCCTGCGTCGCATCGTGGCCTTGGGCGCCGGTTTTCCTGAGCCACATAATCGCAGTGGTGATGTGCACGCTTGTGCACGCAACACGTGCAATACATCCGAGGACTTGAGCAGCTGTTGTACAGAGCAGGACACACACCCGCTTTGGCCTCCGGGGTAGCGCTTCATGTTTTGGGTCGAGCAGCACCCACGGCACAGGATGTGCCGACCGTCAGGCTGGCGCCTGAGCTTCTGAAAGTAGCGCACAGGGAACCGCAGCCCGCAGGCGGCGCACTGCTTGGCGCCCTGCATGAGTGACGGGCAGGTGGATCAGACTCTCAGCAGATGGAATGTGCCTAGAAGGGGAGTCTTGCAAGCATGACATGGGCACGTGTCATGCACACGGGCTGGGAGGATATTTGCCGCCTGACGAGCGAGTGTAGGTGATCACCTCGCCAGGAGATGCCCAGTCCGGCGTCTTGCCGTCTGGACCTCTGTCTTCTGAACCTGCTGTTTCTGGTGCCGCCACAGCTGCTGAGGGCGGCATCGGAGTCCTGCTGGTGCTGCAGACTGAATCGGCAGTGTGCTGCGCGGCGTGGAAACTGAAGGGGCGAGAGGCGTGGCACTGGCCAACTGATGCGCTGCGGCAGGCTGCTCTGCACATTGAAAGGCAGCTGCCGGACCGAAGTGCGCTCTGGCACAAACGCAGCCTGGTGCTGGCAGGGTGCACTGCGCATTCGAACTGCGACCTCGTGCTGCCGCCTGCGAGCATACTGCCGGTGTGACACTGGCCTGGAGGGTCAGACAAGATGTAAAACCGGTGCTGGCTGGCAAACGAAACAGCCAAAGCGCTTGCACCTTTTCTGCACTTGTGCGCTCCACGGCCGCCGGCGCCAGCTCCGCGGAAAAGTCCAGGCGCCGGACGCCCGCGGCGAGGCGCACCTCGGAACACGTCCAGGATCTTCTCACCGCCTGCGCCCCAGGCACGGCACGTCCTGATAGTCGAGCTTCAGCTCATTCAGATCTTCAGGAGCAAGCTAGTGTCAGCCACTGTGCTCGGGAGAAGTGGCGGATGCGCAACGCCACATCGGAAGGCGCTGCTGCAATGACATTGCCGAACGAAATAGGGCGCATGTCAACCACACGACAGCAGTCGAAGGTCTGGGGAGGCAGCCGGCCGGTGGTTCAGACTGCTATAGTGCGGACTTGGCATGCAGTTGCGCCAAAGTTGACGAGTGCCAGGTGATCATGCAGGGCGCAGGAGCACCTCGTCAGTGCACGCACCTGGCTTTTACCGCGACCATACCCGCCTTGTGCAGTCGACTGCACAAGACGTCTTGCCTCCGGGCTCAGCAGCAGCAGCGGTGTGCAGTGTGGCATTCCACAACAACCTTGAAAGTGGGGCTACGCATGCAGGGTATTTGTGCTTGCGCATGTTGGACGTCTTGATCCAGGTGTCGTGCAGGCGACGAACCGTCCTTGCCGCCATCGACGGCTTTTGCGAAGGCCTCCTCGAAGTCGCGGCACAGGCGCAGGATGGTGTGGATCATGCCGCCGCGCGTCGCCACCAGCGGGCCGCCCATCGCGTCCACCTCCCTCTTAGCGGCGATGATGCTGCGTGTGTAGCAGCGGCGCCCCGGCTCAGCCATTTGCAGCCAATACGTTTTGCACGTCTCTTGAATTTGATATTGTTCAACAAGCACAAGTGCTGGCCGCTTATGGTTGAAACTGCTCCCTGTGTCGATAGAGGCATGGATGAAGGCCGCTGCGCGTGCATGGCTTCATTCTTGAAACAATGGGCAGCTTCGCCTGGACAGTAGTTGACTTCAACACGCACTTTCATGACACGTTTCAAGTTGCTTGTAAATTTCAAAGCAACGCGCCCGTTGTCGATGGAGGAGCGGATGACGGGCAGCTGCGCCTGGATGGCGGAGATGAGCTGCCGCTCCAGCTTGGCCGCCAGATGCGCTGTGCCCACGTTGTGTGCGCCGGCATAGGCGGGAATGCTGCGGAAGAAGGCCACCTCGTTGGCACGCGCCGCCTGCGCAGCACCCATCACGATAGACGGACAGAAGCAAAGCCGACCCTGCTTGAAGTTGGGGCATTGCAGTGTTGATGCGGGCTTCGGCGTAGGCGGGTATGCTGCGGGAAAATTGACGCCTCGTTTGCGCTCGACACCTGCACAATTTGATAATCCAGCAATTCTCATGCCGTCCGCCAGGCAATGCACGGGTGATGGCGCTCACCGGACGCCAGCCAAGATCCGCGGTGTCAAGGGTCACATGCTGCCAGAACAGTCTACGCATCGTAGGAATCAAGCATTCATGCCCTCGGGGACTCTTCGACAGCTTGTTCTGCTTCACACAAGGAATGTCGCCAATGTATGGCTCAGACCACCTGCTCCTTCGCAAAGCCCTGGTTCAGACTCTTGCGACATGCACCACAGGCTGTCCTAGGGCTAGCAGCAAAGCGCACGTCCTGCTGCATGTTGGCGTTGATGTGCTGCTGCCCGCGGTTGACGACCGCCGTCCAGCCCAGCTTGAGCCGCACCGCCGAGCCGTCCAGCACCGCGCGCGCGTCCGTGCCGGGGTCCATGATGTCCAGCTTTGTCAGCACGCCTGTGCGACAGCAAGCCCGAAGCTGGAAGTCGGTCACCGCACTGCACTGGTAGATGCTTGAGCCGCACCGCCGAGCCGCCAGCACCAGGCGCGCGTCCGTGCCGACATCCATGATGCCCGGCTTGGTCAGGACTCCTGCGAAGATCACGGCGATATCGCGTGTCCCTCCTTACAACTGAAATTGGATGACGCTCGATTCGATTAATCGTCCAGTACCACAAGTGCGTCCGTGCACAGCTTCTTCAGAGCTCCTGCAAACATTGTAGTGGTGCGGCTCATCTGCTCAGTGAGTGTCATCAACAGTTTGCGACATGATGACACACGAGGGTTTATTGCTGATTTGGTGCCTTATCAGCCTGAGTGAGGCTGGCGGGTGTAATCTATCTATCTGCAGTATTCTGTCAGAAATGACCAGGGTTCAGCCGCACTGCTGCCCGTCCAGCACATGATGGCCTGCCTCGTCACCCTGCATGCCAGGTGGAGTGTTGCTGGCTCTGGAAGCATTGCATCTCTGTTTCGGATTGAAGACCAACATCAGAGCTGCGCCGTGGATGTTGTGATAAAGATGTAATGCCACTGCTGCACAGCCCCAGCAGAATCGGTCGTCTGTCCCTTTCCTTATGCACATGAAGTGCACATTGCCAATGTGCACGCCAACAATGCGTACCTTGTGCCATGAGACATGCTGCCACAGTGTGGCAGCATGTCTCATTGCACAACAGTCCCAGAGACAAGCGAAGTGGAAAGCACGGAAGCCGACGGTCAGCCGTCTGCGGTCCTCGATGCAATGAGACGAATCTTGCAAGCATGTAGTCTTCATCTCAGGCATGCAATCAGGTGATGTTTCACCGCAGAGCCTCTGGCTGTGGCTGTTGAGCACATGCCGGCGGGACGGACTGCGCAGCATGTGCCTGCCTGCGCACGTTGGCATTAAATGCTTTACCTGCCAGTAGTGTGCACCAATGGTGCGGACGCTGGCGGGGTCGACCTTGCACGCCAGCTGCAGCGTTTGCCGGCTTTGTGCTTAGGCAAGATCAGGTCACATATTTATCTCACATCTTCTTGTGGCTGTAACCATACCAGTGGTGCAGGAGCCGGCAGGGTCGACCTCGCGCGCCAGCTTCAGGGCTTGTATGGTTTTTCGGCCTGGCTTATCAATGGTAATGCTGCATCATAACTGTATTTCTGAAACCATACCTATCGTGCGGGTGCCGGCGGGGTCCACCTCCCGCGCCAGCTGCAGCGCGTCCGACGTCGCCAGGTCCGCATTGGCGGGCGTCACTGCCAGTATGATGGCGTTGTCGCCCTGTCGAATGAGACACAAACCTCTGCCTGGATGTCTGCAGACGTCCATATATCAGTAATGTGCACAGTAATGTGCATCTGCTTGGCGTCAAGTAGATGCTGGCGTTCTCACCCTGCAGCCAACTGCGGCCACCGAATGACAAGACTCACGGCTCCTCACTTGCGAGCTGACACAATTGGCCCTCCTAATCAGGCATTCAGCATGCTGCAGCAGACGGCGGTTCTTTCTACTGCTGAAGACAGCGACATGTCTGCATAAACGTATGGCCTGTACGTAGCATTCGATCGAACGAAGGTACAACTGGAAACAGCGCCCTACCCTGACCCTAAACCCTAAACCCTAAATAACAACTCACCTTGATGTAGGCGCGGGCCATGCGCTCCAGCTCCTGCACGATGGACCTCGGCTGCCCGTCGACAGGCACCTTCGTCAGCCCTGTTGACGAGCACACATGCAATGACAATAATCTCTCACTTCAATCGAATGTGCCGCAGCTGTTACTGCCGCCTGCTGCCTGTGGCACCCAAACTGAGGGACTTGCTGTACACGACGCAGTGCCAGATTGCACGGGGTGTACTCTGCTGTTGCTGCGAGACCAGTAGATTATGCATCCAGTCCATGATTAGCGCCAGGCAGCAGCACGCTCGAGAGGACAACACCAAGAATTTGACCGACACGGGTCATATTCATGACTCATCTCAGTGAATTGGGTTCTCCGGAGAATATCTGCTGCGAGCACACACAAGGGTTGAAATGGCTGTGCGCACATGCTGGTCTAGATAGAAACTCAATCCTAAACTTCGTACACACGATACTAGCGGCGCACCCGGCATGTCCACCATGGTCAGGTTGGGCACGGTCGGCGAGTAGATGGCCAGCTGAATGGGGTCAGGCGACACCGGCTTGCGCACCTGCACAGGGGTGGCGGAATACCGGAATTGTTAGAGCCTGATCAAAATATACGCACATGGCCTGTGCCCTGCCTGTGACAATGTGACGACAGGGAAAACAGAGTGCCGAATGCAGTGTAGGCTGCGTATGTAACTCCGTTTGGACTGGTGGGTTCGTGTTTGACTTCGCACCTGCGCCAGGTGGCGCGCCGTCTCCTCCTCGATCTCCCGCCTGATACCCCCTGTAGGATATGATATCTTTGACTCATCTTCTCTCGACTCGTATGGGCATCGTGTGCTTCTGATGTTCACGGCCTCAAGTTTCAAGTCAACTAAGTTTCCCAAGTTTCAAGTCAACCAAGTTTCCCAAGTTTCAAGTCAACCAATCATGTTGATCCCTGTTGTGTATGCAGACACTTGTCGCAGGTGTGAACTGCGGATGTCGTCTGTCTCGTCTTTCGTTCTTCAACAGCCATGCATGGATATTCAAAGTCGGCAATTTCACTCACCGAAGCTCCAGAACTGGCGGGGCCCTGCATGCAGGAACTCGCCGTAGGGTTTAGCGGCCGCGTCCTCCAGCCGCACCAGCTGCATCACCAGCGGCCGGCGCGTAACGATGCCGGTGCCGCGCGGCAGGAAGTCCACGCCCACCACCGCCTCCAGAACCGAAGACTTGCCGGAGCTCTGGGGTCAGGCAGCGCATTGTTCAGCTTCCAGCTATCCAAAACAATCAGCTGACACACCCTGTGAGGATAAAGTCCCAAGCCGGTAGGAAATTGATGCCCACCGCCGCCTCCAGCACTGAAGACATTCACGAGCTGTGTTGCAACTGAAACGTGTCATCATGTCTTGTCAACATTCTGGAACCTGAGATTCC
>JAABUM010002572.1_pt1 | contig 23977 bp, 37 predicted proteins | sample 5559161 | NCBI WGS metagenome assembly JAABUM01 (sample SAMN10711868, study PRJNA513369) | rock metagenome | isolation source: Antarctica rocks | place: Antarctica: Victoria Land, Siegfried Peak nord
GAGGTTCAGCCAGGCGATGATGCAAGAGGCCGCCAGCGTCAGCGACAGCCACCTCCCCGCCGCAAACACGCCCGTCTGGTAGTACGCCAGTGCGGCTCCGACCTCCAGAGTTCAAAGGGACATCACCATTGAAATGCTGAAACGTAAGCTGCTGCTAATCGCCAGCTCCGAGGCTCCCGGCGCGTGTCATGCGGCAAGCTTGTCTGCTGCAGCGCGTCTAAAGCATGACGTGCACGGCGCAGGGAGCTGCAGTATGTTGACAAGCTCGGCAGAGACATAGCTGCAGATGAAGGTGCCTCTGTAAAAAGCGAAGAGCTCACCAGCACTGGGATGATGCACACAGTGTACATGGGGGGCTTGATGGCCGCAAACCACAGCGCTCCGCGGCTCCGTCCCGTTGCGTCCATGGCCGCCTGCTGCGCCTCCTCCGGATCCGGCGTGATGGCTGTGCCATCACCATCTGGAGCAATAGACTCAGGGCCGCTGCTGCTGCCGGCCATGGTGCCGCGGGGGGTGGCAGGCGTTCTACTGCTGCACGCCGCACTGAAGCTGCGGCAAGGAGGCTGGCCGGCAGCGGTGTGAGGCAGGGCTAGCCGGCCGCTGCTGACAGCTGGTGCACAGGTGCGCAGTGGTTTCGCGCTGCTGCATGCACTACTGCAGGGCTGCCGCTGCAGCCTGCGCGCCGGCGTGCAAGGAAGCACGCCATGGCGTTGCGTCAGCGCTTGCATCGCGACGATGTTCTGACAGCTTAGCACGCCAGCACCAGGTCTGCACGAACAGGTTTAGCGTTGTTCTTGTGCTGCACGGTGGCGTGAAGGGGTGACTAAAGATTCAAGAGTCTTACATTGAGTAAATTCTACGATGCGGAGCGCCGCTCAACATCAATCGAGTATGTAAAGCACCATGCAAGATGTGCCTGCGACCTGCTGAAATGCGGCGATTCTGGTATGAGTTTATCGAAGATCCGACAGCACATGGATGAGGCGGCTGATTCAGACGAGGTGCAGCCACAGCAAACGACCGCACACACTACGAACTTGCGCGTTTGACAAGTCAGTATAAGCTAAGGAGTTGCATCTGCGTAACATCGCGATTGCAGCGCGCTGCTCGGCGGGTTCCACGTCTGTGCATTAGAAGACTTGCAGGCGCGGCTCTTTTCTGCTCTGCACCAATGCTAGATGGATGAAGATCGATGACCTAAATATCTGGGAACCACAGCTTCATTGCGGAGTACCAGTGACATGAAGGCACGCAGTCTGTCAGTGCCGTGTGTCAGATCTGACACCGGGGGGCGGTGGCGCCATTCTCCCTGGTTGCATTTTGGATCCTGGAGCCTTGCGGACGCGCTCGATTTGCTAAGCATCATAAAAGCAGATGTTAGCATGCAACACGCCGTCACTGCATGGGACACCGCCGCACGCGAGGACGGTAGGCCATCTGCTCGTAAATCACGCTTCCTGCTGCAGGATGGCAACTGCAGCACGCACGTGCAGACCCATAGCACCACAGAACTGGCACGACTTCGAAACCTCCAAACCTGCGACGACAGGAGCGGGGTGTCCCGACATGGCCGGGGCGCGGCAACCGCTGCTGCCGGCCGGCGTCGCCGCCGCCGCCTCCGCCGAGGATGACGAAAGCAATGACCGCAGCTCGGCGGTCGCGGCGCGGTTGGAGGCGGGGCTCTCCGCGGAGGACGGCGCCGTCGACTTTGAGCAGCTCTTGCGCAATGATCCCGACCATGTCATTGAATACCTGGCCAACAAGGGCACCAAGATGCTAGGCTCTTTTGTCACGGAGGTGGGTCCCTCATGGTTGTATTTGGTCGTCCCGCCTGCCCGCATGCACTAGCGGCAGACACGCCTTTGGCACAGAATCCCGCGCAACTGCAAGCTGCGACGGGGCATGCACCCACGCTCAGTCCTTCCTCAAGTCCTCAGCTCATGAGGCCAATGCAATACATCCACTGAAAAACTTCTTGCGGTCTTCCTGCTGTCCTCGAAGCCTCCGTTCGGTTTCGCTGCTGACCTCAGCGAGCAAGTCGAATTTCACGGAAAGAATGCACGAGGTCTCCCGTTCATCGCGCAGGACACAGAGGTGCTGCCGCTGCTGCGCGACGGCAGCATCTGGACGCTGGGCGCCAACACAATGGACATCGACTACCAGTGATTGCGCCCCTGCATATGGACCATTACATCATGTCTCGACTTTGAAGCATTTCGAGCACAAACATGCGGCAGAAGCGAGCATGGCATAGCAAAGGCCAGTATACAGAATTTGTGTGCAAGGGGTGACGTCCCAACTGCTGTCCGTGCAGGTGTGTGTGGAAGAACTACCTGCAGCACGACTCCTACAAAGCCAACGGTGGGAAGCCATGGCTGTGCTGTTGTGTCGAGGATGCTGAGCTGACATGTTACGCATGCGGAAACGTACTTGCACTGCCGTGCACATAAGAATATGATACGCTGATGACGAACAGCTGCACCGTGCAGGCCGGAGCAAAAACGTTTTTGCTCCGGCATAGGACGAGGATCTGACGCTCGGCCTGGGACAGCTGGTACGCACCGCGCGGGGTGCGGTCACCATTGCTGCGCTGACGCTGTCTGCGCTCGGAATGGCACCCTTTCTGTACATTGAGGTGAGCTGGAAACAAGTTCGTTTTGGTGTGGCTTTCGGTGAGACACGGACTGGCATTGTGGTGGGGCACTGACCACACCCATGTATGGGAAAGGCGGCTGGTCGAAGGGGGCTGATCGGAGTGGAAAGGTTTGACGATTAGACATGGCGCTGGACCCTAATTTAGTTGGTGGGGCGCAGGCGTGCACGATCGCAGAGTACGGCCCCTCGCGCTGGCTCAACGTGTGGAACCTGCAGGACACGGCAGCCTACATCCTTCAGGCAAGGTGTTTTCTTTGTCTGGCCCTTTCCATTACCCTGCATGTCATGACACGCCCAACTGCCAGCCGCAGGGCATTTTGCGCCTGCAACAGCTTCCGACCTTGAGAATCCTCTATGGCTGCTTCTTGCAGATCATCATCCTGGTGATGTACTTTGCGCGACTGGACCTGGCCAGCGAGTTCCTGTCAGTCGTCACTGCGGCGCAAGTGCTGCTGCTGTACTGGCGCATTCAGTTCTGGGCCCGCGCCTTCCAGCCGCTGAAGAACAGGTGCGCCGTGTGCTCATACCTATGTATGCTCATGCTGTGTGATGCTATGTATACCTATGTATGCTCATACCTACCATGCTCATACCTATTTTGCTGCTTGAGAATGCCTAGCAGCACAAGAATTGGCTGGGCGTGATGTTGCCTCGCTTGCAAGTGCCTGGCGAGGTGGCCTGCCTGGCAGCAGGCGAATAGAATTGGGTGATGCCATTGATTGAGTGTATGCCTGCAGCTTCGTGGACACACTCCGAGCAGGTAATCTCCTGCACAAGCTGTGTGACGCACTGTTATGGGTGTGTGACTGCAGCTGCTTCTGCTCTGTTTGCTGTTTCTGCTGGTTCATCTTGAAACGTTGCTCTACATTCCGGACAGTCATCGTCGATGTTCGCTGGTTCCTCCTGCTGCTCCTGGTCACCCTGTATGGCTTTGCTGGTGCGGTACCGCTCTCTCTGAAATGACGAGAATTGTCCATTTCAGCGTCGCCGCCATTCATGCTGGCCTATGCTGCAACTTGTGCATCCTGCAATGCAACAGTGACAATGGCTGTGGAATTGGTCCAAGCAGAAGAGAGCAACAAACCTCTATAGGGTTCGACTCGAATTCGCCGATCCAATGCAGGAGCCTTCTACATCCTGTTCCGCAATGAAGAGGTAGCAAGAAGGAGCAGCACTACTGGCCAAGATGCTGGCATGCAGTGACACCCTGCAGAGTAATAGGAAGCCGGCCTGTCGCAACCTTTTGATATGGCAGCACTCTGACCTTGGTCATTCCATGCGTGCAGGGCGGCATGTTTGAGAGCTACTGGTACATACACTCTCCCCTACCGAGGCTTGACATCATGTGGCACATTGCCGCCAGCCAATGCCTCTCCCAGCAGCCGTCGCTCTGCATGTTTACGAAGCATGACCCCAGCGGGCGTCGCTGATTCTGCATATGCCATGTATGCTTGTCGCTCTACCATTACGCAGCACATTTTTTGCAGGCACTCAGTGCTGACGCTGTTTGGAGCCCTGTTTGGTGCGAACCTGCAAACACAGTGCCTGCAGACAATGCCCTCCTGATGTTCCGTGCAGCCCGTGGCTGTGCTGCCCTGTGCCTGCGCAAGGCTCGCTCGCATCTTGCTGTCCTCATGTTCTGTTGATTCCGTTGTTATCCTTGATCCCTTGTCATTCTGATCTCCTTGTCCCGCAGGCATTGGTGGCTTCGACTGGGATTTCTTCTACAAGAGCAGCAACCCTATCGTCGGTATCATCCTGCTGCTGGCCTTCATCTTTAGTATGTCCATGGTGCGATCGAGTTCCAATGACAGCGCTGCTACATGCCGACATCGCATGCCTTGCACTCGGGATGCAACAGCCTGACGTAATTTCACTGCTCGCATTTGCCTATTCAGCACATCCCTGGCGGGCGTAAGCGAAGACGCAGGCTTGTGATGAGGCCTGCGTGCGATACCTTGTTTTGAGATGTTCTAAAATCATGCTGTCAACTTCTCTGAGATCTCGATGACGCTCTTGTCGATGCCTCGCAGGTTCTGTTAAACAGTCTGATAGCGATTATGGCTGATGCGGCAACAAAGGTGCGTCTGCGCTGCTTCTGCAGCTTTCTGGGAAGTATCGAGGTTTCATGAATGCGCGCTTGCATTGTATTTGTATTAGGTACCTAACAGTCCATGGGGGTGTGTCTACCTAGTGCATGCTCTGCTGAAAGGCCTTGCACACGCGCAGACTAGAATCTGAACAACCAGGCCGCAGACACGACGAAAATATGTTTTATGGACTGGATTACCAGTTTTTCTGTCTTTTGGATTCTTAAAGATTCTTCCTTTACCTCCGAAACAGGCGAACGACGACGATGGCACCAAGTACCTCTGCTCCAAGGCGCAGCTGATTGATGAGCTGGAGTCATCGCTGCCCAGCTGGCTGAGGAAGCCGCAGTGGTACCCGGCGGTCGTGCACCTGCTCAAGGTGCGGGGCGGTTGTGACTGACGGTTCTCAATGCTGCTGCTGAGGCGGGCGCCGTTCCAAAGACTGCTAACGCCGGGCGCCGTCACATCAACTCACGTACACTTCAAATTTCGTCAATACTCATCGACTCGATCTGCCGACGAATCAGGCGTTGGGCCGGCCATGGTGGACACATACCACTAATAAGTAGTGTATTATTTTTAGTATGTATTTGTTGAATATTAAAACACCCATCACCATCTACAAAGCCAGTTATACAACCGTTTGAAATTTCCATAAACTTGCTCAACACCTTTCTCCTGCACTTGTTGTATAATAAACTCTTTGGCAGTTAAAAGTTTACCACGTGCTTGTGTCTCTAGCACCTGGCGGCAGCAGGCAGGCTTGCCTTTCGAGCAGCAGGTCTTGGAATAGACTCAGCGCGACGGCTGCCACAACTGACACGATTCGTTCGATCAAGCAAGGACGCACCGCTGGCGGTCTCAATCGGGGGATCTGGGCACGTTTAACTTTGCAAGTTAGCTCAGATATTACTTGAAATGCTGCCTGGGTTAGTTACACGGGCAGAGCGCGCAGCAGCAGGTGGGGTGCGCGCAGAGATGCGACACAGAACGAGCTTCAGGCTCATGCAAATAAAGACGAACCGTGCACTGCCGCAGGTGCCCCCTAGAAAGTAACCAAAAAACAATACTGATCTTGATATTACTAGTGTGCAGAAAGTAGAGGCAGCCAGGTGTGGCATGGTGCCGCTGAACTTCGGGCCTGGACAGTGAAGCTCCGTGTCCAACACGCCACTCTAAAATGCCGCAGGTGAACCCGGACAGCGCGCAGAAGGTGGAGGGCAGCCAGCTGTGGGCGCTGTCCACCAGCAACGAGGGCGGCTCCGCGATGGCGGCCGCGCCGGCGGGCGGCGACGCCGATGCCGTGCGCCTTTTTCTTCCCACTGACATTGCTCCCCAGCGCCAAGATATTTCGCATCAACGTGTCCCTGCTGCGTTGCTCGCTCTGATTGTGCAATGCGCCCACTCGGGCAGCAAGCTTCCAGCATTTCGACTACGTCAGGGGCTCGATCAATGTGAAGTCGCGCCTCGCACCCTCAGGCGCTGACTCAGAAATGTCGAGTGCAAAAGTGTGCAGCTGACAGCGCCTCAAGGTCTGACGCGGCAACACAAATGCCTCCCACTGGCAGCGTGTTCTGCTGTGCAGGACGTCAAGGCGAGCTGGCAGCGCTACATAACTTATAATGATTAAGTAATGGTATGATGTGACTTCGCACAACAGTTCACATCTGAGAGCGAACAACATGTTCTGCACTCGCAGGACGTGAAGGCGCAGCTGACGGCGCTGCAAGGGCAGGTGGACCGCCTGGAGTCGATGCTGCGGGAGGCGCTTGCAGCAAAGGCGGAGAAGTGATGGTGATCTGGAACTCTGCTGCGGGCCCGCTGCCGCGGCTGCTGCTGCGCCTAACGGCGCGCCTGGCGCCGGCAGCGACGAGGCTGTAGAGCGTAAAGCCTAGAACCCCCTCTAGCCCAGGCGCACTTTTGTGCAATCTGCAACAATTGTGTGGGCACCCGGGCGGACGCCAGAAGTGAGTGAAGCACACGAGTTGAAGCCTGGGTATCCTCTCAAAGCTTTCAGATGTTGAGCAGGCTGCGCACTTTGGGTAGTGTGACAATCTAACAGGTAAGAAGCGGGCTGCCAAGGTCGTTGACATGCTGGTGCAAGTCAGCTGCAAGTAAGAGACCGAGACTTGATGAAGTCCGCGTCTTGGTGGGGCTTGGTGGGGCTTGGGGCTGTTGAAAATCCTTTCCAGTGGCTGCTTTCTATGCGCCTCTTCAACCATCGGTAGGTAGCCACACTTCATCCAGTGTCTCCATAGCTGCCCTCCCACCAGCGCTGACCGTGCACCACGTTGATATTCAACTCGCCTTAGTTCCGGTGGCAGGCAGCCGCTTCAGGGTAGGAGAAACGTCCGCAAGACATGTTTCTGCAACCACGACACAGCGGCTAGTCCAGAGCCGTTTTCTCTCATGAAGTATCGATTCGATCAAACGATGTCAGCATCATGATCATGAGGACCATGCACCTTCGTCTGCCACTACAGACAGCCGCTCGTCATTCATTTTATATATACTCAAATGCGTGACGAATACAAAATGAATGACGAGTCCATACATGAATGACGAGCCCACATATGGGGCAGGTTATGACGGGCGCGGCGGAAACTCATGAGACGAACGGAATCGACCATCAAGGGAGGACCGCAACGGCGCACCCAATCTGCGCCGCTGCTGGCGAGCAGCCGCTTCATCTGATTGAACTTCAAGGTTGCCACGTCGACGCTGAAGCCACCGATGCTTCGCAAGAAGAACTCGAGGTACCTATGCACGTACGAGTATGCACTTGTCAGACAATGTGGTTGGTTTCATTCTTGTCGGTGCAGCACTTCCAGTTCTCATCTCGTCTGCAGGATTCCCTCAGACGCATCTTCACCGCATGGCATCACCGATCTCGCACTCGTCAAAACCGGATTCTCAGAGTGTAACAACATGTGGACAACAAGCGAAGTCAGCAGATCAGGTGCGGAGGCGCACAGTTCGTCCTCTGGGTGCCTGCCGCCGGTGAACACAGCGGCAGCAAGGGCACTGATGGCCTGCGCACAGATTTATTCCTGTGTCAAGCTGTGTGGTGTTTGCAGAGATCTTGGAAGAACAGAATGGGGTCAGGCCCAGCCTACAATGCACGCAGCTTGCAAATGGCTCACTTCAACGCGGCCCTGATGCATGCCGCCCTTTTCCTGAAAGACAACCAGCAGCTCTGCCTGCCGCTCATCGTCCCCGTAAGGACTGCTAGTACCTGCTGCTGCCCGCGCACACCGAGTCATCAGACAATTCACATAGGCGTCATAGCGCAGTGCCAAGTTCCTTGATGCAAAGCGCTGGTCGGCCAGCATGTTGAGTTGTGTGCATGGCTGAATCGGCCCTGTTCAGATCGCAGGCTGGTTACACACTCTGAGTACACACGGTAGTTTTGCCAAGAGCATACCACACCTGAGCATACCACACCTGCAAACCCAGCTGTGGCTGCGTCAAGGGGCGAGCTGCCAGCGTCCCCGCCTGCATCCTGATCAACAGTGCTGGTTTCATAAACGCCGCAAGGCGGACAACTGCTGCTGCTGCTGCCGGTGCCGCCAAGACTGGCGCTCACACCGGAGCCGTCCTGATGTGCCGGGAGCGCCTCTGCCACTCCAGCAATGCCGCTGCCTGACAGCGGCATGGCGCCGCTCACTGTGCTGCCAGCGGCATTGGCGCCGACGGCGTCGGAGTTCGCGCCAGTTCTCACGGCTTTTAAGTCGCTGTTGCCATCAAGCTGCGTTGGACTGGGCACCGCAGCCAGGCTGTCTGCGTTTTCTTGCTCGCCCTGCTGGCAGACAGCAATGACTGAATTGACGACGGCGCTGGCAGTTTCTGAAGCAGCATCCGAGCCGCAGGTGAATACTTTGTTGCTGAGGTCGTCTACGAGTTGCGGGACCGTGTCCGAGGTCGTGCTGTGGCTGACGACACTGTCGTATGTGACATCGTATTCAACTCCGCCGAGGAGGCTGCGTCTGCTTTGATGCGGAGGCCCAGATGCAGTGCTCATCGAGCCAATCATGTCCGCACCGGAAGGAACCGTGTTCCCTGCCATGGCAAGTGCACCGGTAACTCACATCGTATACTATTATTGCATCACTGTCTGAACGGAACATGATGGACATGCTTGGTCGCTGGCACGCAAGTTATGCAAGAAATTTGGTGGTGCCGGGGTTCATGCCTGTATTGGCAGGAAGCTCTTCAGCGGCAGCATCCTCTTTGTGCTCGCAACATGCCGCATGTGTGTTGCTTTCTCCTCCAGGAGGATTGGTGCTGGATATGACGCCTCTGTTCGACACAGCGGCGACGCTGCTGCCGTCTGCTGAAACGCCGGCGGCAATCTCCTGCACGCAGACGCTCAGCTTTCACAATCGCCAGCTGAGAGTTGTGTCAAGTGTGATCTGCTGGCAAAGCCAGATGTGGAGAGGTTTCACGTGTCATTGAGCATGATCAATTATGACTAGTATTGTAGGCTGTGTCCTGTCGGTGCCACGCACCCTTTGGCGCCCATCCGCCAAGTGCTGTGAGGCCTCCACAAGTGCCGGCTTCGAGCCGCAAATTCCCATGCCAAGCGAGTAGCTCTATGAAAAAGTGATATGCTGAAGTACGCAATCAAATCGCTCAGGTGTGCCTTCCTGTAGCACAGTCCACAGAAGGACTTGATGAGAGGACAGCGGTGGCGCAACCAAGCCTATGCATGACATGCCCCTGAGCAATCAGCTGGATTGCCAATGTTTATACTAATGCATCAGCAATGTCAAAGGTAGCAATCTGAAAGGTTCCACATTCTGAACGGTGCCCACTGAGAGATCAAAGCCAATCGAATTGTGAATCGCGCACGCTGCCGCAGGGACAGCGTGGATCGCCGAGCTTGATTGCTGCACATGTAATTTGTGATATCAATCGGGCAGCACAAGCTCAACCTGTCTTATCATGCTGCCCAAGCTGGGTGTCCGTCCCTCCGTTCGCTGCAGAGCGTGGTCACTGAGACTGTGTTCGAAGGAGGCTCAGGAGCTGTACGGAACAGGGCGGAATTTCATATCGATGTACACAAACGGGAATCTTCGCGCAGCGATAGCTGTCGAAACAACGACGACTGATGTGAGTGATTCGATGGACATGCCTGTGCCTGCTATGAGCATCTGTTTCAAACAGCCGTGATCAATGATGCGTCGATGATACGAACAGATTATGAAATGCAGTGCGCGTGAAGGTTGTTCAGATCGCGAAAGTGGCATGCCGTTCAAGCTGCCCCTGCAGCTTCTCGCTGACGCGGCGGAATCGTTGGCGGCACTTTTCCACCAATTTCGCACCCATGCACTGGCTAAAATGTGTAGGACCCGATTCAAACTCTTTGCGGAAAGTCGACAGTCAGGTGGATCGACACAGTTGCGTCCCTGAAATGCAATTTAAGAATGCAGCTTTATATGGTGTGGCTATAGATGAGCTCCGGCAGAAGCGCACGACGCAATGATTGTATGCGAGATAAAGGGTGCTACATCTAGGTCTGCTGCATTCCTATCCGTTCGGCGTTCCAACTGGCGCGCTGAAACAACTTGCCGTCAAGGAAGTCACGATGCAATTGTCAAAGGGCGCCAGCAAAGGCGACCGCAGCCGCGGCCGCCATCGCAAGCGGCGCAAATGCCGCATGCCACGCCGCCTTCACTGCGCCTGCATTGCTTGGGCTGCCCGCCTGGACGGTCACCTGAGTTGTATCTCCAGCGCTTTGCGAGGTGTCATTGTTGGCGCGCGTCTCGTCTGGCGGGCTGACAACAGGGCTGCTGATGCTGCCTTCAACGCCGGCCGATGCATTTGCCGTGCTGTTGCTCTTAATGGGATCTGTAGCATTGACGGCATCCACCAGCCCCAGCACCTGACATCATTGCGCGAGGCACTGCCTGAGCACTTGAATCTCGATTTCAATGTGCATCAAGTGAGCAACGTCCACGGAAGAAAGCCGTGCTTCACGCCTGTGCATGTGCCATGAGGAACGGACGATTCTCACTCGGACCTGTGCTGCAGTGGTGCTGAGTGCCGCCTGGACGAAGGGGGAGGCGACCGGCGGCAGCGCTAGAGCCGCCGCTCGAGCGGCGATGTTCAGCACACCCTGCACGAGAAATGGACACATACACTTTTCCCCTTCAGCAAGATGTTGTCGCAGCAGCCGAAAGCAAGTTGTGACGATGTCGCAGTTCCCTATCGTCACAGTAGTGCCCGTAGAATTTACGGCGCGTCATGAGTGCAGCTGGTGTCACTCAGCGCACCGGGTACGCGCCGACATCAGAGTTGCTGCCATAGCTGCCCAGGCCGGCCAGGTACGGCTGCGCGGGCGGCGGCGGCATCACCGGCGGCGTCGACGGCAGCTGCACTACGCCGCCCAGGGAGACTGTGCCGCGGGACTCGGCGCTGGCTTGGGAGTCTACCGGCGGAACAGCGGCGTCGCCTTCCGCCTGCGCCACGCCGTCCTATGCCAGGGGAACACAACACGATGCTGGTTTGGCTTTGGATGGCTGTCAGTCAACGAGTTCGAGGCTCAACGGCAATTGACTGTGTCGTTGCACTCATCCTTGCCTGGCTGCCAAAGTTAAAGTTGGTCTGGTCGAGCGCGACGGAACCCGACACGTCTGCGGCGTTGATGACAGCGCCCTGTGCGCTGACCCGATTGCAGCAGATGATCAGCATTGCGGCGAGGGCTGCGATGATCCTGGACTTCATGTCGATCTGCTTTCTGCTTGCTTGGCTGACTTGGCTCCAGGAACCGATGCGCCTAATGGGCCGTCGCAGCGTACTGCGCTGCACCACCGAGTCGGCACTCTGCGATTCCAGTGCAGTTCAGATATTGATAAATTCATCTTGAGTAATAAAACATGTATTTCTCCATGTTTGTGGAGAGGTGTGCCGGAAAATCGGCAACTGCAGCACAGACAGTGGGAACAACAGGTGCCGTTAGCACCTCTGACGGCAGCGAACGCGGCCGTAACACCCAAACCGAATCTCAGGACTTACTTTTGATCAAGTGCTAAGAAGAATCGCCCATCTGCACAGGACGCAGACTTCGAGCTGAGCGCGCGAAGCACGTGCGGGAATGTGTCGCACGAAAACGCGCAGGATTTCTGACGGAAACTAGCGGCCGAATACAATCTGTGGATTCTACGCGTCAGCAAAGCTCGCTGATCGCGAGCAGAGACGTGCTCTTGGGTCGGAACACCTCGCCTCCTGGCAACAGCTTGAATTTAGGGTTTTGCTGGAGGGTCGATTCCGTGCAGGGTGCGCGGCAGGAAGGCCAGATAGTTAAATGTGCGTTTGTACAAGAGGTACCTCATCGTAATGAGCCCTTAGAGCGTACTGGGACGTTGAGACATGCCGAGGCGATTCATCATGCAAAGCTCGAGACGTCTTGAATCACATCAGATGCTACAGGTATGCCGCCCGACCGAATCTTAAGCTACTCTGCAGTCAAATTGCTAAACGAGGTCGACGACCTTGGGGCTGCCCTACGTGGGCGCGGCGGTTGCCAGCTCTGGCAATGGGCGCGGCGGCAGCCCAGCACCCTGCCGCGCGCCGTGCTGCTCATGGGCCAGGTGTACACAGGTGAGGCTGCACGACCAGCCACATAGCAATGTCACGATGTCACGGCCAGCTTCATCATATCCAGATGAAGCATCCACAGACGCTTCTGCTCGCAGGCATGGCACCCTGCGGGCACGTCAAGTCCGCAAACGTCAGATCCGCAGCACCGGCATCACATCATGTCCGACATGCATGCATGCAGCCCATGCAGGGTCGCCCGGCCCAGCCAGCAGTCGTGTAGAGAGACAATGTCGCAGACAGCATTTCTAGACCGATTTCAGGGTCAGGTACGTCATGATATGACGCAACTGTGGGAGAGGGATGATATCTGGAAGAAAGTAGGTATCATCTAGACAACCGAGACCTTGAACAAGAAAACTCGAGAGTAGTTGGACTGACGCCCAGGCAGCAACTGGGCCAGACTGTCCTCATCAGGGTGCGTGCGGCTGCGGTCGTCCTGCAGGCCGCCGCGCCCTGCGCCGTGCCCTGCGGCGCCGCAGCATTGTTCAGGGAGCCTGCTGCAAGGTTGCCGCCATAAGCGACTGGCAAGACGGCAGCATTTGCATATGCCGCAGAGTCCGACGTGGTGCAGCAGAGCATGCAGGGTGCGGCCACGTGAGCGCAACATGCGCCCGAGCAATTGCCCGCTTTGAAGTGCCGCTTTGCAAAAATTCAATGTGCATGCAAGAACGGGCGGAGCCGCGGCACCTGCCACGCCCCCCGTGTCCCCGATGTCGCGCTGCCAGGCTGCCGTGGCGGCGGACTCCTGGAGGCGCGGTAGCAGCGCTGCAGCGGCGGCGGGCTGCTGCTTACCGCGTCCCTTGAGTTATGCGAATGCTCTAATGGACTGCAGCAGGAGCTGCGGCGGTGCGTGCGGTCAAAGTCCAGCATTGGCAGCTCCTGATTCAGGCGGACGAGATATTCACATCAAACAAACCTGCTCGCTGGAGGCGGGCGTGCCGGCCGCCGACGGCTGGCTCGCCTCGGACGGCGTGGAAGGTCGCGAACGACTCCGGCGGCGATGTAAGGGTCGCGACTGCGTGGTGGCAGCGCCTTGCGGCGGGTCCTCGGCGCCAGCAGACTGCAGAGGCAACATGTGCATGAAGCCCCGCATTGCGTGGAAGCTGCTGGTTTGTGCCCACGAATACGTGCAGTTCTCTGTCAGCAGCTCTGCAAACCAACGGCCGTGGCTGTGACATGCGCAGGTCCGGCAGCGAGAAGGGTTCAGCCAGAGCCGGCGCCGCGGATGTGTGTCAGGGCACAACGACGTGCACCTACTGACGAATCAGTCCTGCTGCAGCGCTGCATGCACTGAGGCAGCCGGCGGCAAACTGGTAGGGACATCGAAACGCACCACCGCCTCGTCGGCGTCCGGCGTGTGTCGTCGGTGCTACGTGAGCCGCGCGTCGCTCGGCGCGGCATCACCTCGGGCTGGCGGCTCGGCGGCTCGGCGCCTGTTACGATTGGAAATGTTGTGCAAACGTCAGAGTTTAACAGTGGGACGCAAATGGTCAAAGCTGCAGAAATGGAAACCAGTACACCCTGCGGCATGGTGTCCGACCTGTCATCAGGTCCTCCGAGTGGATGCCCCCGCGCCGGAGCCGCGCCACCTCCGCGTGCATGCGTGCCTGCTCCGACGGCGTGAGGGGGCGCACAACGGCGCCGGACTGGCACAAATCAGGGTGCAAGGTGAGACCGCGTCTGGCTGCCGCAGAGCGCATGGGCAAAGCGCAGTCTGCAGCGTCGATGCCGTGAAGGACATGCATTGTTGGAAGAGTCACAGAGACTGCTCACCTCGCCCACGACGACCAGGGCCGCGAAGGTGAAGTCGTGCGGTGTGTCCGGGTGCTGCTGCCCAGGCAACCTGGGTACCGCGACCATGGCTCACGGCAATGCTCGTGGACCGTCACATCGATGCTTGTGGCCCAAAAGATGGCCGATGTGATCTGACGTGCCAGGGGTCATGTTGTGTATTGTGCCTTGGACTCGGCATCGCCTGGGCAGACTTGCACGTCAGAACAGGTCTGCAGACTTCCACTGAGGAGAATCGATCCCGCGACAGGGTCCGCCAGGCTGGCCGCCATTACCGGCGAGCGTTTCACCTTTGTGTGCAGCAGCTCAGAGGCGTTGTGCTTGAAAAGAAAGCACGGTTGCAAAGCTCGCTGTTTCGTCGACAGTGTGATCACAAACCAACGATGCTGATGTTGCCTGGTGCTGGGTTTCTTCTTCCTCTACGACTAGGTATGGTGTGACGGCCCGGCTTCGCTGTCACGGCAGCTTCAGATCACACGTCGTAAATGCAGTGAGAAGACCTGACTCAAGTTGAGAAGAAATGCGACGTCGCAGAGGGACCACCATCGAGGGCGGCCACATGCGTGCGTTGCCCCTGCCGTCAGGCTGCAGCATGCAAGGCTGCCGGGAGGCAACCAGCCAATGCACTTGCCGGCACAGAGGTGAGATGATGCTGAGAACCAATATCTGCCCTGCTTGAATGTCTTGCATGCTCTGCCGCACATTTGTGTGGTCTGAGCTGTGTTTGCCAATGATATCATGCATCGATGCAGACGGTGCCCAGCCTGAGGGATCAGTCCTTCCAGCGCCTGGCGCGTGTGGCACAGCGCGGCGGCCTAGTGCGTGCCTTCGGCACAGAGATCCTGGAGGACGGCTGTGTTGGTGACAGATCCCTCAATTGTATGGCTGTGTAAGGGAGTGAGATTTTTGCTGTGCGGCTGCGCTAAAACATTTTCCTTCGAGCTGATAGCATGCATGCATGCTATCACAATTCAGTCACAAGCTTGTGAATGAATGCAGCATTATGCAAAGGAATGCATGTGGAGCCGCATTCGTCGATCACTGCCCTTCGCCATGATAAGACCGCCTTCCGGCCCGAATGTCCCCTGTCGTTCCGGACGGCAGCGTTCAGGGTGCCATCTTCGACCTGCTGGTGGAGGCAGGCCAGGCGGGAGACGTCGCCAAAGGTGCCGCTGGGCGGCACGCTCTTGCTGCCACCGCCGCAGCGCCGCCGCCGTAGGCGGCCCAAACAGGCCGGTCACGTGACGCTGCGAGGCAAATACCTCCTCGGCCAGGAAGCGCTGCAGCGCGGCCACCTCGTCACCTGCGGTCAGCTGACCGCAGGCAATCCTGAGTGAAACCTGCAGCATCAATGCCTGCGCATGATGCTGATCAATTGGCCTCCTCAGTCACATGGGCAGTGGCACATTTTACTAAAATAAGTTAAGGTTACTAAAACAAGCTAGGGGCTGGCGAATGCTCCCGTCCACCTTCACTTGTCACCGCACAGAGCCTCTTGTGAATCCTTCGGGGCCGGGCATGGTGTGCATGCTGAGGGTCGTGTGTATCATGCTGCAGGAGGCAAAGCTGGAATTGCAGCAGGCGCGAGCGCAGTCAGCCGCAATGCAGGCAGCAGAGCGGGCGGCGCCCGGCGCGGCAGAGGAGGCGCTGACGTCAACAGCCAGCAGTCCCAGCACCGTGCTCGGGGTCAACACACTCCCCCAACCGGCGCAGGTGAAGGCAGGTGAAGGCTGCATGCGGCAAAGCGCCTTAGTACTTGCATGCTGTATGCTGAGGCTCGTCGTCCAGAATAATGAAAATTTACGAAAATTCATTTCACTTTATTTCAGCTATTGTGCTGGCAGAAATGGTGTCGCGAAATTTCATAAGCCGATGGTATGGAGATGTCCAGATGCATCAGTTGATGACGATGAGCTGCAAATCTGCAGGTCACGCTGGCAGCTTTGCTGGCATTGGGCATTGCTGCCTTTGAGCTGCGCCGGCGGATCGGCGACGGCAGCAACGACGACCTTGGTGGCGTCGGCAACGCCGACGCCACCGGTCCGCAGAGACAGCGACAGCAGCGGCAGCAGGCCTGGTGGGAGAATAGCGGCAGGCCTGAGCCGCAGAGCTCAGCAGCAGCAGTCGGCAGAACCGCCAGCTTCGCATACGACGCCGAGCCCGTGCAGCAGCAGATGCCACGGCTGAAGTCGATCGATGGCCAGAGCAGCCGCGGCGGCGGCGGGGATGGTGAAAGTTTAAGCGTCGCCAGCAGCACAGCTGGTCAGTCAGCACCTGACGGCCTTAGCGCCAGCAACTGCAGCCGCAGCACTGCGGTGCCAGGCTTGGTGCCAGCACAGCAGCAGTCGCGCCTGGCCCCGCAGCTGCTGCCGTTTGACGACAGCGGGGCAGAATTGGCATTGATTTTACGCAGGACCTCACGTGCACGTGCAGGTGCGCGGCGGCAGATGCAAATGAGCGAGCGCCCGAGAGGATTCCGGAGGGGTTCTCTGTCGCCGCCACACAAGCCCAACCTCTATCCACCTTTGCGAAGCCCTGCGACCTGCCCACTGATCATCGCAGCCATGTTGATTCAATGCGTCTCCTTGGTCATCACAGCCCACTGGCTAGTCATATATCTCGCCGGCAACCAGCACGAAAAGGGCCGTCCAGCCAGTGAACGGGTGGCTGCCCTTGCCGTGGCCGTCGGTGTCGTCGTAGTTCTCCCACAGGAAGCCCGTCTTTTTGTACTGCTGCACGATGTTAGCCAGCAGGTTGGCACGCAGCGCAGAGTAAACCTCCCCCGCCTTCTTCCGGTGCGGCCCCGGCACGTCCATGTAGTGGTGCAGCGCCTGCGGCAAGAATGGGCATGTGTTGGGTGTGTCTATCTCTTGATGAAAAGGCAGGAGTGGCCGCACTGAATGCAGCCAGGAAGCCTGCTGCGCTGAGTAAACCCTAAACCTGACAAATTGCTGTTACAAAATACTGCAAAAAATGCACGTGACTGTTGCACAGCACACCAGCTTGACCCTACTGGGTACACGATTGCCTGTGCGAAAATATACAATGGACTTGAGTTCCAGAAGATGCCCAGGGACAGCGGTGCACACTTGCAGAGTGAGGAAGTTGGCGTTGAACCAGATGGCAGAGCGCCAGTAAGGCGCGCTGTGCTCGGTGTTATACTTGTTGTACAGGCTCGCGCTTTTGGCCAGCGACCTGCGCCGAGGTCAAGAGACATATTCCGTGAGGTTGAACCGGTATTGAGCCACTCGAAGATGCGCACAGTAGCCCAGACCTACACATGCTGACCCGAGCTGGCGACCCAATGCTGCAACCTGCAATGGTTTAGGGTTTGGGGAGCAGGTCAAACAAGAGATTGAGCGGACAGCAGCTGTGAGAGACTCACCGCAGGCCGTAGGGCGTCCACAGCAGCTGTGGGTCGGTGAGCTGCTGCAGCTGCACGCCCAGCTCCGTGCTGTCTGGCGGCAGCATTTGCAACATCAGCGGGAACAGCGAGATGTACCTGCCATGCCAGCCAGGGTGTCCGTCAGCATCGACTGTGAGAAGTGCATCGCTTTGGAGATACATCACCGGCGCCCGCCGCACAAGCACGTGCAGCTGTGCAACCGAAAGCTAGCGGTGCAGATGAGCAGGCATTCACAGAGGAAAGGGCAGGTCAGCGCACCCGTACTGCGGCACCAGCTGCGGTGTGGGCGGCACCGCTGTGACACGATGAAAGACGCGTCGGATTGGGCGCCCCGCCTGATCCAGCTCCAGGCCCCACTGCAGAGAGCACCATCTGTATGTGCATTGACTTGACTGGCACTGACATTGCACGAACTCTTGCATGAAGTCAGAACCGGCCGGTGCTTAATAGAGCGTGACAAGACGGCACTTTCAGTGAGTGGCGCAAGCCACCAATGCACATGTTAAGGCCATGAGCTTCCTGAAGGCGCACCTGCAGGGAGACGTCCTCGCTGTGGGTGCCGAAGTCCAGGAACTGCTGCTTGGCGGCGTCGTAGTGCAGCGCCTTCAGCTGCTCAAAGTCCTCCAGCTGCGCCGCGGCGTCCCGGTACGGCTGCACCTGTGGCGGCATGTTGTATTCCGAGGCTGTGGGATGTCGGCGTGCGGAATGTGCTCAGGCAGCGCCACGAGCTACTGACACAGCGGGCTCTCTGTCATTGACCATGCCTTCAATAAGGAGGCAGTTGCCAATTGAGCGCCTCCCACGGCGTGTTCTATGCCATGCGGTCATCACGGGTCCTCAGTGCGATTGCACTACCACATGCGCTGAAATTCCGCTGCATTTTCTACCAACGATATTCTGCATTCGGTCCGGCTCTGCAAGATTCAACCCCGTGGAGGTCACACTCGCCTCGTGGGCCGGCGAACCCGTCTCCTCGGCGATGGTGGCCAATGCCCGGGCCGCCAGCGCCAGCCAGCAGCGCAGGTCCACATGCCGCTCTGTCTCGTCCGGGTGACTAGCCCGCGGCGCATCGTCCAGGCCTGGATGCGGCAGGGTCAGGGTCAGGTTGGATGGCCCTCCGATGCAGGTCATGGCCCCGAGCCTTGAGCACCTTGTCTTCACCCAGTTGCGAGCTGACTCTGCTTGGTTTCGCTGCAATGCGAACCCTCTTCTGGAGCAAGTTGTCTGACAGTGCACAAATTGTGTATTGAGCATCAGTGCAGAATCCAGCACGACCCGATTGACACGATCGAAGTCTCAGTGCACGGTGAGGCAAGATCAGCATCTTCACTGCATCATCTGAGCTTTTGAAACGCACCCGAGTTTAGCGTCAGCGGGTTGAGCTGGTCCTCGTCGGCCTCGTTGCGGCCATGCCACCGGAAGGACCCTGGCAGCGGGCCTGTCTGCGTGGTATTGAACCACGCAAACCAGGCCTCCAGCCGCGGAAGCGCTGCATGTTGGGGATGTCGAAGTCAGACTGCAGAAAGGTCCCTGTTGTCCCGCGCTCCTCGGACTGCTGTCCTGCAGAGCGGAGACGCCGGATGCCATGTGTGCAACCTAGCTGAAACCCAAGTGCTGACCTGGACCTGTGAGCCGAGAGGGGTTCTGCGAAGCACATGCGCACCGGCAAAAGGCAGCACACACACACACACACCACACACACGCACGCACGCACGCACGCACGCACGCACGCACGCACGCACGCACGCACGCAGGAGACAGCCGTGCTGCAGGGGCGCCTATCGGTGCAGCATATGCAAGCTGTTGTAGCAAGGCCCGAAGTACATAATGGAATGCAGGTGTCAAAGCAACCAGGGCACCTGTGCGCAGGAAGTCCAGCTCGGCCACGTCCTCGGCGCTGGTGCTGCCTGCCTCCAGCGCCGCCGCTGAGCTGCGCGCCATGGCCGCCAGCACCAGGAACAACGTCGGCGGGTTGGCGTGCGTCGCCCGCAGCAGGAGTTGCAGGCAGCCTCAGAGCTTGTAGCGGATGATTCGTTGCGCTTCAAACCTTCTCTATTAGTGCTCAATCCCGGCCGACTCGCACTTTCGTAAGTTGAATCATGACAACAAGTGTGCTTGAGACCGTGCCGCGATTACATCAACGGCAACACTGCTTGCCGCAGTAGCACAACAGAGCAAATCACTGACTCGTTGGCTGGCACCCGCGAGCAGTTGGCAACTCAACAGTGCCCGCACCTTCTGGGTGATGTACTCCACTGGCACGCGCACGGCGGCCTCCGCGCCCAGGATCTGCTCGCGCGGGATCCACCCCGAGGCGGACATCAGGTCCAGCCAGTGCGCCAGCACATCGCGCGACAGCCCCGCGTCCCACCGCCGCACGAGCAGCTGTACAGATGAAGGTAATGGTTCCTACTTTGCGGCACAACCAGGCTAGGGCTCCATGCCACTGCACAGAGCGATCTGTGCGTCCCACCTTGCACTTGTGGTTGCGTTGAAAAGCAGTCTTCCTCTCGAGGGCAGAGCCCGCGCCAGTCGCACGATGGATGTATGCGTCGGAGAAGCAAGTGTGCAACAATATCTGGCAGTCTACTCGCAAGCTCCAGGGCATTGCCCTCGGCTTCTGTGTGTGCACGTTTCTCCTTGCCTGTAGCTTTGCCACAACACAAGGCAGGCAGGCGGGCACACCTGGTGGAAGCCCTCGTCCCAGAGGAAACCGCGGGGAAAGAAGGAGCGGCTGGGCACACTGGTGAACAGCTCCGAGGCGGCGCCCTCCACGAGCAGCCAGCCGCCCGGCTGGCTGGCGTCCGGCAGCCCGATGATAGGGTGCCCCGCCGAGTAGCCCATCCCCCCCAGCATGTTGCTCAGCGCGCGCTTTGCCAGCTCGTTGGTACCTGTAGAAAACAGTCCACAACGTGTTGGCAGGGGCTCAGCTGATGTAGGCACCTGACAAACTACACCAGCTGCTTCGGCATGCGAGCTTTGATGACGGCGGAGAGACACGGCCGGCCGCACCGGAACCTCATTTGACAGCACAAATGAACGTTGTCTGTGCACGGCCCTGAGTGTCCCGCTCCCTCTCTCTGCCGCAAGCATATCTGAGCGCACATTGAAAGTGGGCAGGGGGAATTCGCCTGCAGGCGTGTTCTTGTGGTCCAGGTCCCCAAAGCGCTCTGCGAAGCGCTTGTCGAAGGCCGTCCGCCGCTCAGCGAGTGCTGCATCCAGCCTGCCGCCTGCAGGTTGTGTCGTGTCATTTGGCACAAACACGAGCATTTGTGACGCTTTCCCAAATCTGCTGTTGTTGCTGGAACATACCTTGAGCTGAACGGGTTGCCCAGCTGCTGAGTGTTTACAACTTCCTGCGAAACCTGTGGTTTGTACACCTTGACACAGAACCCCATGCAACAACAAAAAGAGAGTCGCAGAAGGAACTGGACACACCTGTGAGGGCAGCGATGCGGTGAGCTGGCGGGCCGGATCCTGTCCGGACATCAGCAGGCAGCGAGCCGGCAGAGCCGCTTCTAAAAACCAGCGAGTGCAGCTTGGATGGCAGCACCTTGGCTGCCAGCCCCCGTAAAAAGGCGTTGACGTTGCCGTAGCCGTCTTCAGGTTGCAGCCCTGCCACAGTAGCAGAAGCGCAGTTTCAGGTTTTCATGACTCTCAAGCATGAAGACCAACAAAAGCTGGGCAGGCCTGCTTGCTGGGCACAAGACACTGCACCCTAGATTTGGCGATTTTGCACGCTGTAGTTGCACGCTGTAGTTGCACTCTGTGCTTCGAGAAGACTAGGGTTTCAAGGTTTAGGGCACGCGCTGATTTGCCAGGTGCTTGCGATGGAATGCAGGGGATGCCACCGTCTTAAACATACCGACAGTCGACGCCCCGCCAACAAAGGTCAGCTCCAGCGTGAATGGCAGGTCCGCCGTCAGCTGCCAGACCCCCATGTTGGGGCGGTCCGGCGGCTCGACGCCCAGCGGCCGATGCAGCGCCAGCTGCGGGTTGGCCAGGTATATGCGCATCAGGTCCGTCAGGTTGTGGAAGTCCGCCGTCTGCAGGGCTAGTGCCAGCAGCCGCTCCTCCGCCGGCTTCCCTGCGCAAGGTCAGGGGCACGGTCTGGAAAAGGATCAGGGTTGTCCAGGTCGTGACCGTGACGCGGCAGTGCACTTCATCGGGCACACCAGCTGAGTGTTCAAACATTTGAATAAAGCTCAGATGGGGTCCACCCCGGCGATATGCAGTGTACCTACCGGAACTGCTTCAGGAATTTGAAATTCTCGTGGCAGAACACACCATTGATGGTGCTGCCAGCGGCATGCAGCGACCAGGCGCCGGCGCCGGGCGATTGGCCCTCCGACAGGCGGCGGCCGGGCATGTCGGCGGCACAGCCCTCGTTCTTTGGCACCACACGCAGCTGCGGCTCCTTGATCTGCAGCGGAAGCATGCGAATCAGCTCATCCAGTGCAGTTGGCAAGACGGTCCAGTGCGGGGATGCAAGTTGCACACTCTGAGGAACGTGCGTGGGGCAGTTGGGCAGGTGTATGGTTGGTTCCTACCTACAGAGCCTGCAGAAATTCAGAATCAGAAAGGAAGGTCGGACAGAGACGCTGATCACACAGCGTCAAGTGACAAACAGAAGGGTGAATTTCTACAACAAAACAGGTCACCTGCTCGTCACCCAGGTAGAAGAGCATGGACAGGCGGTCTGGTGGCGGCCGCGTGCCATCCTGAGACTCCGGCTTCGGCGCGTCTCCGGCGCGCTCGGCATGCAGGCGCACGCCCCAGTCGCCGCCCGTGCCGCTGCCATCGCCAAAATTCTTGATCTGCCGGGCAGGAAGATGCACTTGCTCATGCACGCCTTGTCAGAGGCTCGAAACAAAATGGAATTTGTTTGAGTCAAGTAGGATGCTCGAGGCGTTGACTGCAATGGCCTGCGCGACTAGCTGCAGGTCCTTCTCGCTCAGCAATGCTCGTGGTAGAGCGAGGAGCTCACCACGGAGGTGGTGATGTTGAGGCTGCCATCGAGCAGCTCCTGCTCTCCAAAGGTGCGCCCATCATGCCGCAGCCAGCCGTACCGCCGCAGTCCTGCAGTGTGAGAGCACCACATGTCCGAATCCTGTCACAAATTGGGCATTAACACGAAAGTGGTGTGCTACCCAATTGGCCGTCTGCAACGCGGAGATCGCTTCCAGCTGGTGTCGCCGCAACAGCTCAGTAGATGGCACTTGCTGCTCAGAATTGCAGGAGGTCTACGGCGCACCATCGCGCTCCTGGGCCTCGTGGCGCATGTTGGCGAGCGCGTCCGGCCGCCGCGGGTCGAACCACATGAGGCCCGCCAGCAGCGACTCCGGCAGCCGCATGCGCATGCCTTCGGCCAGGCCAAAGCAGACTCAGCCGCTGCGCTTGACAAGCCGATGTCGGCGCCACGCAAATAAGGCGGCATTCCTGACAGCAGCACCAGACCTTTTAATTGCCCGACAAACTCAGGATGCTCACCAAAGTACAGCCCCGGGCGGTAGGTGCCCCACAGCATGCTGCGGCGGTAGTCGCCGCCGAATTGCGGCAGCGCGGTGACCTGCGGCAGATCGATCGGCGTGACCGCCGGGTGGTCAGCGGGGCCTGCGTTGTACACGATGCATGATCAGCCACCTCCGGATGAGGCCTTATGTTGCACCTGTGGGGCTGCACGCTCTGCCGACATGGCAAGTTCAATCAATGGAAAGTCCTCACCCTGGCGCCCGGGCAGCAGGGGATACGCCAACAGGAGCGATACAGCCGCTGCTGCTGCATATAGCAGCCGTTTTCCTGCGCAGACAACATGAACATTCTTTGGCGCAGGCTGGGCGGCCCAGCGGTGCCGACTGCGGCGATCAACAGCGATACGATCAGGGTTGCTGCGAAGACATCCACAGAAGGATTTCGGCATTGAACCGAAGATGCGCATTAACTTTTGCGTCTAGGCTGCGGGAGTAGACTATCTACAATTCAAACTGCGGTGCGTGCCTCTCTGCTTTGATGGTGTCTTCTTTGGGGAGGATACCCACGGCGAGGTCGGCACCTTCGCCCCGGGCACATGATCAGTGCGATTGCGCAGTCTTTGCTTGACCGGCATGGCTGCTGAATTGGCTTCTGACTTATGTGTTGGCAATCTCCGACAGCCAGACGTAGTCAACCGCAGGTCGACAGCGCCGGCATTGCGCAGACGGCTGCATCCGATGCAGTTGATAGCGCGGAATCTTTGCAGCCATCTTTGTGCAAAGCGAAAGTCGATCGGCGAGTCGTGTTCTTTGCTGAAGTGCTGGGCATCAGCTAGTACTGTTCAGCCATGATTGATTGGCTTTAAGGCACGTTGGCTCCTCAGTGGGAACCAAGACCTCACCCAACCATCAGTGCCCAACACTGCGCGCAGGCGTGCACGCCGGCGCGGCTGCGGGAGGAG
>JAABUM010002573.1_pt1 | contig 23975 bp, 25 predicted proteins | sample 5559161 | NCBI WGS metagenome assembly JAABUM01 (sample SAMN10711868, study PRJNA513369) | rock metagenome | isolation source: Antarctica rocks | place: Antarctica: Victoria Land, Siegfried Peak nord
GGACAGCGAGCTGCCCGCTGGGCAGCCGCCCCCGGAGTTGTCGCGCCAGGACTTCGACGGAGCTGCCATCGACGCGGTTCGGGTAGCCCTGCCGACTTGGGACGTCCGACCCGAGAAGCTCACCAGCACCGTCACCAGCGCCACCCCCGGGAACTGCAGGCCGCGGTACGAAAGATCGCGGTGCAACTGGCCGTGTCCCCGACCTGTCCGGGCACGCCAGATGCCGTCCGCTTGGCGGACCGCCGCCACCAGGGCGGCGTCCCGATAGGCGACCAACCACCAGCACAGGCAGTGCCGCAAGCCGAAGGTCAACTGGGACGAGGTTCGGTGGCGAAGACTGGTCACTCGCGAGTCGCGTGTCCGCACTACGGTCTTGGCGAACGTCGCGTGGCGGGTCAGCGGTGCTCGTGCGCCGCCGTCGTGGTGTCAGCGTCCCAACTGGCCAGGATAGGGAGCATCTTCGCGGTGGGTGAGTCGGGTTGGGCGGTGTAGACCACGAGGTGCTGGTCGCCTTCGTGAGGGGCCCCGACGATTTCAATGTCGAACGAGAGCGGGCCGGCGGCCGGGTGTCGGATTCGCTTGGCGACCGAGGCGTAGTCGCGGACGGTGTGGTCGTCCCACCAGCCGGCCACGTCGGGGTCGGTGGCGCGCAGCTCGTCGATGAGCTCGGTGAGCTGGCGGTCGTGCGGGTGTCGGCCGGCTTCTCGTCGTAGGGCGGCGACCGAGGCGGAGGCGAAGTCGGCCCAGTTGTCAATCCGCTCGCGTGCGTACGGGTCCTGCAGGAGGTAGCGGGTGAACGAGGTGCCGGGTGTGAGCGGTCGGCCGAGGACCGCGGGCAGCAGGGCGTTGCGGGCAAGGACGTCGCCGCGATCGCCGAGCAGCAGAACCGGGACGTGGTCCAGGGCCACCATCAGCCGCAACAGTCCTGGGTCGGGGTGTTGCCACGGCCCGGTCCCGGCTGGTCGTCGCAGGCTGGTGGGCGCGGCCAGGTCGCGCAGGTGGGCCTGCTCGACGGCGTCGAAGCGCAGCGCTCGGGACAGGGCGGCGAGGACCTCGTCGGAGATGTTGGCCTGGCGTCCGCCTGGCGGGTCGCACGGCGATCGTCACCGGCTCCACCAGCGGCATCGGCGCGGCCATCGCCCGCACCCTGGCCGCCGAGGGCGCGACCGTGGTGGTCAGTGGCCGCGACGGGCACCGCGGCCAGGCGCTCGTCGACACGATCGCCGGCGCCGGCGGCGCAGCGGTGTTCGTTACGGCCGACCTGGCCGGGTCCTACGCCGACCTGCGCGCGTTCGCCGCTGAGGCCACGGCCGCCCTCGGCGGTCGCGTCGACATCCTGGTCAACAATGCAGGCATCTACCCGGCGACCCTGACCGAGCAGCTGCCCGACGCCGACCTCGACGCGATGCTCGCGGTCAACATCCGGGCTCCGCACGTCCTCGTCGCCGAGCTGGCCCCGGCGATGGCCGAACGTGGCTCCGGGGTCATCGTCAACGTCGGTTCGTGGATGGCCTCGGTCGGCAGCCCGTATGCCGCGATGTACACCGCGACCAAGGCCGCGGACGAGCAGCTGACCCGTAGCTGGGCCGCGGAGTACGGGCCGCGCGGGGTGCGGGTCAACACCGTCGCACCCGGGGCGACACTCACCCCGGGCAACGAAGCGGCACGCGCCGTGCTCGACGCGATGACCGCCGCCACCCCCGCCGGCGTCGTGGTCCAGCCCGACGACGTCGCCCAGGGCGTGATGTACCTGGTCTCCGACGACGCCCGGATGGTCCATGGCATCACCCTGTACGTCGACGGCGGGATCTCCGCCACCCGCCCCCGCTGACCCATTCAGCCGCCCCAACACCTGCGAGGAGCCGCCGTGAAGCGCATCGTCACCCCGTTCGGCGCGACCAGCACAGCGCTGCAGGTCGCCGAGGGCATCGACCTGACAGGGCAGGCCGCGGTCGTCACCGGCGCCGCGTCCGGCATCGGCGTGGAGACCGCCCGGGCGCTGGCGAGCACCGGAGCGGCCGTGACTCTGGCGGTCCGCGACCTGCACGCCGGCGAGCGGGTCGCCGCCCACATCACCGCCACCACCGGCAACGCGGCGGTCATCGCGTCCCACCTCGACCTCGCCGACCTCGGCTCGGTCGACGCGTTCACCGACGGCTGGGCTGGGCCGCTGCACCTACTGATCAACAACGCCGGTGTGATGATGACGCCCGAGAGCTACACGGCAGCCGGGTGGGAACTGCAGTTCGCCACCAACCTCGGTCACTTCGCACTCGCCCTCGGCCTGCACGACGCACTCGCCGCCGACGGCGCCGCCCGGATCGTCTCGGTCAGCTCCAGCGGCCACGGGAACTCCGACGTCGTGTTCGACGACCTGTTCTTCGAGCGGCGACCGTACGACCCAGGCTTGGCGTACGGGCAGTCCAAGACCGCCCAGGTCCTGTTCGCCGTGGAGGCGACCCGGCGCTGGCGCGCCGACGGGATCACCGCCAACGCCCTCATGCCAGGCGGAATCTGGACCAACCTGCAGCGGCACTGGGACCCCGTCGCGCTCGCTGCCACCAAGGCCAGCACAGCGGCGGCCGGATGGACCGCCAAGACACCCGAGCAAGGCGCCGCGACCTCCGTGCTGCTGGGGGCGTCACCCCAGCTCGCCGGAGTCGGCGGACTCTACTTCGAGGACTGCCACGAAGCCGCGGTCGTCCCGCAGATCGTCGACGGCCTGTACGGCGTGCGCGACTACGCCCTCGACTCCGCTTCCGCGACCCGGCTCTTGGACATCTCCGTCCAACTCCTCGACGGCCAGCGCCCCCTCACCGCCTACGCCTCAAAGTCCCGAGTGGCCGACGGGGACGCGTCCCAGTAGCCGACCGACTACCGGCACAGGCAGTGCCGCAAGCCAGTGAGGATGGTCCTGGCAGCACCAGCTGGGTCTGACCCTCCGTAAGCCTGACGCGATCTTGTTGTCTTCTCGTTGCCTACGGCATCAGCCACGCCTCCACCGCCGAGCTGTCCAAGACCCGCGGCATCGCCACCGCCATCTGGGCGCTCGCCCGGGCCAAGGCCACCCCCGGCGCCCGCGTCGTCAACTTCACCATCGGCGCCAGCACCAAAAAGGACCCAGCCGCCTACACCCGCGACCTCGCCCGCCTCGTCAGAATGCTCGACGTCGGCCACCTGCACCCGACCGTCCAGACCCTGCCACTGACCGAGGCCGCCGAAGCCCACCGCCGCCTCGAAGCCCGCCTCGTCCTGGGCAAGCTCGTCCTGACGACCTGACGGACCCGCACGACGACCAGCGCCGACTCTGCTCGAGCAGCCGGCCCCGGTCCGCGAACGGGACACCCTCCAGTCGGGCCAGCCCGTTTCGGCCGCGCGACGCGCGGGCACGCGCGGCCACGACGATCCCCTCCTCGCGTTCCTCACGGTCGCGTGACGGTCGACAGCCGGGCCCAGTCGATGACGCCGAGGAAGCCCACCGGCGCCCCCCGAGCAGCTCGGTCGCCCGGGTGACTTTGGGGTCATGCACGTAGGTGCTCAGAACCGCCTCGGCCTAGCCCCGCTGGCCCCAGCGGGTGACCACCACCACGTACCCGTCGTCGGCGACGTCCCGGATCACCTCGTGCCCCAGGTAGCCGCGGTGCACGGGTACACGACCGCGTTCACCGTGTCAGGCTTGATCTTCGTCGGTGCCGCTTCGCTTACCGGGCTGCTGCTGCCACCGCCGTGCACTGAGTCGGCCCAGCCCCGCCGCGGAACCAGCAGTCCGCCCAAGTACGCCGCCGCGGCCGAGCCTTCCGGGCACCTTGCACTACCGCGTCGACCGGTGACCGAATAGCTCCGGCTTCGGCTGGGCGAAGCCCAAGCGGTAGGCAAGGATGGTGAGATGATCCGCCCCCTTCGAGTGGGGCCACAAGTCGCTCTGGCTGCTGCGACTACTGATCCTTAAGCCAACTGGTTGGGTGCACAACAGCGGAGCGGGCATCATCCCAACGTGGTTGCTGTTGCTCTCAGTGTGGGATCGATTAAACGCCTTCGTCACAAAGGACCTGCTGACATCTTGTGGGGCTCGTGAAAACCATCCGGTCCAGCCGCCGCATCCCGGGCGATGCCACCAGCGCCGCCCTGCTGCTTTCTGGGCCCCGCGCCCTGGACCTGTGGCCCGGACTGCGCCAAGTCCACACCGCTCCCGGCCGCTACGCCGCACTCAGCCCCGTCGGGGATGACCCCCTCGCCCCGGTCGTCGTGCGCGCCGACCCACCCCAGCGGACCGCAACCGCCTACCTCACTCGCTTCCACGTCACCGGGAACCACCTACCGCAAGCGTCCGGCCAGCTGCGGGTTCGCAGCTCCTGGACCGCCGGACAGCCCGGCACCGACGTCGAGGTCTCGCTCGCCGGTGACGGCTGGGGCCCCGCACTCCACCATCAGATGAGCACCGCCGTCGAAGGGTTTCTTGACAACCTCGCCCACGCCACCGGCGGGAACTCGACGTCGCACCCCACCCCCGCCTGATCGCCCAGGCTGTACTCGCCCACCACCCCTCCGTCAGCAGGGTTCGCCAGCAGCATCTAAGACGCCCCCGGCTGACAGCAGCTGCTCCAGCGCCCGGTCCAGCTGCGGACGGCGGTCCACCGCACCCGACAGCTGCTCGGTGAACACCTTCACGCAGCCCGCCGCCCTCAGCTCATCGGTCTGTAGATCCACCGACTGCTCAGAGGTCGACACCCGCGCGTACCCGATCAGCGAACCCGTGGCCGGCAATGTAGCGGAACCGTCTGCCAGCCCTACTTGCGACACCCTAAATCAGCAACACAGTTTTGGCGCGTCCGTATCTCGTGCAACGCGCGGGTTCCGCTACGCCCATACCGACGTAGCAAATACGGTCGATTTGCGGGACGCCTTCGTGGCGCGCATAGGTGGTCTTCTGGCCGAACTTGTGGACTCGGCGCGGCCATCGTCAACCGGCGGCTGCGTGTTCGCAGGTACCAGTCGCGTGATGGCGGCTGCCGCAGCGTGTAACCCGTGTCAGCGCTCCCTGCGCAGTGCAACCAAGAGACCCCTGCCAGACACGAGCGCGACAGGGCCGCTCATGCCGATGAGCGGACACTGGAACCGCCATTCATCCCGAAGCCGCCAGCGCCCCAGGCGAGCGGCTGCTGGCCACGCGCCAAGTCGGCGGAGCAGGGGGTCCTGGGTGCGTCCTCCCGTCGGTGTGTAGTCGAAGATCCGAGCCTGCGTCGGCCCAGCTCGAGGGCGCGACCGGTCGGTGTGTCAGGGTGGCGCCGTGGCGCGCATCAACGACGTCGGTGGGGTCGAGGGCTTCGACCTGCCGCAGCCTGAGCTCGACGAGCCGGCTTTCCACGCCGACTGGGAGGCGCACGTCTTCGCGATGAACCGGGCGCTCCTCGGCGCCGGGGTCTACAACCTCGACGAGTTCCGCGACGCGATCGAGCGGATGCCGCCGGCGGAGTACCTCGCATCGAGCTATTACGAGAAGTGGTTCCGCGCCGTAACGACGCTGTGCGTGGAGAAGGGCGTGCTGTCGCACGACGAGGTGCACGGTGGCTGACCGCTTTCCCCCGGGCACCCGAGTCCGGACCCGGCGCAGCGACCCGCGCACCACACTCGGCTGCCGCGCTACGCCCGGGGCGCGGTCGGGACCGTCCTCGAGCCCGAGGGGTGCAGCCCGCTCGCCGATGACCGCGCGCGCGGCCTGCCGGCGCAAACGCAGACCGTCTACACCGTCCGGTTCGACGCACGTGAGCTGTTCGGCGAGAGCGACCACAGCGTGATGCTGGCGCTGTTCGAGAGCTACCTGCAGGAGGAGCGATGAGCGGTGACCACGCCGGGCGTCCACCGTGCTGGCGGCGAAGGTCCGGCACGTCGAGGCGCTGCTCGAGCAACGAGGGCTGGTCGACCCGGCTGAGCTGGACCGGGCGCTGAAGGCCTTCCTCGCCAAGGCCTCACCCGCCAGCGGTGCCCGCGTCGTGGCCCGGGCGTGGGTCGACGAGAGCTTCCGGCAGCGACTGCTGGACAACGCCAACGCCGCCCTACCCGAGGTCGGCCTGTCGATGGGCGGTGGTTTGCAGGAGCAGCGGCTGAAGGTGGTCGCGAACACCGCGTCCGCGCACAACGTCATCGTCTGCACGCTCTGCTCGTGCTACCCGATCGCGCTACTCGGCCCGTCGCCGAGCTGGTACAAGAGCGAGGGCTACCGGTCCCGGGTGGTGCGCGACCCACGGGGCGTCCTGCACGAGTTCGGCTACGACGTACCGGGCGACGTCGAGATCACGGTCTGGGACGCGAGCGCGGAGTCGCGGCACATGGTGCTGCCGCTGCGGCCGGTGGGCACCGACGGCCTGTCCGCGCGGGAGCTCGCGGGCCTGGTGACGCGCAACGGCCTGATCGGCGTGGCGGCCGTCTGATTCGGTCGGCGTCCATGTCGCGGCTCGAGCCGCGCAACGTTGTCGGCGTTCGGCGAAGCGGTCGTCGGAGCAGGCGACCCGGTGCTCGGCGGCCACGGGGCTGCGGCCGTGCGGCACGTGCCGGGCGACCAGGCGGTCGCGATGCGGGCCCGGGTCGACGTCAAGGAACCACGTCCGATCGAGCAGCCCGCCCACCGGCGCGAACGGCGCAGACGGTCCGTCGGCCAGCAGGTAGTTGACGTGGTCACCACCAGCCCGGGCGTCGCGGGGACGGCAGGGCGCCCGCCAACGCCATCGCGAGCTCGCGGCGGAACACCGGCGTAGACGACCTCGTCGGCCTTCGCGCGCAGCCGGCGAAGCAGGTGGATGTCCCGGCGCGACGAAGGCCCGTCTCCGCCGGCGAGCGATCAGCGCCCGCATTCGGCACGGCGGTGGCCGCCTTTCCCTGACCTGACGACCAGCACCAATTCGGTGGTTGCGTGAGACGCGGCCCACCACGTCGAGTGTCAACGGCCTGAGTGCAGAAGGCAGCGCACTCATCTGCCGCTCGTCTCGCGGCCCGCTCTTACCGACTGGTCGCGCGGCGCTGCGCGAAGACGTGCGCACGTGCCGCTGCTGCGCGTATCCGCACGTGCTAAACCCGCAGGATCTTGTCTATCAACCTGCCCCTGGCTAGTTCGTCGACCAGCTTGTCGAGGTAGCGGATCTTCTGCATCAAGGGGTCGTCGATGTCTTCGATCCGCACCCCGCAGATGGTGCCGGTGATCGAGGAGGCATGCGGGTTGAGCCGCGCAGCGGCGAAGAAGTCCTCGAAGCTGGTGCCCGATTGCCAGATGACGGTCCAGGGCCGGGTCGTCGAAGCCAGTCAGCCACTCGATGACCTGGTGCAACTCGGCCTTCGTGCGCCCCTTCTTCTCGACCTTCGTCACGTAGTGGGGGTACACCGACGCGACGCTGGTCTTGAAGATCCGGCTCATTCCACGGACCGTAGTGCTCCCCCAGGGAGGAGTCCGATCATGCCGCCGACCGGGTCATGCCGATAAGGGATCGATGACTTCAGCGTGGCTCACGCGTCGATACAGAGAAGCCACTTCCGGACGAAGGAGCACGACATGGGACACGTCATCGCCTCCGCGACAATGTCGCTGGACGGCTACGTCGCCAAGGACGACAACACGATCGGTCGCCTCTTCGACTGGTTGCAGAACGGAGCAGTCGAAATCCCTACGGTCAATGACGACATCACCCTCCACCTGAGCCCGCCAAGCGCCGAATACTGGAAGCAGTGGGTCGATGGCCTGGGTGCTCTTGTGTGCGGGCGCACGCTGTTCGACATCACCGGAGGATGGGGCGGCACGCACACGTTGGACGTACCAGTGGTCGTCGTGACTCACCAGACACCGACGGACTGGGTCGAAGCTCACCCGGAGGCCTCGTTCCACTTCGTCACTGACGGGGTGGAGGCCGCGGTGGCGAGGGCTCAGGCCATCGCCGGAGAGCGAACGGTAGCCGTGACGGCCGGCACCATTGCCAGACAGTGCCTCGAGCTCGGCCTGCTGGACGCGGTCGCCGTCGACCTGGTGCCCGTGGTCATGGGCAAGGGCCGTCCCTATTTCGGTGAACTGTCGTTGGACGACGCCCCTCTGGGCGACCCGACGGTCTGCATCCAGGGTGATCGCGTGACCCACCTCGTGTTCCCCGTGTCGGAGCAGTTCAGCGGAGGACGAGGATGAGGACCCTGCACGTCGGCCTCCGGGTCGAGGACCTCGAGCGTTCGCTCGGCTTCTACACGAGCCTCGGGTACGAGATGGTCGGCAGGGTGCCGGAGACCGGATTCGGCAGCCTGACGATGCTGAAGCTGTCCGACGACGAGTTCGTCAGCGTTGAACTCGTCCACGATCCCAGCGCAGGGACGGTCGACCCTGGCGGCCTCAACCACCTCGTCATCCAAGTGGAGGACCTGCAGGGGACGGTCGCTCGGCTCGCCGCCCACGGCCTCCAGGCGGACGCCCCCAGCTCGCCCAACGGCTCCGCAGACTTCTGGACCACCTGGCTTACCGATCCCGACGGCTACCGGATTGAACTGGTCCAGTGGCCCACCGGCCACGCCGACGGACTCACACGCGCCGACTTCCCCGGACAAGCGCCGCCGTCCGCGACAGCGTTTGACCAGTCACAGTCGTAAGACGCTGCGCTTACAGAACCCAGCCTCGCCCGCGACCGTCCGCTCATGCCGCTGAGCGGGTCGCTACGGCGTGCGTCAAGTTCGCGCGGGCCGTCGGCAACGGCGTAGTCGCCCGTCAGCGCCGGACTTAAGCGCCCGGACTGCCCGGTGGACCCATCTCACACACGGGCGTGTACGACGCTCATCGGTATGTCGGCACCGGGGACGGACCCGGATCTTGTTGCAGCTACGCCGATCGAGCCGAGGGCCGACGGCGTCGGTACCGGGGGCACAGGCAGCGCGAGCAGTCCGAACCGGGACGGTCATGCCGATGAGGTTCGCGGGCGTGCCCGCAGACGCACCTCATCCTGCCTCCCCGACTTTTGACCTGCACCGGTATCCGGGGCCAGGGGTCAGGGGCACCGCGGCCTTGGTGAGAGCACCAGGGCCTGTCGGCTCATCTTGTCCCTCGCTGAGGACTGGATCAAGGACCTTCCACCTGACCGACCGCACGCCTAGGTCGCACTCGGCCCTGCAAGCCCAAGCTGTCCCCGGCCCCGTCGGGCACCGGAGCCTGCCGGGGACGCGGTTCCTGTCGCCGCCAGGTGCTATGACGGGCGCATGCGGGCGGCGGTGGTAGACCGGTGGCGGTTCGACCGCAAGGTGGTGTGGTCCCCGACCTGCCTGTGGTGGGTCGGGGCGATCGGCGACGACGGCTACGGCCGGTTCGCTACCGGCACCGGCCGGGTGATGAGCGCCCACCGCTGGCTTTGGGAACAAGACGTCGGACCGCTACCCGCCGGGGTGCGGCTACGGCACTGCTGTGATGAGACTAGCTGCGTGCGCCTGGCGCACCTGCTGCCGGGCAGCCACCGGCTCAACATGGGCGACATGACCCGCCGCGGACGCGCCGGCGGCCCGCATCACCACGGCCGGGCTGACATTCGCGGGGCGGCTGGGCGGGCCCGGGCCATCCGCGCCGCCCTGGCCGGCGGCTACCACCCCGACCGGCTCACCGCCGCCATCACCGCCGGCGAACCCTGGCGCCACCAGCTCGCACTTTTCCCCGACCCCGACCCCGACTGAACCAACCCCGGCAACGCGCAGCCCCGGGGCCGCGGCAGCCGCCCCTCCCCCACAGGCCGACCCGGTGCCCGTCAGCTGCAACCCCCGCGGCCGGGGTACCGCCGATCGTGTGGTGGCCGTATGGCGGCGCGTATGGGCGCCTTGTCGGCTTGTGTCGTCCTACCGTTGCCAGACCCGCTGTCCTAAACCTGGGCCAGCAGTCAGGAGCAGAACGTGAACCGCTCGAACGATCCGCTCAGCGTTCAGCCACCGCCAGGACCCGCCCGAAGCGCTAAGGCCGAGCCCCGACCGGACGCAGTGCAGTTGCTGACCCTGACGGGCCTGCTCGATCCCCCGGAGGCGACCGGCGGGCGGCGCACCGTGCCTACAGCCGCGGAGTGCCGGCGCCGGACGGTGCCACCTACCGGAGCAGGTTCACCGTCCTGTCGTTGTTTAGTCGATCGTGGCGGGAAGCACCTCTTGGGCGAACAACTCGATCATCGCCGTGCGGTGCTCGGGTGCGCAGGCCGGGGAGAAGATCACCGAACTCGCGCCGGCGTCGCGGTATTCGCCTAGCCGGTGGACCAGGTCGGCTGGTCTTCCGGTGAGCAGATTGCGTTCGGCTAGCGGTTCGAAGTCCTGGTTGTAGGTCGCGCTCGTCACCTGGATCGCCTGTGCTCGGGCACGGGCGGCATTCCCGGCGACGGCGCCCCACAGGAACACGGCGCCCTCGACCGATTCGGCGGAGCGCCCGGCCCGGCTGGCGGCGTCGCGGGCTTGGCTGAGGCTGGCCGTGAGCCGCTGTGGGGTGACGAAGTAGGGCATCCACACGTCCCCGAACCGTCCTGCCCGGCGGGCCGCCGCGGGACTTCGGCCGCCGACCCAGATCGGCGGGTTGGGGCGTTGTACCGGCAGCGGGTCGAGGCTCATCCCGTCGAGGTGTGCGAACTCGCCGTCGGCGGTGACGTGCTCGCCGCGCAGCAGCCCCAGCATGATGTCCAGCGACTCGTCGGTTTTGGCCCCTCGGCGCCTGACCGGGACGTGGCAGGCGGCGAACTCCGATGGGTGTTCGCCGCCTACCCCGATGCCTAGGTTGAGCCGGCCGTGCGAGAGCCGGTCTAGGGTCGCGGCCATCTTGGTGGCCAGCGCCGCCGGGTAGAGAGGCAGGACGGTCAGCGCGGTGAGCAGCCGGACCCGGTCGGTGGCCGCGGCGGCGCCCGCGAGCGTCACGAAGGCGTTCGACACCGGGCCGTGAAAGAAGACGTGTTCGCCGGCGGCGACGGCGTCGAAGCCGAGCTGCTCGGCGCGTCGGGCTTGGCCGGGTACCTCGCCGGGGTCACCGGCGGGGTCGAGCATCAACCCGATCTTCACGCGCCGTCGTCGGCCGCGATCCGGCAGACCGGCGCCCCCTGGGCGACGCTGTCCTCGACCGCGACGGTCAGCTCGACGACGCGGCCGGCCCGCGGTGCGGTGACGGCGTTCTCCATCTTCATCGCCTCGATGACGGCGATGACGTCGCCGTGCTGCACCTGCTCGCCCTCGGCGACGGCGACTCGGACCACGGTGCCCTGCATCGGGGTGACCACCGTGTCGCCGGCGGCGTCGGACTCGGCGCCCTGCGTCCTCCCGCGGGCACGCACCTGGGCTAGCGGCCCGTCCTTGGCGGCGGCCAGCCCGGGGACCGCGACGGTCAGCCAACGTTCGCCGATGCGGACCGTCATCCTCGCCGGCTCCGCGGGTTGGGGACTGTCGTTGTGCTGTGCGGGCGGGAACTCCTGCTCGATCCACCGCGTGTGGACGGTGAACGCGGCCGCGCTGGTCGCGCTGAACGCTGGTTCGTCGAGCACGGTCCGCAGGAACGAAATGGTGGTGGGGACGCCGCTGACTTCGAATTCTGCCAGCGCGCGGCGGGCCCGTTGCAGGGCTTGCGGGCGGTCGGCGCCTACGACGATCAGCTTGGCGAGCAGCGAGTCGAAACGGTCGCTGACGACGTCGCCAGCGCGGGTGCCGGTGTCGAGTCGGACGCCCGGGCCGGAGGGGGGGTCGAACCGGGTGAGCGTGCCGGCGGCGGGCGCGAAGTTGCGGGATGGGTCTTCGGCGTTGATGCGCATCTCGATGGCGTGCCGGCGCGGGGCCGGACCCAGCGGGGTGATGGGGGCGCCGGCCGCGATCCGCAACTGTTCGCGTACCAGGTCCAGGTCTGTGGTCTCTTCGGTCACCGGGTGTTCGACCTGCAGCCGGGTGTTGACCTCCAGAAATGACAGCTGGCCGTCGGGTGCGAGCAGAAACTCGACGGTGCCCGCGCCGACGTAGCCGGCGGCGCGGCAGATGTCGGCAGCGGCCTGTTCGAGCATGCCGCGCTGGGCATCGCTCAGATAAGGCGCGGGTGCCTCTTCGACGAGCTTCTGGTGGCGGCGCTGCAAGGTGCAGTCACGGGTGCCGACTACCGCGACCGTCCCGTGGCTGTCGGCGAGTACCTGCACCTCGACGTGCCGCCCGCGGTCGACGAATTGCTCGACGAAGCACTCACCGCGTCCGAAGGCGGCCTGCGCCTCGCTGACGGCGCTGGAGAACATGTCCGTGACGTCGTCCATGCTCCGAACGACCCGCAACCCGCGGCCGCCGCCACCGAACGCGGCCTTGATCGCGACTGGCAGGCCGTGCTCGTGGGCGAACGCGGTCACCTCGTCCGCTCCGGTGACCGGGCGGTCGGTGCCGACGACCAGCGGGGCGCCGACGGCCGCGGCGATAGCCCGGGCGGTGACCTTGTCGCCCAGGTCGCGGATGACCTGGGGCGGCGGCCCGATCCATACCAGGTCCGCGTCGATGACGGCCTGGGCGAAGTCGGCGTTCTCGGCGAGGAAGCCGTAGCCGGGATGGACGGCCTGCGCGCCAGTGTCTTTGGCGGCCGACAGCAGCTTGTCGATGTCCAGGTAGGTCTGGGTCGCCGTGGTGCCGCCCAGTGCGACGGCGTGGTCGGCGGCGTTGACGAACAGCGCGTCGGCGTCCTGGTCGGCGTGTACAGCGATGCTGGTGAGCCCGGCGTCGCGGCACGCGCGCACGATCCGCAGTGCGATCTCCCCGCGGTTGGCGATCAGGACGCTGGCGAACTCCCGCGCCGGCGGCATGCTGCTCATGCAGCTCCGCCGGCGCGCCGCAGGACGGTGTGGGCCATCCGCACGTGGACGTCGTCGACCATCTGCCCGTCGAGCACGCCGACACCGGCGGCGGCGGCGGCGAGCACCGCGCGGGCGTGGGCGATCTCGGCAGCCGAGGGTGTGAACACCTCGTGGGCGAGCCGGACCTGGCTGGGATGGATGCAGATCTTGCCCTGGTAGCCCAGGGCGGCGCCGTCGCGGGCGTCGGCGAGGAACTGCTGCTCGTCTGTGACACTGACGACGGCTTGGTCGATTGCTGGAACGCCGGCCAGGTGGGCGGCCAGGCACACCTGGCTGCGGGCGTACAGCACCTCGAGGCCGGCGGCGCTTCGGTGGCCAGCGAGGTCGGCGATGTAGTCCTCTGCGCCGAAGTAGCAGGCCTTCAGCCCGGGGATCAGGCGACGGGCGTCGGCGACGCCAAGACCGGTCTCGATCCCGCCGACGATCACTGCGTCCGGCCGGCCGTGGCGGGCCAGCTCGGCTTGTAGCGCGGCCAGGTCGTCGGGCCGGGCCAGCTTGGGCAGCACGACCCCATCAGCTGGGCTGCTCGCCGCCATTGACACGTCCCGGGCGAACCAGGGGGTGCCGACCGGGTTGACGCGCACCAGCACCGTCGTCGCCGCGGACGGCTGCAGGGCGGCCAGCGACCGTGCGGTGACGCGGCGGCCTACGTCCTTATCGGCCGCGGCCAGCGCGTCCTCGAGGTCGACGACGGCGACGTCGGGGGCGAACCGCCCCACCTTGGCGATCATGTCGGCGCGGCCGCCGGGCACGAACATCATGCTGCGCACGCGCAGCACCCGTTCACCCACCGGGACGGCACCGCATCATGGCGGCGCGTACCGCCCGGCAGACGTCCTGGTTGCGCTGGTTGATGCCGTGGTGGTCTAGGGTGACGATGCCGGTGTCGGGGCGCGAGCGCGACCGGCGCACCTCTGTGACGTCGGTGACGACGTGGATCGTGTCGCCGGCGAACACCGGCGACGGGAAGTCGACTCTGCTGAAGCCCAGGTTGGCCACGGTGGTGCCCAGGGTGAGTTCCGGGACGGCCAGGCCCACGACCAGCCCGAGGGTGAACAGGCTGTTCACCAGGGGCCTGCCGAACTCTGAGGTCGCGGCGAATTCCGCGTCCAGGTGCAGCGGCTGGGGATTCATCGTCATCGTCGTGAACAGGACGTTGTCTGTCTCGGTGACCGTGCGGGTAGTCACGTGCTCGACCTGCATCCCGACCTCGAACTGTTCGAACCACAGTCCGGACACGCGGCCGCTCACGGCTGGCCGCCCAGCACGACCGACTGCACCGCGTCGAGCCCGGCGACGTCGTCCATCGCGCTGGTGTCGCCCTGCGGCTCGCCATGGACGACGACGTCGCGCAGCAGACGGCGCATGATCTTGCCAGTGCGCGTCTTGGGCAGCGCGCCTGTCAGGTAGACGGCGCTGAGCCGCGCGTAGCCGCCCAGATCTGAGGTGACGCTGGCGGCGACTTCCTGCCGCACGCGTCCCGGGTCTGCGCCGTCGAGCAGGGTGAGGAACGCGACCGGCACGGTGCCCTTGGTCTCGTCTGGCACGCCCACGACGGCGGCCTCAGCGACCTGCGGGTGCGCCGTGGCGATGGCCTCGATCTCCAACGTCGAGATGCGGTGCGCTGCCACGTTGATGACGTCGTCGCGCCGGCCCAGTACCCACAGGTGCCCATCGCCGTCGACGACGGCTTCGTCGTTGGTGCAGTAGCGGCCGGGGAACGTCTCGAAATACGCCCGTTGGTAGCGCTCGGGATCCTGCCACACGGTGCGCGCAAGGGTCGGGAACGGCTGGGTGAGCACGAGGTTTCCCTTCGTGCCCGGCGGCACCGGGTCACCGGCGTCGTCGAGGATCTCATAGACGTGCCCAGGCACGGCGGTGCCGGTCGATCCGGGCTTGAGGTCCTCGACGCCGTAGACCGGGTAGGCCCAGGTGGAGCCGGTCTCGGTCTGGCCGTAGGCGTTGACGACCGGAACACCGGCACCCAGGTGGGCCGAGGCCCAACTAAAAGTGTCGCCGTCGAGCGGCTCACCCTGCACGGTCACCAGCCGCAGGTCGGGCAACGGGTGCGCCCGGGCGAGCTCGTCACCGTACTTGCGCAGCATCCGCAGCAGCGTCGGTGCGGCGAGCACCTTGGTGACGTGGTGCTTCTCGCAGATCTCATAGAACCGGGCGTTGGTGGGGGCGTCCAGGGCGCCTTCGAAGCACGCGACGGTCATGCCGTTGGCCAGACCACCCACGACCGCCTGGATGGGGAAGGTCAGCCAGCCGACGTCGGCGGCAACCCAGTAGACGTCGCCGGCTGCGGGCCCGACCTGCCAGTGCGCGTTGGCCCAGGTCCCCAGCAGGAACCCGGCGACGCTGTGCACCACACCCTTGGGCTTGGCTTCGGTGCCGCTGGTGAAGATCAGAAACGACGGGTCGTTGGCTTCCAGCGGCACGGCCCGGCTCCCCTCGGGTGCCAGCGTCAGCACGTCGAGGTAGGAGATCTCGCCCGGGGCGAGCTGCACCCCGCGGCTGGTGCGGTCGACCACGATTGTGTGGCGGAGGCCGTCCAGTCCCGCGCGGGCGGTGCGCAGCGTGTCGAGCAGCGGCGTCAGTTTGCCGCGGCGGTAGGCCCCGTCGGCGACGATCACCGTGGTCGCGCGGGCCGCCTCGAGTCGTGACCGGACCGCTTCGGCGCCGAAGCCGGAGAACAGGATCGTGTAGATGGCGCCGATGCGGTTGCAGGCGTGGACGGCCGTGAAGGCCTCGACCAGGTTGGGCATGTAGATGGCTACGACGTCCCCGCGCCGCACACCGAGCTTGAGCAGGCCGCCGGCGAGCCGGCTCACCTCGTCTGCAAGCTGGCGGTAGGTAAGGGTCCGGCTGTCGCCCGGTTCGCCCTCCCACACCACGGCGGCGCGTTCGGCGGTCGCCGGGTCCTCGGCCCACCGGTCGACGCAGTTGTCGGCGACGTTGAGCAGGCCGCCGGTGAAGTAGCGGAAGTCGCCCAGCTCACCGTTGCGCACACTGGTCCACGGGCGTGTCCAGCGCTGCTGCCCGGCGACCCACGTCCAGTAGGTGTCGGGGGTTTGCGCGTGCAGCTCGCGGGCGTGGGCAAGGCGGTCGGCCTGGCGCGGCGAGCGCCAGTCCGGCCGCAGCGGCTGCAGCGGCGTGGCGAGCAGTTGGCTCAGGTTGTCGGTCACGGTTTCCCTTCGGGCAGGGGGCGCTGGGCGCGCCGAGCGGTGCGGCTCAGACGGGGCTTACCGGGTGGTGGCGGCGCTGAGGTGACCGGGACCAGCCGTCGGCGGCGGCTAGGCGAGCGGTGAGCTCTGCCCGCAGCCCGGCGGGCTCCACGACGACGTCCACGACCAGCTCGCTTGCCATGTGCAACAGGTTGATGTCGGCCCGCTGCTGCGCCAGCCGCTGCTGCTCGATGCTGGCGCGTTCGTCCGGGTCGGCGATGGCGGCCAGCTGCTTGGCGTACATCGCGTTCACCGAGGCCTCAGCCGACATCGGGCCGATGGAGGCGCTGGTGAGGGCGATCGTGGCCCGGGGCTCGAAGCCCGGCGCGCACATCGCGTAGAAACCCGCGGCGTAGCTCTTGCGCAACACGACCGAGAACTTGGGCACCTCGGCGCTGGCCATCGCGGTGATCATCTTGGCGCCGTGCCGGATGATGCCCTGGCGTTCCACGGCCACCCCGACCATGAACCCGGGGACGTCGTGCAGGAAAACCAGCGGGATGTTGAACGCGTCGCACAGCGTGATGAACCTGGCGGCTTTGTCCGCCGAGTCCACGAAGATGGCACCGCTTCGGACTTGCGGCTGGTTGGCGACGATGCCGATGACCCTGCCGTCCAGTCGCGCCAGCCCGACGACCATCTCCTTGGCCCACCGGGCCTTGATCTCGAAGAAGGAGTCGGCGTCGACGACCCCGTCGATGACGTCGCGTACGTCATAGCTGCGGTTGGGGTCAGCGGGGATGACGCCGCTCCAGTCGGGTCGGCCCGGCCGGGTCGGCGGCGCCGCCGGCGCCGGTCGCGTCCAGTTCTCCGGCAGGTAGGACAGCAGTAACCGGGCGGCGGCGATGGCCTCCCAGTCCTCGCCGAAGACTTCGTCGCCGCAGCCTGAGACGGTGGCGTGCATCATCGCGCCGCCCATCTGCTCGAGCGTGGTGCGCTCACCGGTGACTTTCTCGGCGACCCGCGGCGAGGCCAGGTACATCGAGGCGTTGCCTTCGACCATCCCGACCCAGTCGGTGAAGGCGGGCATGTAGGCACCGCCGGCGGCTGACGGTCCGTGCAGGCAGCAGATCTGCGGGACCCGCCCGGACAACGCGACCTGCAGCTGGAAGATCCGCGACGCGCCGCGGCGGCCGGGAAAAAAGCCCATCTGGTCGCTGAGGCGCCCGCCGGCGGAGTCGACCAGGTAGACGACCGGCAGCAGGTCACGGTCGGCGCGTTCAAGGATGCGGATCTGCTTCTCGCAGGTCAGCGCACCCCAAGAGCCGGCCTTGACGGCGAAGTCGTGGGCGATCACGGCGACCAGGCGGCCCTCGATGCGACCGACCCCGGTGCGCACACCATCGGCGGGAAACCCCTCGCTCTGGGCGTTGGCCAGCAGACCGTCCTCCACCCAGCTGCCCGGATCGAGCAGCGCGGCGAGCCGTTCGGCGACCGGCAGCTTGTCCGGCCACCGCTCGCCGTCACCGCCGGCGCCGGCGGTGACGATCGCGCTGCGCACGTCCTCGACCGTGGGAGAGCCCGTCGGCCGGACCGGGCCCTGCGACCGGACCGGCGCCGGGGTATCAGTCGGGGCCGCCAGGTCGGCCCGTGCCGGGACTTGGTCAGGGGTTTGGGCTGCAGCGTTGCGGACGCCGGTCACCCGGCCAGGCCCTTGGCCAAGACCTCGAGTTGGATTTCGTCGGTGCCACCGCCGATGCGCAGTATCCGCGCGTCGCGGTAGTGGCGGGCCACCGGCGTCTCCTCCAGGAACCCGCTGCCGCCGAACAGCTGGACCGCTTCGTCGACGATGCGGTTGGCAGCGATGGCCGCGAAGTACTTGGCCATTGCGACCGAACGACCCGCCTCAGGGTGGTTGGCGCCCAGCCGGGCTGCTGCCTGGTAGGTCAGCAGCCGTGCGGCCTCAAGCTCGACCGACATCGCCGCGAGCCGATGCCGGGCGGTCTGCAGGCTGATCAGCGGGACGTCGAAGACCTCGCGTTGGGTGGCGTACTGGGTGGCTGCCTGCAGGCATTCGGCCGCGTGGCCCAGGCCCATCGCCGCCAGAGTGATCCGCTCGAGCTGGAACGCGGCCATGATCTGGTGGAAGCCGCGACCCTCCTCGCCCAGGACAGCGTCGCGGGACACCAGCACGTCATCTAATACCAGCTCGCGGGTGTCCGAGGAGTGCCATCCCATCTTGCGCAGCGGTTCGCCTACCGAAAGGCCCGCCGTCCCGGCCTCGATGAGGAAGGTGGTGATCCCTCGGTGGCCTTCGGGGGAGGTCCGTGCCGCGACGACGAAGACGTCGGCCAGGCCCGCATTGGTGATGTACATCTTCGCCCCCGACAGGCGGAACCCCTCCGGGGTGGCTGCCGCGCGGGTCGTCATGCCGGCAACGTTGGACCCGGCGCCTGGCTCGGTGACCGCGATCGCCGCGATCGACTCCCCCGACACGATGCGCGGCAGATAGCGGGCGCGCTGCTGGTCGGTGCCGAAGCTGGCGATGTGCGGGGCGGCCATGTAGGCGCTGACCAGCGCGGTAACGGCGATTCCGCCGCTCGCTCGGGCAAGCTCCTCGGCCAGCAACGCGATCGCGAGGGGGTCGCCGCCCGTCCCGCCGTCCTGCTCGGCTACGGCAAGGCCCAGCATCCCGGCGCCGCCGAGCTCCTTCCACAGTGCTGCCGGTGGGTGCCCGAGCCGCTCGGCCTCGTCCACCACGGGCCTGACCTGCCGGTCGACGAAGCTGCGGACGGTCGCCTGGAAGTCACGGTGGTCCTGGTCGAGCTCAAATGAGACTGCAGAGGTCACGAGGCTGGCTCCCAGCGCCGGCCCAAGCCGACGATCGACGGACTAACTAATGTTCGTTAGTACCGTAGGCTCGGGACGTGTCGCGGTCAACCCCGGTCCAGCGCGAGACTGTCCTGCAGGTAGCCCGGGACCTGTTCGCCATCCAGGGCTACCGCGGCACCTCCATGCGGGACATCGCCGAGGTCTTGGACGTGCGCGCACCGAGCTTGTACAACCACGTCACCTCTAAGCAGGACGTCTTGTCCGCGATCATGAACACGGCGATGGACCGGGCGTTGGGCGCCTTGGAAGAAGCGCTGCGCGGCGTCGAGGACGTCTCAGAGCAGCTGCGGCGCGCCACCGAGTCACTCGTGCTGGACTTCCTGCGGTTCCCCAACGAGGTCACGATCTGCAACCAGGAGGTGCGCAGTCTCGACGAACTCACCCGACCGGCCATCATCGACAAGCGCGACCGGTACGGCTACCGGCTGCGCTCGATCATCGACGCCGGCTGCGCGTCGGGCCGGTTTCGCACCGCATCGCCGCAGCTGGCGTCCTACGCCGTCCTGGAAATGGGCAACGGCGCGAAAGCGTGGTTCCGCCCTGGCGGCACCTTCAACGAACAGGACGTCGCCGACGCCTACGGCGAGTTCGCGCTCCGGGTCGTCGGAGACGTCAACGTACCGCTGCCCCCGTATGCAGTCGCACTGACCAATTGACCACCGCCAGCTGACCCCGCTGGACCCGCTGGACCCGCTGGACCCGCTGGACCCGCTGGACCCGCTGGACCCGCTGGACCCGCTGGACCCGCTGGACCCGCTGCCCGGAAGGATGCTCCCGCATATGACAAGCCCCCAGCCCACGGACGACACCACCACGCTGAGCGACACCGACTTCACCGTCCCCATCGGTGACCGCTACTTCGAGGACTACACCCCTGGCGCCGTCCACGAATACGGCCACATCGTGGTCACCGAGCGGGCCATCGTCGAGTTCGCCCAACGCTGGGATCCGCAACCCATCCACACCAACCCGGCCTTCGCCGCCGACGGCCCGTTCGGCGGCGTCATCGCCAGCGGCTTCCACACCGCCGGGATCTTCATGCAGCTGTTCGTCACCCACTACCTGTCAGGGATCGCCAGCCTCGCCTCACCCGGCATCGACGAGATGCGCTGGCCAATACCGGTGCGACCAGGCGACCTACTGCGGCTACGGACAACCATCCTCGCGGCGCGTCCGTCACGCTCGAAGGCGGACCGCGGTCTTGTCCACACCAAAGCCGAACTGTTCAACCAGACCGACCAGCAGGTACTGCACCTACTGCCCATAAACGTGCTGCGCCGTCGCGAACCCGGCGGCAGCTGAGCTATAACACCCGCGCCCTCCACTTCCCCCGTGGTTTCAGTGCCTCCATCAATCCTGGGGCGGGGTTGGTTCATGGGACACCGGTCGACCTCCGACCGGTCGACCGTCGCCGGCTCGAGGCCCGCTACGAGCTGACGGCTGCCGTCGACCCGCTTCGACTGCGGATGACCCGGCTGGACTACGCCGGCAACGACCCGTAAGGCGTCCCTCCCGAATCAGCCGTTGACGACGGCCAAGTGCTCTGGGAGCAGGTAGCGCTGCGGGTCAACCGCGCACGCCACCGCCGGCCTCACAACCGCCATGTGCGGGCCGCCGAGTGGCTGCTGATGCCACGAGACCTTGCCGTCTGCCACCAGCTCTCGATCACCGGCACCCAGACCCGAGATGGACGAGCGACCTGGAAGGTGCACGCCGAACCGCTGCCCGCAGACCTCCGGCCGCTCGTGCTGCCCACCCCTCGGCACGGACTCCGCGGAGAGCTGGAGATCGACGCCGAACTCGGAGTCGTCGCCGCCGCCGACTGGACGCTCGACGAGCGGCTGGTAGAAGCAACCACGCTGCTCGATCTACACGCAGACGAGTCGGCAGCAGCACAGACATTTCGCTTCGAACCTCCGTCCGGAGCCAACCTGTCTGAAGGAACGCTGAGCCCTACACCGACACGCTTCAAGCCCGCTTTTGCGGTCGGCATCCTGACCGCTGTCATCAGCAAGCACCTAGCACGGCTACTCAGCCGCCTCCCAAGCCGGTTCCAAGACCTGAGCACCAGTGCACACGATGGTGAGCTGTGGGGGCGTCTGGAGTGTCACCAACTTTTCGGACAGGTCGCTGTTGGGGTTGGTACTGATGACGTGCGTTGTCAGGCTGCTTGGCTGAGCGTGTAGTACTCGACCTCGACCTGGTCGGGGGTGCGGTAGGCAAGAGTGCTGTGCAGCATTTGCCGATTGTAGAACACCTCAATGTATTGTGCAATAGCTGTCCGTGCTTTGTTCGGGCTGGAGAAGACCGTACGGTAGACCAGTTCGTTCTTCAGGCTGGCGAAGAAGCTCTCGACGGCGGCATTGTCCCAGCAGATCCCGGTCCGGCCCATCGACCCGACCATGTTCTGCCTTTCAAGGCGGCGGCGAACTCTGCGCTCGCGTATTGAGCGCCGCGGTCGGAGTGAAAGGCGCACCCTTTCGCCAGCCGACCGGTGCCGTGCGCCATCGCCACCGCGTCGACGATCAGCTCGGTGCGCAGGTGCTCGGCCATGGCCCAGCCGATGACTTTGCGGGTCGCCAGGTCCAGCACGGTGGCCAGGTACACCCACCCGGTCCAGGTCCGCACGTAGGTGATGTCCCCCACGAGGCGGGTCCCTGGCACCACGGCGGTGAAGTCGCGCTCAAGGCGGTCCGGGACCTGCGCCGGCGCGTTGCCCTCCACGGTGGTGCGCCGCCAGGCCCTGGGCTGGCAGGCCAGCAGGTTCTGCTCGGCCATCAGCTGCCCGACCAGACGCAGCGACACCCGCTGCCCACCGCGGCGCAACACCCGGGCCACCCGGCGGGCGCCGTAGGTCTGCCGCGAGCCGGTGAACGCAGCTTCCACCAGCACCCCGAGGTGCCTGCGGCGCCGGGCCGCCGCACTGGCCGGTGCCGCCCGCCAGTCGTAGTAGCCCGAGCGTGACACCCCCAGCCAGCGGCACCCTTTGGCGACCGGGTAGTTTGCCTTCTCCGCGTCGATGAACGAGAACTTCTCACTCACTGATGCCTGCTCGCGAAGAAGGCGGCGGCTTTTCCCAGGAACTCCCTTTCCATCTTCAGTTCGCGGTTCTCAGCCTCCAGTTCGCGCAGCCTAGCCCGCTCGTTGAGCGAAAGTGCGGGTTCGTCACCTGCGTGCTCTTTACGGTGAAGGTTGACCCAATTGCCTAACGTGCCCTCGACGAGTCCGAGCTCGCGCGCGACCTCCGCAATCGGGCGTGCTGTCTCGACGACCATCTTCACGGCTTCGTCACGATATTGAGGTGAGAACTTTCTGCGTCCCACGATCATCAACTCCTCCTCCGGTCTGTGTCATGGTCCTAGCAGGGCCACCTGTCCGGAGAAGTGCTGACACCCCAAGGTGGACATGACGACGCTGAACCAGGAGACGGCCGGCTTGGTCGTCGGTTCTTACCCGCTTGGTCGCCTGCTCGGACGCGGCGGGGAGGCCGACGTGTACGCCGCAATCGACGCCCGCACCGGGAGGACTGTCGGTAACCGTCAATATTCGACCTGAAACTATTCGCGCGGCCGGGGTCGTCGCCGCTTGCTGGGCGACACGTTGTCAGGCCGTGGCGGCGTTGTCAGCCGGCGTGACGTCGGCAGCCAGCGACGCAAGATCGAGGCCGAGGATCTCGCCCAGAGCAGCGACCGTGAAGAAGGCCGGGGTGGCGATGCGGCCAGTCTCGATCTTGCGCAAGGTTTCGACTGGGACGCCGGCTGCGGCGGCGACGTCGACCATGCTGCGGTCACCGCGCGCATGACGCAGCGCTGCGCCTAGTCGGCAGCCGCGGGCACGTTCGGCGGGAGACAAGATGGGTCTGACCATGACCGTGATACTAATGCCGGTATAACAATCACGGTACGGAGGACGGCCATGGTCGAGCTGAAAACCCCAAGGGAGATCGACGCGATGGCCGCGGCTGGTGCCGTAGTCGCTCGCGCACTGGCGGCCACTCGGGTCGCTGCCGAGGTAGGTGTACGCCTCGTCGAGCTCGACCAGGTCGCCCGAGATGTGCTGCACCAGGCCGGAGCAACCTCGCCATTCCTCGGCTACCAGCCGTCATTCGCTCACACCCCGTACCCGGGCGTGGTGTGCCTGTCGGTCAACGATGCCGTCCTGCCCGGCATCCCGACCCGCTATGCGTTACGGGACGGTGACCTGCTCAGCGTCGACTGCGGCGCCACCCTCCAGGGGTGGACCGGCGACGCCGCGACCTCCTTCTGCATCGGGCACGCCGGCGTCACGGACGCCAGGCTCATCGACTGCACCCAAGCCGCACTCCAGGCCGGGATAGACGCGGCGCGACCAGGCGCTCGGGTCGGTGATATCTCCGCCGCGATCGGCCACGCTGCCCGCGGCGCCGGCTACGGATTACACACCGACTTCGGGGGTCATGGCGTCGGTCGCACCATGCACGAGGAGAGCCCGCACATTCCGAACGACGGCCGCCCGGGAGGCGCCATGCGACTACGACCAGGGCTCACCATCGCCATCGAACCGTGGTTCCTGGCAGGTGGTCAGGACGCCTATCGCATCGACGACGACGGCTGGACCTTGCGTAGCGCCGACGGGTCGCGTGGTGCCCACTTCGAGCACACCATCGCCATCACCGACCAAGGCCCCCGCATCCTGACCGTGCCGTGAGCCTGAACTACGGACGAAGTAGCGTCGCATGAATTGTCGAACACCGGTAGATAGAGGAGGCTATCTGTCACTCCGGCGGCGTGGTCGGCGCCTGCTTGTCGTCAGGGGCTTCTAGCCGAGGTGTGAGTAGCAGTCGCGCAGGATCGTGCGCTAGGCACCCGGCCACTCGGGTCTACGTCGGGTGCGGCGGGGTCGTGTAGGGGGGCGGAGTTGCCCGTCGGTGAGGTCGGTGGCGCTGAACTGGTAGCGGCTGAGGAGCGCGGGTGGAACTGCGCCAGCTACCGCCACAAGTCAGAGAGTCTCGGTGCCGGCGAGCCGACTCGTAGACGGTTGTCTGCGGGTCGATCTGGCCGTGCAGACGATGACAGCACCCGGACGTTGGTACTGCGCTTTG
>JAABUM010002575.1_pt1 | contig 23966 bp, 22 predicted proteins | sample 5559161 | NCBI WGS metagenome assembly JAABUM01 (sample SAMN10711868, study PRJNA513369) | rock metagenome | isolation source: Antarctica rocks | place: Antarctica: Victoria Land, Siegfried Peak nord
GGCATCTCGCCGCCCACCACTCCGCGAACGTAGTCGTCGATCCCGAGCACGTTGACCGCCGCCAGCCCACTTCCGCGCGGGCTGAGGACGAGCGCGCCGCGGTAGCGCCCGCTGCTCACGCCGTTCAGCGCCCGGCCGCCGAGCCGCAGGGCACTGGCGCCGCTCACCCGCAGCGGCGCGGGGAGCCGTGCGACCTCCCGCCCCGAGTCGTCCTCGACCGATACCTCGCCGGGCGCCGAAGCGCGCGCCACGTAGCGCCGGGCGGGGTCGAGCGCCTTCTCGCCGGCGTGGTCGGCGCCGCTGAAGGCCACCGCTCCCGCCTGCTGGAGGAGCACCCGCACACCCGTACCCGTGCCCGTCCGCGAGAGGTCGGTGCCCTGGTAGTAGTGGCGGAGGATCCAGCGGAAGTCCTTGCCGTGCAGCGCATAGCCGTAGGCGCCGTATTGGCTCATGCCGACGCCGTGGCCGTAGCCCGCGCCCCTCACGTAGAAGCGGCTGCCGGCGAGCGCGGCGGCGGGAACCAGGACGAGGAGCGCGAGGGCGGCGAGAACGGGCGCGGCGAGGCGGCGCATCTTGCTCAGGACACCACTTGAGCCGTCGAGTTGCGCCGGTTGGCCGACGGGCGGCTGATAGCTTGCCCTCGGGTGAGGGTCAGCGAGCGGGAGGTGGTGCGATGAGCGAGCGCAAGGCGTCCGACGTCTTCGTGGAGTGCCTCGAGGCCGAGGGCGTGAAGTACGTCTTCGGGATCCCCGGCGAGGAGACGCTCGACCTCAACGAGTCGCTCGCGAAGTCCTCGGTCGCCTTCCTGCCCGTGCGCCACGAGCAGGGTGGCGCCTACATGGCCGACATGTACGGGCGCCTGACCGGCCGCGCCGGGGTCTGCCTGGGCACGCTCGGGCCCGGGGCGACGAACCTCGTCACCGCGGTGGCCGACGCGTTCCTCGACCACGCGCCGCTGGTCGCCCTGACCGGGCAGTCCGACCTCGAGCGGATGCACAAGGAGTCCCATCAGTACATCGACCTACTCGGCATCATGCGCCCGATCGTGAAGTGGAACGCTCGGGTGACGAGCCCAAAGATCATCCCCGAGGTGGTGCGCAAGGCGTTCAAGGTGGCCCAGGCGCAGAAGCCGGGCGCCACCCACCTCGAGCTCCCCGAGGACGTGCTGGCCGCCCCGCTCGACGCCGCCCCGCTCCCCGTGCGCGCCGAGCGCCGGCGCCCCGAGGTCTCCTCCGCCGAGCTCATGCGCGCCGTCCAGCTCATCCAGGATGCGGTCAATCCGGTGATGCTGGCGGGCAACGGCGTGGTTCGCGTGGGCGCCTCGGAGACCCTGCGGCAGTTCAGCCGGGCCACCGGCATCCCGGTGGCCGAGACCTTCATGGGCAAGGGGCTGCTCGACTACGAGGACGAGCGGGCGCTGGGCACCGTCGGCCTGCAGGCGCGCGACTACGCGCTGGCCGGCTTCGAGGAGGCCGACCTGGTCATCACCGTCGGGTTCGACCTCGTCGAGCACGCGCCGAAGCACTGGAACCCCGACTCGGACAAGACCATCCTCTGCATCGACACCGTCTCACCCGACGTGGACGAGAACTTCATGACCGCGGTCGACCTCGTGGGCGACATCGAGCACATCCTCAGCCGGCTCACCGACGAGTGCCGCGGGCTGGGGGCGAGCGGTGGCTCGCGCCGCCTGAACGACCTCGTCCTCGGGCGCTTCGAGGCGGCCAAGGACGACGACCACTTCCCCGTCCAGCCGCCGCGCGCGCTGTGGGAGATCCGCAGGGCGCTCGGGCGCGAGGACATCCTCATCTCCGACGTCGGCCTGCACAAGCTGTGGATCGGGCGCATGTTCCCGGCCCACGAGCCGAACACGGTGATGATCGCCAACGGCCTGGCAGGGATGGGCTTCGCGGTGCCGAGCGCGATCGCCGCCAAGCTCGTGCATCCCGAGCGCAAGGTCGTCGCCGTCGCGGGCGACGGGGGCTTTCTCATGAACTGCCAGGAGCTCGAGACCGCGACCCGGCTGAAGACCCCGTTCGTCACCGTGATCTGGGAGAACGAGCAGTTCGGCTCGATCGTCTGGAAGCAGGACAACAAGTTCGGTGAGCACTTCGGGGTCGACTTCACCAACCCGGACTTCGTCAAGCTCGCCGACGCCTTCGGCATGCCCGCCTGGCGCTGTGAGTCGATCGAGGACTTCCAGCGCCACCTCGGCCACGCGCTCGGGCTCGACGTGCCCTCGCTGATCGTCCTGCCCATCGACTACTCGCTCGACGTCGCGATGTCCGAGGAGCTCGGCGTCGAGACGGTCGCGACGTGAGCGCGGCCCGCGCGGGCTGAGCACCGGCGCCGGGCCACCTCCCTTACTTCTAACGTCTGCGCCGGTCATGTCCGCGGCGAACCCGGCCCCCTCCGCTCCCAAAGCTCCGCCCCCGGCGACGGGGGAGCGCCGGACACGCCCGCGCCCGCGCCCGCGCCCGCGCCCCCGGCACGACGGCACGAAGCACGCCACGCCGGGGAAGGCGGGAGCCGTCGCGCTCACCCTCGGCGCGCTCGGCGTGGTCTTCGGCGACATCGGCACGAGCCCGCTCTACGCGCTGCAGACCGTCTTCTCGGCCGACAACCACATCGTCCGCCCGGAGCGAGCCTCGGTCTACGGCGTGATCTCCCTGATCTTCTGGGCGGTGACGATCATCGTCTCGATCAAGTACGTGACGTTCATCATGCGCGCCGACAACGACGGCGAGGGCGGGATCATGGCCCTGATCGCGCTCATCCAGCGGGTCGCGCTCAAGGGGACGAAGGCGAAGATCGCCCTGGTGGCGCTCGGGATCTTCGGCGCCTCGCTCTTCTACGGCGACGGGATGATCACCCCGGCGATCTCCGTCCTCTCCGCGATCGAGGGCCTCCAGGTCGCCGCTCCGAGCCTCGGGCACCTCGTCGTCCCGCTCACGCTGGTCGTGCTCGCGGGGCTGTTCGGAATCCAGCGCTTCGGCACGGGGGCGGTGGGCCGGCTCTTCGGGCCGGTCATGGGCCTGTGGTTCGCAATCCTCGCGGCGGTGGGAATCGGCGAGATCCTTCAGCACGCGGAGATCCTGCAGGCGCTCTCGCCCACCTACGGGATCGTGTTCTTCCTCGACCACGGCGCCGTCGCCTTCATCGCGCTGGCCTCGGTCGTGCTCGCGGTGACCGGCGCCGAGGCGCTCTACGCCGACATGGGCCACTTCGGCCGGCGGCCGATACGCCGGGCCTGGTTTCTCCTCGTCTTCCCGGCGCTGACGCTCAACTACCTGGGCCAGGGCGCGCTCATCCTCCGCTCCCCGCGGGCGGTGGACAGCCCGTTCTTCCTGCTCATCCCCGCGTGGGGGCGGATCCCGATGGTCATCCTGGCCACGGTGGCGACCGTCATCGCGTCCCAGGCGGTCATCTCCGGCGCCTTCTCGGTCACCCGCCAGGCGGTGCAGCTCGGCTTCCTCCCGCGCCTGACGATCCACCACACCTCAGACCACGAGGTCGGCCAGGTCTACGCCCCGGCGGTGAACTGGGGGATCTTCGCCGCGGTGGTCGCCCTCGTCGTCGGCTTCGGCTCCTCTCAGCACCTCGCCTCGGCCTACGGGATCGCGGTCACGGGCACCCTGGCCATCGACACGGTCCTGTTCTTCGTCGTCGTGCGCACGCGGTGGCGCAAGCCGTTGTGGCTCGTGCTCGCGGGCACGGCCGCCTTCCTCACGGTCGATCTGGGCTTCTTCTCGGCGAACCTGCGCAAGGTGCTTCACGGCGGGTGGTTCCCGCTCTCGATCGCCGTGGTCGTCTTCACGGTCCTGCTCACTTGGCAGCGCGGACGGGAGATCGTCACCCGCAACCGCACCGAGGAGGAGGGCCCGCTCCGCGACTTCGTCGAGAAGGTCCACCGGCTCGACCCGCCCGTCTTCCGGGTGCCGGGCACGGCGGTGTTCCTCAACGCCAATCCGGAGACCACGCCGCTGGCCATGCGCGCCAACGTCGAGCACAACCACACGCTGCACGAGCACGCGGTGATCTTCTCGATCAAGACGGAGAGGGTGCCGCACGTGCCCGAAGAGGAGAGGCTCGTGATCGACGACCTCGGCTACGCCGACGACGGCATCTCCCACGTCGTTGCTCGCTTCGGCTTCCAGGACGAGCCCGACGTGCCCGCCACGCTGCGGCTGGCTGCCGAGCAGGGGCTCGAGCGCCCGATCGATCTCGGAACGAGCTCCTACTTCCTCTCGCGCATCACGATCGTCCCGACCGAGGCGCTGGGGATGCGCCGCTGGCGCAAGAAGCTCTTCATGACGATCTCGCGCAACTCGGCCAACCCCGTGGAGTACTTCGCGTTGCCGGGCGATCGCACGGTGGTCATGGGCGCGAACATCGACCTTTAGGTTCTCGGGCGAAGGCCGGTGGCCCTCGCATGCGTCACCGTGACTTTGAGCCCGCCGCGATCTTGCGCAGGTCGAGCGCCTCGTCGAGCGTCTTCTCCTCCACGCCGTGCTCACGCGCGACCTCGCGCAGCAGCTTGCCCGAGCTGGCGGCGTCCTTGACGATCTCCGCGGCCTTGTCGTAGCCGATGAAGGGGTTGAGCGCGGTGGCCACCGCGAGCGTCGACTCGGCCGAGCGCTCGCAGCCCTCGAGGTTGGCCTCGAGGCCGGTGACGGCCTTCTGGGCGAAGAGCCGCGAGGTCGCGGCGAGCAGGCGGATCGACTCGAGCAGGTTGCGCGCGATGAGCGGGATGCGCACGTTCAGCTCGAAGTTGCCCTGCAGCCCGCCGATCGTGATCGCCGCGTCGTTGCCGATCACCTGCGCGCTCACCTGCATGACCACCTCGGGGATCACCGGGTTGACCTTGCCGGGCATGATCGAGGAGCCCTTCTGCAGCTCGGGAAGGAGGATCTCCCCGAGGCCCGCGCGCGGGCCCGAGCCCATCCAGGCGAGGTCGTTGGCGATCTTGGTGAGCGAGACCGCGATCACCTTGAGCGCCCCGGAGAGCTCGACGAGCGCGTCGCGGTTGCCCTGGGCCTCGAAGGGGTCCTCCGGCGCCGCCACCTCGATCTCAGTGGACTGCGTGAGCAGCGCGCGCACGCGCTCGGCGAACTCGGCATGGGTGTTCAGGCCGGTGCCCGTCGCGGTGCCGCCGAGGGGGAGCTGGGCGACCTGGGGCAGGGCGTTTCGCACCCGGCGGGCGCCCAGGCGCACCTGGGCCGCGTAGCCCGAGAACTCCTGGCCGAGCGTGACCGGCACCGCGTCCATGAGGTGGGTGCGCCCCGACTTGACGATGTCCTTGAACTCCTCCGCCTTGCCCGCGAACGCCCGCTCGAGCTCCTCGAGCGCGGGGAGCAGGTCGTGGGCGGCCTCGTCGAGCGCCGCGAGATGCACCGCGGAGGGGAAGACGTCGTTGGAGGACTGTCCCATGTTCACGTGGTCGTTGGGATGCACGCCCTCGCCCGCGAGCGTGGCGATGACCTCGTTGGCGTTCATGTTCGAGGAGGTGCCCGAGCCGGTCTGGAAGACGTCGACGGGGAACTGGTCGTCGTGCTCGCCGGCGGCAACGCGGTCGGCGGCGGAGGCGATGCGCTCGGCGAGCTCGCCGTCGAGCAGGCCGAGCTCGGCGTTGACGCGGGCGGCGGCGCCCTTCACGCGCCCCAGCCAGCGGACCACCGGGACCGGGATGCCCTCACCCGAGACGGGGAAGTTGGCGACGGCCTTCGTCGTCTCGCCGCCCCAAAGCTGCTCGTGCTCCACCGTGCTCATGCGTCCTCCCGGCGTCGTTGAGCTGCGAACGCTACCCGCAGAACGCGATGAGCTCCCGCACGAGCCCGACCGGGTCGTCGTAGGCCATGAGAAATCCGCAGTCGGAGAGCACGCGGAGCTGGCCGTGGGGGAGCAGGTCGAGCGCCTCCCGGGCCCCGGCGAGCGGGTGCAGGCCGTCCTGTTCGGCCCACAGGAGCAGCACGCGCGCGTCGATCCTGCCGTAGGAGTCGAGCAGGTCGCGCTGCGCCTCGCGCGGCCACCCGCGCGCGAACCGCGCCCACGAGCGGGCGCGGTTGCCGTTGCCTCCGACCTCGGAGAACGCGTGGCGCAGCAGGTCGCGCGCGGCGGGGTTGCGCTGGGCCGAGAGCCGCTCGCCGAGCGCCGGGCGGAAGGCGAGCGCCGCCGCGCGGGAGAGGGCGCGGTCGAGCCCCGGCACGGCAGCCGGCCGGCACGCCGCGCGCCACAACGCGAGCTGCAGCGGCTTCTGGGGCGGCCGGTGCAGCCGGTTGGGCATGAGGACGAGGCAGCTCGGGTCGAGCAGGCCGTCGGTTACGGCGCGCAGGAGCAGCTCGGCGCCGAGGTCGTGGCCCGCCACGCGCGGGCGGGCGCCCACCGTCTCGGCGCAGAAGCCCGCGATGACCTCGGTCAGCCAGCGCGGGGAGTAGGAGTGCCCCGGGCGGTCCTCGGAGTCGCCGTGGAGGGGAAGATCCGGCAGCACGACGCGGAAGCGCTCGGCCAGACCGGCGACCGCCGGCTCCCACTCGCGGTGCGAGAGCCCGGCCGAGTGCAGCAGCACGAGGCCGGGTCCGGTGCCCACCTCCCGGTAGGCCACGCGGGCCCCGTCGGCGTGGTGGTAGAGGCGAAGCCTCACCCGTCGGCCAGTCCGGCCGTCCGACCCCGGAGGAAGGCCATGCGCGCGGCGGGCGAGGACTCCTCGAGCGCGAGCAGGTGCCCCATGCGGTTCACGAGCTCGGCGCCCGTGCCGTTCGTGCGGCTGGCGCCGCGCTCCGTGGCGCCCTCGAGGTAGCCGAGGCGCAGCGCGCTGCGCGGATCGCGCACGGCGCTGCGAACGAGCCGGTCGCCCGCGCCGGTGTAGACCTTCCCGAGCGTCTGCAGGTCGGAGTCGTTCGTGGCGCGCTCGATGCACGTGGAGAGGCGGCTCCCGTCACGCAGCGCAACGTGGGCGGGCGCCGCGCGCAGAGCGTCCTGGAGCTCGCGCTCGCCGAGGTTGCGACACCCGAGCGAGAGCAGCGGGGCGCTCGCGCAACCTGCCGGCCCGGCGAGGAGCAGGGCGCAGGCGAGCAGCCGGAGCATGACGCGCATCGTAAACGGCGCCGGAGCGCTCCGTGGCCCCTTCTTCAGTCCTCTCCCACGGGCACCGGCGGCACCTCGAAGCCGTGACGCTTCATCCCGCGCTCCGCCTCGGCCACGACCGTCTCCACCACCTTGACGCGCGCCCACCGCTTCGAGTCGCCCTCCACGAGGTGCCAGGGCGCCTCGGGGTGCTCCGTGCGCGCGAGCATCTCCTCGACCGCCTCGAGATAGGCCGCTCGCTTCTCGCGGTTGCGCCAGTCCTCCTCCGTGAGCTTCCACGAGCGCAGCGGATCGCCGGCGCGGCGCTCGAAGCGGCGCAGCTGCTCGGCGTCGGAGAGGTGGAGCCAGAACTTCACGAGGATCATGCCCTCGGCCGCGAGCGTGTCCTCCCAGCCCGCGATCTCCCCGTAGGCGCGCCGCCACTGCTCCTCGGAGGCGAAGCCGTCAACCCGCTCTACGAGCACGCGTCCGTACCACGAGCGGTCGAGCACCGCCATCCCGCCCCAGCCGGGGAGAGCGGGGCCGAAGCGCCAGAGGTAGTGGTGGCGCTTCTCGTCCGGAGTCGGGGCGGCGTAGGAGACCACGCGCACGTGCCGCGGGTCGAGGCCGCCCACGAGTCGCTTGATCGCCCCTCCCTTGCCCGAGGCGTCCCAGCCCTCGAAGATCACGCACAGCGGCGGCCCGAGGCGTTTCTCACCCGTGAGCCCGCCGAGCACCAGTCGCAGCTCGAGCAGCCGACGTTGCGCGGCCTCGAGGCGGCGCGCCTCCTCTCCCCGCTTGAGCGAGAGATCGAGGTCGAGCTTGTCGAGGCGCCCCACCGCTCCATCCTTCCATGCGGGGCGCTCGAGGAGAGCTTCGCGGGCTCGAGCCCGTGCAAAGCGCGCGGAACCCTCCTCCATCCTTCCCAACGCTCGACATTGCTCCCATGCCCACGCAGAGCGCTCCTCTCGGTCTCTCCACCTCGCAGGCCGCGCGTGCCCTCGGCGTCTCGCTGGGAACGATCCGGCGCTGGTCGGACATGGGCTCGCTGCGGGCCTACCGCACCCCCGGAGGCCAGCGGCGCTTCGCGCCGGAGGAGATCGAGCGCTTCCTCCGCTCGTTGCGCCAGGAGGACGGCTCGCCGCACTACTAGCGGCCCCAACCCAAAGTGCACGTTTCCGTGCGAGACTTGCCCAAACCTCATCAAGTGAGCGATAAGCCCGTGGGATGAGCGCCATCCGCACCACCGCGGCTGCGGCCATGCTCGGCGTGAGCCCGAACACGCTGCGCTCCTGGGAGCGTCGCTTCGGCTATCCCTCGCCCGCGCGCTCGAGCGGCGGGCACCGTCAGTACGACCTGGCCGAGATCGAGGCGCTCCGGCAGGCCTTCGAGGAGGTGCAGAACATCTCCTCGGCCGTCTCGCTGGCGCGCGAGCGCGGCGAGGGACCCTCTTCCTGCGCCCGGCTCGTGCGTGCCCTGCAGACCTTCGACGAGGAGCGCGCCAACCGACTGCTCGAGGAGAGCCTCACGCTGCGCTCGGTGGAGCGCACCGTCGACGAGCTGCTGCTTCCGGCGGTGGAGGCCCTCCAAGCCGACTCCGGGGAGGCCGCCGGCCCGGAGTACGAGCTCGCCTGGCGCCTGGGAACGGGATGGCTCTCGGCCCAGCGTCGCCTCGCGCCGCCCGCTTCGCGCGAGGAGGGAGTCCTCGTCTTCGAGAGCAGCGCGTCCGGCGCCCTCGACGCGCTGCACGTCCAGGCGCTCGAGGTCGCGCTGCGCCGCGTCGGCCTGCGGACGCTCGTGCTCTCCGTCGAGACCGAGCCGGCGCGCCTCGGGCGCGCGCTGCGCGCCCTGCAGCCGAGCTCCGTCGTGTTCGCGGGGCGCCGCGCGCCGCTCGAGGCCGTGGGCCGGCTCGTCTACACGATCCGCTCGTGGGCCGGGGGCGAGCTCGACCTGCTGGACTTCCGCGGCGCCCTGCCCGACACGGGGGCGAGCACCGTCCCCCGCCTGCCGCGCTCCTCGGCCGCCGCCCGTGACTCGGTGCTCGGCCGGCTGCGAGCGCGCGCCGCGGGCCTCGAGCCCGCGCCCCTCCGCGCCCTGGACGCCTCCTAGAATCGGCGGCCGCATGGCCGCTCCCCACCGTCCCGTCGAGTCCCGCCCGTCGTTTCCCGCGCTCGAGCAGAGGGTGCTCGCCCGCTGGCGCGAGCGCGACGTCTTTCGCGAGTCGGTGCGCCGGCGTGCCGGCGCCGAGCCGTGGGTCTTCTACGAGGGTCCACCGACCGCCAACGGCGCGCCGGGCGCCCACCACGTGCTCGCGCGGGTCTTCAAGGACATCTTCCCCCGTTACAAGACCATGCGCGGCTACGCGGTCGAGCGCAAGGGAGGCTGGGACTGCCACGGGCTCCCCGTGGAGATCGCCGTCGAGAAGGAGCTCGGCTTCACCTCCAAGGAGGACATCGAGCGCTACGGCATCGCCGAGTTCAACGCCCGCTGCCGCGCGTCGGTCTTCACCCACGTCGAGGAGTGGAACCGCCTCACGGAGCGCATCGGCTTCTGGATCGACCTCGACGATGCCTACCGCACGCTCGATGAGGACTACATCGAGTCGGTGTGGTGGGCGCTCAAGGCCATCTGGGCCAAGGGCCTGCTCTACGAGGGCCACAAGGTCGTGCCGTACTGCCCGCGTTGCGGCACGGCGCTCTCCTCCCACGAGCTCGGCCAGCCCGGGGCCTACCGCGACGTGGTCGACCAGAGCGCGTACGTGCGCCTGGCGCTGCTCGACGCGGAAGGCGAGCTGCTCGTGTGGACGACCACCCCGTGGACGCTCGTCTCCAACGCGGCCGTCGCCGTCGACCCCGAGCTGACCTATGTGCGCGCGCGCCACGACGGCGCGACCTACGTGCTCGCCGAGGCGCTCGTCGAGCGGGTGCTGGGCGACGGAGCGGAGGTCCTCGAGCGCTTCCCGGGCGCCGAGCTTCTCGGCGCGCGCTACGAGCCGCCCTTCGACTTCATTCCCGGCGAGGCCTACGGGCCCAAGGGCCACACGGTGCTGCCGGGCGACTTCGTCACCGCCGAGGAGGGCACGGGACTCGTCCACACCGCTCTGGCCTTCGGTGAGGACGACTTCCGCCTCGGCGAGCAGCAGGGGCTGAGCGTCGTCAACCCGGTGCGGCCCGACGGCACCTACGACGAGCGCATCGGCTCCTACGCCGGGCGCTGGGTCAAGGACGCCGATCCGGACCTCCTCGCCGACCTCGAGGCCCGGGGGCGGCTGCTTCGCGCGGAGTCCTACGAGCACGCCTACCCGCACTGCTGGCGCTGCGGTACGCCGCTGCTCTACTACGCCAAGCCGAGCTGGTACATCCGCACCTCGGCCGTCCGCGATCGCCTGCTCGCCGCCAACGAGGAGATCGGCTGGCACCCCGAGCACGTCAAGCACGGGCGCTTCGGCCACTGGCTCGAGAACAACGTCGACTGGGCGCTCTCGCGCGAGCGCTACTGGGGCACGCCGCTACCGGTCTGGCGCTGTCCGGAGGGCCACGTGCGCTGCGTGGGCTCCTTCGCCGAGCTCGAGGAGCGCTCGGGCGTGCCGGTCGGCGATCCGCACCGGCCCTATGTCGATCAGATCGGCTTCCCGTGCGATGACTGCGGCCAGCGGATGCAGCGCGTCCCCGAGGTCATCGACGTGTGGTTCGACTCGGGGGCGATGCCCTTCGCCCAGTACCACGCTCCCTTCGAGCACGAGGCGCGCTTCGAGCAGCGCTTTCCCGCCGACTTCATCTGCGAGGCGCTCGATCAGACGCGCGGGTGGTTCTACTCCCTGCTCGCGGTCTCGACCCTGCTCTTCGACCGCTCCTCCTACCGCAACGTGGTGTGCCTCGGGCTGATCCTCGACGAGCAGGGACGCAAGATGTCGAAGTCGCTCGGCAACGTCGCGGCGCCCTGGGAGGTGCTCGACTCCTACGGCGCCGACGCCCTGCGCTGGTACTTCCTCACCTCCAAGCAGCCCTGGGACGGCTACCGCTTCTCGCTCGAGGCGATCGGCGAGGCGGTGCGCCAGTTCCTGCTCCAGCTCTGGAACACCTATGGCTTCTACGTCCTCTACGCGAACGCGGCGGCGGTGGCGAGCACGGAGGCGGGAAGCGTGGGCCGCGAGGCTTCCGGCGAGCCCACCGAGCTCGACGCCTGGGCGCGCTCGCGGCTCGCCGCCACCATCGAGGAGGTCGGCGAGCGCCTCGACGCCTTCGATGCCACCACCGCCGGGCGCGCGATCGCCGCGTTCGTCGACGAGCTCTCCAACTGGTACGTGCGCCGCTCGCGCCGGCGCTTCTGGGAGGGCGATCCGGCGGCCTTCGCCACCCTGCGCGACTGCCTGCTCACCGTGTCCGAGCTCCTCGCTCCGTTCTGCCCGTTCCTGGCCGACGAGATCTACGAGAACCTGGACGGGACCCAGCCGAGCGTCCACCTGTGCGACTTTCCCGCCGCCGGCTCTCGCGATGAGGAGCTCGAGCACGCGATGGGCGTGGTGCGCGAGACGGTTCGCCTCGGGCACGCGGCGCGCGCGCAGGCCAAGCTCAAGGTGCGCCAGCCGCTTCGGGCCGCGGTGGTGGTGGCCACGGGTCGCGAGCGCGCCGCGATCGAGCGCCTCGACGAGGTGGTGCGCGACGAGCTGAACGTCCGCGAGGTGCGCTTCGTCTCCGAGGCCGACGAGCTCGGGGAGATCGAGGTCAAGCCCAACTACCGCTCGCTCGGCCCTCGCTTCGGCAAGGACATGCCCATGGTCGCGCGCGCCATCGCCGGGCTGGAGCCGGCCCACGTCGCGGGCGCTCTGCGCGAGGGCCGGGAGATCGGCATCTCCGTGGCCGGGCACGACCACACGCTGGCGCCCGCCGATCTCCTCACCGCGATGCAGCCGCTCGCGGGCTATCAGGTGGAGCGCGAGGGCTCGCACGCGGTGGCGCTCGAGCTCGAGCTCGACGCCGAGCTGCGCGAGGAGGGCCTCGCCCGCGAGGTCGTCCACGCCGTGCAGGCCGCGCGCAAGGGCGCCGGGCTCGACGTCTCTGATCGGATCGCGCTGACCCTCGGGGGCGACGAGGGGCTGCTCGCCGCCGCCCGCGCCCATCAGGGCTACCTCGCCGCCGAGACGCTCGCCACCTCGGTGAGCTTCGACGGGGCGCAGGCCGGGTCCGACGCGCGGATCGAGGGCCGTGAGCTGCGGATCGCGGTGGCGCGCGCCAGCGCCGCCGAGTAGGGGATGATGGAGCGATGAGCGACGACTGGCGCGTCTTCTTCGAGCTCTCGGGCGACGAGCGGCTGGCCGGCGTGCTCGGTCGCCTACGCGAGCACGCGCTCGAGGACGACGTGCGCGAGCGCCTCGGCGACCGCGTCGTGGTCAGCCACGACGGCGCGCAGCTCTTCCTCTATGCCGACTCCGAGGCCACCGCCCGCGAGGCCGAGCGGGTCGTGCGCCCGCTGCTCGAGGAGCGCGACTACGCCGCGCCGGCCGCCTCCTTCGCCCGCTGGCACCCCGAGGAGGAGCGCTGGGAGGACGCCTCCGTGCCGCTGCCCGCGACGCCCGAGGAGCACGAGGCCGAGCGGGCGCGGCGCGAGGGGGACGAGGTCGCCGAGTCGCGCGCGGCGGGCTACCCGGAGTGGGAGGTGCGCCTCGCCCTACCCGACGATGCGGCGGCGCGCGACTTCGCGCGCGCCCTCTCCGCGGAGGAGGTGCCCCACGTGCGCCGCTCCCGCTACGTCATGGTCGGCGCCGAGAGCGAGGAGGCCGCCCGGCGGCTCGGCGAGCGGCTGCGGGCCGAGGCGCCGGCGGGCACCGATTTCGACGTCGAGGGCTCGGGCCAGGAGGCCTGGCGCGCGCTCAACCCCTTCGCGATCTTCGGGGGCCTCGGCGGCTGAGGCCGACGGGCCGCGGCTCCGGCTCCTCAGGCCAGCGCGGGCTCGAGCTCGGCCTCGAGGCGCTTCTTCGGGTAGGCCCCGATGACCTTCTTGGCGACCTGTCCGTTGCGGAAGAGGATCAGCGTGGGGATCGAGAGCACCTCGAAGGAGGCCGCCGTCTGCTGGTTCTCGTCGACGTTCAGCTTGACGATCTTCAGCTCGTCGCCGCGCTCGCCCGCGAGCTCCTCGAGCACGGGACCGACCATGCGGCACGGTCCGCACCAGGGCGCCCAGAAGTCGACGAGCACCGGCTTGTCGGACTCGACGACCTCGGCCTGGAAGTTGGCGTCGGTGACCTCGGAAACACTGCCTGCCATGGTTGCTCCTTCGCGGTGGAAAGGCTTACTTCACGAAGTATAGTAAGGGGAGCAATGGCGCTCGGCTCGGTCCCCGCCGGTGCCCATCAGGCGGGAGGGCTCCACTTCTCCGCGCGTCCAGCCGGGCGAGGAAGAGGCGGATCGTGACCGCCGGAGCGTGCTCAACTCGCCTCCTCCTCGGGCGCCGGACGACTCGTCGCTGCGGTGAGCCCCTCGACGCGCCCTCGGGCGCGCCTAGGACGCCGCCAGCGCCCCCATCAGGTGCGGTGAGACGTACACCTCGACGAACGCGGAGAGCACCAGCACCGGCACGGCGATGGCCACGGTGACGAACGTGGCGGCGAGGAGCTCGTGCCAGTGTCCTCGCCGGCTCGCGATCAGCCATGCGGCGAGGGGCAGGAAGAGGGCCACGAGCTCCGGCACCGCGTGCGGGAGCACGCTGAGCAGGAAGATCCCGTTGCCCAGCCGGAGCTGGTGCGAGAGCGTGGCCGCCGAGCTCCCGAGCGCGTAGGCCTGGGTGGTGAGGGAGAACAGGGTGGCCGCGGTGACGAAGGCGATCGCCAGCCGCCCGGCACGATCGTGGACCCAGCGCCAGAGTCCCGAGTAGCGCTCGGCCTCGAGCGGCAGGGAGGAGCCGGCGATGAAGCCCGCCACGCAGGCCATCGCGTGCAGGGCGAGCACGAGCGAGTTGCGAAAGAGGATCACGCCGACGGCGCGCAGCTCGGGCGCCGCCCCGAGTCCGGGCAGCACGTAGGGGGTGGAGTCGGGCGTCGAGAGGTGCGCCACGATCCACACCACGAGCAGCAGGGCTACGGTCACCACCACGCTGCCGAGCAGCCACTCCCGCAACGTCGGCCACGGCCGGCGCTGCCAGCCGCTCAGGGTGGCGCGCGTGTCGCGCAGGCCGGCGACGAGGACGAAGTCAGAGCTCTCCATCTAGACCTCTGCATCGGCAGGTGGGGCGGCGGCCTCGACCCCCGTAGGGTGTGCCTTCAGACCATGCCCGACCCCACGAACGCCGAGATCGCCACCGCCTTCGACGAGCTCGCCGACCTCTACGAGCTCGACGGAGCCGTGATCCACCGCGTGCTCGCCTACCGGGCGGGCGCCAAGGCGGTGCGCGAGGCCTCGCGCTCGGTCGCCGCGCTCGCACGCGAGCAGCGAGCCACCGAGCTGCCGGGGATCGGCGCCACGCTCCAGGACAAGGTCCGCGCGCTCATGGAGGAGGGCTCGATCCCCGCCACGGAGAAGCTGCGGGCCAAGTACCCGCCCGGGCTCGTCGCGCTCACCCACCTCCCGGGCCTCGGCGCGAAGAAGGCGCGCCGGCTCTTCGACGAGCTCGAGATCGACTCGCTCGATTCGCTGCGCGCGGCCGCCGAGGGGGAGCGGATCCGCGGGCTGCGCGGCTTCGGCGCCAAGGCCGAGGCGAGCATCCTCACCGCGCTCCAGAACGCCGACGCGGGCCAGCCGCGGATCCGGATCCTCCTCAGCCGCGCGCTCGAGGTCGGTCACACGATCGTCGAGGCGCTGCGCGCCCGCGGCGGCCCCGACGTGCGGGTCGAGCTCGCCGGCTCGGCGCGCAGGCTGGCCGACTCGGTCAAGGACCTCGACGTGATCGCCGCCGCGGAGGACCCGAGGGCCCTGCTCGCCGGCCTCGAGTCGATCGACCTCGTCGAGCGCGTCCTCTCCACGGGCGAGAACGCCGCGCGCCTGCGCACGCACTCCGGCCTGAGCGTCGACGTCAAGGTCGTGAACCCCGACCAGTTCGGCAACCTCCTGCAGCACTTCACGGGCTCGAAGGCGCACAACGTCGCGCTGCGCGAGGCCGCGGTGCGCTCCGGGTTGCACGTCTCCGAGTACGGGATCCTCGACGACGCGACGGGCGAGACCCACCGCTGTGCCACCGAGGAGGAGGTCTACGCCCGGCTCGGGCTCGCGTGGATCCCCCCCGAGCTGCGCGAGGACCGCGGCGAGCTGGCCGCCGCGGCGCCCGGCGGGGACGGCCTGCCCGCGCTCGTGGAGGAGAGGGACCTCTGCGGAGATCTCCACTGCCACACCACGGCTTCCGACGGGAAGAGCTCGCTCGAGGAGATGGCCGCGGCGGCGCTCGCGCGCGGCCTGAGCTACCTGGCGATCACCGACCACTCCGCCTCTCACGGCTTTGGCAACCACGTCTCGCCCGACGCGCTGTGGGAGCAGATCGAGCGCATCCGCGAGCTGAACGCCCGGCTCGAGGGGATCGAGCTGCTCGCCGGCTCGGAGGTGAACGTTCTTCCCGACGGCTCCCCCGACTACGAGGACGACCTGCTCGCCGAGCTCGACTGGGTCATCGCCAGCGTGCACACCTCCTTCGGGATGGGCGAGCCGGCGATGACCGAGCGGATGGTCGCGGCGATCGAGCATCCCTGGATCGATGCGATCGGCCACCCCACCGGGCGCAAGATCGAGACGCGGGCGCCCTATCCCGTCGACATGGAGCGGGTGATCGCCGCCGCCGCGCGCACGGGGACCATGCTCGAGATCAACGCCAGCGCCGACCGACGCGACCTCGACGACGTCCACGCCCGGGCGGCGGCGCGCGCCGGGGTGCCGATCCTCGTCAACACCGACGCGCACTCGGCGCGCAGCCTGCGCGGCGGCCCGCCGTGGGGTATCGCCACCGCGCGGCGCGCGTGGCTGACGGCGGCCGAGGTCGCCAACACGCGGCCCTGGCCAGAGTTCGCCGCCCTGCGCAAGCGGGCGCACACGGGCGCACGCCGCCGGTAGGGTCGGGGCCCGTTCCCCTCACGTCCTGAAAGGCGCGCATGTCCGACTACACAGCCAAGAAGATCGGCGACATGGAAACCTTCTACGCGGGCCTCTTTCGGAAAGGTCGCGCCGAGCTTGGCGTGCGGTCCTTCGGACTTGCGTTCGTCGAGCTCGAGCCCCACGCCGAGAACCATCCCGACCACGATCACGCCGGCGGCCAGGAGGAGGTCTTCGTGGTGCTGCGGGGCACGGGGGAGATGGTGATCGACGGAGAGACCGTCCCGCTCGACCCCGACACCGTGGTGCGCGTCGGTCCCGAGGCCAAGCGCAAGATCAACCCGGGGCCGGACGGGATGCGCCTGGTGGCGATCGGCGGCACGCCCGGACAGGCCTACGACCCTCCGGGGTACACGGAGGTCGGCGCGCCCGACCCGGCCGCGGGGTAGCCCACGGCCCTCAGGACAGCGGCGTCGGGGTGCGCGTCGCCCCGTTCAGCTCGAAGAGGTTCGACTTGAAGCCCGGCGTGCGCACGAGCTTGATCGCCTTGAGCGGAGAGGTGGGCTCGAGGTAGAAGCGCACGCCGTCGCGCTCCTCGATCGCGCTCACCGCGCTCTCCTGTCGCCGCCAGGCGAGCGCCCAGATGATCGCGAAGCCGGTGGCGATGCCGGGCACCTGCGGGGCGAGGAAGGCCAGGGCGCCGGCGAGCACCGTCGAGAGCAGCAGCGGCCAGAGGCGGTTCAGGAGCATCCGGCCCGGGCGCAGCTCGGGCAGCGTGGGGGTGGTGCGCGCCGCGGCCAGCAGGCGGCCGATCGGCTGGGTGACCTCCGAGCGGCGCCCGATGAGCACACCGAGCACTCCGGCGATCGCCCACCACCCCGCCGAGATCGGGACGAGGAGCGGGTCGGAGTCGCTCGTGGCGCCCACCAGCGTGACCGCGGCCAGTGCCGTGGCCGCGGCCGCGCTGATGAGGACGGTCGCCTTGAGGAAGTCGGTGAAGCGCACTCAGGTTCCCGGATCGAGCAGGGCTTCGAGCAGGACGCGGACGCCGCCGGTTCCCTCCACCACGATGTCGGCCTCGTCGGTGATCGCCGCCGGGCCTTCCTCCGAGCGCACCCCGACCCGCACCGCGCGTTCGAGCCGGCCCTCCTCGACGAGCTCCGCGAGCGCCCGGAAGGCGTCGAGGTCGGTGGCGTCGTCGCCCGCGTAGAGGGCGGCGTCGACGTCCTCCCCGGCGAGCAGCGAGACGATGCCTGCGCCCTTGTCCATCCGCACCGGTGGGCGGATCTCGAGCACCTTGCGCCCCCAGTGGGTGGCCAGTCCGGTCTGGCCCGCCCGGGCGGCCACGGCATCGATCGCCGCCCGCGCCGCGCCCTCGTCGGGCGCGCCGCGCCAGTGGAAGGCCACCACCGCCCCCTTGTCCTCCAGCCGCACGCGCACCCGCCGCAGGGCCGGAGTGTCCTCGGCGCGGGCGAAGCCCTGCACGCGGCTGGCCCACTCCGCCACCGCGCGGTCCACGACCGGTTCGGTCCACCCGGCGCGCAGCAGCTCGGTGCCGTGTCCGCCCACGTAGTGCATGGTCCCGATCGCCACGAGCCGACGCGCGTCGGAGGCACGCCGGCCGCTCACGCACGCGGTCAGCGCGTAGCGCCGGGCGATCGCGATCAAGAGCTGGCGCGTGCCCTCGGGAACGTGGGCTTCGTCGGCGTGGCGGACGATCGGCGCCAGGGTCCCGTCGATGTCGAGGAGGATCGCCGCGCGGGCCGGCTCGGCGCTCACCGTGCTGAGGGCCTCGACGAGCGCGCCGGTGGATCTCACGCCTCTAGTATGCCCGGCCGTATGCCTCGGGTGGCCGCCGGCCGAACGCTCAGGCTGGCGGGCGTCGGCACGGCCGCCGGGCTCTTCTCGGGGCTCTTCGGCGTGGGCGGCGGAGCGGTGATCGTCCCGCTGCTCGTCCTCTGGCTCGGCTACGGCGAGAAGGAGGCGACGGGCACCTCGCTCGCGGCGATCGTGGGGATCGCCGCGGTGGGCGCCGCGATCCAGGCCGGCTACGGCAACGTCGACGTGGGCCGTGCTCTGCTCGTCGGCCTCCCCGCGGTGGGCGGCGTGCTCTTCGGCACGTGGCTGCAACAGCGACTGCGCGCGGAGCTGATCGGCCTGCTCTTCGCGCTGCTCCTCATCGCCGTCGCCGTCGACCTCCTGCTCAAGTGATCATCGCGGTCCTCATCGGCGTGGTCGCGGGGGTGCTCTCGGGCCTGCTCGGGGTCGGCGGCGGCATCCTCTTCGTGCCCGCGCTCTCCGTGGTCATCGGGCTGAGCCAGGTCCGCGCGGAGGCGACCTCGCTGCTCGCGGTGGTGCCGGTCGCGCTCTTCGGCGCCTGGCGCCAGCACCGCTACGGCAACCTGCGCGTGCGGGAGGCCGTCCTCATCGGAGCGCTCTCCGCCGTGGGGGTGCTCGCCGGGGTCGTGCTCTCCAACGTGCTCCCCGAGCGCGGGCTGCGGATCGCCTTCGCCGGGCTCACGCTGTTCATCGCGGCCCGGCTGGCCCGCGAGTCGTGGACTACACGCCAGGAGCGCCTGCGCGCCGAGCGCGCAGGTTGAGGCGCCGGTGTACTTGGCCGGGGACCGCGTGGCAGGTGGAGGGCGTCCCGGTCGCGTACCGGCATCGGGTCCGGTATAGCTCATGGCTCACACGACCATCACGCGAACGAGGAGCGGGCGAGCATGACGCCAGCGGTGGAGCAGGTCGAGCAGGGCGACGGGTGGGCGGTGGCGAACCTCTCCGGGCTCGGCGAGGGCCCCGGCTTTCGCAAGGTGCGCCAGGAGCTGGGCGTCGAGGCGTTCGGCGTCAACGCGATCGTCATGCCGCCGAACTATCAGTCGAACATGCATCACCACGAGGAGCAGGAGGAGGTCTACTTCGTCCACTCCGGCGAGGTCGTCTTCGTGTTCGGCGACGGGAGCGAGAAGACGCTCGGGCCCGGCGGCGTGGCGCGCGTGGACGCGAAGACGCTGCGCAGGCTGCGCAACCACGGCGAGCACGAGGCCGTCTACATTTGCTTCGGCGGCAAGGACGGCTACGTGGGGCGCGACGGGGTCCTGCCCGACGACGGCGAGCGAGCCGGTCCGATCGAGGACTGAAGCTCGGGCCTGGCGCCGCTCAGGCGGTGACCGGGGCGGTGGCTCCGGCGGCCGCCCCCGGCCCGCTGGCCACGAAGTCGCGCTGGCGCACGAGCACGAAGCCGCCCACCGCGCCCACGAGCGCGACGATCCCGGCGATGAGCAGGAGCTGATCGAGGGCCCCGGCGAAGCTCGACCGGTAGGCGCCGAGGACCATGTCGCGCACCGGCGGAGGCATGCGGGCGGCGAGCTCACGGCCCTGGCCGACCGTGAACGCCTTGGCGATCTGCGTCGCGTGCTGCTGCGCGGCGGGCGGGGCATGAACGAGCGCGCTCGCCGTCCGCTGACGGACGAGGTGCTCGAAGATCGCCCCGAGGGCGGCGATCCCCGTGGCGATCCCGACTTGGCGGAAGGTGCTGTTGATCCCCGAGGCCATGCCGCTGCGCGCCGGCGGCACGACGCCGATCGCGGTGGAGACGAGCGGCGGGTTGATCATCCCGATGCCCACGCCGGCGACCATGAACCCGGGGAGGAGGGCGGTCCACCCCGAGCTCGCGTCGAGCCCGCGCATGAGTAGGAGGCCGACTCCCACGAGCAGCAGGCCGCCCCCGAGGAGGGCCCGCACCGGCAGGCGCACCGAGAGCCGCCCGGCGAGCGGCGCGACGAAGAACGAGAGCAGGGTGACGGGCAGGAAGCGCAACCCGGCGTCGAGCGGCCCGAAGCCGAGGACGTCCTGGATGTAGAGCGTGAGGTAGAGGAACATCGCGAACATCGAGGCAGAGAGCGCGAAGGCGACGATCGAGGCCCCCGCGAACGCCGGCTTGGCGAACAGCGCGAGGTCGAGCATCGGCCGTGCGCGCCGGCGCTCGACGAGCACGAAGGCGAGCAGGAGCACGACGGACCCGGCGAGGAAGGAGACGATCAGCGTCGAGCCCCAGCCCTCCTCGTTGCCGCGCACGAGGGCGAAGATGAGCAAGAAGAGCGCGGTCGAGAAGGTCAGCAGCCCCGGCCAGTCGATCGTCGCGGCGTCGGGATCGCGTGACTCGTCGACCCGGAGGAGCGTCATCGCCACGGCCCCGATCCCGATCGGCACGTTTACGAAGAAGATCCACTCCCAGCCCAGGCTCTGGGTGAGCACTCCGCCCACGAGCGGGCCGACGGCCACCGCCGCGCCGGTCGTGGCCCCGTAGACCCCGAACGCCACGCCGCGGTCGCGGCCGTGGAAGGCCTCGGCGATCAGTGCCAGCGAGCAGGCGAACATGATCGCTCCGCCGATGCCCTGGACGGCGCGGGCGATGATGAGCACGAGCGAGGTGGCGGCCAGTCCGCAGGCCAACGAGGCGACGGTGAAGACGCCCAGGCCGATCGCGAACAGGAGTCGACGGCCGAAGAGGTCGGCCAGCGAGCCGGCGGTGAGGAGCAGGGCGGCGAGGGAGAGGGCGTAGGCGCTCACCACCCATTGGAGGTTGGAGAAGCTCGCGTGGAGGCTGTGCTGGATGTCGGGCAGCGCGACGTTGACGATCGTCACGTCGAGCAGGAGCATGAAGAGCCCGACGCATACCGCGCCGAGGGTCCACCACTTGCGATCGTCGGCCAAGGCAGGTCCTTTCCGAAGTCGGCGGCGCGTCGGGAACGGGCGCGCGTCGGGGGCATCGTAGGCGCCCGCGCCCCGGTGCGGAGTGAGCGGGCGCACTCCCGCCATACTTCTCCTCGATGAAACGCTCCCGATCCCGGATCGCCGTCGTCGTAGCCGCCGCGCTCGCGGTGGCCGGCTGCGGCTCCGGGGCGGCTGGCGCCCGGCACGTGGCGGCCGCTGCGCCCGCGCCCGCGCCCGCCGCTGCGCCCGCGCCCGCCGCTGCGCCCGCGCCCGCCGCGGCGCCGGCGCAAACGCCGGCCGAGACGCCCGCGCGTCATCACACTGCGCGGGCGCCGCGGCCCGCGGGCTCCCCCGTGCTCATCACCCACGGGCCGCGGACCGCGCGCCGTGTGGCGCTCACCTTCGACGCCGACATGACGCGCGGGATGCTGCTGCGCCTGCGCGCCGGCCGAGTGCGGAGATGGTACGACGCGCGAATCGTGCGCGAGCTGCGCGCGACGCGCACGCCGGCCACGGTCTTCCTCACCGGACTGTGGACCCAGACCTACCCGGGAGTGGTCCGCTCGCTCGCCGCCGACCCGCTCTTCGAGCTCGAGAACCATTCGATCGACCACGCGTCCTTCGGCTCCCCGTGCTTCGGCCTCCCGACCGTGCCCTCCGTGCCGGCCAAGCGGGAGGAGGTCGCCGGCGCGGCGGCCACCATCGCCGCGACCGCCGGCCGCCGTCCGCGCTACTTTCGCTTCCCGGGCGGCTGCCATTCGAACGACGACGCCGGCCTCGTCGCCGCGCAGGGCGAGACGCCCGTGGGGTGGGACGTCGTCTCCGGCGACCCGTTCCAGCCCGACGCCGCCGCGGTGACCCGCGCCGTGCTCGGCGGGGTGCGGCCGGGCTCGATCGTGGTCATGCACATCGTCGGGGCGCCCAACGCCCCGGCCACCTTCACCGCGCTCCAGACCGTCATCCCGACTCTCAAGGCCCGGGGCTACCGCTTCGTCACCCTGCAGGAGCTGCTGCGCGGCGGCGGATGAAGACCGCTCAGGCCGCCTGTGCCACCCCGTCGGCCCGGCGCGCGTGCGCGGCGATCGCGTCGATGAGCCGCGGCCATGCGCCGCGGGGTAGATCGTGGCCCATGCCCTCGACGACCATGAGCTCGGCGTCGCGAACCGCGCGGGCGGTCGCGCGACCGCCCGAGGGGTTGACGAGGCGGTCGGCGGCCCCGTGGACGACGAGGGTGGGCGCGGTTATCCGGTGTAGCTCCGCCGTGCGATCGCCCGAGGCGAGGATCGCGGCGAGCTGGCGGCCGGTGGCCACCCGGTCCTCGTCGCGGTCGTAGCTGCGCCCGGCGAGCTCGCGCACGTGCGCGTCGTCGTGGGGGAAGCCGGACGAGCCGATGATCCCGAACAGCCGGGCCGAGTGCTCGATGTAGGCGCTCCGCTCGGAGGGTGCGCGGCGCAGCACGTGGCGGTAGAGCGCGAGCGCGGGCTGGCCGCTCCGGCGGCTGCCGGTGGAGGACATGATCGAGACGAGCGAGCGCACGAGCTCGGGGTGCGCGGCGGCAAGCATCTGGGCGATCATGCCGCCCATCGAGGCGCCGACCACGTGGGCGGGCACGAGCTCGAGCTCGCGCAGCAGGCCGGCGGCGTCCGCGGCCATGTCGCTCAGGCGGTACTGCTCGGGAGGGAAGCGGCGGTGGGCGAGCTGGGCGAGGGTCGGGGGACGGCCGCGCATGTGGCTCGAGCGCCCCGCGTCGCGATTGTCGAAGCGCACGACGTGCAGGCCGCGGCCCGCGAGCTCGGCGCAGAAGTCCTCGTGCCAGGCGATCATCTGCATGCCGAGCCCCATGACGAGCAGCACGGGAGGGTCGCCGTGCTCCCCGAAGCTCTCGTAGCAGAGGGTGATGCCGCGACCGACGTCGCAGAGCTGCTCGGAGGAGCTCATTCCTCCGGCATCCTATTCCCGGCGCCGAGTCTCAGTACAGGACGGAGAAGCGCACGAGGTCGGTGCGGGTGCGAAACGAGCCGCGGTTCGAGCCTCGGATTCGCACGCGGATCTCCCCCGAGCTCGAGAGGAAGCGGACCGGGAGCCGGGTGGTGCTCCAGCGAACGGGGCGGTCCGAGGTGGGCGCGCGGGAGGTGAGGTAGATGCTCGACCACTTGCGCGCGCTCCAGTCGTAGACCAAGAGCCGCAGCCCGCTGCGGGCGCGGCTGAGGTTGCCGTCGTAGTCCACGGTCAGGCGGCGGAGCGAGGCGCGCGCCGCCGGGGCGACCGACGTGGCCGCGTAGAAGTCGGACGTGTACGCCGATCCAGAGCGGCGCGCGGAGACCTCGAGCCGGCTCGAGTCGTTGGCGTACAGTCGCCGCACGCTGCCCCGGGCGGGGCTGCCGGAGAGCACCGTGAAGCGCGTCGGGGAGTAGGCGCGCGTCACCGGCGCGGGCGGTGAGCTCGTTCCCGGGGTCACGGCCGTGGGCGGCGCGGTGCTCGTCGGGGTGCTGCTGGTGGGGGCCGGAGCGGTGCTCGTCGGCGTGGTGGCGCGCGCGGGCGGCGGAGCGCTCGTCGCCTGGCCGCGGTAGGTGCAGCTTCCGCCGAGGGCGAGGCAGGCGTTCACGCGGCCGAACCCGAACTGGGCGTCGCGCCCCGCGGCGCCCAGATCGTTGACGGATCCGTCGAGGGCGTCGCGAACCTGCTGGACGGTGTCGCCCGGGTTCTTCTGAGCGATAAGCGCGGCGACCGCGGCCGCGTGCGGCGTGGCCATCGAGGTGCCGTCGAGCGCCATGTAGCCGCTCGGGTCCCAGATGCCGTTCGTCGGGTCCGTGAGATCGGTGGGATAGGTCGGCACCGTCGAGACGATGCTCACGCCCGGCGCGCTCACCTCCACGTCGGCGTTGGAGTTGGAGAAGGAGGCGTGCGCGTCGCCCCGGTCGGTGGCGCCGACCGACACGGCGTGCGCGTAGCCGGCGGGATACTCGACGCTCGTGTTCCCGTCGTTCCCCGCGGCGGCGACGACGAGCACCCCGTGGTTCCACGCATAGTCCACGGCGCCGGCGAGCGCGGTTGACGTGTTGGTGCCGCCGAGGCTCAGCGACACCACGCGGATGTTGTACGCGGTGCGGTGATCGACGATGTCGTTGATGCACGCGGCGATGTCGGCGTCGTAGCCCGAGCCCGTCGAGTCGAGCGCCT